>Ga0308174_10000135_pt1 | contig 29647 bp, 18 predicted proteins | sample PhyPR2_FD_203894 | JGI IMG/M metagenome (GOLD analysis project Ga0308174, IMG submission 203894) | Soil microbial communities from UC Gill Tract Community Farm, Albany, California, United States - DLSLS.P.R2 | ecosystem: Environmental > Terrestrial > Soil > Agricultural land | place: USA... | reverse complement strand
GATCGGCGTGCGCGACTATCTCGTGAAGCCGCTCACCGTCGATCTGCTCAAGCGCACGGTAAGCGTGACGGAGGGCAAGGTGACTCCCGTCACGCTCACGCGCGCCGGCAAGACGATCGCCTTCGCGGGCGCGCGCGGCGGCGTGGGCGTGACCACGCTCGCGCTGAATCTCGCGCGCCATCTTGCGGACGAAACACACCGGCGCGTCGCCTATGTCGACCTCAATCTGACGGGCGGCGCGGCCAACAGCATGCTCGGCATGGAGAGCAACAACGGTCTCGTCGATGTGCTTCAGAACGTACACCGGCTCGATCCGCAATACGTCGAACGCACGCTGGTCGCCAACGGCAGCCGCATGTTCGTGCTGTCGGCCGATCTCGACTACGGCGCGAAGAAGCAGTTCGAGCCGGGCGCGCTGCATCGCGCGGTCGAACTTCTTTGCGACAGCTTTCACTACGTGATTCTCGATATCGGCGACCCGACCGATTCGCTCGCCGCCGAAGCATTCGATCATGCTTCGCGCGTCTATCTCGTCGCGGACCGCTCGGTGCATGCGACGCGCGAAACCATCCGGCTGCTGCGCTACATCGAGGACCGCGACAACAATCCGCCGACTTCCCTGCTGCTGAACAATCCGAACGCGGCCAGCGCCGGCAAGGTGAATGCCAGCGATTTCATGACCGCCGTCGGACGCAGCGCGCTGCACGAAGTGCAGTTCGAATCGAAGGCGCTCACGGCGGCCGAAAATCTCGGTGAGTCGCCGCGCGAGCGCGGACAAAACGGCTTCACGCAGGCCATCGCGCGCATTGCCAACGACCTCACCGGACAGCACGCCGTGGTCGAGCGCTCGTTCCTGCACAAGCTCGGACTGAGGAAATCCTGATGTTCGGCCAGAAGCAGTCGCGCCCCATTGCGCCGCCCGAGTTTCCGGAAATCGCGCCCGCGCCCGCGGTGGCCGAGGCGCCCGCGCCTCCGGCCGCGCCCGTGCACGACGCCGCGCGCCCGCTGCCCGGCGACGGCCACGAAGCGCTCGTGCGCTCCGAGCTCTTCAGGACGATTCGCGCAGGCGTGTTCGCGGCGATGAACCCGTCGGCGGCGGTCGGCAAGACGCGCGAGCAGATGAAGGCGGGCGTCGAAGCGCTGGTGCTGGATGTCGCCGAACGCCAGCGGCTGAACGTCACCATCGCCGAGCAGGGACAGATGGTCGGCGAACTGCTCAACGACATGTTTGGCCTCGGGCCGATCGAACCCTTGCTTGCCGATGAAACCATCACGGATGTGCTCGTCAACGGCCCGGACCAGGTATATGTCGAGCGGCACGGACGTCTCGAACTCACGAACTGCAAATTCCGCGACAACACGCACGTCATCAACGTTGCGCAGCGGATTGCGGCGGGCGTCGGGCGGCGCGTCGACGAAAGCAGCCCGATGGTCGATGCCCGGCTTGCCGATGGCAGCCGCGTGAACGTCGTGCTTCCGCCGCTCGCGATTCACGGCGCATCCATCTCGATCCGCAAGTTTTCGAAGCGCAACATCACGCTGCATCGCATGGCGCAGCAGGGCAACATGTCAAGCGCAATGGCCACCGTGCTCAAGCTCGCGAGCACGTGCCGGCTGAACATCATCGTGTCCGGCGGGACGGGTTCGGGCAAGACGACGCTGTTGAACGCGCTCTCGCATTTCATCGGTCACGGCGAGCGCACGGTGACTATCGAGGACGCGGCGGAATTGCAACTCGTGCAGCCGCATGTCGTGAGCCTGGAAACGCGGCCTGAAAACGCCGAAGGGCTCGGCGCGGTGACGCAGCGCGATCTCGTGCGCAACGCGCTGCGGATGCGTCCTGACCGCATCATTCTCGGTGAGACGCGCGGCGCGGAAGCCTTCGACGTGTTGCAGGCGATGAACACGGGCCACGACGGCTCGATGACCACGATCCACGCGAACACGCCGCGCGACGGCATTACGCGTCTCGAAAGCATGGTGATGATGGCGAACGGCAATCTGCCGCTGCTGTCCATCCGCCGGCAGATCGCGAGCGCGGTGCATCTGATCGTGCAGATCGAGCGCATGCGCGACGGCATGCGGCGCGTGACGCGCATCACGGAAGTGGTCGGCATGGAAGGCGACGTGATAATCACGCAGGATCTCTTCACGTTCCGCTATGACGCCAGCGCCTATAGCGAAGAAGTGAAGGGCGCGTACGACTGTGCGGCGGTCCGGCCGGCCTTCGCTGCGCGCGCGGCTTACTACGGTCTCGAAGACGCGCTTCTGGAAGCGATGAAGCCATGAACCTCGTCAACCTGATTACGGTTGCGTCGTTCGCGTGCGTGCTGCTCGCGGGCATCATGTTCTGGATCGTGCAGGATATGCGCGGGCAGCAGCCGCCTTCGCGCATCCGCGCGCGCATGCAGCAGTCGTTCGCGCAGCACGGCGCGTCGCGCGGACCGGCAGCCGGCTCCGAACTGGACGTCTTTCGCGTGAGCCGCGCCGATAACGCGCTCACGCGATGGCTGAATCCGCGTCGCGCGCGTCTTTCGACGGTAGCCGGAAAGAATGGCGTGCGCATCGTGGCCGGCGCGGCGATCCTCGCCGAAATTCTCGCCTTGCTGATGACGCGCTTCATGCCGCTGCCCGAGCTGGCGAAGCCGCTACTCATCGTCGTTTTGCCACTGCTCGCCATCGGCCAGGCGTACAGGTTTCTGATCGTGCGGTTTCGCAAGCGCTTTCTCGACGGCTTCCCGGACGTGATCGACATGATCGTGCGAGCCGTGCGCGCCGGCGTGCCGGTGACGCAGGTGATCGGTTCGGCCGCCTCCGAATGCCGTGAGCCGCTCAAAAGCGAATTCAGGCTGATGGCCGATTCGCTGCAGGTGGGCCTCGATCTCGAAGAAGTCCTGACGGTGGCGACGCGCCGCATCGAGATCGCGGACTTCTCGTTTTTCTGCGTGTGTCTGCTGCTGCAGCGCGAGACCGGCGGGCAACTGGGCGAGACGCTCGAAAACCTGTCGGGCATCGTGCGAACGCGCCGCGAAATCCGTCAGAAGACGAAGGCGCTGACCGGCGAGGCGCGCATCACGACGAAGATTCTCGCCGCCATTCCGGTGGTCATCATGCTGTCGATGTATGCGGTCAATCGCCCGTATCTGATGGTGCTGTTCAACACGGAGTCCGGGCAAAAGCTGCTCACGTTCGCCGTCATCTCCATCGTGATCGGGATGATCGTCATCAGCAAAATGTCCAGGCTCGATACCTCGCGATGAATCCGAACGTCGAAACTCTCGTCAACTTGCTGATGCTGCTCGGACTGTTCGCCGCGCTTGCATTGTGGTGGCAGCACAAGCACGGCGGCGCGCGCGGGCGCATCGCGGAGCGCGTACGCGCGGCGACGGCCGCTCATCGTCTGGGCGCCCCGAGCCTGACCGAGGGCGACGAGGAACCGTCGCTTCGTTCCCGCGTGCTGGGCAGGCTGTCGCGCCTCGGCGACAAGATTCCGCTTTTCGACGCCAAGTACCGCCTGAAATTGAAAACGGAGATGGTGCGCAGCGGCTACCGCGGCACTCACGCGGTATCCATCCTGCTCGCCGTGAAGTTCTGCTGCGGACTGGCGTGCGCGGCGCTCACGGTCATGTTCGGCGCGCATATCCCGATGATCGGCGAGTATCCGGCCGGGCGCGGCATCGCCATGCTGATGGTGTTCGTCGTCGGCATGATCCTGCCGGAATACGTCATTGCGTTTCAGGCCGGGCACCGCCGCAAGACGATGGCGGCCTGCCTGCCCGACGCGCTCGATCTGCTCGTCATCTGCACGAACGCGGGCAACAGTCTCGGCGTCTCGATACGGCGCGTCGCCGACGAAATGAAGACTATCTGCCCGCCGCTATCGGATGAATTCGCGCTCACCGCCGACGAGCTCAAGCTGTCCGGCGACAGCACGCGCGCCCTCAACAATCTGGCCGAGCGTATCGACCTGCCGTCGATCCGCGCGCTGATCTCCACGCTCACGCAGTCGATGCGCTATGGCACGCCGATTACCCAGGCGCTGCGCACGCTGTCGCGAACGGAACGCGTTGCGCATATCGTCTCGCTCGAAGAAAAGGCGGCGAAGCTGGCGCCGAAGATGGTCGTGCCGATGATGCTGTTCATTCTTCCCGCGATCATCGCGGTTGCGGCGGGGCCTGCCGTCATTCAGTTGCTGGCGTTCATAGCTGGAAATTCCAAATGAAAATATCCATTCATCGCGCGACGCGCGTCGCGGGTCTCATCGGCGCGGCCGCATTGTTGCTCGCGGCTGCGGGCTGCACGACGACCGTGCGGCAGGTCTCGGACGCGCGGCCCTTCACGCAAAACAGCGCGCCGAGCACGATGAGCGAGCTGCGCATTGCCGACACGGCGCTCGAGTCGAACAATCTGGAACTCGCGACCTCGCTCTTTGAAAGAGCCGTCAAGGCCGATCCGAACTCGGTGCCCGGACTGACGGGGCTCGGCAGCACGCTGTATGCGGTGGGCGACTATACGCGCGCCGGCGTGTATTTCGAGCGCGCGAGCAAGCTCGATCCGCAGGCCATCGGGCCGCTCGTCGGCATTGCGCGCGTGGCGATTCATCAGCGCCGCTTCGACGACGCAATCGTCACGTACAGGCGCGTGCTTGCAATGAAGCCGGGCGATTCGCTCGCCTCCGCGGGGCTCGGCGCAGCGCTGGATTTGTCGGGCGATCACGCGCAAGCGCAGGCCGTGCTGCGCGACGCGCTCAAGGCGAATCCGGGCGATCCGGTGCTGTGCGTGAACCTTGGCCTGTCGCTCACACTCGGCGGCGACCCGCGTCAGGGCGCGAACGTGCTGCTCGACGTAACGCGCTTTCCGGCGGCGCCGCCTCAAGCGCGCCAGGACCTCGCGCTCGCCTACGGGCTGTTGGGCAACGATGATGCCGCCGCCGCGATCCTCTCGAACGATCTGCCGAAGGCGTCCGTGCAGGACAACCTGCGCTACTACCAGTTGCAGCGCACCCGCGCGGATCAGCCCGCGCCCGGCAAAGGCGTGACGGTGTCCCAGGCGAGCGCGCCGCCGGTTCAGGCCGCGAGCCTGCGGTGAGAGTACACGCGATGCGCACGGCCGCGAGCCGCTTCCTGCGCGACGCCAGCGGCGTATCGGCCATCGAGTTCGCGCTCGTCGGGCCGGTCGTGTTCATTCTCGTGCTCTGCACGGTAGAGATCGCGCTCGACATGTTCGTGGATGCTTCGGTGCAGATGGCCGCGCAAACCGCCTCGCGCATTGGCCTGACGACGACCGTCCCGGCGAACACCACGCGCGACGCAGAGGCGAAGCGCATCGTGAACGCGATCCTTCAGCAATGGACCAACGTCGGCGGTGTCGTGAGCATTACGACGCGCGCCTACAGCAGCTACAAGGACATCGGCAGCACCAGCTATCAGAACTCGATGGGCGGTTTCGGCGATGTCGTGACTTACAACGTGAGCGTGACCATGCCGACCTTCTCGGTCATTCCGAGGCTGTTCGGCTTCGACACGTTGGAATTCGAACGCAACTTTATCGTCCAGAACGAAAAATGACGCCTTGGGAAAGATCGGCACGGCCGGTATTCGCGGCAGCGCCCGCGCGGCGCACTCGCGCGGTGTGGCGCAGCCTGCTGCGTTCGGACCGCGGCAGTGTGGCGGTGGAATTCGTGGTGATCGTGCCGCTGATGCTGCTCGTGCTGCTCGGCTTCACCGAGCTGTATCTGTACATGCGCGCCGTGAGCCTTGTCGAGCACACGGCCTTCACGCTTGCCGATTCCATCGGCCAGATGACGCAGGTGGTCGACGATTCCTCGACCACCAGTTCGAACAACCTCGGCGCCATCTGGAATGCCGCCACGCTCGTGGCCGCGCCCAACGCGCTTGCTGCGCGGGGCGGCGTGGTCATCACGTCGATTTGCGAGCAGAGTTCCAGCTGCGGCGGCCTGGTGTCCAGTCCTTCGAAAGCGCCAGGCGTCGCAAAGATTCTGTGGCAGAAACGCGCGCCGTGGAACGGCAGCACCTTGAGCACGCACATCACGTCGTCGAACATCCTGCCTTCGACCTGGCCATTTCGCAACGGCGACTCCGCCGTGACGATCGAGGTTTTCTATACATACACGCCGTTCTCGATGACAGCGCCGTTCTGGCAAAACGCGCCGGGCACGCAGACCATCTACGAACGCGTCATCGTGCGCCCGCGCACGGGACAGGCGCTCACGCTGCAGACGGCGTCATGATGAAGCACGGGACGAGCAACGGCGTGCGCGCATTGATGAAGGGCGATCGAGGCGCGGTCACGATGATCTTCGCGGTGTTCGCGAGCGTCATGATCGGCGCGATGTGCATGGCCTACGACGCCATCCACACAGAGATGACGCAGGCGCGTCTGCAAATGGCGTCGGACGTCGCGTCGCTCTCGGCGGGCGCGAACCTCGCGCACTACGACATGACGAAAGCGTCGGATGTGGCGCAGTGGAAGGCCGACGCCTATGCGTATTACGGCGTCAATATGCCGGACAACTACATGCAGCTCGACGTGCCACGCTCGGACCTCAGCATCGACGTGACGGGAACGCCCGCCACGGGGCAAAAGATCACCTTCTCAGTGAAGGGCTCCATTCCGCTGATCGCGCCGATCTTTCTCAAGCAGCCTTCGCAGAACGGCGGCGATGCGGGCGGTGCCACGACGACGCCCGACACCGCGACGGTCACCGCCAGCAACACCGTTCTGCGTCAGCCGAAAAGCACGCTGGAACTCGTCATGGTGCTCGACAATACCGGCTCCATGAGCGACTACGCGAGCACGGACCACACGCAAGGTTCCAAGATACAGGGCCTGCGCAAGGCGGCGTCCGGCCTGTTGACGAGCCTCTTCGCTCAGACCACCAACGACTCGTATGTCGGCCTCGTGCCGTTCACGACGATGGTCAATGTCAAGAACGCGCTGTCGGCCTCGGGCAAATGGATGACGCCGCGTTTCGCCTATAACGGCAAGAACGTCTCGATGACGCCGAACAAGGATTACCCCGGTTCTGGCTGGGGCGGCTGCGCCGTGGAGCCTCATGACGGCGCCGGAAATGTGGCCGCCGCAGCTTACGCACCCGCCAGCAGTCCCGGCTTCACGCCGTTCTATTACAACGTGCCGCCAGGCGGCTTCACGTTGAGCAACTATACGAAGACGCGCACCTATAACACGACCGTCTGCACGCTGAAGAGCACGAGGACGGTGACCGGTGTTCCGCTCACGCGCCAGAACGACGGCTCTGCCACGTATTGCGGCGGCGATGGCGCGCAGATCACCGACTGGTGGGGACAGCCCGACGGCAGTACATCCGCGACCACCACGCTCGACCAGAACGGCAACACCAACGGCGGCGCCAACGGTCCGTGCGCAATTCAGCCGGCGCTTTTCCTGACGCAGAATTCAAGTGCGCTGCAAACCGCGGTTTCGAACATGCAGGCGAACGGCTCGACTATCATCCCGAGTGGACTACTCTGGGGCTGGCGCATGTTGTCGTCGGACTGGTCGAACGACGTGTCGAAGGGCAACGGCTGGATTTCGGCCGACACCAGCCTTCCCAGGCTCGAGACTACGCAGGCGCTGCAACGCGTCGTGATCGTGCTGACCGATGGCGAGAACGATCCGGGCTCAGCGAGCGGCATCATGCCCGCGCCCTCGTTCAACGGAATTTCGGGCGTCGGCAGCAGCGCCCTGCACGCTCCGACTGTGCCGAAAACTGGCGGTGGAATGCTGACCAGTGGCTCAATGACTTCCGTAAGCGATATCAACGACTTCCAGCTCTCGGTCTGCAAGGCGATGAAGGACAGCGGCATCGTTATCTACGCCATCACGTTCGGCACCTATGGCACCGATTCGGCGAGCGTCGCCGCGCAATCGACGATGCAAAGCTGCGCCAATCCCGGGAACTACTATCATGCCCCGGACAACTCCACGCTTAACTCGATCTTCCAGCAAATCGCAGGAAACCTCGGGGTGCTGCGCCTTACGCAGTAGACGTTTCCGGCGCGCGCGGGCACGCGCGTTGCTCGCGTATCCGGTACGACCCAACTTCGCAAGGAGTACCGACATGCCCGAGAAAAAAACGTTGAAGCGCGCAGAAAACGCGAAGCGCGCAGGGAAGTCCGCGAGCACGCAGGCGGGTGCGTTCGTGAAGGAGCAGATCGATCATGTCCGCGAAGGCAAGCACGGCGCGAAATCGACAAAGCAGGCTATCGCCATCGGCTTGTCGGAAGCGCGGCGCTCGGGCGTCAATCTGAAGACGCCGAAGAAGGGCAAAGCGTCGGAAGGCACGCGCAAGAAGGCTGCGCAAGATACCAAGGCGGCGCATCGCAAGACGAAGAGCCCGAGCACCGAGTCAAAGGCCAAGCGTTCGGCCACGTCGACTCGCGTACTGAAGCGCGAGAGCACGAAGGCTGCATCGCACAAATCGCTGTCGCGGCAGGCCCATGCCAGCGCAAGCCGCCGCTCGGCCGCGGATCGCTCCGCCGCTGCAAAGAAGGGCTGGGCGACGCGGCGCGCGCAGGCAGCCGGCAAGAAGTCCGGTTCGTCTTCGCGTCACGCTTCGCGCTGAAGCGCTAAGGCGTCCTTCGCGCGGGAAGCAGCCGCGCGAAGGATACGCCATGGTCGCGAGTTCCTGCGCTGCAGGCGTGAGCGGCACGCCCGCGCGACGCAGCAGGCACACGGGAGTCGGAGGGACTTGTTCGACGATTGACAACGCCGCAACGTGGTCGCAAAAAAACGCATGCTGCGCGAGGCTCGCCGGTTTCAGCGCGAGGTAGTCGCTTGCGGCGATGCAGTGCATGGTGTCGAAGACGGCTTCCGTCGTTGCTGCGATGCGCGGCGGCGGCAGACGCGCCTGCTCGAAGAGCGCGAAGAGCTTGTTCCCGCGCTGCTGTCTGTGCCGCGTGCTGACCCATTGCGCATGCCGCAAGTCGGCGAGCGTGCGCGCGTTCGAAAGCGGATGGCCGTGTCGCGCCATGACAGCCACTTCGGAATCGAAAAGGCGCGTGGCTTGCATGTCGTGCATGTCCGCATCCGGTGCGGTCAGCGCGAGGGCGAAGTCGAGACGGCCTTCGCGCACCCACGATATCAACACACGGGACGTCGCGCTCGTCAGATGCACGTCGATGCGCGGACAGCGCTCCCGAAAGCTCGCGAGCAACGCAGGGAAGAGGCGCATCGTCGCTTCCGCGGCCAGCCCGAGCGACACGCTGCCCGTCAATTCGCCGCGCAACTGCCGCATTTCATCCTCGAAGTACTTCGATTTCGACGTCTATGGCGATTGAGCCCAGATAATACGGAAAGCTAACTAAATGAAAACGGAACACACGCCGCTCATAACAAGCACGCTCGGCACGACACGCGAACTCGTCAGCTTCCATTTCGGCACGCCGTGCGCGCACGAAAAGGTCTATATACAGGCGTCGCTGCACGCCGACGAAACGCCAGCCATGCTCACTGCCTGGCGGCTGAAACAACGGCTGGTGGAACTGGAAGCGCGCGGGCGCGTGCGCGGCGAAGTCGTGCTGGTGCCGGTGGCGAATCCTGTCGGCTTGTCGCAGCATGTGTTCGGGCAATTTATCGGCCGCTTCGATGCGAACAGCGGGCACAACTTCAACCGTAATTTTCCGATGCCGCCTGCAGGCGCGTTGATCGAACGCATGCGCGCCCATCTCTCGCGCGACGACGCCATGCACAACGCGCGGCTGCTGCGTTCGACCGTGCGCGATATGCTCGGCGAAACCAGCGCGCGCAACGAATTCGAATCGTTGCGGCTTGCGCTGCTGCGCCATGCATCGGATGCGGATATCGTGCTCGATCTGCATTGCTCGCTCGAAGCAACTCTGCACCTTTATACGAGCCCCGCAAGCTGGCCCGCCATAGAGCCGCTTGCGCGCTATCTGGGCGCGAACGGCGTTCTGCTCGCAACGGACTCGGGCGGTCAGTCCTTCGACGAGGTTCATGCGTTGCTGTGGAACGAAGTGCGCGCGCTGTTGGGCGAGGGCGTGCCGCTCGGTGCGCCGAACATCGCGGCGACGCTGGAGCATCGCGGTCAGCGCGATGTCGATTACGAACACGCATCCACCGATGCGAACGCCATCGTGGACTTTCTCATTGCGCGCGGTGTCATCGAGGGCGAGGCGCGCGAACTGCCGCCGCTCGCACAAGCCGCGACGCCGCTTGCAGGCAGCGAGCAATTGACCGCACCGGCAAGCGGCATTGTCGTGTATCGCGCAAGAGTGGGCGCGATGCTGAAGGCGGGCGATGCGGTATTCGACATCGTCGATCCGCTGACGGATGCGGTTACTACCGTCACGACGAAAAACGACGGCGTGTTCTACATGCGGCGCGCGATTCGCTTCGTCTACGCCGGCGCGCCGATGGGAAGAGTGACCGGCGAGGAGGCGTTCAGGACCGGCGTGCTGATCGGGGCATAGCGGAGCCATGAGCCCCGCCATGCCCCTTGAGCTTACCTTGCGTCGGTGATCGTCTGGTTCAACGTCATTCCCGCAATCAACGTATTGACCAGCACGATGTCATGCACGTTGTACGCGTAGACCGGTCCGGGCGATGCCGCCGTCGCCGGTCCCGCTGCAACGGGCGTGCCGAAGTCGCAGTTGGTGATCGTCACGCCGGTGATCGCCGGAATGGCCGGCGTCGGCGCGGGGCCGTTGTAGTCGAATGCAACCGGGCCTTGCGCCACGATCGCCTGGAAGCACGATCCCGTTACGCCGTTCAGGCTCACGTTGCTCGCCTTCACGTTCGAGATGTTGACGTTCTGTACGAGCGCCGGACGCGTGCGAATGGCATCCTTCGACGGCTGATAATCGCAATCGAACGTGATGATGCCGCCCTGCGCCGCGGACGGATTCGCCGCGCTCGCCGTCACCACGCCGAGCGGCACAGTCGAATTGATCGGACTGCCCGCGAGCAGACTGCTGCCGTAGCCGGAAGGCGTGAGGCTCACGCCGTTCGGCAAGGTTACGTTGTCGACATAGAAGTCTTTCACGAAACCGCCGCGATTCATGTTGGTCTTGACGCGAATCGCGATGTTGAGTGAGTTCGTCGCCCAGAACTGATTCAGCATTTGCAGATTGCGCGCGTAGATCTTCTGCACGCCGCCGCCCATTTCGCTGCCGAGCGTAATGCCGCCGTGGCCGCTGTTCATCGTGCAGTTCTGAATCACGTGATTCTGTGCGGGTCCGTATTGCGTATCGAGATCCTTGCCCGATTTGATCGCGATGCAGTCGTCGCCCGTATTGAACGTGACGTTCTCGCAGAGCACCATGTCGCAGGCATCCGGATCGAAGCCGTCGTTGTTCGGACCGATGCTGTCCACCGTGACGTTGCGAATCACGACGTTCGTGCAGTCGGTCGGATGATGCTGCCAGAACGGCGTGTTAATGGTGCGATAACCCTGCATCAGAACGTTCGTACAACCAATGAACTCCACCATGCACGGCCGCAGGTAATGACCCATGCCGAAGATGCGTTTTTCGATTGCCACGCCCGCCTCCGACAGCGCGGGCAGATAGTTCTGATCCTGCTGCCACGGTGTCGCGGGGTCGGTGAGTTTCGCGTAGAGCGTATCGGAAATGCCGGGGGCGGCCGTCTTTAGATCGACATTGTTCGGATTGAGGAAAGCTTGCGATGGCGTGGACGATCCGGCGAAGCCATATGCGCCGCTGTTGCCCTTCCACGTCCACCAGCACGTCGCGGTGTTGCCGCTGCCGGCGAACGGCGTCATCGCCTGACCATTGAGGACGGACGTATCGCCTTCACCGGTCAGTGCGATGTTGGTCTGATTGCGCGCATAGACGGGCGGGCCGAAGTTCAGGCAATCGTTTGCCTGCCAGCGGCTGTAGAACAGCTTGCCGTTGGCGCCGCAGTCGATCGGGCCGTCTTTCGCAAAGTCCGCCGGATTCTGGCTGAAGAAGATCTCGCAGTTCGCGCTCAAATGGAAATCGACGTTCGACAGCAGCACGACCGGACCTGCGCAATACCAGTTGCCCGCGGGCACGACGACGCGTCCGCCGCCCGCCGCGTTGCACGCCGCGATGGCTGCGAGAAACGCGGGGCGCGAGTCGAAGGAGCCGGGCGCCTGCGTCTGGTTCGCGCCGGTGCTGAGCGGCGACTTCGCGGGATCGGTGTACGGATTCGTCGCCGCGACGACCGTGCACGGCTTCGCGCCGTAGTCGGTGACGAGGAACTGGCGGTTCGGCACCATCGACGTCGATACCTTCTGCAGCGCGTTGATGATCTGCGTCGCTGAACCGGACGGGCCCCAGATCGGGTCGCCAGGCGTGGCCGGCGTGGAGGGCGAGCCTGAACTGTCGTGGCCGCCGCAGCCTGCGAGGACGCTCAGACTGCCAAGACCGCCGATGAGCGGCGCGCTCGCGGATACGCCCGCGAATTTCAGGACGGTGCGGCGTCGCGGGGAAGTAGGGGTGTGAGGCCGGTGCTTCATGGTGTCTCCGTTCCGGTCAGTGCCGGTTGTCATGTAGGGACTTCAAACGACGTCATACAACCAGTGCTTACCGCACATGCAATTAAGCTGGAAACCGTTTCCCTGATGACAATAGCGACCTTGCGAAGTAGCCGTCAAGCGCGGCGTTGACGCTATGGCGTCAGGACTTTCCCGTAAGTGACGACGCGTAACTGGTTAACCAGCGGTGCGCTTCTCATACGACAACAGGCTTCCCGCGCGTCTCCCTCGTAAACGCCGACCGCTTTAAAATCGACGTTTCCGGTCCGGTTAGGGAGTTCGTCATGCTGACTTTCGATTGCCACGTCGCGACGCCAACGCTCGATATCGCCTGCGCCGATACCGGTCCTGCCGATGGTCGCGTCGTCATGCTGCTGCACGGCTGGCCCGACGCCGCGCGGGCCTGGACGCCGGTCGCGGCGCGGCTGAACGCGGCGGGCCACCGCACGGTCGTACCGGAGCTGCGCGGCGCGGGCGGCACGCGCTTCCTGCGCGCGGACACGGTTCGCGACGGTTCCGGCGTCGCTCTGGCGCGGGACGCGGTCGATCTGGCCGATGCGCTCGGCATCGCGCGCTTCGATGTGGTCGGTCACGACTGGGGCGCGCGCGCCGCGTACACCGTCGCGGGCTTGTATCCGCAGCGTGTGCGGCGTATGGCTGCCATCGCGCTGGCGTTTCAGCCGCGCGGCGAGTTCACGCTGCCGGATTTCGCGCAGGCGCGGCGCTTCTGGTATCAATGGTTCATGTCGCTCGATGGCGCGCCGGATGCCGTCGCCGCCGATCCGGCAGGCTTTGCGCGCATCCAGTGGGACACGTGGTCGCCGCCCGGCTGGTTCGATGAAGCAGAATTCGCCGCGACCGCGCGTGCTTTCGAGAACCCCGACTGGGTGCCGATCACCCTCAACGCGTACCGCCGCCGCTGGTGCAGTGACCAGCCGTCCGACCCGGCGCTCGCACCGCTGTACGAAAGGCTGGCGACCGTCGAGCGCATCGGCGTTCCCGCGCTGATGATTCAGGGCGGCGCGGATTCCTGCGACGACCCTGCGATGTCGGAAGGCATGGACGGCTGCTTCACGGCGGGCTATCGGCGCGTGGTCATCGAGGGCGCGGGGCATTTTCCGCCGCGCGAAGCCCCCGACGCCGTTGCGGACGCGCTGCTCGCTCACCTCGCCTGAAAAGGAGCGGGCGAGCTACTTGCAGAGGCGAAAGGGAGACACTGACACTTTGTGCGACCCATACTGTATGGGTGTACAGTACCGTTCGCAGCGGCACGCACGCCACCGGACACCGGTGCGGCGCGGCCCACGGCTTTCGAAGCCGTCCATCTCATTGAACCGGTTGAAAAATTGGCATCGAACAACGCAATCCGCATTCGCGGCGCCCGTCAACATAACCTCAAGAATCTCGACCTCGACCTGCATACCGGCCAGATGACGGTTGTCACCGGCCCATCCGGTTCCGGCAAGTCGAGCCTCGTATTCGACACGCTTTACGCCGAAGGCCAGCGCCGCTACGTCGAAACGTTCAGCGCCTACGCGCGCCAGTTTCTCGACCGGATGGACCGCCCGCAGGTGGATCGCGTGGACGGCGTGCCGCCCGCCATCGCCATCGACCAGACGAACCCGGTGCGCAGTTCGCGCTCGACCGTCGGCACGATGACCGAACTCAACGACCACCTGAAGCTTTTCTACGCGCGGGCCGCCGAACTCTTCGACAAGAAGAGCGCGCAGCGCGTGCGGCACGATACGCCCGAAACCATCTACGCCGAATTGCTGGAACGCACGCGCGCCGACGATCCGCGTCTCGCCATCACCTTCCCGGTAGAGTTGCCCGACGCCACGAGCGACGACGAAGTCGCCCAATGGCTGTCCGCGAGCGGCTACACGAGGGTGCAGGCGAAGCGGCACGTGCAGACCGATGCGGGCGCGCGTCAAATGCTCGACGTCGTCGCGGACCGATTCCGCTTGCAGAACACTGAGCGGTCGCGCGCGCTGGAGGCCATCGAAGGCGCTTTGCTGCGCGGCACAGGGCGCGTGAACGTCTACGTGCTGAAGGAGGAGGGCGAGGGCGAGCCTGAAATCTGGCGCTTCTCGACCGGCCTGCACAGTCCCGAAAGCGACTTGCGCTACGCGGACCCACAGCCGGCGCTGTTCTCGTTCAACTCCGCCTATGGCGCGTGCGAAACGTGCCGCGGCTTCGGGCGCGTGATCGGCGTGGACTTTGGCCTCGTCATCCCGGACGAGAAAAAGACGCTGCGCGATGGCGCGATCAAGACGCTGCAAACGCCCGCGTGGAAAGAGAATCAGGACGATCTCGTGCGCTACGGCGCGAAGGCGGGCATCCGGCTCGGCGTGCCGTGGAGCGAACTCACGCAAAAAGAGCGCGACTGGGTCATCAAGGGCTCGCCGGACTGGAACGGCAAGTGGGGCAGCCAGTGGTACGGCGTGCAGCGCTTCTTCGACTATCTGGAGTCGAAGGCGTACAAGATGCACATTCGCGTGCTGCTCTCGAAGTACCGCAGCTATACGACGTGTCCCGCCTGTGCGGGCGCGCGCCTCAAGACCGAATCGCTGCTGTGGCGGCTCGGCACGAAGGAACAGGCCGACGTCGTCCTCGCGCCCGCCGACCGCTTCCTGCCGAACGGCGTCGACTGGACCCGCGAGCAACTCGAAGCGCTGCCCGGCCTGACCGTACACGATCTGATGCTGATGCCGATCGAGCGCATCCGCCGCTTCTTCGATTCCCTCACGCTGCCCTCGACCCTGCTCGACGAAGCGCTCAAGCTCCTGCACGCCGAAGTGCGCACGCGCCTCAAGTATCTCTGCGACGTGGGCCTCGGTTATCTGACGCTGGATCGCCAGAGCCGCACGTTGTCGGGCGGCGAAGTGCAGCGCATCAACCTGACGACGGCGCTCGGCACGTCGCTCGTCAATACGCTCTTCGTGCTGGACGAGCCCAGCATCGGCCTGCATCCGCGCGATCTGAACCGCATTGTCGAGGCAATGCATCGCCTGCGCGATGCGGGCAATACGCTCGTCGTCGTGGAGCATGATCCTTCGGTGATGCTCGCGGCGGATCGTCTGATCGACATGGGACCGGGCCCCGGCGAACGCGGCGGCGAGATTGTCTATGACGGCTCGCCCGACGACATTCAATCGAGCGACACGCTCACTGGCGCCTATCTGGGCGGCCGCAAGCAGGTGGCGCACGCGTCGAACTGGAGCCGCCGTTCCGTCGACCCGAACACGCCGCGCCTCGTGCTCGAAGGCGCGAGCGACCACAATCTGCAGGACGTGACGGTCGAAATTCCGTTGCAGCGTCTCGTCTGCGTGACGGGCGTATCCGGTTCGGGCAAGTCCACGCTGATTCAGGACGTGCTCGCGCCCGCGCTGATGCGTCATTTCGGCAAGGCCACCGAAACGCCGGGCGCGTTCCGCGAACTCAAAGGCGCGGCGCAACTGAGCGACGTGGTATTCGTCGATCAGTCGCCGATCGGCCGCACGGCGCGCTCGAATCCGGCAAGCTATGTCGGCGCATTCGATGAAATCCGCAAGCTCTTCGCGAAGGCGCCGCTTGCCGCGCAGCGCGGCTACGGCGCGAGCATGTTCAGCTTCAACTCGGGCGATGGCCGTTGCCCGACATGCGGCGGCTCGGGCTTCGAACACGTCGAGATGCAGTTCCTGAGCGATGTCTATCTACGCTGCCCGGATTGCGACGGCAGGCGTTATCGCGCGGAAATTCTCGATGTGAAGATAGAGCGCGGCGCGCGTGAACTGAGCGTCGCGGACGTGCTGGAATTGACCGTGAGCGAAGCCGTCGAATGCTTCGCGAACGATGCCGAAGTGCTGCGCGTGTTGCAGCCTATCGTCGACGTGGGTCTCGAATACGTGAAGCTCGGCCAGCCGGTGCCGACGCTATCGGGCGGCGAGGCGCAGCGTCTCAAGCTCGCGGGCTATCTCGCGGAGACGTCGCAGACGAAGAAGGACGCCGGGCAGGAAAGCCGTCTCTTCATGTTCGACGAACCGACAACTGGCCTCCATTTCGACGATATCGCCAAGCTGATGCAGGCGTTGCGCCGCTTGCTGGAACGCGGTCATTCGCTGATCGTGATCGAACATAATCTCGACGTGATTCGCGCAGCGGACTGGATCATCGACCTCGGTCCCGAAGGCGGCGACGGCGGCGGGCAAGTAGTCTGCGTCGGCACGACGGAAGACGTGGCGGCGTGCGAACACTCGCACACGGGCCGCGCGCTGCTCGACTACGAAGACGCCATGGCCCCCGGCGCCGCCGAGAAGCGCGCGGGCGTGCCGCTGCAACTCGCGGCGGAAGTGGCGAGCGCGAGGCGCGCGTTGCAGGGCGAGGACGTGGTTCGCATCGTGAATGCGCGCGAGCACAATCTCAAATCGCTCGATGTCGATATCCCGCATAACAAGTTCAACGTCGTGACGGGCGTTTCGGGCTCGGGCAAGTCGACGCTCGCGTTCGACATCCTCTTTCACGAAGGCCAGCGCCGCTATCTGGAGTCGCTGAACGCGTATGCGCGCTCCATCGTGCAGCCGGCGGGTCGGCCCGAAGTGGACGCGGTGTACGGCATTCCGCCGACTGTGGCTATCGAACAGCGCCTGTCGCGCGGCGGCCGCAAGAGCACGGTCGCGACGACGTCCGAAGTCTGGCACTTCCTGCGCCTGCTCTATGTCAAGCTCGGCATCCAGCATTGCATTCACGACGGCACGCCGGTGCAGGCGCAAAGCTCCGAACAGATCGCCGCGCAACTCATGCGCGAGTTCAAGGGGCAGCATGTCGGCTTGCTGGCGCCGCTCGTCGTGAATCGAAAGGGCGTCTATACGGACCTCGCGAAGTGGGCGAAAGCGCGCGGCAACACGCATTTGCGCGTGGACGGCGAGTTCCATTCGGTCGATCCGTGGCCGAAGCTCGACCGCTTCCGCGAACATACGATCGAATTGCCCGTCGCGGACCTCGTCGTATCGGCGGAAAACGAGGCGGACCTGCGGCGTCTGCTCGACGAAACGCTCGAGATCGGCAAGGGCGTGATGCACCTGTGCGCGCCGCTCGATGGCCTGCACGGCGCGCTTTCGAACGGCGAGCGGCGCGGCAAGGAAGAGACCGTTGTGTTCTCGACCAAGCGCGCGTGTCCGGTCTGCGGCACGAGTTATCCCGAACTCGACCCGCGCATGTTTTCCTATAACAGCAAGCATGGCTGGTGCAACACATGCGTCGGCACCGGCGTGAAGCTCACGCGCGAGCAGCGCGCCGCCTTCGACGACACGGTCTTCGCGCAGGATGACCGCGGCCGCGAGCAAAGCATCGGCTCGGTGGATCAGGAACCGGACGATATCGTGGATCAGCCGTGCCCGGAATGCGAAGGCACGCGCCTGAACGACGTCGCGCGCGCGGTCACGTTCGGCAACTATCCGATCACCGAAGTCGGGCGCTGGACCGTGACGGACACGCGTGAATGGATTTCGACGCTGAGGCTCACGGGCCGCGACGCCGATATCGCGCGCGACGTGGTCAGCGAAATCGAAGGACGTCTGCAATTTCTCGAAGAAGTCGGGCTCGGCTATCTGAGTCTTGATCGCGCCGCGCCTACGCTGTCAGGCGGCGAAGCGCAGCGCATTCGCCTGGCCGCGCAACTCGGCAGCAATCTCCAAGGCGTCTGCTACGTGCTCGATGAACCGACCATCGGCCTGCATCCGCGCGACAACCTCATTCTTCTTTCCGCGCTCAAGAAGCTCAACGACAAGGGCAATACGCTCGTTGTCGTCGAGCATGACGAAGACACCATTCGGCGCGCCGATCACATCATCGACATCGGGCCGGGCGCGGGCAAGCGCGGCGGCACGGTGGTGGCGCAAGGCAGCGTGACGGACCTTGCCGCGCATAAGGCGTCGCTGACGGGGCAGATGCTGGCGAACCCGATCGTGCATCCGTTGCAGCCGCGCCGCGAAGTGCGCGCCGCCGCGGTCAAGCGGCCGGCAGTGCCGGAGCAATGGCTGACGGTCCAGAACGCGACGCTGCACAATCTGCGCAACGTGACGGCGAGCGTGCCGCTGAACCGGCTGGTCGCGATTACCGGCGTGTCGGGCTCGGGTAAATCGACGCTCGCGCGCGACGTCCTGATGACCAATCTGCTCGACGCTGTCGGCCGTTCGGTGCTGTCGTCGCCGGCGGTGCGGCGCGCGCGCAAGGCCGCGCAGAGCGACGCGCCCGCGACCCGTTCGCGCGCCAGCGTGCTCGCGCGGGAAGCGCCGCGCCCCAAATTCGACGTCGTGCACGCATGGCAAGGCTGCTCGGGCGTGACCGGATTCGAAGCGATCGACCGCGTGCTCGAAGTCGATCAGACGCCTATCGGCAAGACGCCGCGTTCGTGTCCGGCGACGTACATCGGCATGTGGGACACCATCCGCAAGCTGTTTGCCGATACGCTCGAAGCCCGCGCGCGCGGCTATACGCCATCGCGTTTCTCGTTCAACACCGGCGACGGCCGCTGCCCCGCCTGCGAAGGCCAGGGCGTGCGCACCATCGCGATGAACTTCCTGCCGGACGTCAAAGTGCCGTGCGACGTGTGCCACGGCCAGCGCTTCAACCCCGAAACGCTCGCCGTCACATGGCGCGGCAAGAATATCGGCGAAGTACTGACGATGGAGATAGACGAAGCCGTCGAGTTCTTCGGCTCCATGCCGAGCATCGGCCATCCGCTGCAATTGATGAAGGACGTGGGCCTCGGTTATCTGACGCTCGGCCAGCCGTCGCCGACGCTCTCGGGCGGCGAGGCGCAGCGCATCAAGCTCGTCACCGAGTTGTCCAAGGTGCGCGACGACATCACGCGGCGCGGCCAGAAGCCGCCGCATACGCTGTACGTGCTGGATGAACCGACCGTCGGCCTGCATATGGCCGATGTCGCGAAGCTGATTCGCGTGCTGCATAGGCTCGTCGATGGCGGGCATAGCGTGATTGTCATCGAACACGATCTCGATGTGATCGCCGAAGCCGACTGGGTGCTGGACCTCGGTCCGGAAGGCGGCGTGAATGGCGGGACCATCGTCGCGGCGGCAGACCCGGAAACACTCGCGAGCCATCCGAGAAGCCATACGGGAACGGCGCTGCGGCCGGTGCTCGGACGGCAGCCGCGAAGCGAGGACGCTGCGTGATGATTTCGGATCTGGGCACGCTGCTCGCTTCGATGCAGCCCGAGCTTCAGCCGGGCGTGTTCGTCTTCGCGTCGCTGCCGCACGATGCGGCGTTGAGCGGCGCGGGCATCGTCGCAACGGTTCGGGAGCGCGAGGGCCTGACCGTCGTCATGGAAGAGGGCGCGGCAAAGGCGGCGGGCGTGACGCCGCTGTTTCGCGCGGCCTGGATCACGCTCACGGTGCATTCGGACCTGAACGCCGTCGGCCTCACCGCCGCGTTTGCTCGCGCGCTCGGCGACGCGGGCATCAGTTGCAATGTGATCGCGGCGGCGTATCACGACCACATCTTCGTTCCAGTCGATGACGCCGCCCGCGCGATGAACGCGCTCTTGAACTTGCAGCGAGGGCGTTGATATGCTGGCGACCTTTCCACCACCGCACGACAAAAACTTGATGGAAACGCAGGATAAAGCCGTAGCGCTCAAAAGAATGAAGTGGTTCGCCGCCGCGTTGCTGGTCGGCGCGGGCGTGCTGTTCGCGCTTGCGAAGAGCCAGCACGACGCCGGCGCGTGGGCGTGGGTATCGGCGTTCGCGGAAGCCGCGATGGTCGGCGCGCTCGCGGACTGGTTCGCCGTAGTCGCGCTGTTTCGCCATCCGCTCGGCGTGCCGGTTCCGCACACGGCCATTCTCCCGGCGAACAAGGCGCGCGTCGCCGACAACCTCGCCGTGTTCGTGCGCGATCGGTTTCTCGGCACCGATGCGCTCATCGCGCGCGTGAACGCGTTCGATCCGGCTAGCCGTCTGTCGGTCTGGCTCGCGGAGCCGAAGAACGCCGAACTGCTCGGCAACCGCGCGGTCGGGGCGGTCGGCCAGTTGCTTGCTTCCATCGACGACGCGCGCGTGAAGTCCATGATTCACGACGCCATTCGCCGCCGCGCCGATGCCTTCGACCTTTCCGCCGCGGCAGGCAAGCTGCTGTCGACGCTGACAGCCGACCGGCGTCACCAACTGCTGCTCGACGAGGGTCTCAAGCAGACGGCCGCCTGGCTCGACAAGCCCGAGGTGCAGGAGATGCTGGCGGCGCGCATCGTCGCGGTGGCGGGCGAGGAGTATCCGAAGCTCATCGGCATGCTCGGTTTCGTGGGGCTGGATGCCGCCGATCTCGGCAACAAGTTCGCGGCGGGCCTCGTGCGCGGCGCGAATCAGTGGCTGCACGACGTGACGAGCGATCCTGAACACGAGCGCCGCAAGGCATTCGATGCGGCCGTGGAGCGTTTCGTCGAGCGGCTCAAGTCCGACCCGGCGTTCAAGGCACGCATCGACGGGCAAAAGCGCGAATGGCTGGAGCGGCCGGAGTTGCGCGGCTATGTGGACGGCCTATGGGACGAGTTCACGGGCTGGCTCGCCGCCGATCTCAAGCGCCCGGACTCCGCGCTGCATGTCAAGGTGGTGGAAAGTGCGGCGGGTTTCGCGCAGGCGCTCGGCGGCGACCCGCTGCTGCGCGACTCCATCAACGAGCACATGCGCGACGCGTTGAAGGCGCTCGCGCCAGAACTGCGCGAAGGCATCGCGAAGCACATTGCCGCGACTGTCAAGCAATGGGACGACGCCACGCTCGTGCGCGACGTCGAGTTGAACATCGGCCGCGACTTGCAGTTCATTCGCTTGAACGGGACGCTCGTGGGCGGCGCGGTCGGCCTGCTGATTCACGCGGTGACGCTCTTCGCCGCCTGACGCTAGCTGTGCTGCACGACCAGACTGCCCGCTTTTTGGCGCGTGTCCCCGGCCTCGCCGCCGTTGACGGTGACTTGCAGGGCGGACGTCAGCGCAATGCGCAAAAGTTCGTCGCGCCCCGGCTGATTGCGCCCGGACGCCGGCACGCACCATTCATTGCCGTCACGCGTCGCCAGCACGTAACGCGTGTCGGGTCCGAGCGCGTCGGAATCCATCATCCGCGCGACGCTGCCGGTCTCCGTGCTGACAAAGCGCGTGGCCTGGCAATGGAACGTCGGGCTGCCCGCGTGCGGCAGTCCAACGGCAACGCCCGTGATGCGCGAATCGGCGTCCGCCGCGATGGTCACCGGCAGGTTCATCGCAATGGCGGTCATCAGCATCTGATGCCGGCTCGCGTGCTTTGTCGTGTTCATTTGCGCGCAGTAATGAGTGCCGTCCGATGCGCGCAGCACGTAGCGAATGTCGTCGAGCGTGTCGGAATCTATGATGCGGGCGAGCAACCCCGTGTGCATGCCCGTCAGTTTCGCGCCGAAGAGAATCAGCGAGGGCGCGGCATCCGCCAATAACGCGCCGACCGCAACGCCGGTGATGTAATGCTCTTCGTTGCCGCAGAGCGTGACCGGCAGGCCGGAGCGGAACGCGGCCATGATGAGGTGGTTCCGGTTGGCGTGTTCTTGCCGGTCGATCTCGGCGCCATAGCGCATGCCCTCCGGCGTTTTGACGATGACGCTGAGTGTGTCGGACACATCCCTGTCGATGACTTCGTCGATCACGCCGTAACGCGGCGTGCTCGAAACATAAGCGGGCGCGCCGTTGATATTCGGCCCGAATGCCTTCGACCCGACGGACAGCGCAGTCAGATAATAATCAGCGTCGCCCGCCACGGTCACGGGCAGCTTCGCTCTGAGCGCCGCCATCATCATCCCGCTCCGGTAGCCGTGTTCCTGCGGGCAAATTTGCGCGCAATGGTGCGAACCATCCGGACTGCGAACGATATAGCCGATGCTGTCGAGCGTATCGGCATCTTCCACCTGAACGACGAGACCTGTCCTCACGTCTTCAAGCAACCGCCATGTGTAGCCTAGAGCCGGCAACGCGGCAACGCGGCGATGTGCGGAAGCGTTGCCGCCGCGTCGGTAATCTGGTGGGACTCATCGCCTCGAAGTGTGACTTTCAGGCCCAATTCGAGCGCCGCCAGCAGTACGCCCTGTCGCGCCGGGTGCTCGCGATAATCGAGTTGGCCGCAATAAAGGGATCCGGTTTCGGTCTTAAGTACATGTATAACAATATCCGGCGATTTAGGGTGAATTGCGCGGGTAATAATGCCGGTGCGTATGTCCGTGAGAAGATAATCCGCGGACGCCAGCGAAAGCGTGCTGATTCTGGCCGTAATTCTCATATGGGTTTTCGTTGCTAATATAAACCGCATTGGCGTGTAGGTCCGTCCGGGGCCGCTGCGTATGGCGGGTGGCGCGCGAGCGCTGCAACGTCCGGCAAGGCAGTTGGGCTTATTGACTTTCACGACAGTGCGTTGAATCTAGAGTAAGACATAACCGCCGTCAATTAATATCGTATTTTAGATGCGTTGATTAAGACTATTCTCAAAAACAAATAAGACTGTCCTATCGAGTTAGGAGGAATGTTTTTATTTGAATCGGTCGTTGCTTATTAATTGAGCACGAATCCCTGCAAGCGGTTGGGAAACCATGAATAGGGCGTCGCGATCGTCCGAACGTGATGCAAACAAATGCCTGGCGCGCGAGAATGCGAGCTTCTCCGCCGACGCGCGGGCTACCCGATCCGACGAAGCCATGCCGAACCAGAATGTCCAACCGATCGACCGCGTCTGCGCCCGAGCGAGCGCCGCGCGCTTGGCGGCTACCGCGAGCGCGCAGCGTCATGACCGCCATTAACGCAGCGCGTCTCGAAGACGAATGGCTCGAAGCCGATGCGCACGGCGGCTTTGCATCGGGCACCGCGGGCACCCTGCGCACCCGCCGCTACCAGGCGCTCCTGCTCACGGCGACGCAACCGCCCGCCGGCCGCGTCGTGCTCGTGAACGGCGTCGAGGCGTGGCTCGACATCGACGGTGAACGCTTTGCGCTCACCATGCAGCGATACGCGCCCGACGTGCTGTATCCGGATATGTCCGCGAGTCTCGTTTCCTTCGATACTTCGCCGTGGCCGACATGGCGCTATTCCAGCGGTATCGTCGCGGAGGTGTTCGTCGCGAAAGAGAGCGGCGAGACGGTGCTGCGCTGGCGGCTCGAAGCGGCGAGCAACGTCGCGACCGCGACGCTTCATGTGCGCCCGCTCTTGTCGGGGCGCGACTATCACGCGCTGCATCGGGAGAACCGGGCCTTTTGCTTCGATGCGAGCGTCGATGGCGAGCGCGTCCACTGGCGGCCTTACGCCGATCTGCCCGCCATCGGCGCAACGGCGAATGGCGTCTACGAGCACGCGCCCGACTGGTATCGCAACTTCTGCTACGTGCGCGAACGCGAGCGCGGGCTCGATTTCATCGAAGATCTCGCGTCCCCCGGCGTCTTCACCTTCGATCTCGTTCGCGGAGAAGCGGTGCTGATTCTGCATGCGGATACCGGCGAAGGCCCGCCGCTCGCAGCCAAGGCGCTCGCCGATGCCTCGCGACTCGCGGCGCGTGAGTCCGAGCGGCGCGCGGCGTTCGGTTCGCGGCTCGCTCGCTCCGCCGATGCGTATATCGTCAATCGCAAAAGCGGGCGCACGGTCATCGCGGGCTTTCCGTGGTTCACCGACTGGGGCCGCGATACGTTCATCTCGATGCGCGGCCTGCTTATCGCCGGAGGACGTCATCAGGATGCCGAAGCAATTCTGCTCGAATGGACGGATACGCTTTCCGAAGGCATGCTGCCGAACCGCTTTCCCGATACCGGCGGCTCGCCTGAATATAACTCGGTGGATGCGTCGCTGTGGTTCGTGGTCGCGGTGCACGACTATCTCGCGACCGGCCACGCGCTCGCGGCCACGGCCAGCCGCCTGCAACGCGCGGTCGATGCGATCCTGGACGGCTATGCGCGCGGCACGCGCTTCGACATCGCCGCGGACGACGACGGCCTCCTGCGCGCGGGCGTGCCCGGCGTGCAGCTCACATGGATGGACGCGAAGGCGGGCGACTGGGTCGTGACGCCGCGCATCGGCAAGCCGGTGGAGGTGCAGGCGTTGTGGATCAACGCGCTGAGCATCGCGTCGGCGTGGAATCCGCAATGGAAGGCGCTGAGCGATCGTGCGCGGCAGTCGTTCGCGGCGCGGTTCATCGATCCTGACACTCACGCGCTCTACGATGTCGTCGATGCCGACCACGAAGCAGGCAAGCTCGACCGGTCCATCCGCCCGAATCAGATCTTCGCGCTGGGCGGATTGCCGTTCGCGCTCGTCGATGGCAATGTCGCGCGCGCCGTGCTGGATCAGGTCGAAGCGCATCTGCTGACGCCGCTCGGACTGCGCACGCTTGCGCCGTCGGATGCGGCGTATCGGCCGACATACGCAGGCGGCGTGATGGAGCGCGACGGCGCCTATCATCAGGGCACGGTGTGGCCGTGGCTGATGGGGCCGTTTGTCGAAGCGTGGCTGCGCGTGCATGGCGCGGCCGGTGTGCGTGAGCGCTTCCTCGCGCCGCTTTACGCGCATCTCGACCATTTCGGCATCGATCACATCAGCGAAGTCGCGGACGGGGATGCGCCGCATACGCCCGGCGGCACGCCGTTCCAGGCGTGGTCGCTCGCCGAATTGCTGCGTATTGAAAAGCTGCTCGGCGGCGCGTGACGCGTCATTCGGGCGAAGGGTCGGGAAAACGCGCTAAATTAGCCGTTCCGCAAAAGCAGAGAAGGCCGTACCGAGGAGACACCATGGCGAAAACGCGCACCGTCAATCAGATCCAGACCGTGGAAGGTTCGCGTCTGCATTCGACCGATCATCCCCGCTGGCGGCGTTGGGGACCGTATCTCAGCGAGCGTCAGTGGGGCACGGTGCGCGAGGACTACAGCGAGTTCGGCACCGCGTGGGAGTACTTCCCGCACGATCATGCGCGCAGCCGTGCGTATCGCTGGGGCGAGGACGGCATCGCCGGCTTCGGTGACGACAAGCTCAACTGGTGCGTGTCGCTTGCGCTCTGGAACGGTCTCGATCCGATTCTCAAGGAGCGCCTCTTCGGGCTCACGAATCAGGAGGGCAATCACGGCGAGGACGTGAAGGAGCTTTACTTCTACGTCGACGGCACGCCGACGCATTCGTACATGCGCATGCTCTACAAGTATCCGCATGCGGCGTTTCCTTACGCCGATCTCGTCGATGAAAACGCCCGGCGCGGCGCGGACATGCCCGAGTATGAAGTGCTCGATACCGGCGCATTCGACGACGAGCGCTACTTCGACGTGCAAGTGGAATACGCCAAGCACACGCCGGACGATATCGTGATGCGCGTGAGCATCGAAAATCGCGCGGCTCATCCCGCGGCGCTGGATGTGATGCCGCAAATCTGGGCGCGCAACACGTGGTCGTGGAAGCCGACGCCGAGCAAGCCTTCGCTGACGATGGAAACGGTGAACGGTGCGTCGTATGTCGCTAGTTGGCACCTCGGCCACGAGCCGATGGTGGTCACCGCGTGGTCGCCGGATGCGGAGAACGTCGAATGGATTTTCTGCGAGAACGAGACCAACGTGAAACGCCTCTTTCACAATGAAGGCGCGGGCCCGTTCAAGGACGGCTTCGACGATTACGTCGTTCATGGCGACGAAAACGCGATTCGCCGCGATACCGGCACGCGCGCCGCTGCCCGCGTGCATCTGCAACTCGCGCCGCATGCAAAGGCGACCGTTTATCTGCGCTGGCGTCCCGAATCCGCGCCCGACGCGGTGCCGCTCGACGCCGATGCGCTCTTCGCGCGCCGCATCGCGGAAGCCGACGAGTTCTATGCCGCGCTTCAGCACGACATCGCGGATGCCGATCAACGGCTCGTGCAACGTCAGGCGCTCGCGGGCATGCTGTGGTCGAAGCAGTACTACCAGTTCGACGTGACGCGCTGGCTCGACGGCGACCCGCTCCAGCCGAAGCCGCCCAGGCAGCGGCGCTTCGGGCGCAACGGGGACTGGCGGCATCTGTGCAACGCGGACATCGTGTCGATGCCGGACAAGTGGGAGTATCCGTGGTACGCGTCCTGGGACCTCGCGTTTCATGCGGCGGCGTTCGCGCTGATCGACCCCGAGTTCGCAAAGCGGCAATTACTTTTGCTGGTGAAGGACCGCTATCAGCATCCCAACGGTCAGTTGCCCGCCTACGAATGGGCTTTCAGCGACGCCAATCCGCCCGTGCATGCCTGGGCGACGTGGCGCGTCTATGAAATCGACCGGGCGATCACGGGCGTTGGCGACCGCGATTTTCTGGAACTGGTCTTCCACAAGCTGCTGCTCAATTTCTCGTGGTGGGTCAACCGCAAGGACGCCGACGACCGCAACATCTTTCAGGGCGGTTTTCTCGGGCTCGATAACGTGGGCATCTTCGACCGCTCGTCGCCGCTGCCGACGGGCGGCCATATCGATCAGGCCGACGGCACGGCGTGGATGGCCGCGTACGCGCTCGACCTCATGCGGATTGCGCTGGAACTGGCGTATGCGAACAAGGTGTTCGTCGATATTGCCGTGAAGTTCTTCGAGCACTTCCTGTATATCGCGGAAGCGGTGAGCTGCGAGGACGGCTGCGATACGGGTCTCTGGGACAGCGAGGACGAGTTCTTCTACGACAAACTGCGTCTGCCGGACGGCTCCAGCGTGCCGATGCGCGTGCGCTCGATCGTCGGGCTCATTCCGCTCTTCGCGGTGCATGTGCTGGAGCCGAGCGTCTACCGCACGCTGCCGGAATTGCGCGAGCGCCTGCACTGGTTCCTTGAGCATCGGCTGGACTTGTCGCGGCTCGTATCGCGCTGGAATGTCGCGGGGCAGGGCAATAGCGTGCTCTTGTCGCTGTTGCGCGGGCATCGCATGAAAGCGCTTCTGAAGCGCATGCTCGACGAGACCGAATTCCTCTCCGATCACGGCGTGCGGGCGCTCTCCCGCGTGCATCGCGACGAGCCGTTCATCTTCTATCACAACAGCGAGAGCTTCAGCGTGCAGTACCAGCCGGGGGAATCGACCTCACGCGTGTTCGGCGGCAATTCGAACTGGCGCGGGCCGGTGTGGATGCCGGTGAACTATCTGCTGATCGAATCGCTGCTGGAGTTTCATCGCTATTACGGCGACGATTTTCGCGTCGAGTATCCGACCGGTTCGGGTGAAACGTTCTCGCTCGCGCAGATCGCCGATGAACTCGCGCGGCGCGTGACCTCGCTTTTTCTGCTCGACAAGAAGGGCGAGCGGCCCGTCATGGGAGCGTATCCGCTGTTGCAGGCCGACCCGCGCTCGCGCGACCTCGTTCTCTTTCACGAGTATTTTCACGGCGACAACGGGCGCGGTGTCGGGGCGTCGCATCAGACCGGATGGAGCGGACTCGTCGCGCTGCTGTTGCAGCCCCGCGCGCTGGGACCGTCGGGCGTCGTGCCGCTGGCGGGCGAAACCGGCGCCGAGATGCAGGAGTTCGTCGGGGCCAAGTAGCGCGAAGCATCAATCGCTGAAAGCCCGGCGTATTGTTCGGATAGGTCTTATATCGTTCGTCTTCTCATCTCCGTAAGTTGTCCGGACGCACAAATCGGCGGCCTGGAGAACGAAGATGAACGTATCAGCGAACGCTTACGGATCGGAACAGTGCGTGGCGGCCAGCACAGTCCGCCCTCGTTGCCGCATCGGGTATGAGGAAAGTCCGCCGTTTACGCTCGTCATGCTCGTGTTCGTCGCGGCCATGTCGGGCGGCGCGTACGTTTCGTGTGCGTTCAACAGCATCGCGTTCGGGTGGATGGCGGGTGTCGGCATTCTGGCTGCGCTCGGCGCGGCCATCGATCACTTGTTCGCCGGGGCAGCCGCGCTGGAACGCCGCCTGGACGCGCGCTCCCGGGCGCGGCACCATGCGGTTCGGAAGTCGGTGCCGAAATGCGGTCTCGCACCGCAACCTCGCGAGTGGCCGGGCGCGACGGCACGGGAATGGACGTCGGTGTCGGCGTATCGCAGGCATCCGCAATATGCGACGAACGCGCGCCAGTCGACGCGTTGAGATTGCCCGTCATCAGGCCGTGAGCCATCATTGCGCATTTGGGCGTGCCGGCGACGCATCCACGTCCGAGGCTTCGCGCCGTCACTGACAAGCTGAAAGCGCCTTGGACATCCATATCACCCTGCACGGCCGCCGGGACCTGACCGGCCAGATCTACGGCCAGTTGCGCGCCGGCATCATCGAAGGGCGGCTCGCGGCGAATGCGCGCCTGCCGTCCACGCGCGATCTCGCCGTGCAGCTCGGCGTCTCGCGTAAAACGACGCTCGAAGCGTTCGACCGGCTCATCGCGGAAGGCTTTCTGCGCACGCGGGCAGGCGACGGCACGTTCGTCGCCGATGGGCTCGCGCGGCTGCCCGGTGCGAGGCCCGAACCGGCGTCGGCACGCGCGCGAGCCGCCGGCATCTGGCGCGAGATGCCCGAACGCATGGTCATGCCGATGCCGCCTGCCGGCGAAGCCCTCGACTGCGACTTCAAAGGCGGCGTCACCGACAAGACGCTCTTTCCGTACGACGCCTGGCGCCGCTGCGTGAACCACGCGCTGCGCACGCACGCGCGCTCGGGCAGCGGCGTGGCGTCGTATCGCGATCCGGCGGGCGAGCAGGAATTGCGGCTTGGCATCGCGCGTTACCTGGCGTTCAGCCGCGCGGTCGTGTGCAACTGGCAGGACGTCGTCGTGACGCAGGGCGCGCAGCAGGCGCTCGATCTCCTCGCGCGCGTGGTCATTCAGCCGGGCGATGTCGTCGCGCTGGAAGAGCCCGGCTATCCGCCGGCGCGGGCGCTGTTCGCCGCGCAGGGCGCGCGCATCGCGCATGTGCCGGTGGACGAGCACGGCATCGTCGTGAGCAAGCTGCCGCGCAATACGAGGCTCGTCTACGTGACGCCGTCGCATCAGTTTCCGCTCGGCATGCCGATGAGCCTCGACCGGCGCGTGGAATTGCTCGAATGGGCGGCCAGGCGCGGCGCGGTCATCGTCGAGGACGATTACGACGGCGAATTTCGCTTCGAAGGCCGGCCGGTGGAATCGCTGAAGGGTCTGGATCGCGCGGGGCTCGTCGCGTATGTCGGC
>Ga0308174_10000134_pt1 | contig 29776 bp, 27 predicted proteins | sample PhyPR2_FD_203894 | JGI IMG/M metagenome (GOLD analysis project Ga0308174, IMG submission 203894) | Soil microbial communities from UC Gill Tract Community Farm, Albany, California, United States - DLSLS.P.R2 | ecosystem: Environmental > Terrestrial > Soil > Agricultural land | place: USA... | reverse complement strand
TTCCGTGCCCCGCCGACCGCGCACTCAGCCTGCCTCGCGCAGAGTGGCGGAAGGGTCCAGGCGCGCTGCACGGCGTGCCGGCACAAATGCCGCAAGCAGACCGATCAGCAGCATAGCGGCGCATGCAATAGCCAGCGCAAGAGGATCGAGCGGCGACACTTCAAACAACAAGCTTGCCATCACTCTCGTTAGCGCGAAGGTCCCAAGCAGTCCGGCCGCAATGCCGGCGAAGACCATCGCCATGGTGGTGCGCATCACCCGTGAGAGCACGTCGGTTGAGCGTGCGCCCAAGGCCATGCGGATACCGATTTCGCGGCGTTGTTGCGTTACAGAATGAGAAACCAGGCCGAAAAGGCCGATCGCCGCCAGAAGAGATGCTACAAGAGCGTAGGCGCCAATCAGCCAAGCCGGGCGGCTGGCCGGCGATAGCGTGTCATCTCGGATTTGTTGCAGAGTAGCGACATCCCCCGGCGTCAGATTTGGATTGATTTCCCGCAGAGCTTGACGAAGAGCAGGCATAACGGCCGCCCTTTCTTCAGGAGTGCGGACGAGAACTTTGAGATGCGGATTAGGGGCTTGCGCAAGCGGCACATAGACCACAGCCGGATCGGGATCACCGGGCGAGGCGGTACGCTCGCTTCGGATTACGCCCGCGATCTGGACCGGCAGGATGAGCGGCTTCTGTCCGTCATAATCTGTCGACGACAAACGAACCATTTCCCCAACCGGCTTTTTCATGCCGGCTTCCGCCAATCTGGCCTTTAGAGCCTGATTAATCACGATGATGCGAGGAGCCCCGGCGCGATCCTGCTCTGTAACGCCGCGCCCGCTGAGCACAGGGATATCGAGAGTGCTGAAGTAACCAGGGTCAACACGTTTGAAACGGACCCGCACCAGCTTTTCCGCACCTGCGATTTGGATGGCCTCGCCATTGCTGATCCACTGGAGAGGTAAGTAGGTGGAGAGTCCAACATTTGCAATTCCCGGCATCGAGCGAAGCCGTTTCGTGAGCGCCGAATAGAATAGCGCGGCCTTGTCAGGGGTCGGGTAGGTGTCCATCGGAAGATCGATGGACATGGTCATTACGTTTTCGATACGAACGCCCGTATCAAGCCGCTCAAGTTTAAGGAAGCTCCTCACCAGAAGGAGCGCGCCCGATACGAGCACAAGTGAAAGCGCGAGTTCACCGACGACAATAGTGCGCCGCACCCGCACGTCCGTGTGAGATGGGCTCCGGACCGATTGCTTTAGGGAATCGGCCAGATTCACCGCAGACGCCCGCAGCGCGGGAAAGATGCCGGCCAGCAGCACAATTCCCAACACAACAAATGCCGCGAAGGCAAGCACATCCGGATTGAGGCTGACCTCAGCCGTAAACGGGAGTGACTGCGACAACACCGGCTTTGCCAGGCGGATCAGAACATAAGCGACAGCAACGCCAGCCACACCCCCCAGGAGACATAATGCAAAACTCTCTGTGAGCAATTGTCTGATCAGCCGGCCACGCCCTGCGCCGAGTGCGGTCCTTACCGCCAGTTCCGTCCCGCGTGTGGCGCCTTGGGCGAACAGCAGGTTTGCGGCGTTTGCACAGGCAATTAGCAGAACTAGAAGGACAGCCCAGAATGCAACTGAAATCGAGCGCTGCAGATTAGCGCCAACAAGCAGTTGCGCGAGTGGCTCGATCGCGATTGTTCCTCCGCGATCTCCAGTTGGTTCCGTCTGAACCAGGGCGGCCTGGATGGCCTGCATCTGGCTGCGGGCCTGGGCAATCGTAATTCCCGCCCTGAGCCGTCCGTAAACAGTGAGCCAATGTGTGCCGCCTAACCGCTGGGCGGCGGTAAAGACGAGCGGTTTCCAGAATTGAATCCGGCTGCGATCAAAAGCGCCTGGCTGGAGAATGCCAATGACCCGGCATACCTCGCCGTCCAGGGTCAAGCGCCGGTGCAAGACCCCCGCATCGCCTCCAAAGTAGGTTTTCCAAGCGGCGTGACTCAGAACGATAACGGGCTCCGCTCCAGGCCGGCCGTCTTCCAATGTGAAGTTGCGGCCGAGCGCGACGGACAATGCGAATACCTTGAAATATCCAGGGGTAACCAGGTCGCCAGCCAGGCGTATTGGCCCATCCTTTTCGTTAAGAGCAGCCGTAACGGGCTGTTCCGCCGCTAGATCATCGAAAACAGTAGCCGAGCGCTCCCAGGCAAGAAACTGTGGCACTGTCGTGTCATTGACAATACCCGGCCGCGGCGCTTCCCAGATGCGAACCATACGATCAGGTTCTGCAAACGGAAGAGGTTTCAGTAGCACCGCATCGACTACGCCAAACATGGCGACGGTTCCGCCGATCCCGAGCGCCAGCACGCCGACGATGACAACTGTAAAACCCGGTGTGCGCAAAAGCATCGCCAGGCCATAGCGAAAATCCTTCCAGACTGCTTCCATCCACCGAATACCGCGCCGGTCGCGATGCTCTTCTCTCATCTGTTCGATTCTTCCGAAGCGATGCCGCGCTTCCCGTCGAGCGGCTTCCGGTGAGAGACCGCTTGCAATGGCGGCTCTCTCGGCAAGTTCCAGGTGGGCCTGGATTTCGCTCTCGAGTTCCAGGTCGAGATGCCGTTTGCGCGTAAGGGCCAGCAACCTTGCGCATGTGCGTCGGAGATTCACGAGGATGTCTCGAGGAAGCGCGAAACGAAGGCAATGGCCTTTCCCCAATTCGCCACTTCGATTGCGAGCTGTTTCCGGCCTGTTCTTGTTAGAGAATAGAATTTTACTTTCCGGTTCGTTTCCGAAGTGCCCCACTGCGTTGTGATCCAGCCCTCTTGCTGCAGCCGGATCAGGGCTGGATAAATTGAGCCTTGGCTGATCTGAAGGGAATCTCCGGAGACCTGTTCGATGCGGCGCGCAATCGCGTAGCCGTGCATCGTCCCCATCGTGTCCAGAGTCTTCAGTATGAGAAGATCCAGCGTTCCATAGGGCACCTCGGCTTGTGTGTTAGACATGTCTAATATCGACAGCTTACGCGATTCCATGCTTTGTGTCAACTGCCTTTACGCCCGGCGCTCGACCGAGCCGGAGGAGAATACCGGTCCGGACAAGTACCGACCCGTTTTCCGCTTGGATCCGAAGGTCCCGGCGGATCTTCCCATTGCTCCCCGCATTCTGCCGCTTCGCCGGCCGGCCTCTTAAGGTATCGCGCTACGCGCCCCCGATTATCAAAGAGCGAAATGATCGCCTGCGCGGGCTTTCCACAGCAACTTTCCGGTTGAAGCATCGCCCCCTGGCCGAAAACAGCCGCGGCGCTTAGCATGAGTAAGAGGAAAGCTCGCATTGAAACCCTTCTCAATGGCTGAGCTTACTGCAAGCGGAGCATTACGCGGCAGCGGGATTGACGAAAACGGCCGATTGGTTGGATGAAGCGGCGGAATGAGCCCCGGGAACAACTAACGCCTGTCGCAATGCTCATCCACAAATTTCATTAGCGATGACGGTTTCACCCGCACTTCAACAAATGTTGCCTCCCCGCCGTCATCGAGGGATGTAATCAGCAGGCGCAGGTTATCGGCATCCGGCCGCGCATAGATATTCGTAGATTCGCCGTTCCGCGCACGCACCCGCACCATCGGTTTCCAGGCGTTCCCGACAGCCATATCAGTAATGTTGCTGAAGCGTGTCGATTCCAGATTGGTGTGTTCGAAGACCGCGAGTCTCAGCTCGCTGGTTCCCGCGGGATGGCCCACTGCAACGATAAACCGCGCCAATCCGAAGAACGGAATGTGAGTCGCCGTAGCTCCGCTCTCCCGCGAGAATTCCCGGACCATCCAGTCGAATTCGCTCGCGGGCAATGCCAAAGGCGTCAGCAGGAAGAGAACGAGAAATGCGCAAGCGGATCGCATGGCTATTCGCCTCCTGAATCGCCGGAACCATCAGGATGGGGCTCTGGCTCCGGCTTATGGACGGCCTTGTCTCCTTTGCGGGTATCCTTATCCGAACCGTGCACGGTGCCGATCTTCGGAATGCCCATATGGCCTCCCAGTTCGCTCAGCTCCTCCGGCCTGATCGGTCCGTCGATATGTACGACGGTCAGTTCCTTGGGCTCGGCATCGATAATAAATAGCCCTTCGATCTGATCGCCATTCTTCTTCAGGTAGATGCCGGTGTTCTCGCCTTTGGTCGACGTGACGCCGACAATCCGCGACCACCCGGTCAATTGCGAGCGGAGTGCGTCGACATCGGCCATCGAATACTGGCCCTCTTTGTCGAACTCGAAGCTTCTCACGTAAACGCCTTTCAGCTTGGAAACCAACTTCTTGACGTTCGCCTGCTCCGGGTCGTCTTTCTCGAGGAACCCGCTGGCAAGCTGAAGCATGGATGCATCCAGCGTGACATCCACAGATTCCTTCGCCTGCTTCGCCAGTCTGTCAAAACTGACCGGCCATTTGATCGCGTCGGCGCACCACGCCGGAGGCGTCAACAACGGCAGCGCAACCGCAAGCGCGCACCTCAATCCCAAACCACTCATTGCTCCACCTCTCTCACAACTAACTGGGCATCATGCAATTTCGATCCGGCGATCCGCATCGCCACCAAAAGTTGCCGTTTGGCCGCTTCTCCCCGCGCTTCACGCTCATGTTCCTGATACACAACTCCTCCGGTCATGACCAGCAGCGCCGCCAAAACCGGCATCAGCCGCCATGATCGCAGCTTTCGCAACCAATTTCCGGCCCGTGCCGCCTTTTCGCGCTCTTGCTGCTTCGCTCGGGCCACCACGCGTTCTGCAAAGCCGGCGGACGGCTCATGGCGCGCGAGCGACTTCTTTAACTCTTCTTCAAACGGTGTCATGGCTAATCCTGTGATCTGATTCGCCCAGCCTGCGGCTCGTCTTTGCCCGCAGCAGCTCTAATCCGCGGGAGATCAGCGTCTTTACGCTGTTCGCTTTCATATCCAGCACTTTCGCAATCTCTTCCGGGCTCATGTCTTCCTGGTAGCGGAGTACAATCGCCATTCTCTGTTTCTCCGGCAGCGACGCCACCATACGTTCCAGGTACGAAGCCAGAAGCGAATCCTGCATGCGCTCCAGCACAGTCGGCTCCGCTGCTTCTTCCAGACTCATTTCAGGCCGGATCTTTCGCCTCCGCACCAGGTCGATAGCCCGATGGCTGGTCACTTTGCGAAGCCAGAAAACAATGTGATCCCCTGATTTCATGCCGCCCCAGTTCCGGTAAAGCTGAAGAAACACCTCCTGGGCCAACTCCTCAGCCGCCGCCCGGTCCCGTAGGAAATGCCAACCAATACTGAACACCATGGCTTTATGGGCGTCTATCGCTTCCGCGAAGCCCGGCAAATCAGCCTGGCCTTCCGAAGGAACTGCACAGCTTGTGACCGTCGCTACCAACGTCCTCTGTTGCCTTTCACTGCTAATTACGAGGAACAGGAGCCGGACGACTCAAAATTGTGTAGCTCATGTCTCCTTGTGGCGAAATAGTACGATCTGTTCAGGGAGAGATGTTGTCCTACACGATCAAGGTAGAGTATGCACACGATCGAAAGATTCGGACCCGGAACAAGGCCATTTATCGCGTAGCGCACTGGCCCATCTGGATCTGGGTCTTCTTTCTTGCTCCCGGTCCGCTGACCTTTGATCTGTTCGCGCACGGGCCCGGCGGTAGCAATTTGCTCTGGCTGCTATTTGTGTTGCTTGGAACCGGCATCGCCGGGACCTTCGGGCAATTACCGGGGGTGGAACCGCGGCCCTACATTCTCCGCTTCAATGAGGACCGGCCGAATCCCCTCTATCGGCGCATCTGCTACACCTTCGCCTGGAACGCCCTGCTCAGCTTCGCTGCTTTGAACTTGCTTGGTCTGATTGTTGCAGCGCTCAGCGGCGCATGGTATCTGAAGCAGATCTATAGCTTTGGATACCTTCCCCTGTTTCTCCTGATTTCGATTCTGGGTGCATCCGGCTTTTTGCCACGAGTGGGGCCGTCGACCCACGGCGAAGGAACCGAGCGGCGTTATTTCTACGGAGCCGTGTGGGCCATCGTCCCAGCCCAGACCGTGCTTCTTCTGATGTGGAAAGCACTGCCGCGCACGCATACCGCCGATGTGCTGAAGCTCACGGTCTTCGTAGCCGTGCTGGCCGTAATCGGGACTGCCGCGATGTTCGGATTGTTGCCGCGCACTCGTCCCATTCTCCCCGGCGAACTTATCGTGGCGGATTGAACCCGCTTTGCTGCCTATCATTTTCGGTTCGCTGGCTGCGATACTCACAGCCGGGCTGGCTTATCAGGCCTTCGGTAGGTATCGAGACCGCCGCCACTTTCCTCCTCCGGGCCGCCTGATCGCCATTGATCATCGCCACCTTCATTTGCGGGAGCAGGGAAGTGGTTCGCCGGCCGTTATCTTGGAGGCGGGAATTGCCGGCAGTTCGCTCGGATGGGCTCTGGTGCAGCCTGAAATCGCCGAATTCACCCGCGTGTGCAGCTATGACCGAGCGGGGCTGGGCTGGAGCGATGCTGTTACCGCACCTGCATCCGTCCCGCGGATGATTGCCGATCTGGATGCTCTGCTGTCCCATATAGGCTCGCCGCCTTATGTACTGGTCGGGCATTCGTTCGGCGGCCTACTGGTTCGCGCCTATGCGCATCACAAGCCGGAAGCTGTAGCGGGTCTGGTTCTGCTGGACCCGGTTTCTCTTGCCTTTTGGGCGAACTGTTCTGAACGCGAGAAGCAGCGGCTCAACCTGGGGGCGAGGCTCTCGCGCCGTGGCGCTGTGCTGGCGCGAATTGGAGTCGTAAGGCTCGCGCTCACGGCTCTGCTAAGCGGAGGCCGAATCTTTCCAAAGATGATGGCGCGAGCGAGCGCCGGGAAGGCTCACACCACGCTCGATCGCCTGGTTGGCGAAATACAGAAGCTTCCCCGCGACGTCTGGCCTTACATTGCCTCACACTGGAGCAATCCAAAGTGTCTTCTGGCCATGGCCGCTTATTTGGAGTGTCTGCCGGCGAGCGCTCAGGCGGCACTCAGCATGCCGGTTCCATCGAGTGTTCCTGTAACCATCCTTTCCGCAGCTAATGCCACCAAAGCGGAACTGGACGAGCGCGATGGATGGGCGCGTGCAAGCGGCCGCGGCCGCCACGTACGCCTGGAACGTTCGGGGCATTGGGTGCAGTTGGAAGCGCCGGAGGTTGTGGTTGAGGCTGTGCGACAGCTTGTCGACTCGGCACGGTTAGAATAGCCCTTTATGTTCGAACTTACCCGTCGAGACCTGACTCGTTCGCTGCTGGCGGGGGCGTTTGGCGTTCGTGCGCTGCTTGCCGACAATGGCAAACTTCGCATTGGCATTACGGATTGGAACCTGAATCTCGGCGCTGATCCGCAAGCCGTTCCGCTCGCCGCTAAGCTTGGCTTTGAAGGCGTGCAGGTTTCCTTCGGCCGCAAAATCGTCGATGGCAAAATGCCAGCCGACAACCCCGAGACTATCGCGAAGTATCTTGCGCTCTCGAAAGCGAACAATATTCCGATCGATGGCACGTGCGCCGACATCCTGCATGTCAACGGGCTAAAGAGCGATAAGCTTGCGCCCAAGTGGGTACTCGATTCCATTCGTCTGACCGGTGCGCTCCATACAAAGGTGTTGCTTCTGCCGTTCTTCGGTCCTTGGGCTCTGAAAACGCGTGCAGAGATGGATTACACGGGAGATCGCCTGCGCGAACTCGCGCCGGAAGCCAAAAAGGCCGGAGTCATTCTCGGTCTGGAAGACACAATCTCGGCGGAAGACAATGTGCGCATCATGGACCGTTCACAAGCGTCGAACGTAAAGGTCTATTACGACGTCGGCAATTCGACTGTAGCCGGATTCGATGTTGTGAAAGAGATTCGCTGGTTTGGAAAAGAGCGTATCTGCCAGTTCCACCTGAAGGACAATCCGCATTTTCTCGGCGAAGGCAAGATTCAATTCGCGCCCATTATGCGCGCTATTCGCGATATCAATTTTTCCGGTTTCGCCAATCTCGAAACGGACGTGCAGCCGGAGAATCTGGATGCTGGCCTGCGCCGCAATCTGGCCTATATTCGTCAGATCATGGGCCGAGCGTGAAACTCATCAGATCAATGCCTGGTTTGACTCACATCACAGCTATCTTCCTTTTCACTCTTGCATTGCCGCCGATAGCCGCCGCGCAGCAGTTCGATACCGTCATTCGGAACGGTCACATCATCGATGGCACCGGCCCGCCCTGGTACTCGGCCGATATTGGTATTCGAAACGGGCGTATCGCGAAAATTGGCTCGCTCCGGAATGCCCAAGCCCGCACAGTAATCGATGCGTCGGGCCTGGTGGTCACGCCTGGATTCATCGACATGCTGGGACAGTCCGAACTGTCTATGCTTGTGAACCCGCACGTTCCATCCAAAATCTTTCAGGGTATTACAACCGAAATCACCGGCGAGGGGGGCTCCATCGCTCCCATGAACGAGCGCATTCTGGCGGCGGACCGGAGCGGCTTCGAACATTATGGAATCACGCCCGACTGGACTACCTTCGCCGGATACTTCAAGCGTCTGCAAGGGCAGGGAATGGGAATTAACCTTGCCAGCTATGTCGGCGCGACGCAGGTTCGCCGGATGGTGTTGGGCGAAGAGGACCGCGCCCCCAATCCCACCGAGCTGGAGCGCATGAAGGCGTTGGTGAGGGAAGCGATGCAGCAGGGGACAGTCGGGGTATCCACTTCTCTTCAGTACGCGCCTGCGCCGTACGCAAGCACGGAAGAGCTGATTGCGCTGGCGGCGGAGGCATCGAAATTTGGCGGCATCTATGCCACACACATGCGGAGCGAAGGAGACACCATCGACCAGGCTCTTGATGAGGCCTTTCGCATCGGCCGCGAAGCTCACATTCCGGTGGAAATTTGGCATCTGAAAGCCGCTGGAAAACGGAATTGGGGACGCATGCCCGAGATCGTGGACAGAATCGACAAGGCGCGCGCGTCCGGTGTCGATGTCGAAGCAGACACGTATGCTTACCCGGCCTGGTTCAATACGTTCTCTGCGTTCATACCGCCGTGGGCCCACGATGGCGGCGATTCTAAAATGGTGGCGCGGTTGAAAGATCCCGCAACCCGCGCGCGAATCCGCAAGCAAATGGAAACCGATAGCAAGGGTTGGGACAACGAATGGCTGGAAATCCCCGGGCCGCAGGCGATTCTGGTCAGCGTGGTTCAGAATGCCAAGCTGCTGCCGGACCAGGGCAAGACCATCGCAGAGATCGCAAAATCGGAAAACAAAGACCCGATCAATACGATTTTCGATTTGCTGATAGAAGATCCCGCCATCTCCGTTGCCGTGTTCGGCATGTCCGAAAAGGATGTCGCGTATGCGCTCAAGCAGCCTTGGGTTTCGGTGGATAACGACTCGCAAGGTACCGCTCCTACCGGCCTGCTCGGCAAAGAGCACCCGCATCCGCGCGCATACGGAACTTTTCCGCGCATCTTGCGCAAATATGTTCGAGAGGAAAAATTGCTGAGCCTGCCGGACGCTATCCGAAAGTTCAGCGCGCTGCCGGCGCAGCGCATGCGCCTTGCCGATCGAGGCGTGTTGAAGGACGGCATGTGGGCCGATGTGACGATCTTCGACCCCGCGCGAATTCACGATGTCGCTACTTTTGAAAACCCGAATCAGTTGTCTGTTGGAATGGAATACGTGCTCGTGAACGGAGTCCCGGTGATTGCGCACGGCAAGATGACGAATGCGCTCCCCGGAAAAGTGCTTCTCGGGCAAGGCGCCCAGGAAAGGAACATCGACCATGAATAACTCGTCTCCTAGAAGAGGCTTCCTACGATCCTTGGGAGCGGCCGGAGCATTTCTCACCGGCGGCGCTGTATCCGGCGCGCAGCCATCTGCCGGAACCGCCGCGGCAGGGATTCAAGCCATCCCGGATTATGCGCGGCTGCAGAATCATCGCACGCTCAAACAATCCAGTTACGATCGGACCGGAGGCAACCGCGATTTCTGGCCGATCGCTCCGGGGCAAACCAAGGACGTGTTCCAGTCCGACGGGCCCGGGATCATCACGCATATCTGGTTCACGATCAATGCGAAGAGCGAACACCACCTGAAAGAACTCGTCATGCGCATTTACTGGGACGGCAATGTCAAGCCCAGCGTGGAGGTGCCGATTGGCGATTTCTTTGGCCTCAACCTGGGCGAGTATTTTCTGTATCAATCGGCGTTCCTAAACTGCTCTTCCGTCAAAGCTCTGAACTCCTATTTCGCCATGCCGTTTCGCCGGTCCGCGCGGATCACCATCACCAACGAGGGCCAGCAGCCGGTGGGCTCGTTCTATTCGAATATTGATTACCAACTTGTGCCCTCGCTTCCGGCAGACGCACTTTATTTCCACGCGCAATACCGCCAGGCTGCGCCGGTCCACGCCGCGAGCCCGGCAACCGATACCAACCTGGATGGCCGCGACAACTACGTATTCTTCGAGTGCCGCGGAAAAGGGCAGGCAATGGGCATCACGCTGGGAGTTATCCAAAACTCCGACCACTGGTTCGGTGAGGGCGATGAGATGATCTTTATCGACGAGGACTCCAAACCAACCATTAACGGCACAGGAACCGAAGATTACTTCTGCGGCGCATGGGATTTTGGCGGTGGAAAGTTTCCGTTCGCGAATCTATACAACGGGGCCCCCTATATTGTTCTTCCCGAGCTAACCAACGGACGCTATTGCCTGTATCGGTGGCACGCCGACAATCCGATCGCGTTCCAGCAATCTTTGAAATTTACGATCGAGCACGGCCACGCAAATGACCGCTCCGATAATTACTATTCCGTCGGATATTGGTATCAATCGGAGCCGTTTACCGATTTCCCGGCGCTTCCGGCAGTGGCAGAGCGGATTCCGGTCTTGAAGATGAGTTAAGAATATGCAAATAGGTTTTCGCACCTTTGACTTGTGGCAGATCGGGATCGGCGTTTGACCACGCATCCAGAAACTCGCGATACGCGCTCGTCGCTTCATCTTTCTTTCCCTGCTTGTCCCAGGCGAGCGCTATTCCGTAGAGGGCCCAACCGGAGCGCGGCCGCTGGGTGAGCGCATTCTGAAATGCTTTTCGCGCCTGGTCGAACTTACCCGCCCGGATGCAGGCCATTCCCAGAACCTCCATCGCGGGACGGGAGTACTGCGGCGGCTCCGAATAGCCTAGCTGCTTCTCCCGCTCGTCCGCCTGCTCCAGCAGCTTGCGGCCGGCATCCAGATCGCCTTTCGCACTTGCCAGATTGCCTCGAAGTTCCAGAGATGCTGTGCCTAAAAGCTTCGCTACCCGATCGCGATCCGATTTATCAGGAGCCTTCAGATCTTGCTCCGACATCCGCCACAGCGACGCATCCAGCATATTCGAATCCTGCTCCGCCTCGCTGAGCTGGTTCGCGTCGACCGCGTTCATTCCGCGAGCGTATTGAACCAGCCCATCCCGGTAACCGCGCGCCCACATGCTCACCTTGTCGTCCGGAACTCCGAACTGCATCGGCTGATGGATCACGTCATCCCATTTCGCGAATCGAATAGCCAGTCTTGCCGGAGCGCTGCCAATCTGCAGCACATAGAAGCCCGGATTACCGGAATGGTCCGGATCGTTTGCAAGGCCGGCGAGGGAATGCGCATGTTCGCGTCCTTCGGTGTAGCGGCCCTCCTCGGCGCAGTCGGCAATCAGATAGGCGATGTTATGCGCATAGTTCCAATCGTCGTGAGGAGTGACATGCTGCTTCGCCATGTAGTCCTGATCGACACGCATCGCCTGCACAAAGATCTGCCGCGCTCGATCGTAGTCGCCAACGCGATAGAAGATGTGGCCGGGCATATGAACCATGTGCCCGGATGCCGGAGCCAGGGCGCCCAGGATATCGGCGCTTTGTAACGCTCTTTCCGGATGGTCCGTAACTTCCATCGCATGAATCCAGAAATGGTTCACCGCCGCATTGTCCGGATAGTCCTGAAGCAGATCGCGCAGCATCGCCTGACCATACAGCGTGCCCGGCCGCGGATCTCCTTTCTCGTTGTACCCATGGCCTCTGGAAAGCGCATACAGCAATTTCGCTTCGAGATCGTCCGGATAATGCGCAATCAGCGCTTCCATCTCTTTGGCGAAAGCCCGGTCCGCTTCATCGCCTTCCTTATCCGCAGCCGCGGTATACGCCCGGATATAACGCTGTTCGTGATCGGAGGCTTCGCCGTCCAGATCCTTCGCCCTGGCGAGTTCCTTTTTTGCCTGCGCGGAATCGCCGCCGCGAAAATCCAAGGCTTGGCTCAATCCCCAATGGCACATGGCGCAATCCGGATCGAGGCGCGCTGCCTGTTCAAATGCCCGCAGCGCTTCGTAATCCCAGAAGCAATGCAGCAGTGCAAGACCCTGATCGAACCACTGCTGCGCCTCTGTTGATTTTGTTGTAATGGCGACGTGCGCGGTGCCGATTCCTTTCATATGCTGCGGAGCGGGCAGCTTGGCCAGATCCACGCTGGACTCGTCAGGCGGCGGGCCATGGTGGTGTGTTTGCGCCAGCGCACACGTGCAAGCCAGCAGCACAACAAAATACTTCATTTCCGGTGGAACGATTCTACCGAATTGGCGATGGCGAGGCATGCCTCAGTCCTACGAAATCAAGTCGGGTGGCGATTCGGGTGGAGGGGATGGCTGGTGAGCAACTTTGCGGTGTAGCGGAGGGGAAAACGGACGAAGGCTTGGGCGGTCTCCACGAGATCGGCATTCAGGTCCGGGTCACGCTTGACCATTTCATAGATCTCTTCGCGAACCTTATTTGCTCTTTCATGAGCGCGGCGGCACTCGTTGTAGAACTGCAGGTAATTGGAGGCGGCGCGGTTGAAGGCGCGCTCGCGAGTGGTGAGGTAGCGCTGGAACCGGTCGAGCAGCTTGATTTCGTCCTGGGTCCAGAAGAAAGCATCCGGCTGTAATTCGTACAGGCGTTGTTCGGCTTCGTTATAGCGGCGCAGCGCGCGGCGGTAGAGCCATTCGGCAATGGCGGTCTGCTCGGCGAGAGTAATCAGTAAAGGTTCGTCGAACTGGGGATCTTCGAGCCATTTATTTTTGACTTCCTCGAATTCGGCCGGGTCCTCGTTGGGGAGTATAAGCTTTTCTGAGCAGAGGCCGTGTTTCAACGAGTTTTGGCTAGAACGCTGTTTGCCTTCGGGGCTGGTCGGGCCTGTGCAGCCGTTAGGATTTTTGTTTTCACGATCGGTCATGACCTTTTCGTATGCGAGTGTGACGCAGGGAAAATGGAAAGAGCGAATTTGCGGCGGGTAAGATGCTGATTTAGAGGAAGAAGGAGAATTTCGGGAATTTGTGATGGGCAAAAGGCCGGGCATGCCCGGCCCCTACAGAACGGTTTTGCGGAACGAAGTGGTTAGGCGATTCCATTAGAATGATCCAGACATGATTTACCGACGATCTTTTCTAACCACGTTGACCGGCGTAGCGGGAGCACTCAGCTCTGTGGGCAGGAGCGCCGGATCGGCAGGCGGCCCGCTCCCCCGTCTCTGCCTCGAAATGGGAGGGGGCAGCCTTTCCGCGGGCAGGCTCGATCCGGCGGGCATGCGGCGCATAAAGCAACTCGGCGTAAATGACGTTTTGATGGGCGGCCCGCGTATTCCCTGGGAGGAAAGCCGGATCCGCTCCATCATCGATGAGCTGAAGGCAGGCGGCCTCACGCTGGGAAACATGATGATCGGCGGATTTCCCAACACGCTCTACGGCCGGCCCGGACGCGACGAAGAAATTGAGAATGTCATCAAATCCATTCGTGCAGCGGGACGCGCCGGGTTGCCTGTCATCGAGTACAACTTCTACGCGCATCGTCTTGTGGAAGGCTACTACGAGGAAACCGGACGCGGGGGCGCCGGACTGACCGCCTTTGATTACGATCGCGTCAAAAACCTTCCTCCGCTTCCGCGCGAGGGCGCGCACAGCCTGGATGAGATGTGGAAGAACGTCACTTATTTCCTGAAGGCGATCATTCCGGTAGCGCACGAATCCGGTGTCCGGATGGCGCTGCATCCGAACGACCCGCCCGCGCCGTTGAGCCGAGGATCGGGACAGATTATGGGAAGCCTTGCAGGCTGGAAGCGGCTGGTCGATATCGTACCCAGCCCGTCGAACGGCATTACATTCGATTGCGGCGTCACCCGCGAAATGGGTGAGGACCCGGTGGAGGTCTGCCGCTATTTTTCAGCGCGCGATTGCATCAATCACGTCCACTACCGCAATGTGCGCGTGCTTGTGCCTTACCAGAAGTACGCCGAAGTGTTCATCGATGAAGGACAGGTGGACATGTTCGCGGTGATGCGGGAGTTGGTCCGGCAGAAATATCCGCGGCTGGTTTATCCCGAGCATCCGCGCGCGCTCGATTATGACCGCGAGCGGCCCGGCTTCAAGCCGTACTATCCGGGCGGGGGCGGGTATGCGGGCTTCGCGTATAACGTGGGTTACGCGAGAGCCATGCTGCAAGCGTCGCTTGAAACGTAAACGCGCAGTCTATTTCAGAAATCCGCTCGCCTTGCTCTCGCACGCGCTCAGCTCGTCATTCAATGGATCATCAAGCGCCAGCAGAGTTCGCAGCTCAGGTGAAAGGCGAGCCTGTGTTTCCGGGCGCAGCAAGCGCTTCTGATATTGCTGCTGCGGCTTATCCCAGCGGCAGTAAAACGCGTGCAGCGCCCTGCGGGGATTGGCCGTGCGATTAGCCGTTCCGCCGTGCCAGGCGTGGGTGTTCATCACCACCACGCTGCCGGCCGGCGCGAGCACCAGCACTTCATCCGGATGCGGTTGCGCCGGATCGCGCATCACATCCTGCGGCCGCTTGCCCCACGTCTGCGAACCGGGAATCACCCGCGTCGCTCCATTCGCCGACGTGAAATCATCCAGCAGCCAGATGGTGTTGCACACCCAGAAGCCGTCCGCGTCCGGGAGCGCGCCGGCATCCACATGCAGCGGTTGCGCTTCATTCGAGTGCGGATTCGCCGACCGCGCATTAAAGCTGCTCAGCTTAAACCTCGGCCCCAGGACGTGACGCACCAGTTCTAAAATGCGGGGCATCGCAATCAGATGCTGAAAGATGTCGCCTTTGTCTACCAGATTTGCCAGACGCCGCGCTCCGGCTTCTTTGCGAAATTCCGATCCGGCGGTCTCGCCCTCCTGCCCGTAAAGCTCCTCCACCCGGCTCCGGATTTTTTCCAGCGTGGGAGTATCCAGGAATCCTTCGAGCACTACATATCCCGCAGTGTCCAATTGCGCGCGCTCCGCCGCCGTCATCGCATTTACATCCTTTTCACATCTTCGCAACTTGTTGTGCGGCTCCGGAATCGTAAAACAGAAACATGGGCAAAGTTCTGCGAATGGTCGTTATTCTGCTCGGTCTAGTTTTTGTGCCGGCGATCTTCGCGCGCCCTACGGGTTTGTTCGAACGATTCAATTTGGAGCCCGTACCTGCTCACAAAATTGTGAACCGCCATTCAACTCGCGCGGAGACCGTTTCGCGCCGGGATAGCCTTCGGGAAGCGAAGGCAAAAACACGCCCCCGGTCCGGCGCGCGAAAGCAATTGTAGTTCTCCTCCCAGGTCGAGCATGGTCTGCCGCGAAAGCGTCAGCCCTAAACCCAAACCGGTGCGTTTGCCGGAGCTAACAAACGGCCGGAAGAGTTGCGCGCGCAGCTCGGCCGGAATACCGGGTCCGGTATCTTCCACAAAAACCAGTAAATTGCCTCCGTCGCCTTTCGTGTAGACATATACATCGCCGCCGTCGGGCATGGCGTCTATCGCGTTCGAAAACAGATTCGTAAAAACGCGCTCCGAGCGTGTCCGGTCGGCCAAAACTTCCGTGTGATCTTCAACCGCGATTTTGATCCGCACTCCGCTGTCCACATTCTGGGCAGCCTCCGCGGCCGCATCGACAATCTCCCGAAGCCGGCACGGTTCCACATTTCCGGTTTCGCCCCGCGATACGTTCAACAGATCCCGCAGCAGTTCCTGAAGCCGGTGCGACGCACGATAAATATTCGATGCGATTCGCTTAGTATGCTCGGGCGGCAATTGCCCGTCCACCAGCATCTCGGCCCCTCCGTAAATTGCGGCCAGCGGATTCCGCAGATCGTGAACCAGTGAGCTGCCCAAACGGCCGATGGTGTTAATCTGCTCCTGCCGAATCAAATCTGCGCGCGCCTGCTCGATCGAATCGCACATGTGGTTGAAAGTTGCCGCAAGCCGCGACAGTTCATCGCTGCCGGTTACCGGTACGCGGTAGTTGTAGTTGCGTGCCGCAATCTGGGTTGCGGCCCGGTCCAGAAGTTTGACGGGGTCCAGCAAGCGGCGCGTCATCATCAGGCTGACCAGCAGCGCAATCGCAACTGTGGCCAGCCATGCCACGCCCAGGCTACGCCGCAGCTTTCCGAGCGCCGCCTGCACATTTTCGTAGGAATCCAGAATCCGAAGTTCCGCAACAGGCTTGCCTGCCACGTCCTCGAGCCTCTGCCCCAGGCTGATGAATTCCTGACCGCGAATGCGCTGCCTGTCCGAACCCGCTGCCGGCAGGAGCGTCCCGGGCGAGAGATAGCCGAACCTGGGTTCCAGAGTCGAAGCAAAAACCTGGTTGTGATCCAGAAATACAAAATCGCTGCCGGGCGCCAGCGCCTTCAACTGCCCCGCTACCACGCTGTCAATGCGAAAGCCGGCGCAAAGCACGTTCAGCAGCAGGGGCTTGTGGCTGGTCTGAACATACACCGGCGTAAGCACGACGTAGAACAGCTTGGAACCCTGGTGCAGATACCCGGCGAGCTGAGTGGGAAACCGCTTCCTCACTTCGTTCATCGGTATCTGCGGAACAGCCAGATCGTCGCTGTCCGCTCCCAGAGATGAGATCAAATGGCCTTCTGGATCGAGCACCAGAAACGCGGCCGACTGATCGGAGATGTGCCGCCACAATTCTCCGGCCGAATCGCGTATCGTCAGCTCGTCCCGCGTCCCGAAGGCGGCGCGCACATCCGGCATCTGCGCCATCAGCGCTGTGGTGGCTGAGAGCACCTGGGTGCGTCCTCTCCAGACTGCCTCGTAGGCCTGAAGGCTGGCGCGGATCTCGGCCCGTACGCTCTCATCGGCAACCGACAGAGCATAGTCCTGGAGTCCCCAACCGGCGAGCATAAAGAGGATCGTGATGGTGATCGAGGTGGTGAGGAACACTCGCCACTGCAGCGGAATCCGGCCGAAAGCTCGCCTCATTGGGCTGGACCGGGGTAGATGTCCCCATCGTTACCAGAGGCAGGATAGTCCAAACCGTACTTATTCTTATGCGGCAGGCGCACATACCCGAGCTCTGAGAGATGGACCGCTGGCGCGGCGGTCTGCCCTTGCCCCTCTTCGATGTTCACCATGATCTTCACGTCGGGTCCGGCGGTCGCCCGCTCATCGAACACGTGCAGTTCGTAGCTGCCCGCAGGAACATTGGCGATTTGATAGTGTCCCTTTCGCCCCGCCTTTGCGAAGTATGGAGTATCCAGAACTAAAATCACTGCGGACATGGACGGATGGATATTGCAAAACACCCGCACAATGCCGGCCTCGTGAAACCGAATTGATTTGCTGGTTCCAGGTGCGTACAACCCGACATCGAATATCTGGCCATCGAAACTTGAAAACGCATTGTGGAAGATGGGATCCGCATTTGGAAAATCCACCACGCTCCCGACCGGAACAACCAGTACATGCGGATGGAATATTTTATCCTTCTGCAAAAGTTGCGCGCGCTCGGGAACGACCGGTACGGCTGTATCCGGTTGAATCGGACTCAGCCAGACGACGATATCCGCCAAGCTCTCGTGAGCCTTCGCCCGCTGCGCGATATTGATGACGCCCGATACCGTTGCCGCAGAACCGGATATGGAAAACAGCGCACAGAAGCAGGCCAGTCTAGCAGCCCGTGGCAGAAGTCGCCAAATTGCGAACACGCAGGCGAAGGCGCCTGCGCCACCACAAAGAGTCGACAGTTTGCAGGCCAAGTGGGGCAGGCATTCAGTCTGCCGGGACTTCTGCCGCTGGTTGTTAGAACAAGTAAGCAACCGTCGCATCATAGCGGTTCGTTAGCAACTGCCGTCCGGTCAGGTACTCCAATGCGTTCTGCGACCCCTCCAGACCAACAATCACATTTGGACTCAACCTATACAGTACGTTGCCCGCATAGCTGAGGGTTCGGACAAATGCATAGGAATTCAAATCCTTTGCGTCATTCACCTGACGGCCTGCGTACAGGTCGACGGTCAGCCGGCTGGTAATTGGAACCGCCACCTGCATCCATCCCGCGCTGCCATGAATGGGAACCACAGTCCCGTTCTTCAGTATCGTCACTCCAGGCGGTTCGCCTCCCAGACTGGCGAAATTTTCACCGCGAAAAATGGTTCCACTGATTTGCAGCTTCTGTATCGGCTTGTAGAGCAGGTCGGCGCTGATGACCCGAGAGGGGATGGAGCTTCCAAGCAGATGAGTGGTGCTCGCGTGCGCTCCGATTCCGACTGCGAAACGCGATTCCTCGTTCCAGCGATGCGCAATTTCGAAGCGCGCCTCTAAACCCGGCCGAGCCGTCTCGCCAGGCGCATTGGGGGGAAGATACGGCGCCACATACGATTCATTCGTCTCAATCACCGCGGCTTGAAATGTGGCCTGGGTATGCGTCGAAAAGGGAACACGTTCTTCGTAGCGGATCTGCGGGAGCCACAGCCAAAGATTGCCGGCCCCGGACAGCGGCGGAACACCGACTCTCGCGAATGAGATTGGCTCTAAAGGCGAGATGAGCGGCTTGTCCTGTCCCACGGTCAGGGTCCTGCGCGCCCAGTCAAATGAGAGAACACCGCGCCGGAGCCGGAACAGACCATAGCCGCCGGATTGCGAGTAGAAATCCATTGACAAGGACCCATGCATCTTCCCTCCGCCCGGTAATTGCGGCCCTCTGAAATCCAGCCCGATAATGGACTGCGCCAGCGTCGCGCCCGCGCTTGGAGTGCCTGCTGTGTAGCCGCTCAGGTAGCCGTATTCCGGGTCGGGTGGCCCGGTGAATAAAAAGCTGTCGAACAGAAACATTCCCGTGAGCGATATGGGAAACCGCTGGGAGGCCTCGACTTTCGTCTGAGCCTGATCCTTCACCTGCTGCGCAGTTACTTCCGCCCGGTCCTGAAGAGCTTGCGTCCGCGCGGCCGATTCACTCTGTGCCGTCTTCACTGCCTCGCGTAGCTGCTTTACCTCTGCAAGAAGCGCCTCATTCTGCTTTTCCAGCGTGTCCAGGCGATCCAGAATGTGTTGAAGGGTGTCCGGTGAAACCTGCTCTTGCGCCGCGCTCTGCGTGCTCAAAGCAGCGATCGCAAGCGCCACGGCACCAATCCTACTGCAGCAATTCTTCCAGTGCACGGCACACCTCCTTCATCGAGCACGGTTTTCGGAATATTGCGTTTGGAACCGACTGCTTCGACCGGGCCGTATCCGCCGCGTGTTCGTCCGCGGTGATCATGATGGCCGGTAGATTATGGTAATGCTCCAGATTTCGTATCTCCCGAATCAGTTCGAATCCGTCCAGATGGGGTAAGTTCAGATCCGTCACAACGGCCGCAATTTGTGAATTCGGGGCCTTGAACAGCCGCAGCGCCGCCATCGGGTGATGCGTAATCACCGGCTCCACGCCCGGAATATTCTCGAATGCAATCGCCAGCGAAGAGGCTACACTGTCGGCGTCATCTACAATCACCACCACTTTCGTCACAAGCCCTCATTGGGGAAGGAAACGGTAGCCAACCCCATGCACGGTGACGAAATGCGTGGGCGCGGCGGGATCTTCCTCAAACTTCTGGCGCAGTCTGACGACGTGGGCATCCACGGTTCGGGTATTTGGGTAGTATTCGTATCCCCAGACCGAATTGAGAATCAAGTCGCGCGTAAGCACGCGTTCGGGATTGTGAAGGAAAAAGACCAGAAGATTATATTCGGCCGGCGTCACCTTCACTTCCTTTGCCCGACGTGTAACGGTGCGCCGCTCGAAATCCACTTCTACTTCGCCGAAGTGCGCCACCCGGCCGGCATCGTCGCTGCTGCGCCGCAATACGGCTCGAATACGAGCCATCAACTCGCGTGTCCCGAACGGTTTGACTATATAGTCATCCGCGCCGATTTCGAGCAGCAGCACCTTGTCGACCTCATCGCCGATCGCGCTAAGGATAATAATCGGAGTCTGAACCCGGTCCGCCCGGAGCTGTTTGCATACCTCGACGCCGCTCATGCCGGGCAGCCTGAGATCCACCAGCATCAGGTGCGGCTTCAGCATGAGGGCCTTCTCGAATCCGCTCTTGCCATCAGCGGCAAGTAAGGGCACGAAGTTCTCGCGCTCCAGCATGACGCCGATGGTGTCACGCAAGTTCTCATCATCGTCGATGACGAGTATCTTCTGCATAGTACTTGACATTCTAGCGAGTATTGCGTGCGAGCGCGTTCAGATCGGTTGCTTAGCCGATCATTTTACGAATTTTTTACCGAGGCGAGGCATGCCATGCCCGCGACAGGCGGAAGAGCCTGTCCCACCGGCAAATAGCAAATGTCCAAAGTCAAGCGACAGGCGAAAACGCCTGTCCCACCGAGAATTATCCCCGCCGCTGGCGAAGCCCTACAATCGCCGCGAATGCAAAGCCGCAGAGCAACAGCGCCGCCGGCGCAGGCTCGGGCGTTGGGTTGAGAGCGCCAAAAAGGCCGTGATCTTCCACCGCTCCATTGCCAGGAATTCCCGCGGTGAAGAAGAGCGTGTTCGTGCCTTGCGAATGCGCGCCGTTTCCAAAATCCAGGCCCCACAAACCCTGAATCACGATCGGGCTTCCTCCCGCGCCGTCCAGCGCTCCGAGAAATGCCCCGCTGCTTGCGTCATATGCGTTAATCATCCCGTCGCCGAAGTTCCCAACCAGCAGGTCTCCTCCCAATGCCCCGAATTGAGAAGGCGCCAGTGCTAAGCCCCAGGGAGAGTCCAACGCGCCATTCGAAGCAAGGCGCTGCAATAGCGTCCCGTTCATGTCGAACACGTCAATAAATCCATGACCCGCGCCGGCCACGTCATCATGATGCGCCGCGTCCTGCAGTGCATACGTGACATACAGCTTTCCGTTGAGGTTTCGGATGTCAAACGGCGCGTATCCCGCAGGCAAGGTAGGGTCGGTAAAGCCTCCAGATACCGTTTTAGGGGCGAATGCGCTATCGAACACGTCTACCCGGCCCAGTCCGAAGTTTGCCGCATACAGCAGATCGCCCGATCCGTTGTTTCCAAGGGCGAGCCCTTTGTATACCGATCCCGTTGCGGAAGTAACTTGTACAGCGGCGCTGGTACCGGAACTCCACGCAGCAATGGTCCCACCCTCTGTATCGAAGATGAAATGCGATCCCGAGAATCCGGCGGTTCCATTGAAAACAACTCCGGTGGGCGCAGAACCAGCCGGCGGGACGGTGATGACGAGGGGTATCTTCGTTCCTGTGCCGTCATACAGTGTGGACAGGCCCATTCCGTTATCGCTAATCCAGAACGGCGTCGTCGGGCCCGCTGTTATGCCCCAGGGATTCACCAGATCTGTGTCCTGGTGCGCGGCTACGCCCGGCAGGTCCGATACCAGATTCGTTTGCACATAGCTATTCAGGCCATCTCCCGATGCGAGCGCAGTAAAAAGTGACAGAGCGGCAAGCGCAGTAAAAGTCGACTTCATAATCACCCTCCCCGGCGGGATAGATCCCCGCTGCACCGAGTTTGAAGCTCAGCGGAAGGCCGGAGGTTGGGTGATTGTAAAAAATTTGTAAAAGAGACCACTTTCACTCGTACCTGAGGGCCACCATGGGATCGACGTTTGTCGCGCGTCGAGCGGGCAGGTAGGCTGCGGCCAACGCCGCGAATCCCAAAAAGACTGCCGAAATGACGATCGTCGTTGGGTCTCGCGGGCCAATGCCGAACAGCAGTTTCCGAAGCGCGCTTTCAGCAATGAGCGAGATACCAATGCCGGCCGCTTCTCCCGCAAGAAGCAAGATCGCGACATCGCGAATCACCAACCGGACGATGGACCCGGCCTCGGCACCTAAGGCGATGCGGATGCCGTACTCGTTGCGGCGCATCGCGACACGGTAGCTGACTGTTCCATACAACCCGATCATCGCCAGCAATAGTGCCACCGCCCCAAAGAACGTCGAGAGTATTGCGAGGAGCCGGTCCCGGACCATCGCATCGTCCGCCTCCTGCTTGAGCGTGTTGAATTCGAGCGGAATTTGGCGGTTTACGCGGCTAACCGCCGCTACCACGGCGCGAATCAGGCTAGCCGGCTGGAACGCAGTACGGACCTCGAAGACATCCCGGCCTTCGCGCTCGGGATATTGCTCGAGAGGCATGAAAACCGTGGGTGGCATCGGTTCGCGGAGCGACATGTACTTCGCATCTCCGACGATCCCGACCACCTCGACCGGCGGCTTCGGCCGTCCGTTATCCGCGCCGACCCGTATGATGCGGCCAACGGGATCGAGCGAAGAGAAAAATTTCCGCGCGAAGGCCACATTCACGATTGCCACTCTGGGAGCATTCTTGGCATCGGCCCGGGTGAAGTCGCGTCCCGCGATGAGCGGCATCCGCATTGTGGCGAAATAACCGGCCGAGTTGTAAAGCATCTCCGACTCGGCATCTACACCGGTGGGAGCATCAGGCGCGCCGGCGAGAATCACATTCCGCGAGTGCCTGCCGCTCAACGGGACATCTTCACTGCGACTCACAGAAATGACACCAGGAATCGTACGGAGACGGGATTGCATCTCTTCGAATATCGCTGGACGATTCTCGGGTTTGATGCCAACAGCTCTGAGGTCCGAAATAACGAGCAGCAGATTGTGTTCATCAAATCCGGGATCGAGCCTAACGAGCTTCAAGAAGCTACGCAAAAACAGTCCCGCGGTGACGACCAGCACGAGCGAAAGAGCGATTTGTGAGGCCACCGTCCACTTAAGGAAAGGACTTCGACACTGTGTTGGGGAGCCCGTGCCGCCGCGCATGGCTTCGACCAGCGGACTGTTGCTGGAACGCAGCGCGGGTAGGATGCCGAATAATATTGCGGCGAAGATTGCGACGCCGGCGGTGAAGACGAGGACTCTCCAATCCGGCGACAGATCGAGGAAAAATTCGTTCGTGTTTGTTGAGAAGTTCCGGACCAGCAATTGCGTACCCCAGTAGGCAAGCAGCACGCCTCCGGCCGCGCCAGCGAGCGAGAGGATCACGGATTGCGTGAGCAACTCGCGAATCAGCCGCATCCGAGTGGCTCCTAGCGCGAGCCGCACCGAAATTTCCGGGCTCTGACGCACGGCCCGAGCCAGCATGAGCGCGGCGACGTTCGCGCAGGCGATGAGGAGAACTACTCCGACCACGCCCATCAAGATCAGCAAGGGCTGCCGGAACTGTTCGCGCAACGTGAACGATATCCCGGTCGCAGCCGGCGTACCCATGAGTCCAGTTCTTAGAAATGTTTTCTGTGATTCGGCGTCCCAGTCCTGAGGAAGCGACGCGGCAAACACTTGAGGCGCGATTACTGCCAGCCGGGCGTTCATCTGTTGGCGCGAAATATCCGGCTTGATCCTCCCGATAATCGTGAGCCACCATGATGAGCGGTCGTCCAGGCGTGAATTCGTTGTGCCGTCGAAGAGAGCCGTCGCGCAGATGGGAGACGCCACGTCGAACTTTACGCCGACATCCAGACCGTGGAATCCAGCGGGCGTGACACCGACTATCTCAAAGGGATGCGAGTCGAGTGAAATTGTACTGCCTATAGCATTCGCCGCGCCCGCGTAATGCTCCTGCCAGAAGTCATAGCTCAGCACGGCAATACTTGGGCAGCCGCGGCGATCGTCATCAGGTGTGATCAGGCGGCCGAGTGCGGGCGGAACTTCGAGCGTGCCGAAGTAATCGCCGCTGACCCATAGGCCTTGCGCGTGTTCGACCGCTCCGCCACGCGGAAGATTGAAATCCGTCATCCCCCATGCAGCCATCGCTGAGAACACGTCCTGCCGCTGCCGTAGATTTTGCCAGAGCGTGTTAGTGAACGCGCCGGTAAGCCTGTCCGGCTCACCGGTTCCGGACCTGCGCACTTGGTACAACTGCTCGGCGTGTTGCACTGGGACGAGGCGCAGCAGAATTGCATCCAGGAGTGTGAATATCGCGGTGTTTGCGCCGATGCCGAGCGCGAGTGTGATGACGGCCGCTGCGGCAAAGCCGGGGCTGCGGCGAAACTGGCGCAGACCGTAACGGGTATCCTGCAGAAGATTCTCGACGTAGTTCACTCGGCGCATGTCGCGACACTCCTCTTTGATTTGCTCCAAGCCCCCAAGTTCACGGAGGGCGGCGTAATGAGCTTCTTCCGCGTTCAGCCCATTTGCGAGCTTCTCCTCAACTAGCTTTCCCAAGTGGAAGCGAAGTTCGTCACTCAATTCGTCCTCAACGCGATGCCTATGCAAGAGTGACCGGAACCGAAGTTGCAGCTTGTAGGTCCAGCGGGTCATGGGTGTTTCACCTCACGACATTTCGAGGACCAAACCAATGGCGCTCGAAAGCCTCTTCCAGTTGGCCTCTTCCTGCTCTAGATACTTGCGCCCGGACGCCGTGAGTGAATAGTATTTGGCGCGGCGGTTGTTGTCAGACTCGCCCCACTTGGCCTTGATCCATCCGCTTTGTTCCAGGCGGTGGAGAGCCGGATACAGCGCTCCTTGATTCACCTGCAACACTTCCGCCGACACCTGCCGGATGCGCGCAGCAATCCCCCATCCGTGCATCGGTTCAACAGCAATAGTTTTGAGAATCAGCAGGTCCAAGGTGCCCTGGACTAAATCAGTTGGTTTGCCTATGGCGGACTCCTCTCAACTATTGACAACACAATATAGCTCGGCTCTTGTCAGTAGTCAAGGGGAGGCTTCCAGTACCCGATGCAGTTTTCGGCGCTTTTCAGCTAACCCTGCGCCCACATCCCCGCTCCAGCGAGTTGTGAACAATTTGTAAAAGCGAATGGCCTTGGAGCGTTACGCTGCTGAGTCTTCTACGAGACCAGCGGCAGCTCGCTGGTCGATCCGCTGCTGGCAGCCTACGCAATAGGATGCCCAGGGCAGCGCCTTTAAGCGTTTCTCGGGAATTGGTTCATCGCAACGCAGGCACACTCCGAAGGTCTCGTCATCAAAGCGGGCAAGCGCCGCTTCCACACTCCGCAGCAGGCGCGCCTCCCGATCCAAATTGCGAATGGCAACTTCCCGGTTCAACTGCTGTTGCAGCCTGTCGAACTCGTCCGCTGCGTGCTGAATAAGAATTTCATCGCGGTCCGAACTGCCCGCCGACAGTTCTCTACGCTTGCCCTCCAGCACGCGCTTAAAATCACTCGTCTCTGTTTTGAACATCGGTTTATGGTTCCTTAGCGCGAGAGATTCCGCGGCGCTAGCCGAAGTTTCGTGCCGGTACCGGGAATTACCAAAAGTTCACAAACCGTTCGCGTACGCGATCCGCTTCAGTCCGGAATCGCCAAGCACGCGCTGGAAACGGGAATGCGAGCGAATTGGGTCGAAGCGCGGTTCAACTTTCAGCCAGACCAACCACACGTCGCGTTCTTCGCACGCCCTCTCGATCCAATGGAGCGCGGCATCGGCGGCATTGAGCCCCACGTAGAGAATGCTTTTCCAATAAGAAGAAACGTAGCGGTATCGGGATAAGTCTTCAAGCGCCTGCGTTGCTTCGACGGCCTCCTGCTGCCTTCCGGCTTTTCCATAAGCATGGCCCAGGGCAGCAATAGCTGCGGGATTTTGGCCGGAACAAACCCGGGCGTTGTGAAGCTCGGTGATTGCCTCTTCAGACATTTGTAACTGCTCATACGCCAGTCCGAGCGTATTCTGGGCGGGCGCAAACGTGGGTTCCAAGACAAGCGTCTTCCAGGACTGTTGCACCGCCGCCTCAAAATCTCTGGCGAGGTAATGGCTCCATGCCAGTTCCACGCTGATGGCGAGCGAGAGAGGATCTAACTGCAAAGCGCGCTGAGCCTCGCGCATAGCGTGCTCATGCCTTCCCATGGCCGAGAGAAGGGCGGCATATCCGTGGTGTCCACCGGCGTAGCGGGGGTTCAATTCCAGTGCTTTCAAATACCCCGCTTCTGCCGCTTCATAATCCCAAGCGAGCAGCTTCTTCACGCCCGCGAGCGATCCGTGAACTTCCGCCAGGCCATCATTAATCCCGAGCGCTCTCGCGGCCAATTCCTCGGCCCGGCGGCGGGCCTCAGCGGATGGTGTCATGCCCAGCAGCGCGAAAAGTGTATAGACGTCCGCGAGGCCGGCGTATGCAAGAGCATAACGCGGATCCTGTGAAATGGCCGATTCGAAGCAGGCTACGCTTTTACGCAGGTCGGCCTCATTCATCCGGTTCAGGAAGAATCGCCCCCTCACGTAATCCTGGTAAGCCTCGAAACTCGAGGTGTGATGCTTTGGCCACTGCTGCTCGCCATCCCCGGCTGGAGCGCGGACCGCTTGCGCCTGTGGCGTGTCCCAAATCTCTTCGACAGGCGCAATGAAGCGATAACCAAGACCCGGCCTTGTCTCGATAAACCGTGAATGCCGGGTAGAATCGCCCAACGCCTGCCGCAGAGTGTTGACCGCGGTATTGAGCCCGTGATCGAAGCTCACATGCAGATTGGGCCAGAGATATTTCGCCAATTCCGCGCGCGTTACGAGCGAGCCGCGCTTCTGAAGCAGCAATTCGAGTATCTGAAATGGCTTGTGTTGAAGCCTCAGCCTGATTCCACGGTTGCGAAGTTCGCGTTCGCGCAGGTCGATTTCAAATGTCCCGAAGCGGAACTTCCGCGGGCCGGAACCCGCGCTATGGAGTGGATTGCCGTCGAATGTGCTCATGACGCGCCGGACACAACAGCAGTGTTGCAGGCGCCATTCCTGATCTGCCGGCCTAAGTCCTTCGTTGAGAGAAGCTTCCTTCTTGAGAATTTCCTAATCCGCATCTGAGGGTCGAACTCTCCAAATTTTCGTCTGCATGTTTGTACGGATACCAAATCAGGAAGGTTCCCCGTATCAGAGATGAAGGAGTATCCACCATGAAAATTAATCCAAAGCGCGCCTTAACGGTTGTTGGGTTCGCCGCAGCCTTCAGCATGCTTGCCCTGCCGCTGAGCGCGCAACAAGCAAAGTTCAACCTGCCCGTAGAGGTCCATTGGGGTAAGGCGATCCTCCCACCCGGCCAGTACCGGCTTAGCATTCCAAGCGCGACCACATCTCCCGTCGGCGTAATGTACATTTACGGGGAGGGGGGCGCGAAGATGGCTCTGCCGGTCATGACGGACATTCGACCGGAATCGAAGCACAGCTATCTCCGGTTACTCGACATCGATGGGACATATGTGGTGCGCGAGTTCAGCTCCGGAGCGACCGGCAAGTCCTATCTGTTCGGCATCCCAAAGACTCTGCGGCTGCGCATGACCCCGGCTCAGGAGCGCGATGTCGCCACTCTGGTAGATGTTTCCGGCCAGTGAAACTTAGCTAGGCCGGGCACAAAGGAATATACCGGCGTGCCCGGTCATGGGTTCTTTGCGAGCTCCCGGCTTAACGGCTGGCCGGTTAGTAAAGAGCGTCGTATCACCAGGCGCTCCTTAGCTTTTCCTATCCATAGTTCCAGCGGCAAATTGAAGAATGCGTGCCGCAAACGCCAGTGCAAGGGCTTGCGGATAACTTGCAGCGCGGATCGAAGCATCGGCGAGCGCGATTTCCGGCGGGTCCGGCCGAGTTGATTATCAAGCAAGAAGTAGCGAATACTCCGCTGGAGCCGTGCAAAAGACTTGCCGCGAAGCCAAGGCAGGTTATTGCAACCAAGGTCTACACTGGCCCAACCGGCCAATGAATCCGGTTCCCGCATGCCCAAATCGCGGAGTTGCGGCCAGATCGGTATTCCCGGATATGGAGTGAAGAGATTTGGCGAAAAGCTCACGTTATCGAAACGATCGGCTATTTCGCCCATCACTCGGAACGTTTCGGCGCGATGGCGCTCTTCTTCACCCGGATACCCGAAAATGAGGTTGAGTGTGACCCGAATGCCCGCTTGCGAGCACTTCGCGGCGGCTTCATAGATATCCGGAATGCTCTGGTGGCGTTTATTCATGTGCCGGAGCACTTCCGGCGAAGCCGATTCGGTTCCGAAGCCGATATGGCTCACGCCGCTTGAGGCGAGCAATCTTACTTCCTCATCCGACATCTTGCAAAGCAGGTCAGTGGAGGCCTGAAATGTCCAGTGGAAGTGAGCTCCGGAATCCCGAATGGCTCTGGCAATAGCGACCGCGCGCCGCACATCGACAAGAAAATTCGAATCGAGCAGCGCTACTTCCGTGAGGCGATATTGCTTCACCATGGCGGCCAGTTCTTGGGCGACCTCGCCGGCTGCGTACGCGTTGAAATGACGATTGTAGAACACCATATCCGTGCAGTAATTGCACGCATAAGGACAGCCGATGCTGGTTGCGTAGGGGAGCTTTCGTTCACCGCTGGCCTGCTCATATGCTTCAAAATCGATGAGGTCGTAAGCTGGTCGCGGCAATGCGGAAAGCCTGATGGTGGGCCGGTCCGGATTTTGAACGATGCTTCCTGCGCGCTTAAACCAGCACCCGGCAACCAGATCTAACGGCTGACCAGCTTCCAGCCGTTGCAGAACCTCGAGCAGCGTCGCTTCCCCTTGGTGGCGAACAACCACGTCGATGTAGTCTTCCTTCAGGGTCTGCTCGGTCAGTAAACTAGGGTGCCATCCGCCAAAGATGATGAAGCAATCGGGGCGCGCGCGCTTCACTGTCCGGCAGATCTCAATGGCATCTAGAATCATGGGTCCGGTGAGCAGAGATACTCCGAAGCAAAGGCAGTCCTCGACTTCGCGCTCTACGGTGCTCCGGTAATCGCGGTCCAGCGCGCCGTCGATAATGCACGGCTCGTAGCCGGCGGTGCGGAGCGAACCTGCCAGGCTGAGGAGTCCGAGCGGTGGTCCCAGAATTTTTCCCGCATAGGGTGGGAGAAAAAGGACAACTTTGTGCGATTTGGACATTGAGGGCCGGCGGACTTCTGCCGCTACTATACGAACGCGCAACCCGGGTAGCAATGGACAAGCTGTAAAAGTTTTGTCAATGCCTAGCAGCCTGTGGCAGAAGTTTCGCAAGCAAGCAAATACAGGCGGAAGCGCCTGCCCCACCACAGCATAAACAGCTTGCACACCATGGGGGACAGGAATTCAGCCTGTCAGGACTTCTTCTGCCACGGGCTGCTAGGCGTATGTTGTTTGGTAGTGGATGCCGTCGATCCTAGAGGCTATTGGCTCACCCGGCTCTTGTTGGAACGCAGCATCGGCGTCATTTGCCTGATTGCATTCCTGGTGGCGCTGAACCAGTTCAAACCGCTGCTGGGCGAGCGCGGCCTGCTGCCGGTCCCCATCTTCGTTAAGGAAGTTCCGTTTCGCGCCTCACCCAGTCTCTTTTATCTTTTTCCCAGCGATGTCGCATTCACAACCGCATCCTGGATCGGAATCGTGCTGTCCTGCCTGGTGATAACCGGTGTCGCGACGCGCTACACCTGGCTCTCCATTTGCGTTTGGGTCGCAATCTATCTCATCTATCTTTCGTTCGTTAATGTCGGACAGACGTTCTACGGATTCGGTTGGGAATCGATCCTGCTGGAGGC
>Ga0308174_10000132_pt1 | contig 29992 bp, 20 predicted proteins | sample PhyPR2_FD_203894 | JGI IMG/M metagenome (GOLD analysis project Ga0308174, IMG submission 203894) | Soil microbial communities from UC Gill Tract Community Farm, Albany, California, United States - DLSLS.P.R2 | ecosystem: Environmental > Terrestrial > Soil > Agricultural land | place: USA... | reverse complement strand
GCGGCGCACGTCGCCAGCCGAGAAAATACCAGGCACTGAAGTCATGTAGGTTTCGTCGGCTTTGACGTTTCCTCGAGCATCGAGAGCGAGGGGCAACTGTTCCAAAAGACCGGTTCGAACCGGGCCGGAGAAACCGATAGCGATCAGAATCAGGTCGGCCTCGAGATAAAACTCGCTGTTCGGAACACGCTCCAGAGCGGGTTTAGGACCAACACGGACGCAATGCAGCCGCTTCACATTTCCTTCTTCGTCCCCGCTGAAGTGAGTGGTAAGGACACTCCACTCGCGGAAACCACCCTCTTCGTGGGCCGCCTCAACCCGCAGTTGAAGTGGCCATAGAGGCCAGGGAGTGGAAGCATGGCGCTGCTCCGGCGGCATCCCGTGAATTTGTAGCTGGTGCACCGAGGCCGCCTTTTGGCGGTGAGCTGTTCCCAGGCAATCGGCACCGGTGTCGCCGCCACCAATGATAATTACGCGTTTGCCGGCGGCATCGATCTCCTCCCCTGAAAAGGGATCCCCGGCAACGCGCTTATTCTGCTGGGTCAGGTAATCCATCGCGAAATGGATGCCCTTCAGTTCGCGCCCGGGAATTGAAAGATCACGGTGCTGCTCGGCTCCAAAGCCCAGGAGGACAGCGTCGAAGGTACTAATGAGCTCGTGAACCGACAGGTTAATGCCCACATGGACACCAGTGCGGAACTCGATTCCTTCCGCGATCAGCTGGTCCAGACGGCGGTCGACCACGCTCTTCTCAAGCTTAAAGTCGGGGATCCCGTAGCGCAGCAGACCACCGATTTTTTCATGACGCTCGAAAACAACCACGGAATGCCCTGCCCGGTTGAGCTGTTGCGCGGCCGCGAGTCCGGCGGGACCGGAGCCGACGATGGCCACCCTTTTCCCCGTGCGCCGTCTGGGCAGTTCAGGCTGCACCCAGCCTTCGGCGAAAGCGCGGTCGATAATGCTCTGCTCGACGACCTTGATGGTGACGGGGGGTTCATTAATTCCAAGAACGCAGGCAGCTTCGCAAGGGGCCGGACAGATACGGCCGGTAAACTCCGGGAAGTTGTTGGTGGCATGAAGCGAGCGGATCGCTTCGCGCCAGCGTCCCTTCCAGACCAGATCGTTCCAGTCGGGAATGAGGTTGTTCACCGGACAGCCGGTGTGACAGAACGGCACGCCACAGTCCATGCAGCGTGCGGCTTGCTTCTGCACTTTCTCGGCGGGAAAATCCTGGTACACTTCAAACCAATCATTTACCCGCTCCTTCACGGGCCGACGATCGGGTGTTTCGCGTGGATATTCCAGAAATCCTGTAAGTTTGCCCACGGCTAACGAACTCCTCCACCGACCGCTACGGCGGGTACCGGCACTTCAATCGGTGTAGGAACTTTCGCTCCTTCAGAGATCGGCGCGATGCCTAACACGCGTTTGTATTCGCGCGGAAATACTTTGACAAATCGAGGCAATACCTTCGTCCAGTTCTTCAGAATGTAGGAGCCACGCGGGCTGCCCGTGTACTCAACGTGGTTGCTGATCAGGTTTTCCAGCAGCAGAATGTCTTCCCGTTCAAAGATGGGCTCGAGGTCGACGCCGGCGCGGTTACACCGAACATCGACAAAATCGCCGGTCTCATCGAAGACGTAAGCGATGCCGCCGCTCATTCCAGCGGCGAAGTTGCGGCCCGTCTTTCCAAGAACCACAACCGTACCGTTCGTCATGTACTCGCAACCGTGGTCGCCCACACCTTCCACGACGGTCGTGGCACCAGAGTTGCGCACCGCGAAGCGTTCGCCGGCTACGCCGTTGAAGTAGGCCTCGCCACTGGTGGCACCGTAAAGAACGGTGTTGCCGATGAGAATGTTTTCTTCGGGCTTGAATGTCGAGTTCTTCGGAGGAAACACAACGATCTTTCCACCGGAAAGCCCCTTGCCGACATAGTCGTTCGCATCGCCTTCGAGCGTTAGTGAGACGCCTTTAACGAGAAACGCCCCAAAACTTTGACCGGCGGACCCGGTTAACGAGATGCGGATCGTGTCCTCGGGAAGTCCCTGCGAACCATGACGCCGGGCAATTTCGCCGCTCAACATCGCGCCGATGGTGCGATGAACGTTGCGAACCGGCATGTGGAATTCAGTCGGAATGCCCTGCTCAATAGAATTCTTGGCGAGATCCATCAAACTGTGGTCCAGCACTTCGGTCAAGCCATGATCCTGGGCAATAAGGCAGCGACGCCCGACGCGGCCGGGAACCTGCGGATTGTAGAGAATCGAAGAGAAATCGAGTCCGCGTGCCTTCCAGTGCTCGATAGCCTGGCGCATTTCGATCATGTCCACACGGCCGATCATGTCATCGAGACGGCGGAACCCGAGTTTCGCCATCCACTCCCGAACTTCTTCAGCGATGTAGAAGAAGAAGTTAATGACGTTTTCCGGGGTGCCTTCAAACTTCTTGCGCAGCTCGGGATTTTGTGTGGCGATGCCGACCGGACACGTATTCAAATGGCACTTGCGCATCATAATGCAACCCAAGGCCACCAGAGGTGCAGTCGAGAAACCGAACTCTTCGGCTCCGAGCAGTGCGGCGATGACCACGTCACGGCCGGTCTGCAGTTTTCCATCGGTTTGCACGCGAATGCGGCTGCGCAGATCGTTCATAACGAGAACCTGCTGTGTTTCAGCAAGACCCAGTTCCCAAGGAATGCCTGCGTGTTTGATGGACGTAAGTGGTGAGGCTCCGGTGCCGCCGTCGTAGCCGCTGATCAGGACGAGATCAGCATGAGCCTTCGAGACGCCGGCCGCCACGGTCCCCACGCCGACTTCTGCGACCAACTTCACTGATACGCGGGAAGTAGGATTGACATTCTTCAGATCGAAGATGAGCTGAGCCAAATCCTCGATCGAGTAGATATCGTGGTGCGGTGGCGGAGAAATCAGACCAACGCCGGGAATGGAGTGCCGAACGCGAGCGATTTCGCCATTGACTTTGTGACCGGGCAATTGTCCGCCTTCGCCGGGCTTCGCGCCCTGAGCTACCTTGATCTGGAGCTCATCGGCATTGACCAGATAGTTTGTTGTCACTCCAAAGCGGCCCGAAGCCACCTGCTTTACTGCGCTGCGCTTCGAATCGCCGTTCGGGAGCCGCAGAAAGCGCGTCTCGTCTTCCCCGCCCTCGCCGGTATTGGAGCGGCCTCCAATTCGGTTCATCGCAATCGCCAAAGTTTCGTGTGCCTCGGCACTAATAGAGCCGAAAGACATGGCGCCAGTGGAGAAGCGCTTCACAACTTCGGTAGCGGGCTCGACCTCTTCGATCGGGATCGGCCGCGGAAGCTTTTTCAGCTCCATCAAACCGCGCAACGTACATAGCCGTTTATTTTGTTCGTTGATGAGCTGAGTGTATTCCTGGAAGGTCGCGTAGCTTTGTTGACGCACCGAGTGCTGGAGCTTACTGACGGTCAGCGGATTCAGCAGATGGTACTCGCCGTTAACCCGGTACTGATACGTGCCGCCAATTGCCAGCTCGGGTTCGGAATCGGAAACCGGCCGGAATGCGAACTCGTGCTTTGCGACCGCTTCCTTCGCAATCACGTCGAGGCCCACACCTTCGATGCGCGACGGGGTTCCGGTGAAGTACTGATCCACAAGAGCCTTGTTCAGCCCGATGGCCTCGAAAATCTGCGCTCCACGATAGCTTTGCAGCGTGGAGATGCCCATCTTTGAGGCGACCTTCAAAAGGCCTTTGTTGATGGCTTTGATGTAGTTTTTGATCGCGGTTTCCGCAGACACGCCGTTCGGAAGACTTCCTGAATTGGCTAAATCTTCGATGGTTTCGATGGCCAGATACGGATTGACGGCGCTGGCGCCATAGCCGATCAGCACGCAGTAGTGCATGACCTCGCACGGTTCGCCGGATTCGATGATCAGGGCAACTCCCGTGCGCGTGCCTTCCCGCACCAGGTGATTGTGAACGGCGGTGAGGGCGAGCAAGCACGGTATAGGAGCAAACTCTTCATCGATGCCGCGATCGGAAAGTATGAGCAGCGTGTAACCGGATTTGATCGCCAGCGAAGCGCGGCGGCATAGCCCATCGAGGGCGCGCTTTAACCCGGTCTCGCCTTCGAGGACGCTGAATGTGGTTGGAAGCGTAGACGCCAGGAGATCGCCCCGCGAAACACGCCGCAGCTTTTCCAAGTCGCGGTTTGTCAGGATGGGATGGGGCATCTTGAGCGTATGGCAATGCTCAGGCGTTTCGCTGAGAATGTTCCGCTCGTTGCCGATGTAGCTGGTCAGCGACATCACCATATCCTCGCGGATAGGGTCGATCGGCGGATTCGTTACCTGCGCGAAGAGTTGTTTGAAGTAGTTGAAAAGCGATTGCGGCTTGTCCGACAAACACGCCAACGGGGTATCGATTCCCATCGCGCCGATGGCTTCCTCGCCATTTGCAGCCATGGGCGAGATGAGCAGTCGAATGTCTTCATCACTGAAGCCGAAGCACCGCTGCCGCATCAGTATTGTTCTGTGATCCGATTCCTGAACGCGTGTCGGTTCGGGCAGCGCATCCAAGGTGATCTGATTTTCTTTCAACCACTCGCCGTAGGGCTGACGCGAAGCGAGTTCGTGTTTAATCTCCTCGTCCGGCACGATACGGCCTTGCTGCAAGTCGACCAGCAGCATTCTGCCGGGCTGTAACCGGCCCTTATACTCGATCTCCTCCGGCGCAAACGGCAGTACGCCGGTTTCGGAGGCCATCACTAGCAGGCCGTCCTTTGTGACCAGATAGCGCGCGGGCCGCAGACCATTGCGGTCAAGCGTCGCACCAATAATGCGGCCATCGGTAAAGGCAACGGCGGCGGGACCATCCCAAGGCTCCATCAAGGACGCGTGGTACTCGTAAAAGGCCCGCTTTTCCGGCGGCATGGTGGGATCGCCGTCCCATGCTTCGGGAATGAGCATCGCCATCACATGCGGCAAGGAACGCCCGGCCATGGTCAAGAGTTCCACCGCATTGTCGAGTGAAGCCGAATCGCTAACACCTGGCTGAACGACTGGGAACAGCTTGTCTATCCCATCGAACAGCGGCGACTCCATGATCGACTGGCGCGCATTCAGCCAGTTAACGTTTCCGCGAACCGTGTTGATTTCGCCGTTATGGCACAGATACCGGAACGGGTGCGCGAGCTGCCAGGTCGGGAAAGTATTGGTCGAGAAGCGCTGGTGAACGAGGCACAGAGCGCTGGTAGTATCCGGATCCAGAAGTTCGTCGTAAAACTCACCGATCTGGTTCGCGAGCAGCAGGCCCTTGTAGATGATGGTACGGGACGAGAACGAGGGAATGTAGAAGAATCCCTTATCGCGCATGTCAGAGTTCGCCACAAGCGACTCCACACGCTTGCGCACGACGTAAAGCTTCCGCTCAAATTCGTCGGCGTCCATGCCAGAGGGAGCGGCCACAAAAAACTGTTCGATGTAGGGCTGAGAGGCGCGCGCTACGCGTCCGATGGCGTTGGCCTTGACCGGTGTATCGCGCCATCCCAGAACCGTCAGGCCCTCCTCACGGGAGATTCTTTCGAGTAACCCTTCACAGGTGAGGCGCTGCTGCCGTTCAACCGGCAGGAAACACATGGCGATTCCGTACTCGCCGGGGGCAGGTAAAGTGAAGCCGAGCTTTGGGGCTTGTTTGGCAAAAAACCGATGAGGGATTTGGATAAGAATACCGGCTCCATCGCCGGTCTCGGTGTCGCAGCCGCAAGCGCCACGGTGGGCGAGGTTCACGAGAATTTGCAAGCCCTTCAACACGATGTCGTGCGAAGGGTCGCCCTTGATGTTCGCAACAAAGCCAATCCCACAGGCGTCGTGCTCATGTGCAGGGTCGTATAAACCCTGGGCCGGCGGTAACTGATTTTCGGTATCGACTGCGTACACTTCGGCCTCCTCAGGAATATTCATGGAATATCGCCAGTATAGCGGCAGGAATAACTATTCGTCAAATCGAATTTAAGACTTACCATTATTAGATCATCTTATGATACATTAGCGTCAGTGACCCTCGCGAACCTTCGTCTCATCCGTGACGTCGCGCACTCTCATAGCGTGAGCAGGGCCGCCAAGTTGAACGGCATCAGTCAGTCAGCCGCGAGCCAGCAGATTCAGGAGCTCGAGCGCGAACTCGGGATCCCCTTATTTGACCGGAGCACCCGGCCCCTGAAGGTGACCGGCGGCGGCAAACTGTATCTGGAATATTGCCGGGATGCATTGCGGCGCTACGAGGAGTTTGAGGCGCAACTGCACAAGCTAAAGCAGGAGGCAAAGGGGACGGTTCGGGTGGCAGCGATCTATTCCGTGGGCCTTTCGGAGATGTCCCAGATCGAGGCGTGCTTCGGACAGAAGTATCCGGACGCGGAACTGCACGTCTCCTATCTGCGGCCGGAGCGAGTCTACCAATCGGTTGCCGAAGAGCAGGTGGATTTAGGGCTGGTGAGCTACGCGGAATGTACCCGGGATGTGATCGCATTGCCGTGGCGGGACGAGGAAATGGTGGTGGCCGTTGCGCCCGATCATCGGTTAGCAACCAGAGAATCTGTCCCGGCGGAAGCGCTGGACGGAGAGATGTTCGTTGGATTCGACGAGGACCTGCCAATCAGTCGGGAGGTGGAACGTTATTTGCGGGATCACAAGGTAGAGGTGGACGTGGTGGTTCACTTTGACAATCTGCAGATGATGAAGGAAGCCGTGGCCCATGGCGCGGGCATCAGCATCATGCCAGAACGCGTCATGCAGGAGGATTTGAAGCACGGGAGGCTGGTAGCCGTGCCCCTTCGTCCGGCTACCTTGTTCCGTCCGGTGCGCATTATTCACCGCCGGAGGAAGGTTTTCACGGAGGCCGCCAACGGTCTCCTGGCGCTTCTTCAGGGAACAGACCAGCCCGTGATGGCCACCGCGAAGTGATTAAGTCCCACCATCTGACTCGCAATAGTACATAATTTCTATTTGGCCTACCAGACGGTTATCGCCGGTCAACCGCGTCAGCGACGCCGCGGTAGTTTGCTGTTTATCGCTATTCTGCTCTTCGCGATCCTGTTGTGTTCGCGATACATTGCCTCAACGCTCATCGATTACTCCTGGTGGTCGGAAGTAAAGCAGGTCGATACGTGGATCAACCTGTGGCTCTATGGAACCGTTCCTGCCGTTATAGCCGCAATCTTGTTTTTTGCGGTGTTCTGGGCGGCGTTTCAGGCGGCCACACACGGCGGGCGAAACTCGTCGGCCTCCGGCATCCTGCGAGGCCGATACATTGGCCGAATCATTGTGGTCGCACTGGCGTTTCTGGCAATACTTGCCACGAGTGCCACGGTCGATAACTGGACGACGGTGCGGTACTTTGGCGGCCTGCGCCTGCCGACGAATCCCCGTGAATTCATCGACCCTACGTTCGGCAAGCCACTTCATTTCTACTTTTTTGGGCTGCCCTTCTATACGATGCTGCTGCACGTAGTACTGGTGGCGGCTGTACTGTCCCTACTGATCTATTGGCTGGCCGCGAACATCGACTCCCTGAGCCGGCGCTTTTCCGATCTTCGCCTGGAGAACTCGTTCCAGTTCGACGATCTCTCACTGCGTCATACATTTAACGCGAAGTTTATTCGGCTTGCTCTCGCAGTCTTCCTTGCGGGTCTGGCGGTTCGGTACTACTTTGACCGCTATGATTTTCTCCTTCAAGATCACGGAGCCTATCTGGTGGGTGTTAGCTGGACTACGGATCACATCACACTTCCGCTCCAATGGATGATGGTTGCCGGATCTTTGGCGGCCGCAGCTCTGGTGCTGTTCGGGAAAGGCCGGCTGGCACTCATGCTACTTCTTCTCCTGCCGGTCCGCTATCTTGTGCCGCCTCTGTTCACCAGTTTTTACGTGCGCCCGAACGAGCTCACGCTGGAATGGCCGTATATCAAGAACCACATCAACGCAACGAGGGCAGCTTATGGATTAAATCAACGCGTGACGGAAGCGGGTCTGGACGCAGAACCGGAAATTCCGATCGATGCAGCCAAGCAAAAGCCCTTGCTCGACAATGTGCGGCTTTGGGACTGGCGCGCTTTTCACGACACAGTTTCGCAGATACAGCCGCTTCGCCCTTACGTATATATCGATTCCGATGTGGACCGTTACCAAATCGACGGCGAGCTGCGGCAGGTGCTAATTGCACCCCGCGAACTGGACATCAGGCAACTAGGCGATGCAGGAAACCGCTGGATCAATCCCCATTTCATCTACACGCACGGCTACGGAATCGTGATGGCGGAAGCTAATCGGATTACCTCCGACGGGTTACCCGTGTTGTTCGTGAAGGATGCACCGCCTGTGGTCACCACGAAAAGCTTACGGCTGACCAAACCGGAGATTTACTACGGAGAGGTGGCACACGAACCGGTATTTGTTGACTCCGAGCAAGCAGAGTTCAACTATCCATCTGGGAGCGACACGGTTAAGACGCAATACAACGGATCTGGCGGGTTTCCCATTTCATCGGCATGGCTGCGCTTGGCTGCGGCAATTCAATACGGGGATATCAATATCCTTCTCACAAGCAATCTGAAGCAAGGAAGCCGCATGATGATCCATCGCGCCGTGCGTCAGCGCCTCTCCACATTGGCTGGATTCGTTACATGGGAGTCCGACCCCTATCTGGTACTGACAAAGGCAGGCCGTTTGGTTTGGATGGTCGATGGCTACATGACATCCGATGCTCACCCGTATGCCCGAAGCCTGGAGATGAGTTCCGGGGACAGGTTCAATTACATACGAAATTCTGTAAAAGCCACGGTCGACGCCTATTCAGGCGAGATCCACCTTTATGTTTTCGATCCGAACGACATTCTGATTCAGGCATATCAGCGATTATTTCCAACCTTATTTCAACCGTTCTCGGCCATGCCCGCAGACTTGCGTGCCCATGCCCGATATCCGGAAATGCTGTTCCGTGCGCAAGCGGAGATTTATCTGAACTTTCACATGCGCGATCCCGGGGCTTTTTACAACCGGTCGGATCTTTGGGACATCGCGAAGACCAGCAACAGACCAGGGGAGCCGGCAACACCGGTCGTACCGACGTATGTGGTCGCCACACTGCCGGGAGATGAGAAACCCGAATTCATGCTGATCATCCCGTTTACTCCGGCGAATAAGGACAATCTGATTGGCTTTATGCTGGCGCGATGTGATGGTGAACACCTGGGTGAGCTAGTTTTTCAGCAGCTTTCCAAGCAGAACATTATTTTCGGGCCGCTTCAGATTGAGGCTCGCATCAACCAGGATCAGACAATATCGAAAGACTTAACGCTATGGAACCAGCAAGGGTCTCAGGTCTTGCGCGGGCAGATTTTGGTGCTGCCGATCGCGAACAGTTTTCTTTACGTACAGCCGGTCTATATACAGGCGGCGCAAGCCAGCATGCCGCAGCTTAAGAAAGTTGCTCTGGCAATGGGAGATAGGCTCGCATATGCGGATACTTATGAACAAGCGCTTTCTCAGCTGATCGATTCTTTGCATGGGACCGGGGTACCAGCCGCACCGACCGGGCCTGCGCCGGCACAAACTACCGCCGCGCCTCCGACAGCTGCCCCCAACGCCCAGGCGGTACAAACGTTGGAAGCCATACGTGATCATCTGCGGCGCTACCGCGAGTTGAGCGCCCAAGGTAAATGGGCGGAAGCTGGTAAGGAACTCGATCAGATACAGGCCTTGGCTCAAAAGTAATCCCGGCCGAAAGCCGCTACTCCGCTTTACCCGTCCAGAGGGCATCGAGCTTATCTTTCCATCGCGAGTATAAGTAGGAGGCGGCAAGTAGCAGCACACCTAGAGCAACAAAAGCAGAGATGCGATAGAAGCGATCCAACTGCCAGATGTCGTACAAGTACAGCTTGAGAACGACGATGCCGAGCGCGGCCAAACCGAGTAAGCGGTCGAGAGCTTGCCGCCTTGCGAAACCCACCGTAATCATGGCGACCGCGTAGGCAGCAAACAGAAATGACAGGGCCTCATTGATGACGCTCATCTGATCTAAGAGCGGTACCTGGTGCCGTATCCCGGTGACAAGCCATTCCATGGTCGCTATCAGGAGACAAATGTGGCCGAGAACGTAGAGCGCGTTCTGAATACGTTGCGCAGACATCCTCTGATGGGATGCGGCGAAGTGAACAATCGCCAGGGCAAGCACGACAGTAGCAAACAGATTCGGGTGAGGGACATGCAGTATCAGACCGGCCGCTATGATGGCCCAGAGCGCATTGAAGGAAAGCAGCAGGCTGCGATTCCAGCGGAGCGCGCCGAAGAAGAGAAGCCCGAAGATTAACGTGAGAATGCACGTCGCCGAGAAAGCAGTTCCATGATGGAACCTGTATTCGTCGAAACCGAAGTAAAGGGATATATAAAAGATAGCGATGCCGCATCCATACACGCCTTGTGAGAAAACCTTTTGGCCGCGCTTTAGCAGCCAGTCGCTGAAGCCAACGAGAACAACGCCGCTGGCCAATCCCAACAGGATGCGGCCCCAGATGGTGATCCATTCCTTTTCCACGGCATAGTTGAATAAAAACAGGACGCCAATGGCCAGAGTGACGGCCCCGATCCGATTGACCCAGGTGAGTCCCACGCGAGACTCCATGCCCTCGGGCGGCGAATAGCTTTCCACGACGGCCCCCTGTGATTTCTCCAGGAGAGCCAGACGCTTTTCCAGCCCGGCAATCTGCCGGGTCAAGTTATGGACCTCTTCGCGAAGGGCGGAGATCTCCTCGGAGCCGTTCGTCATGAATATTGACGGATACTATAGCGCAGCGAATGGTTCAACGGAATAACAGGCCGACCCCGTCACAAAAGCACAGACGTTTTACAGCTAAGCGGCCCGGTGTCGGGGGAATCAATCAAACGCGAAAGCGATAGCAAATCTAGGCGACGGTTTCGGCGACCGTCTCAGCCACGCCATATCTCTGCGCAACGTATCCGTCGAGTAGCGCGCGGAACTCGGCAACAATTCGTTCACCGCGCAGAGTGGTCGCCAGCTTTCCGTCGATGTAAACCGGCGCAACAGGCTTTTCAAAAGTACCGGGAAGCGAGATGCCGATATTCGCGTGCTTTGACTCGCCCGGTCCGTTTACGATACAGCCCATGACCGCAACCTTCATCTCTTCCACTCCCGCAAACTTCTCGCGCCAAACCGGCATCTGCTCGCGAAGGTAGGTTTGAATCTGATCGGCCATGTCCTGGAAGAACGTGCTGGTGGTGCGTCCACAGCCGGGGCATGCCGCCACTTGCGGTGTGAAGCTGCGTAGATTGAGCGCCTGCAGGATCTGCTGGCACACAATCACCTCGTCGCTGCGATCGCCGTTGGGCAAAGGAGTCAGGGATGCGCGAATCGTATCGCCGATGCCCTGCTGTAAGAGAACCGACAGAGCTGCCGTCGTGGCAACAATTCCTTTAGATCCCAAGCCAGCTTCGGTCAAACCCACGTGGAGCGGATAATCGCCACGCTGAGCGAGCATCTGATACACGCTGATGAGATCCTGCACATTGCTGACCTTTGCGCTCAAAATGATCTTGTCGTGCGCAAGGCCGTAGCGCTCTGCCGCTTCGGCGCTGCGGATCGCGCTTTCAACAATCGCCCGCATGGTCACTTCCATTGCGTCGAGAGGCTCCCGCGACTTTGAGTTCTCATCCATCATCGACGTCAGCAGGGCCGAATCGAGCGATCCCCAGTTCACTCCGATCCGCACCGGTTTGCCGTACTCAACGGCCGCTTCAATCATGGTGCGGAAATTGTCGTCGTGCTTCTTTCCAATATCGACATTGCCGGGGTTAATGCGGTACTTTGCCAAGGCTCGGGCGCATTCCGGGTAGTTCCTCAGCAGCAAATGGCCGTTATAGTGAAAGTCGCCGATAATCGGCACGTTGACGTTGAAGTGGCGCAGGGTGTCTACGATCTTCGGAACTGCCTGGGCCGCCTCTTCGGTATTGACCGTCACTCGAACCAGTTCCGACCCGGCCCGGGCAAGCTCCATAATCTGGTTCACCGTTGCCGCAGTATCAGCGGTGTCGGTATTGGTCATCGATTGAACGACAACGGGGTGAGATCCACCAACTTTCACTCCCCCAACGTTGACAACCGCCGATTTCCGTCGCGGCAAAACAGCCATGTAGCGCAATCCTCCGTCCCTAATTGGGACTTAAATCATTATAAAATTTATGGTTAGGGAATCGTATAATTATATAATCTTAGGTAACACTACAGCTATGTCGACGCTACGCGGTTCCCTGCGCCTTTTCACGCATATCCAGTTGCTTCCCATTCTTGAAAACGGCGAAGAGACCACACTGGTGGGCGGTCAGGCCGTCATGGAAGGCGTGATGATGCGGTCGCCTAACAGCTATTGTGTTGCCGTCCGCAAACCGACCGGAGAATTAGTGACGGAAGAGAGTCCGCTGCCCAGGCTCTCGAACCGCTATCCTGCTTTCAAATGGCCGGTATTGCGCGGCTTAGGAACGCTTGGCCAAGCGATGTGGCTCGGCATGAAGGCGCTAAAGTTTTCAGCCAAGTGCGCGCTAGGTGAGGACGAGGCCGCGAAGGAGAATAAGGACTCCGGCTCGTGGGCCATGACGCTCAACGCCTTGTTTTCGGTCGCATTCTTCATTGCGCTTTACAAGTTCGTTCCTCTCTATTTGGCGACATTACTGGGAAGAGCGGTTCCGGCCGTCGGCAGCCGGTTTGCGATAAACATGGTGGACGGCACTCTCCGTATCGCTATTTTCCTGGCGTTCCTGTACTTACTGTCGCGAATGAAGGACATTCATCGGGTCTTCGAATACCACGGCGCGGAACATCGGGTAGTATTCAACTTCGAATCGGGCCAGCCGGTTAATATCGACAATGCACAGCGCTTTGTGACCTGGCATCCGCGCTGCGGCACAAGCTTTTTGCTGGTCGTGATGGTGATTTCGATGATCTGCTACGCGTTCTTACCGTTTGACAGCTTCTGGGCAAAATTCGTCTCCCGGATCGCATTGCTGCCGTTGATTACGGGACTCAGCTATGAGCTCATTCGGTTCGCGGCTAAGCGTCAGGGCGGTTTGATGGCCTCACTGACGCGCCCCGGGCTATGGTTGCAACGTGTGACTACCCAGCCGCCATCCAATGAACAGACGGAAGTTGCCATTCATGCCCTTCAGCGGGCGATGGAGTTAGAAAAGGCGCAAGGCGGCGTGCTGGTCATCGCTTAATAGCAGCCGATCATTCGCCGGATCATATTCATGCAATATAGAAATCGATTAGAAGAAGCAGAAACGCGGTATAACGAACTGACCGCCAAAATGGCTGATCCGGCCGTGATCAATGACGCAGAGCAGTATCGCAAGACCGCGAAGGCTCAAAGCGAACTAGCCGAGCAGGTGGCAAAGTATCGCGAATGGAAGAAAACCGAGCAGGAACTGTCTGACGCCCGCGCGATGCTGGATGAGAGCGATCCGGAGCTTCGCCAAATGGCGGAGTTGGAGATCACCAGGCTGGAGCCTGAGCTAGCTCAGATCGAGCAAGATCTGCAGGTGCTATTACTTCCGAAAGACCCGAACGACGAGAAGGACATCGTCCTTGAAATTCGCAAGGGCGCCGGGGGCGACGAAGCCTCGCTGTTTGCCGCTGAAGTGTTCCGAATGTATACACGCTATGCCGAAGAACAAGGCTGGCGGGTTGAGATCACCTCATTAAGCGAATCATCCGTTGGCGGACTTAGCGAAGTGATTGCGATCATCAGCGGCGATAAGGTGTACAGCCGGCTGAAATACGAAAGTGGCGTACACCGGGTACAGCGCGTCCCAGCGACGGAAACGCAGGGCCGGGTACATACATCGACCATCACTGTGGTCGTCATGCCCGAGGCCGACGAGGTGGACGTTCAGATTGATCCGAAAGACGTACGGGTTGATACCTTCTGTTCCTCCGGTCCGGGCGGCCAGTCGGTTAACACCACCTACTCGGCAGTCCGTCTCACGCACTTGCCAACGAACACCGTAGTTTCCTGCCAGGACGAAAAGTCGCAGATCAAGAATCGTGCAAAGGCAATGCAAGTTCTCCGCTCGCGTCTGTATCAGATGGAGTTGGAGAAGCAGCTGGCATCCATCGGCGCGGAGCGCAAGAGTATGGTCGGCACGGGTGACCGCAGCGAAAAGATCCGGACCTACAATTTTCCGCAGAATCGATTGACGGACCATCGGATCGGCCTGACTCTTCACCAGCTTGATCTCACTATGCAGGGGCGATTGCAGCCCGTAATCGATGCCTTGACCACGTACTATCAATCCGAGCTTCTTCGCGAACAGGGCCGGGCCGCTTAAGTAGCGGTGACCGTTCAAACTGCCCTGCAGCAGGGCACCGAAATTCTCAATAAAGCGAACGTTCCTGTGCCGCGGCTTACCGCTGAAGTGCTGCTGTGTCATGCCATGCGCTGTGAGCGTGCCTATCTTTATGCTCATGGGGGGGATGAGCTCATACAGCGGGCCTGGATTCACTACGGGCGTTATCTAAACGAGCGACTACACGGGAAGCCGACGCAGTACATCACCCACAAACAAGAGTTTTATGGGCGTAATTTCTATGTCAATGGCGATGTACTGATTCCACGGCCTGAGACAGAACACCTGGTGGAGGCCGCGACTACCTATTTAAAAGGGCGGAATCTATTGACAATCCTCGACGTGGGTACAGGCTCAGGAGCGATAGCCATCAGCATCAGTCTCGAAAGCGATCGTTCCGTATTCGCCTCCGACATTTCGGCACCTGCTCTTGCGGTAGCAGATAGGAACCGCCGTACTCATACGGCGCGCGTGCAATTGTTCGCGTCTGACTTACTCGGAGCCGTTACACCCTCCAGTGTGGACCTGCTGGTCTCCAATCCCCCCTACGTACCTGGTTCGGACGCTGCAAATATGCAGAGCGAAGTGCGCGATTGGGAGCCACACCTCGCCTTGTTTGCCGGTGATAGTGGCCTCGAGATATACAGGCGCCTTCTGGAAGAAGCGGCGATCGCTTTGAAACCGGGCGGCCGCTTGTTCATGGAACTAGGCTACCGCTCCCTGGACAGCGTTCGCGAGATGCTGACCGGAGGATGGACAGACATGGACGTGATCTCTGACCTCGCGGGGTTGCCTCGCGTCCTTGGCGCTACACTACATTCCTGAAAGCTGTTTTTCATGCAGCGCCTTATCTGCCATGTCGACATGGATGCGTTCTTCGTTTCGGTGGAGGAACTGTTCGATCCCTCGCTGAAGGGTAAGCCTGTTGTCGTCGGCGGAAAAGCGGATCAGCGCGGGGTAGTAGCAGCCGCATCTTACGCAGCCAGAAAGTTTGGCGTACACTCGGCCATGCCATTGCGGACGGCAGCCCGGCTGTGTCCGAACGCTATTTTCGTGGAGGGCCAACCTGGTCGCTATCGGGAGTTTTCGAAAAGAATTTATGCCGTTTTGAACCGCTTCGCGCCGAAGGTGGAGATGGCCTCCATCGACGAGGCGTACCTGGATCTGACGGGAACCGGACGCCTTTTTGGCCCTCCCCTGAAGGCGGCTCACAGTCTGCACGAAGCCATTTTGAAGGAGACCGGACTCAAGTGTTCTCTGGGCCTGGCATCGTCGCGTTTGGTGGCAAAGGTCTCATCGGACCAAGCCAAACCCAATGGTGTACTTTACATCGTCCCGGGCTTGGAAGCGGCGTTCCTTGCCCCACTCGACATTCGGAAGATCCCCGGAGTTGGGAAGAAGACCGCGGCATCACTCCACAACATCGGAGTGCGCCGGGTAGGAGACTTGGCGAAGTTGGAGGAGCGCTTCCTGACGTTGCACTTCGGGCGATGGGGACTGGCACTCTCCGGCAAGGCGAGGGGTGAAGATGCGGGCGGCTGGTTTGACACAGAGCTTGGTGCGAGCGATAACCCGAAATCAATCAGTCACGAGAATACGTTCAGTCAAGACGTCTCTGACCGGGGCCGTCTGGAAGCGGCGATTCTGAAGCTCTCGGAAATGGTGGCGAAGCGCCTTCGTGAGCACAAGCTTTATGCCCGGACAATCCAGCTGAAGCTGCGTTATGACGATTTCTCGACGATTACACGCGCCTGCTCTCTCGATCACGCAACACAACTGGACGGCGAGATAGCCGGCGCGGTCATGCAGCTGTTTCGCAAAGCGTGGGACGGCAAAGCGCCAATCCGACTTTTGGGAGTTCACGCGGGATCTTTGGAGACCACAGAGGGACAGATGAGCTTGTTGGACGAGCCGGCGACAGAGCGGCTGCGGCGGGCGTTTCGTTCGGTTGATCACATCCGGAATCGCTTCGGCGCGGCGAGTGTGTCCCTGGCAAAGAGCCTTCGCACAGGTATTCGGGAACGGGTGCACGAAAATCCTTTCGATCTACCGGGCAAGGAAGCAGCGACTAAGTCCAGTCAAGACGATTAGCGAGGCCTGATATGATGGCGCATCATGAAAATGCGTCGGCGCGATGCGCTGAAAGCACTCTCGGCCGCGTCAGTGATTCTCCCCTCCAGTCTTCGTTTGGCGGCTCAAGGCAAGCAGTATCAATCTACGTGGGCATCCATTGACAGCCGCCCCATTCCAGCTTGGTATCAGGACGCCAAATTCGGCATATTCATCCATTGGGGCGTGTACTCTGTTCCTTCCTATGCGCCCGTGAAGGTGAAGGGCGAAACGCCGTACGCGGAGTGGTACTGGCATTCACTCGAGGAAGGCAAGAAACGCAATGGCGCGCCCGGCGATGGAGCCCATACCTGGGCATTTCACAAGCAGAACTATGGCGCGGATTTCCCCTACTTCGACTTTGCGCCTAGCTTTACGGCGGCGCTCTTTGACCCGGACCATTGGGCCAATGTCATTGCCGCCTCCGGAGCGCGGTACGTTGCGCTTACGTCGAAGCACCACGAAGGTTTCACTCTTTGGAAAAGCGCCGAAGCCAACAAGGTTTGGGGCCGCCCCTGGAACAGCGTCGATATTGGGCCCAAGCGGGATCTGCTTCTGGAACTGACGGAAGCCGGCCGGCGAAAGGGCCTTCACATGGGCATCTATTATTCGCTGTACGAATGGTACAACCCGCTTTGGCTGACCGACCGCAAGCGCTATGTCAGCGAGCATCTCTTTCCGCAGTTCAAAGATGTGGTGACGCATGCAAAGCCGGAGATCATTTTCTCAGACGGTGAATGGGAGATGACCAGCGAGGAGTGGCGCGCACCGGAACTGCTGGCCTGGCTTCTCAATGACTCCCCGGTGGCCGACCGCGTCGTAATTGATGATCGTTGGGGAAAGGATACACGGCACAAACACGGCGGATATTACACCACTGAATATACGTCCGGGATGCAATCCGGCAATCATCCCTGGGAAGAAAGCCGCGGCATCGGCTTTTCGTATGGTTACAACCGGATGGAAACGCTAAGCGATTACCATACTGATCGAGAGTTGCTGTTGATGTTGGTTGACATCGTAAGCCGGGGAGGAAACCTTCTGCTCGATATCGGGCCCACGGCAGATGGGCGCATCCCGACCATCATGGAAGAAAGACTGACGCAGATTGGAGAATGGCTGCATGCCAACGGGGAAGCCATTTACGGAACACGGCCCTGGCAAAAGCCGCGTCAATGGAGCACGGGAACCGTTCCTCATCTCGAAGAGAAGGAGTTCATGAGCGAATACGACATCAACAAGATGGTAGACGCGCCGCCGCCCGGATTTGCTCAGGTTCAGGCATTCTTCACGACGAAAAACGGTGAGCTATACGCGATGCTGCCCCGTTGGCCGGAGCAGGACGTCACCTTGGAAGGGTTAACCGGGCCCGCCGCAGCGACGGTGATTCTGCTTGAAACTGGCGATAATTTACCCTTCCGCTCGAGCGGGCCGCAGGTCACCGTGACCGTGCCTCCTGCCCTGCGCTTTAAGCTGCCACACCGGCACCTATATACCTTGAAGCTAACGGGCTTCAGACCCGCCAGTTAGAGCGATTTTCGGCTGGGCATCAGGAGTAGCCACAATGGCGCAACCAGCCCTGTACGTTTGTGGCGTGATGGTGTGCAAGTCTGCCCCGACAGCTTGCTCCAATGCTGGCCAGAGCCGTGAGCGCGCAGCGCGCAGATAGGCTTTTCATTTGCTCCAAGCCGGTTCAATGGGATTGAGGTCGGGCGAGTAAGGCGGCAAGTACAGCAGCCGGCATCCGTGCCTCCGCAAATGCGTGCGCACTTGCTGGTGTTTGTGAGCGGGCAGGTTGTCCATGACAATGACTGGGCCGGGACGCAGCGTGGGCGCGAGCGCGTGTCGCAGGAAGGCTAGAAAAATGTCGGAATCCGTAGCCGCATCAATGGTCACGCTCGCTTGTACTCCTTGACTGGTCACCGCGCCCAGGATGGTGAGCACCTTCCAATGGCCGTGCGGGACGGCTTCGGGCACCCGGATGCCTTTGGGCGCGCGCCCATACAGGCCGGTCATGTTGGTGCGAACACCGCTTTCATCGACAAACACCAGATCGTCCCTGCTCCATTGCGCCAGGCGGGCACGAAACTGCCCGCGTGCTTGCTCGACGGCGGGCCGGTGGCGTTCGGCAGCGCTCAGCGACTTTTTTTACGCGGCAGTCCCAAGGCCTTGAGCGTGCGCGCCATCACCGGAACACTGGTCCGCACGCACCAGCGTTCGGCGGCGAAGGCCACCCGTTCCTCCAGGCTCCGGTCGCTACGCTCGGCCACCAGACGGCGCAGTTCCTTGTGCCATCCCGCTAAACGCGCCACGACGCCTCCGCCATGCGGTTTGGCCTCCACCGTGCCAGTAGTACGCCATTGCCGTCACAACTTCTCCACTGTGTTCAGGTGCACTTCGTACAATTCGGCAATTTCTGCCTGAGTCAGTTCGCCGGCTTGGCAAGCATGCACAATCCGGCTCCGAAGATCCAACGACAACGCTCGCGGCATCACCCCTCCGCTTTGCCTTCAGCTTAGCCCTGATATGCGCTCGAAAGTTGCTCTAGCTGCTCGCCGACTGTGTCCTGGCAGGGGGGAGTCAGGCAAACAGAGTCGCGGGCTACGGTATCATACTGGGCCCAAATACGAGTTGTGCGGCACTATACATGAAGCGCTTCACAGAAGTGCAACGGAGTACGCACAACTATGCCGATCCCTACGAAAAGCCTCAGCCTGTCTGTCGCCGCCCTCCTGATCGTCACGACTACACCTGTCGTGGTCGCACAAAGTCCCGAAGACCCAAACATGCAACAGCTCCTCGCCGCGGCAGAGAATCGCGCGAGAGCGAATCTGGATCAGGACGCTGTTGGTTTCTTTCGCGATGCAGTGATCTCCTACATATACGGCTACTCCCTTGTGGCGATGGCCATGACGGAGCGCGTCGCTACTACGATCCCTGATGCGACAACTCAGCTCGGCCGGGCCCCCATTAGCCAACTCTATAGAGCAACGGGGCTGCCAGTCGGTTCGGGATATAAGGATGTAGTGCTGCCCAGCACTACCACGTTGTACGCTCCGTCGTTCATGGACCTCAGCAAGGAACCGCTGATCCTGCACATTCCCCAAATTGACAGCAACCGTTTCTTCATCGTGGAACTGTTGGATGGCTGGACGAATGTGAATCGGGACTCACCCGGGTCGCGCATAGGAACGACCGCTGGTGATTATGCGCTGGTCGGCCCCAATAACACCGCCCCGCTACCCGCGGGCCTGACGGGCGAGATCGACTTCGATACAAACACTGTCTGGGCGATCACACGCGTGTATACAACGGGTGCGCCAGATGATGTAGAACTGGTGGCCGATAACATCTTCAAAGAGCTCACGCTGACTCCAGCAAGTGCGTACGGGAAGCCTTATACACCCCTCACCAATCTTCCCGTCAATCCATCCATTGATGTGACTACGCAGCCCATCAAGCAAGTCGACAGCCTGGATGCGTGCACCTTCTTCGGGATCATGTCGGCCATGATGAGAACCAACCCACCCCGCGCCATCGACGTTGGCATCGTGAAACGTCTGAATCGGCTCGGCATTTTACCCCCCAACCAGTTTTCATGCGCCGGACTTCTGAATCCAAACACGCCTAATGGTAAGTCTGAACTGGCAGCCCTGGAACTTGCCGTTCTGACAGCCAAGCAGATCATGGCCGACACCCCACCTCCATCACTAACGCCCACTAACTGGTCGGTATCGCTCGACGTAGGCGACTACGGTAATAGATATCTGCTGCGCGCGCTCGTGGCTCAGAAGGCATTGGGAGCCAATAGGCCGCAAGACGCGGTTTACGGCTATGGCATCTTTGACAGCGGCGGGACAGCCGATGACAATCGCCTGAACGGCGCCAGGAACTACGTCATACACTTCCACGCGCCCACGAATTCCCGTGCGCCGCTGGAGATTCCGCCAATCGATGGAAACGGTTTCTGGTCGCTGACGCTGTACCAGGGAGACGGAACCCTGAATGACAACAAGGTGGCCACCTACAACGCCTTAAGCACGAAGCCTGTACAAAACCACCAGGCGTGCCCTAACGCCGATGGCTCGCTGGATATTTATGTGCAGGCGACACCGCCGTCAAACTCTCAGGCTTTCTGCAACTGGCTCGAGGCGCCCCAACCCGGACCAGACAACGACGGAAGCTTCATTATGTTCCTACGCCTGTACTGGCCCGACAGCGCAGTAACCAGTCGCAGAAACGCCTGGTATCCGCCTGCCATCGTAAGAACCAATTGAGAGCCGAGAATCTAGAGCGATGCAACGTTCAGCCCGAGAGTCAGATTGCAACTTGCCGCTACTCTGAGGTATGCAGGACCTTATCACAGGAAAGAAGCTCCTGCATATTTTGAGATATGGAAGCGCCGAACGGTAGGTATTTCAAACGAGTCTTACGACATCGATCTAGTCCATCTCTGTTTTGGCTTCAATCCTACTTCGGGCGAAAGACTCGAAGGCCGCTTTCCGGATTTCGGACTGTTTGCTGCCCTTTAACCTTTCCTTGCTGTTCAAGGAAAGCCGCATCACAAAGTGACTTCCGGAACGACAGTCGAAATCAGCCCAGAGGTCGCCCCCATTCGCCAACACGGTTTGTCTGGAGAGTGCCAGCCCGAGCCCCAGGCCTCCTGTCTTGCCCTGAGTAGCGAACGGCTGAAACAATGAAGGCCGCAAGTCCGGGTGGATGCCGCGCCCCGTATCCCGGATATGGAGGTAGACCACCTCTTCGGCGATTTCGGCTGATACCGTAATCGTCCCGTTAGCATCCATCGCTTCGAGCGCATTCTCGAACAGGTTGTGGAAGACGCGTTCCATGGGAGCTCGATCGACGGCCAACTCTAAGCTCGGGGGAATGCTGCACTCGAATTTAACTCCGGTCAGTTCCCTTCGGGCAGTAAGTCCATGCCACGCGGTCATCACGATGTCAGACAGATGGCAAAGCGCGACTTCGTGTGGCTCACTTCTTGCCGCCGACAGGAGTTCCTGCAGGATTTCCATGACGCCGCGCGATGCCTGGTACATGTTTTTTGCAAGGCGTTTCACCTGCCTCGGGGGAAGGTCATTATCCACCAACATCTCGGAGCCGGCATAGATGGAGGCCAGCGGATTTCGCAGATCGTGCACCACAAAGGTTGCCAACCGTGCTACGGCGGTGAGGCGCTCATTCCGAATCAGCTCCGCTCTGGCGCTTTCAAGTGAGGTGCACATAGCATTGAATGTGTTCGCAAGCCGTCCCAGTTCATCGTCTGTGCTTTCCTTTATCCGGATGTGATAGTTCCCTTTCGCGATCTCGGAGGCGGCCCGGTCCAGAGTTGCGACAGGTCCCATGATGCGTTGAGCAACGCCATAGGTGCAGAGAATGGCCGCGATCAGTCCGGCTAACCATAACACGAGAATCCGTTGACGCAGCTCGTGCAAGGCCTGCTGCTGACCGGCGAGCGAACGCACGATACAGAGTTCGCCGCCACCACCGGGTATGATGCTGGGAAGAACTCTGCTTAGGGCCAGATAGGCAGTGCCGCCTGCCTGCAGCCGCATCGCATGACGGCTGGTGCCCTGAGCCGAACAGAGCGTTGCCAGCGTTTGCAGGTCCGCTTTGTTCTCCATTGTGGATGCCAGTGGCTTGCCCTGAACATTAAAGATCAAATCACTTCCGCCCGATGCCAGTTTCAGCGAGCGCAGGAAATCGTTATCGAGTTCAAAGCCTGTGACGAGCACATCCAGCAGAGCTTTGCCGCCGGCCGCATCGACATAAACCGGTGTAGTCACCATCTGAAACAGACGGCCTTTCTCCTGAAGAAAGCCCGTCCTCTGCACCGGCTGCGTGGGCGTGTCCGCGCGTATAAAGTCGAGATTGTCGCCCGTCCGAAACGGGGGGTGCTCTCCGACGACCGCAATGGTCTTTCCGTTGCCATCGGCTACGGCCAACAGCGCATTGCCGGAGGCGATGTGTGCCCATAATTCGCCGGCTGTGTCTTCAATGGTGGCGCGATCGTTCGTTTGGAAAGCCGCGCGCACGTCCGCCATCCGGCTAATTACGCTGCTAATCTTCTGCAGGTTTTTGGTGTGTTCCTGCCACAGCGCTTCGTAGGCCTGGAAGCTTCTGCTGACTTCCTGCTCCAGCCCTTCGGTGGCCCGCGCCGCGATGCTCTTCTCAAGAAAGTACCCGGTGGCTGCGAAGATCACCGTCAGAATCGCGGAAGTCAACAGGGGCAGCCTCCATAGAACAGATCTGCTTGGCAGCCTCATTGTCGCGCTCCTGGGTAATTCTCCGGTTCGGAAGTTTCCGGATAATCCTTTCCATACTTATTCAAGTGGGGCATGGGAAGGTATCCACTCTCGGAGACTGCTACGCGTCCCAGGTCCTCGGGCCCGTTCGTCACTTCCACGGTTCTCGCAAGCGAGGCCAGGGTCTGGTCGGTGGCGCGCTCGTAATAAAAGGACAGCCGATAGAGACCCTTGGGGACATTCTGGATTTCGAACGTTCCATTCTTAGCGGAGGTCGCATAAAACGGAGAGCTTAGAACAACGATCACGGCGCTCATGGAGGAGTGGATGTTGCAGAAGACCCGGACCACTCCGGGGCGGCGGAAGGTGACGCTACGGCTGGAGCCGGGCGGGTAAAGACCGATATCAAAAATCTGGCCGTTGTAGTTGGAAAAGGCATTATGAAAGATGGGATCGTCGTTGGGAAGGTCGACGGTGCTGCCTACCGGGATTGCGAGGACATGAGGCGTGAAGGTCTTATTCTTTTGAAGTATCTGCGTTCTCATCGGGCGAGGTCTGGGCAGCAGAGGTCCGCCTGGCGCTTGTTCGAGCCAGACCACGACTCCGGAAGCGTCGGCGGCCTTTGAATGCTTACGGCCCAGATCTTTCAGGACGATCTCACCTCGAACCGTAGCGGCACAGGTCCACGAGATCGCCAGGCTAAAACAAATAAGCAAGCGCCAGATCATAATGATTGTTCAACCTATCGCCCAATCCCAGGTACATGGTTCGCGCTTGGCCCACCTCGAAAGCCGCTACAACATTGGGCGCCAAAAGATACATCGCGTTCATCGCATAGTACTGATTTTTTCCAATTCCGCGAGCTGCTACATCCCGGTTACGGTCATCCTGCTGCCCGCCGTAAAAATCGAAGGACAGCTTAGACGTCGCCAGATAACGGAGCTGCGCCCACCCTCCGCTTCCGTGTATGGCAAAGACCTCGTAGTCCGGTGTCACGGTAGTGCCGCCCAGTGCTCCCAGATTCGCGAAGTTCTGTCCGCGAAACAGCATCCCGGTCAGCTCCAGCTGGGGTATCGGCTTTACAAGCCAGTCGACTCCGTACAGCCTGGAAGGAATGGATTTGCCGAGAATGTGGCTTGTGCTGGTGTGAAAAACGGGAGCTACCTCCAGAACACGGCCCTCTGCGAACTCGTGCTTTACATTGAGACGCGTCTCCAAAGCAGGCCGTGTACCCTCAGTTTCGCTTGCCACATAACTGCTCTGGCTGGTCGTCTCCTTGGTTTGGAACACCCCTGCTTCCGCTGTGAGGGTGGTCTTTTCAGAAAGGTGGAACCGCTGCTCAATTCGAGCCTGGGGCCGCCACAGCCAGGGATTCCCGGCCGCCGTTAGCGGAGAAACATCAACCTGTGCGAACGAATTAGGCTCTCTGCGCGAGACCAGCGGCTTGTCCTGGCCAACCGCGAATGTAGTGTTTGGCCAGTCGAGCTGAATGGTGGCCAAACGCAGCCGGACCAGATGGTTCAGTGAATCCGCCGAACCTCCAAAGAAGTCCATGTAAAGCGAGCCCGATACCGTTCCGCCCAGAAAAGTCCGTGGGCCGTGGTAGGTCAGCCCCAGAACTGTCTGCCGCAGGGTCGCTCCGCTATTCCGGGCGCTGCTTGTTGCCGCCGCGACGGTTGGGTCTTGCGCGCCTCCGTTGTAGGCTCCATTTGTAAAGGCGTTGAATAAAACGATCCCTGTCAACCGGAGCGGATACCGCTGGGATGCTTCCACTTTTGTCTGGGCCAGTTCTTCGATCCGGTGCTCGCTGATTTCTTCACGTTCGGCGGTTCGCTCTGCCGTGGCTGGGCTCGCAGGGGCGGCGGTTGGCTGAGCGGCCGTCTGTGCAGATCGCTCTTTGGCCTGCTGGTTTGCAGCTTCAACCGTCTGACGCAGTTCTTTGATCTGCTCCAGCAGCTCATGATTCTCCTTTTCCAGCTGGTCGAGCCTTTGGAGGATGTCGCCGTTGGTAACGGCCGTTTGCGGCAGAGCCGGGACGGCAAGCCAAAAGGAGAATACAACCGCGCAAATCCGTCCAGCGGACGCGAAATTCAATCTACCTAACATGATGCCCTCCAGCGGACCGCGAGGCGTTAATGAAACACCGGCTTTGCCGTGCCTACGCTATGCAGCATTAGGGGAGAAATCGATACCCTACGCCGTGCAAAGTGATGAAATGCCGCGGGTCGCTCGGCTCTGGCTCAAGCTTGTGGCGTAGCTTCACCACATGCGCATCCACGGTCCTTGTATTCGGAAAGCACTCGTATCCCCAAACTGAATTGAGTATCAGATCTCGCGTTAAAGGCTTGTCGGGATTCTGTATAAAGAACGTCAGCAGGTTGTACTCAGCCGGGGTCATTTTGATCAACTCTCCGTGGCGGGTCACCGATCTCCGTTCCAGGTCAACGGTCGTGTCCCCAAACTGTATCAAACTTTTGGTCCCAGGTGAGCAGCGCCTCAGTACCGCCCGGATTCGCGCGAGAAGTTCGCGCGCGCCAAACGGCTTCACGACGTAATCGTCTGCGCCAATCTCCAGCAGGAGGACCTTGTCCACTTCCTCATTAATGGCGCTCACGGCGATGATGGGGAACTTCATTCCGCTCTGGCGCAATTGCTTACAGATATCGATGCCGCTCAAACCGGGCAGGCGCAGGTCAACCAGGAGGAGATCGGGTTTTTCCCGCAAAGCGCTCTCTAAACCGCTGATGCCATCACTCGCCAGGATGGGCCGGAAGTCTGCCTGCTCTAAAATTACGGCGATAGTATCCCGAAGACTGGCGTCATCATCGATCACTAGAATGCTGTTCATGCCAGAATGAATGCCCTCGGCTGCGGTACTGGAACGAGTGTAGCGTAGTGGTTTGGCCGAGTGTGCGCTGCCCTATAGAGGAGAGGCTGATGACTCCGTGGGCGGAATGCAGGTCGGAGACTGCCCGCTCCTGGTTATCCGCCGGACTGCTCAGAGACGGTTTCTCGACGGCGAGACTGGCGGCTTTTCGCCGGGGGGAACAGCAGAACTGGACGTAGTCGGGCACGGTAGAGCGCAGGCAGCCCGATGCCGCGGCCACAATCACTGGCGAAGAGAACCGACTTAGAGTCTAATTCCCAGGCAGGCGCAAAGCTGTCGCAGTTTCCCCCCGTGAGGCGAGTGAGTTGTCCTCCATCGACTTTGCGTAACCAGATTTGGGTTGTGCCGGAAGAAGGGCGTGTAAAGGCCAACCATTTTCGATCCGGGGAAATGGCTTTTTCTTCGGCGTGATCCGCAATCGCTCCGCTGCGGACGGCCTTACCCCTAACTGGGTTGAGCAGGTTCATAGTAGACACTCCGTGTGCAACCAGTTCGAACTGGATGGGGCCATCGGGGGAAAGCGCCACCGGGTGAAAGGCCTCCCCGCTAAACACAAATGGCTCGATGGAACCGTTGTGCTCCCAGCGCAATATATAGCGATCGGAACCGATGGACTGGTAGACAACACCAGACCGAAGCACGGCGGGAGACGAGGAGTAAATAGCCCTATGTTCCACGGCGAAGGGTTCCCAGTTTTGACCCGGCTCCTGCGCGTAGTTGACGAGACCGTTCCTGGCCAGCAGTGTCGCGCTGAAAACAACGGCAGCCGTCGAGAGGAGAGCCGGTTTCCATTTAAGGCGCTGCCAGTAACCGTCTCCCGCCAAAAACAACAAAGTGAGAAGGCACCATACTTTCGGAAAAAGCCAACTCCATGACGGACGCATCGGTAGGGCCGAGATCGCGTAACAGATAAGCAGTAATATCCGTTTCTGCCACGTTGCCCCGGGCAATAACAACGACAGCGGCAGAAGTAAAAGGATGAATGTATAAGATGCGGTGTTTGGCGAAACGAGAAGCAAGGCGATGAGGAAGCCAGCAAAGCCGACGTTTGAAGGCTCCGCCCGTCTCAAGGCCAGAAGCGGGAACACGAGCAGCGTCAGTGTCAGTAGCGGCTGCAGGAAGAAAAACAGCCACGGCGCGATCCACAAAGGATGCGGATTCAACTCCGGTTCGAACATGAGTGTCCGCCGTAACAGAGTCGACAGCGTTCCGGTGCCCGCACTATAGGGATCCAGCGTTTCTCCTTTCAGTGCTCGTGGAAGGACGTGCGTCAGGAAATAGGCGACGTCGGTCCAGCTGAACAGGGATACGGCGACTGCCGCGAGAACCAATGAGCCGGCCAGCATTCCCGCCACTGCCTTCCAATTCCGCTTCGCGGCGAAGTAGAGTAGAAAGGGCCCCCCATACAGTTTCAGACCGAAGACCACGCCCAGCAGGATTCCGGCGGAACGATGGTGGCGGCGATGCAAACAATGGGCCGCGAACGTGAGCAAAAAGAGGAGGAAAATGTAGTACTGCCCGAGCACAAGGTTGATATGCAACGAGCCGTATCCAGCCATGGCGAGCAAGGCAATCGCAGCCGCACTGAAGCGTGTAATGCGCGTTAACAGCCAGATGGTTGCGGCGAGCAGAATGAGATTGGCTACCAGCCAGATGCGCTTAGCGGTCTGCACTGGAAAGTTGGCAACGGGTACGATCGGCAGCATGGTTAGCGGGGTCTGAGGGACGTATCCGCCAAGCTGCCGTTCGATGCCGACGTAATTCATCTGGCGCTGAAACCAAGTCCAGTCGTAGAAATTCCGCAACTTCTCTCCCTTACGCACGAGCACGGCTGCCGTGTAGTAATTGGGAAAATCAGTTTCGGCGCGATTCCACCCCTGGTAGAACGAGAAGCTAACCAGACTGGCAAAGACTACTAAGATCAGAGCTTGAAGGACGTAGACAAGCGTTACGCGTCGCCACCTCCGATCCGGTATCGCGATGCACTGCCCATCGCTCTCGGTTTTCATGCAACATTTGAGACCCGTGAACGTTCTTCCTGGTACTCCTGATCCGTATTGAGTGCCCATAAGTTTTCGCGGCTTGGAATCCCCGCGACGATGTTGTCAACGGCGACCATTGCGGTCAGCATTGAGTGATCCTGGTTGTTGTATCGATGCATTCCATTACGGCCGATAAGAAAAAGGTTCTCAAAGCGGTCGGTCCAGCGCCTGACCTTAGAAAATTGGTTGTAAGAGCCAAAATATGCGGGATAGGCTTTGGAAGCTCGGACAACTGTGGCATCCAGTATGTCGGACGGAGCCAAGATACCCATGGCAATCAGCTCACTTTTGGCTAGTCCCCTGAGTTCGCTGTCATTCCTTCGCCAGAGTTCGTCCGCTTCATTGCAGAAATATTCCACGCCCACCCAGACCGTGGATGGGTCCGCAACCATGGCGGGGCTCCAGTTGTTGAAGATTTGCAGGCGTCCGGCGAGCATGCCAGGTTCCTGGATGTAAATCCAGTTGTCTTGGAGCGTCCGTCCGGAGCTTTCCCGCAGGGCGAAGCGTTTGCATAGAACACCAACGGTGATGAAATCCCGATACTTCAGCCCGTCGGCAATCCCGCGCACTGTCGCAGGTGCAGAAGGAGTCATGGCAGAGACGAGTTCTTTGACAGGCATCGTGGAAAACACATAGTCTGCACTGAATTGTCTTAACTCACCCGTATGGGAGTTGGTTGCTCGCACGGCGACAATACGCTGTGAGTTTGTATGGACGATCTGGTCTACTTGGCACCGCATCAGAATCTTCCCGCCCAACCCTTTAATACGGCGAGCTACTTCTTCCCACATCTGGCCTGGCCCCAATCGCGGATACATAAACTGCTCGATGAGGGAAGTTTCACAGTTCTGTCGGAAGAACTTCGTTTGGCGAGGCACCAATAGACGTTGCAGATGATGGGCGGCCATTTTTGTAAGGGACAGTCCCCTGATCCGCTGCGTACCCCATGCCGCGTCGATGTCCTTACAAGAGACTCCCCATACCTTTTCGGTGTAGTTTTTGAAGAACACAAAATACAACTCGCGGCCGAACCGATTAATCAGAAATTCCTCGAGATTTTTTTCGTCGGGTATTAAGAACATTCGGGAGCGGATGTAGCTCCACCCGATACGAACGGACTGAAGTAGGCCCAACTTTTTCAGAGTGTCGGTCGTTAAGGAAATCGGATAATCGAAAAGTTTTCCTCTGAAGTAAATCCGTGATTTGCGATCGCGAATCAGCATCACCTTTTCGGCGTCCCGAGGAGACGCCGCGTCCTCTGGCGTGCGCACCAGCGCCGATTGCCGTTGGTACGTTATCCGTAGCGTTTGCCCAGGCGCAGACTGTAACGGCAACATCTGCAGCCACCAGTTGATGACCCGCTGCGACTTCGAGAAGAATCGATGCCCACCTACATCGAGTCTGTTGCCTTTGTAGTTGACGGTTCGAGAGAGCCCTCCTACCTGATCGCTCTGCTCGAGAACGATCGGAACAATGTTGGTGCGAGTGAGGAGCTCGTAGGCGGCAGTAAGGCCTGCCGGACCAGCCCCAATAATGACCGCGTACCTGGTGGGCCGATTCGAAGTCTCCATCCAGCAATCCTTTTTATTCGAGGCCGTACATTTTCATTGATCAATGGATCTGACGCGTGAGGTCGAACCCTATGAACAGGCCTCCAGGAGTATCAGCGCTCGGATCACCCAAAAACTGTGCGCGGGTGCCAGCGCGCTGGGAGACGGTAGTGCCGGGACTGTTCGTGAATCCCAACGTGAACGCATGACGCCAAATCTTCTTTTGAATGCCAAAGGCGTACGCTGGACGATGAATGCCAAGCTCGTCGCCATTGGCAAGTGTAGGAATCACTTCAGCCAACAGAGCGACCGTGGGCCGAACGTCGACGGCCAGACCGATGCCAAGCGAAAAGGCGTTGGTTCCCGGAAGGTCGGGGATCTGCTGGGAACGGAATCCGCTCTGGGTTAGAGGTCGATCGTTGAAGGACATCGTGGGCACCAGGTACAGTTGGGCTCGGGACGTGAGACTACGGGAAATGATTCCTTCTATGTTCTCGGTGTAGTTCTTGCGGAAGTTGTTCTGACCTTCGATGGAGACTCGGACCATCAGGTTGACCGGATTTCCTTTGTGTTCGTCCAGTAGGTTATAACCAGCCATGAGTTGAATAGGACGGCCGATGACGGACGGCGATCGATAGATACTGAGCGAGAGCTTGTCGGTTACGCCGTACCTGAAGCCGAAGGACGGAATGGCGAAGCCATCGAGCCCGAATAGGATTTCGCCTCGACCTGTCCCCGTGAATGCTGG
>Ga0308174_10000131_pt1 | contig 30438 bp, 44 predicted proteins | sample PhyPR2_FD_203894 | JGI IMG/M metagenome (GOLD analysis project Ga0308174, IMG submission 203894) | Soil microbial communities from UC Gill Tract Community Farm, Albany, California, United States - DLSLS.P.R2 | ecosystem: Environmental > Terrestrial > Soil > Agricultural land | place: USA... | reverse complement strand
CCCCAGAGCTCGCCAGTCCACATCTTCCAGAGGGCCTCCTGAAAGAAAGGCCCTCACCTGCAAGAAGGCCAGGGCAACCTCCTCGATCATATAATTCCACTGCCCAATAGCAGCTGCCGTCATGCCAACATCAGGGTCATGGGTGCTCTCAAGATCGTAAAGGTTGGCCCTGATGGCTCGAGTCCCTTTGGCAATCTCTGAGCAAAATTGCATGATGGCGGCAGCGGCCAGCCATTCACGGCGCGTGCCCTCCTCAAAAGGGTGGCGGATCGAAGCAGACTCATTCTCAAACATCCAGGCTTCAAGCCCATGCAAGGGATAGCGGTTGCTGGCTGCTCCCACCACAACATCTGCATAATGCTGCATACTACTGGCGCGATTGAAGACCTCCGTGAGCAGCTTCTCGATGGCCGTCTGCTCCTCCCCCTTCTTAGGTTTTTTGAGATAGGGGGCTACCAGACTGTGCAGGGCCTTATAGTGTGCGTCGATTTGCTGGCCGACATTGACGGCCAACGTAGTTTGATCCCAGCGCTTCATTGTGTCTCCTTAAGATGCTTCTTGTTGCTTAGTCTGCTAGGGCTTGCTCCCCCAGCATCTGGCGCTCGAGCTTGGCAAGGCGAAGGTGCAGGTGCAGATTCATCTCATCATCGGTGGCCTCATGGGCTTTGGCCCTGCGCTGGCCCTTCTCCAGCCGGTCCAGGCGCTGGTCCATCGACGCTATCCAGTGGCTGAGCTGCTCCTGTTGCCGGGCCAGCTCAGCACGCTGCCTGCTCAATAGATAAGACAGGTGCAAGCAGATGATGTTGGTCGCACCAATGGCCAGGGCCAACAGAATGACTTGGGTGTACGTCACAGATCCTCCTCAGGGTACACCTCAGGGAAGAGCTGATGCTTGCTGAGGCCAGCCAGCATCCCCTCCTTGAGGGCTTTGCCTAACAGTACATACAGATCTGCCTTGTCCTCTGGACACTGCTCAATCTTCAGCCTGAGGCCCTGCAGCTTTGTTTGAATGTCTTGCAGCCTCTGGGCGCGCTGCTCATCGGTGTCTGCAAAAGCCATCAGACGTCCTCCCCATAGACGCGCTTGAGCAGGCTTCTGAGGCTCAGCTCCCCAGGCTCGATGGTCTTGAGCACAGACTGGGCGCGGCTCTTGGCCTCATACTGGGATGTGGATTGGGTGACGGTCTTATAGATGCGTGGCACCTCGCCATTGATCTCTTTGCCCCTCATGCTTTTGCGCGTGAAGATGAAAGAGGCATTGTCCTGCCACACCGAGGCGACACCTTTGGCCAAATCAATGGTGTGGCTCGAGCGCTCCCCACCCACTGATCGAACGTTGGCCACGTTGATGGAATTTTCAGAGGGCCCTTTGCGCGTGTCCTCTCCCCAGATGGCATGGACCTTCATCTGGGCATTGCCAATCACGGTCACACCATCAAAGCGATTGAAGGCATCATAGAGCCTCTGGCCCTGCAAGGAGACCAGCTTCCAATAATTTCGGTCCTCCAGGCTTACCGTGATGCCCTTCTCGATGAGCTTGGCTGGCCAATTCAGATCCACAATGATGATTTTGATGGTGCCATCACTCAAAACCTTGCCCAAGCGCTTATAGGCGCGTGACCAGCGGCTGATGTAAGACTGAGGATCCTTGACCAGGCCCTCAGGTGTCTTGATGCTGCCATCCCAGCTCTTGCATTTGCCCATGTTGAGGACCATCCCTGGCACCAGCCCTGCATCCATCGCGCCCAGGTGCCCCTCATTGTCCCCTTGCACCAGCAAAACATCAGAGCACATGCGCCTGGGGCCACCGATGGTGTCATCGGCAAACTTGGAAGCGCTTACGCTGAAGGTTGTTTTGCCTGTGCCCTTAGCGCCCATCACCAGGATGTGGCGCGTGCCATGGTGCAGGGCCTCTTCGGCGCTCAAAAAAAGCTTCTCATCATCAAGGGGAGGGGTAGCCTCTGGGGGCTGCTTAGCAGGATGGTCCATGTATCACGCTCCTTATGGGGAAGCGTGGGATCTATGCTAACTGTGCGCGTGCGTCAATGGGCCAAATCAGCTTTTTGAAGCGTCTCAGAGCTGTATTGACGCAATCAGGCTATGCCGATGTCCGTCATCTCATGGGCCCGTCCCACCCAATTGGGCAAAAAGACCAATTGGCTTGGATTGGCTACCACAATGGACACAAAGGCTTTGACGCACAGCTTACTGAAGACCAGGGCAAACACAGACGGAGCTGTGATGTTGAGCTTGGCGATGCTCACAGGACCGATGAGGCCATCGGCCTTCAGATTAAGGCTTGTTTGCGCCAGCCTGGCCGCGCTGCTTGGCCCCATCAACACAGCCATGTCCATCAGGAAGGTGGCCGAGCTCTGTTGCGTCAAGGCATCTCCCTTAATCACGTCCCAATAGTTTTTGCGGTAGATGGCTTTGACTGTCTGCATGGAGATGTTTTTGACGTCATCAACGGTCACAGCCCGGCCAAGCCACTTGCTGAGCGTGGGGCTAGAGATGCCGTAATTGGTGGCCAAGCCCTTATCTGCAGGATTATTGACGAAGCCCCCCTCCTGCTCCAGCACGTACGCAAGCGCTACATCGAAATTAGCCATCGAAAGCCTCAGCCATAAAGGGTGGAGTAATGGGAAGAATCAGATGACTTGTCACTGCCACCAGCCGCGGCATCAGAGCCACAGTGGGCAATGCTGCCCTCAGGGGAGGGCGTGGCAGGGACAAAGGGTCCCAAGTCCCCCAAAGGCTGGCTGCTCATGGCCTCTGGGGTGGGGCTGCCTGGCCTCGAGGGAGCAGGGGAGATCTCACGCTTTTTGATCTCAGCATTGAGCCAGACAAGAAGGCTGTCACGGCCTGTGGGGGGATCCAGAACGTCTTGCGGCTCTGGCTTTTGCAGGATGGAGACAGGCTCTGGGGGAGGGGTGCGGGGGGCTTGGGGGATGACGCTCACTGGGCGCGCATCACTGGGCAGAGGCCGTGAGATCTGCAGGGGCTTGGGTCTTCTTTGAGGCCAGCACAGGCAAGAGAACATGCCGACACTGTAAGCCAAGCAGGCCCATGGCTCCAATCAGACTTGCGGCAAAAGCCCCTGTAAAATGGTGCCTGTGTTCTCCCAGCCGGATGAGCCTCTGGGCTGTTGGGCTGCCTGGACACTTTTGAAGGCAGGAGGCTTGGGCAGGGCGCGATAGCCCGCCTGCTCACTGAGGCCGCGTCTTTTGATGGAGGCCGCGATCTGGTCCCTGAGCTGAGCTCTGATGTTCACCATGTCACGCTCATGGCTCATCTCACAAAAGCGTGGCCAGCCGCCATAATTGTCACTGAGGATCTGCCAGGCAATCTCTGGCAGCGCGGCTTTGGCCGCCTTGGCATTATTCCAGCCATACTTGCTGATAGCCCCACAGATCTGCCCCGCGATGTCACTGCCCTCTTGCTCTGGAGTCAATTGGGGCTGCATCAGAGCAATCAGCTCATTGGGCATGGGGGGCCTGGGCTTATGGCCCTTCTCTGGTGGCGCCAGCATCCAGGCCCTGATGGCTTGCCGAATGGCTTCAGGGTCAAAGTCCTCAAGCAATTCAGCCATCATCTCGAGCTTCTCAGCCCTGAGGCGCTCGTCATAGAAGGCATGGGCATTGTAAAGGGCGATCTTGATCTCTTGCAGGCGATTCAGTTCGGCCATTAACCAATCCTCGGCCCATGTGAGCCAGGCTTTGAGAATCATTGCTCTTCCCCTCATTCTACTCCTGGCGCTGCGCGTCAATTATGGCAGGCTCAGGAGCGTAAATCAAACGGCAATCAGGTAGGATCTGGGATTGATGGGCCCCTGTGGCTCAGATCCTGCCACTGTGGATGAGCTGGCGGTCCCTCTCAAAGGCCATCTGCTTGTCAAATTGCATCACATCCCCCTGGGTGATGGGACGATTATTGGCCCACTGGGTGCGCAAGCTCTCGGCATCCTTGACGGCCATCTCCAGCTGATACAGGCGGCTGATGTAGAGGGGATTGGGATGGTCCACATAAAAGACCATGACGTGGGGAGCGTCCTGGGCCCCAATCCGTTGCACAAATTGCTTGATGAGGCTGTTGGTCTTGGCATTGCGAATGGGCAGCTGGCCCATCTTGCGCTGGTAGGCCTGAGCATAGGCCTCCCAGGTCTGTCTGTTGGCATCCTGAAAGGCTGTGGAGACAGGCGCCAGCTCTTTGCTGGGCACAGGGTGCAGGGCTTTTTTGGGGGCAGGGGCACGCTTCTGGATGCGCGCCAGCGCGGCCTTGCGACACTGGGCCTGGACACGCTCCGTCTTGGCATTGTGGCCCACGTTATCCACAATGAGCAGCTGCTCCCCATCGCGGCTCAGGTAGCCCTCCTCCTCAAGAATACAGAGCACATTTTGCCCCTGCCCCTTGATTGGAGGCAAACAAGCAGCAAGCTGTTGCCTGGTGCCTGCCTCCAGGTTGCGATTGCGTGACTCGAGCCAGAAGAGCAGCAAGAGACCGACGCCCTCTGCTCTTTTGATGTCCAGCCGATCACACAGGCGCGCAAAGCGCCCTGATGACAATTCCTTCAAGGGGAAGACAATACCTTTCATGATACACCTCTGATGCGGGCCTGTAACGATCCTGCATGTGATGTGCAAGCCTATTGTGAGGGTCGATTTGCGCTAACATCAGCCCATGCTGCGCAAAATCTCCCACAATCTCTTTCGGCCGGGCCCTGCGCCTGATGAGTCTGCATTAGAATTTTCAGACGGGCCTGTGCAGCCCCATGGTGATACCGAAGACATCGACATCTGGGAGACTGCCAGGAGCATGGAGGCCCTGGCCTTGGAGAGCGTCATTGCGCCCTCCCTGGCGCCGATGCGCGAACGGGCCATCTTCAAAGAGAGCGCCTTGATGCAATTCTCCCATGCCGAGGGCCAGACCTTGGCCCAGACGGTCAAAGAGGCGCTGGACCGAAGGCCGTCTGCTCAATTGGCCCGCGCCCTCAATGAGCAGGGCCTGGCCCTGTTGACGGCCCCCATCCCCTGCACGCCCAGAATTGAGAAGGCCAATCCCTTTGAGCAGCCCCCAGAGCTCGAGGCTATCCTGGCCCCCATGCCCAGAAGGCCCAGCATCAAAAGAAGGCCCGCCAGCTTCAGGTCACGCCGTGAGATGCCGTTGCGTGTGCAGACTTTGCGCCGCAATCATCAAACAGCCTTCATCGCGGCCATCATGCAGAGGATTGAGGAGGAGTCCCAAGCATCCCCCCAGGTCCCTCAGATCCAAGAGCAGCCCCCCACGCCTGTCTTAGAAGAGCCTTGGGTCAAAAGCCCAGAGCTGCAGCATTGGGGGGAATACAGATTTGGTGATGGCACACCCAGCCCCCCTGTCCAAGAGGAAGGGCCAAGTGGCGAGGCTCCTGCCATCTATTATGACGAACGTGGCAGACCTTTCATTTGATTTCGCCTAGCCTTCTATCCTAATTTTTTGCCATGCAAGACTCTACAGCCCTAAGCCCCAAAGAGCATCTGGACCTGCTTCGGCAAGCCCTTGGCCAAATCCAGCGCATCACCAAGTCTGTGCGACGTGAGCCAAAGGATACGCACATCCTGGCCGCGGCTGAAGCAGCCTCCAGGGCCCACTTAGAAGCCCTTGAGCGCTGGGTGGGCCAGCTGGATGGCTGATGTCCATGGCAATTCCAAGCTTGGCCGTGAGGCCATTCGGTCCATTTACTTAAGAGTCCTCAACACAGAGGATAGGATCCGCGATATTGCCGAGGAATACGGCATCACCCATCTTGTCGTTTGCAACATTGCCAAGCGCCGAAGCCACCGATTCATCACCGAGGATCTGCCAGACATCAATCTGCAGACCAGGGCCACCAAGCCCCCTGTGCGCTATGGCTACATCAAGACCTTGCTGGACGCTCAGAAGGTCAAAGAGATCCGCAAGAGGCTGGCCCAAGGGGAGGCGCACCAGGCCATTGCCCATGATTATGGTGTCAATCGCCAGGTCATCACATCCATCCATTCAGGAAGGACCTGGAAGCATGTCTGATGTGACGCTGCTTCAGGGGGATTGCCTTGAGATTATGCCCACGCTCGAGCCTCAGAGCGTGTCGATGGTACGGCCATTGCAGCTCTGAACACAGGACGCAAAGCCATCTGTATCGAGAAGGATGCTGGCTACTTTGAGACCATGAGCAAGAGAGTGGCCGAGCATCAAGAGCGGCTCAGAACATCGAAACCTGATGAGGGGCAGCCCGCTTTGCCCTTTGACCGTGAGAGCGCTTAACAGCATGAAAGACAAGCATCAGGTCCATTACTCGAGCGCAAAAGAAGATTGGGGCACGCCACCTGATCTCTTTGCCAAGCTCCATAAGCTCTATGGCTTCACCCATGATGTGGCCTGCAGCTCGAGCAATCGTTTATGTGAGCAGGGCTTTGAGTGGCCCACCCAAGATGGCCTGGCAGAGACTTGGGAGGAGGCCCGCGTCTTTTGCAATCCCCCCTATGGCAGGGAGATCTCCAAGTGGGTGCAAAAAGCCAATCAAGAGGCCCATCGAGCCATCTTGATTGTCATGCTGGTGCCATCGCGCACAGACACCATCTGGTGGCATGAGGCCATCAAGCAGGCCCGGCCAGTCTTCTTGAAAGGCCGCCTGAAATTCAAAGGGGCAAGCTCATCAGCTCCCTTCCCCTCTGCTCTGCTTATTTGGAACATGTGACCGATGGCCCCTGTTGCCCTCAATAAGGCCCAGGGCGCACGCTTTGAGGCCCTGTTTGCGGCCAGGTGCGGTGTCGATGGCCTCAAGGCGCTCAAAAATCCCCTGTCCTTCAAGTACTTGCCTGGTGGGCGCATCCAGCCCATCAGAGCTGATTTGGATTTCAGGGTGCTCAGGCGCGATGGCCGCGTCTGCTACGTTGACACCAAGAGCTTCGATGAGGAGGCTTTCACCTTCAGCCAGCTGGAGACGCATCAAATTCAGCGGGCCATGCAATATGACAGCTTCAAGGTGCCAGCGGGCTTTGTGGTGCTTTTGAGGCCGTTGGATAGGGTCTTTTATTATCCGGCCCATGTCATCTTCTGCCATGGGCCAAGGACCAGATTCTTGCCCAGCCACGGCCACCCTCTGGGGCTAAGCCTTAGCTTTGGCCCCGGTCTCATCTTTGATGCGCACAATCTCTAAGACGTCTTCAGACATCACTTGGCTGAGGCGATTGAGGCGCTTGGCCCGCGATTGCGTCATCACCTGGTCCAGCTCCTGGATGCTCTGATTGGCCGCCTGGAGCTCTTGCTGCAGAATCTGGATGGTGGCGTGCTGGGCGTGCAGGCTCTGGCGCAAATCAATCATCTCATCATTGCGACGGCCAAGCTTGCCCTCAAAGGTCGAGGCGCGATTCTTCAGGTGCCGATTATAGGCCGTCAGCTTCTGACACTCCTCCCTCAAGCCCTGGATGAGCCGCTGGTGGCCATCGGTGAACACCTGAGGGCCATGAAAGTAGGCCTTCTGGGGCTTGGGATCGGCAAATTGGCCGCTCTGATAATAGTGGGCAATCTCTGGGGTGACCGTGGGGGCGGTATCGGTGACAATGCGCTGCAGCTCAGGCCGCTGGGGCTGAGGGGTGCTGGGGCCATGGGGGGTCAATGTTCTGTTGAGCATCATCAAACCTTTCAATTAAGCGGGCCATTCAAACATAAGGCCAGCCGTTGCATACAGAGTGTTGCCGCCAGGATAGGCCGAGCAGCGCATGTTGATGATATCGCCTACGCGCACAGGGTAGGTGCCCTTGGTGAAGGCCTCTTTGAAGGTGTTGTTTTGAGAACCCGAGTAGGTCCTGCTCCAGACCTTGGCACCATTGACGTAAATGTCGATCTCAAAGGCGACCGAGAAGGTCGCAAACCAGGTGCCTGAGCAGGCCGTAATAGAGCCGTCATAGGGCGCAATAAGCTGATAATTGAGATGGACCAGTGAGCCATCGGCGCTATTGCGCACGGCCTGGCCCAAATACAGATCCCCCCCCGCATAGCTGGTGGTATAGCAGCTGCCCATGGGCACAAAGTTCTTGAAGCCATGAGCAGACGTCACGCCCTGAGCTGTGAGCAGGCCAGAGACTGAGGCATCGCCTGTGATGACAGCCCCGTTGGGCAGCGCATTGCTCACGGCCGAAGCCTGGCTGATGTGCACCAGCAAAGCGGTGGGGGACGTGGCCACGCCCACAGGTGCCACCCATTGCCCCAAAGCCACAGGCTTGGCCTGAGTGATGCCGCCAGGGATGGCAGGGTCCAAGTAATACGGCGCGCCAGTCACCAGATTGGCAAAGCCTGTGAGCAGCCCTGAGCGCACAACGTGGGCCTGAGAGCCTGCAGAGGCCGCGGTGTGCAAAAAGCCCAAGCACAGGCCCCGCTGGGCACCTTGCTGAGCAGAGGCATCGGCCAGATACACATTGCCTGGGGTGCGCCCATCGGCTGTGCCCTGGCTCTGATAGACAGCCGCCAGAGCAGCCAGGCCCTGGCCTGCCACAGCTGTTACTGTGTTCACGTATCCAGCTGTGTAGAGGGTCCTTCTCTCCTGATCCCTCAGCCACATCTCAGAGCTGCCCACGCCCACTGAGCAGACAGCATCGGTGGCCCTGGCCAAGATGACGGTATTGGGCCCAGGCACCAAGGTGGCAGACGGAGCCACGCTGGCCGAAAGAGAGCCAGCGCCAGCAAAGGTCAAGGTCACGTCATTGGAGCTCGAGGAGGCAGGCTGGCTCAGGGTGCAGCTCGAGCCATTCACATCAGTCACTGTTGTGCCTGCATCAATGCCCTGGCCTGTGACCGTCATCCCCACGCTGATGCCAGCCTCATAGCCCAGGTTGATCACTGTGGCGCTGCCAGCTGTGACATCGGCCGTGGTACTGAAGGGCAGGTTGACGTTGACGTAGGCCACGCTCCCTGAGGGCAAGACCACCGATCCTTGGGGCAATTGATTGGTGTCATCAGAGGAGGAGGGGATGGCCAGGGTGATGGCTTCAGACCAGGACAAGACGCGGCTTTGAGCGTCGAAGAAGAACGTGCCCCCACCCAGCATCCTCATGGAGTGATTCAAAGACGTGGCCAAGACCGTCGCATTGACGTTCTCATCCAGGTATTGCACCCAGCGATCCAGGTTGTGCAGCGCGTAATTGAAATAAGGGGCAGGCACAGGCTGGCCTGCCTGAAAGCCTGTGGCCGCGATGGAGGCTGGCGGCTGGGCCAGGTTATTGGAGGCCTCATCAGGGATCCAGCCAAGGTAAGAATGGGGCTTGCTGTTGGCCACTTGGGCGCTCCTTGCCGTTAGGCTTGCTGTTGAGAATCAATCAAATCGGCCAAGAGGCCGCCACCTGAGCCATCCAGCTCACAGAAGCCACCAGCCCAAGGCTGAGGGCCCTCACAGGCAAGCGCTGGGCCCTGGCCAAAGACGCTTACGCAAACAAGGACAATGCCCGCTGGCAAGCTGGACCGTATAAGGCGCAACACAATTGGCCATAAGCTTGGATCCGTCTGTGGGTGGCCCACAGCCAAAGACAGCTGAGCATAAGCCTGTTGCCGGGCGTGGCCCCAGGTATTGGGTGTGGAGGCATAGACGGCATCGGCCTGAAAGAGGGTCTTGGTGATGGTCTCAATGTCCCCCAAGGTCCCTCGAGATGTGTTGGTGGCGATTTTGCCGCGAATCAGCACGCGATAGACGGCATCGGTCACGCCATTGCGCGCAATGCCCACCAGCGCGCCGATGGCATCCAGCTGGGCGCCAGAGGCCGCGTCATCCGGCAAAAAGCGCCCTTGGGCCACCTTCTGGATGGCATCCTCGAGCAGCTGGGTGCGGCTGGCCAAGGCCGTAATCAGGCTCACAACGTTGGGGGCGCTCTGGTACTGGCTCACCAATCGGCTTTGCGCCTGAGCCACATGATCGGAGATGTGCTCAATCGTCATGTGTAGCTGATCTCCGTTGTGAAGGAGGAGGCCAGCGCCACCTGATCGGGCAACAGCCGCAAGGTGGCCGTGTTGGTGGGATTGGGCACAACGTCAAAGGCCAGCGTCACATCCACAATGCCAGGCACATCCCTGAAGCTCGAGCCTAAGCCCTCGGTACCACGCAAGGTGAGCAGGCCACCGATGGGCACGGCATTAACGGCCTCAATAATGTCTGCCTCAATGGTCTGCAGGCTGGCGGCATCAAAGACCGAGCTGATGCTCTTGCCACTGGAGCTGTCCCCTGGGGCATTATACAGATCTGTCACCAGCTGGATGCTCAGGTAGATGGGCACCTGGCGCGGCCTGGTGAAGGAGATGTCCGTGGGATTGCCCCCAACATCTGGCAGGGTCAAGGTCCTGTTGATGGTGATGGGCACCTGGCTGGCTGTGGACAGAGCAGGCAGGCTTAGGGTCACCTGGGTGCCCATGATGGCCGTGATGCGTGAGCCGCGGCTGAGGCCCTGGCCAAAGACGGCCTCCCCCACCTGGACGTTATTGACGGATGACAGCTGCACAGCCTGGCTGCCTGCCATGAAGGAGCCAGTGGTAAGCAAAACAGGCGCGCCGTAGGTGGCGATGCCCCCCGCTGAGGCCGTGAGGATGGCCTGGGCAATGGCCTGGTCCTCGCCACCTTGCACAACGTATTCGACGCTCTTGGGTGGGCGCCCAAAGGTGGCCGTCAATTGTGCGCCTGTTGTGTCTGAAGCCACGGTCAACAGGGGCAGGGCCTGGCCTCCCAGAGCGCCGCCGAAATCAATCACAAAGCCATAGGTGTACGCGCCAGAGACTGTGCAGGAGGGCGCATTAGGCAAAGCCTCGAGGGCTTTTTGCAGCACGCTGGCCGAAGCATCAAAGGGCAGGGCCTCAGTGGAGCCTCCCCCAAAGCCAATGCTGTAGGTGCCACTGGTGGGCATCAGCAAGAAGGTGAGCCGCTGCAGGGCTGCCGCGGTGAGATTGGCAAAGCCGATGGCCCGCGTCACGCCCTCCAATTGCTGCAGACGTCCCAGGGTGGCGGCCATCGGTCCTGCTCCAGGGCTGGCCAGCAAGGAGGCCCGCCTGGCCATGGCTTCGGTGTCTGTCTCAATGGCGCGGCCTGTGAGGCAATCCAGCTCATTGGTGACCGAGGCCCAGCCTTGCTGGCTGCTCCCAATGACGTTGATGGAGCCTGCCAGGACATCATTGGCCCCTGTGACTGTGCAGGTGGCGCTGCCCACGCCCTGAGCTGCCATGCCAGTGACACTGGTGGCCACGGCCACATTGATGGCTGTGCGATCCTTGAGCAGGGTGTTGGAAGCAATCACAGCCAAAGCCTGGGGCTTTGCGCCGCTGGAGGGCTGGCCATCGGCTGGGGCGCCTGAGCCAAAGGCGATGCGCCACTGATTCAAAGAGGGCGCGGTCACCAGCACGTCTGTGAAGGGCAACAGCCCTGTCTCTGCATCCTTGAGGGCCTGCAAGGTGGCCGTGACGCTTTGGATCACCTGCAGCTGGGCATCCAGGCTGCTCGAGGCCGACAGGATGGGATTGGCCAAAGACGGCCAGCTGATGACCAGGGTGGGCCAGGAGCCAGCCACAGTCACCTGGTCATAGCCCTCCAGAGCTCTGATGGCCGCCTGCACCTCAGAGGCTGAGGCTGTGGCGGCAATGGCGGCTGTCACCTGGTCCTCAAGAGCCAGGGTGAAGGAGCCAGAGCGTGGCACGGCATTGCAGCTGAGCAGGGTCTGGGAGGGCAGGGCATTGAAGGGGATGGAGGCCGTTGTGGCCTGGCCGCCAGAGGGTACCGTCAAGGACAAGAGCAGCTGGCCGCTGCTGGGCTGGCCTGTGAAATAGATGTCCTGCACAGCGCTTACGGCGTGGCCCAAGGTCACAGGGGCATCCAGCCTGAAGCTGAGGGTGGGGGATGTGCTGGTCTGCACCATCGCGCCCGCGGGGATGACGGTCCCTGGCTCTCCTCTTAGGACCAGGCCAAAGAGGGTGATGCCGTTGGCCTGGGTGCTGGGGGTGGGATTGGTCACCGTGGCCTGGCTGGGCAGGCGTGTGAGGCCTGTGAGCGCAAGCAGGTTATCGACGTAAATCCCCTGGGCGCCAGCGGGGGTGCCACTGAGCACGTCATCCTGCAAAGCCTCCCACAACAGGGCCTCCCGCTCTGAGAAGATGCCGATGAGCTGGCCGAAGACTGTGGCTGAGGACAGATTGACCGTGGCACCAAATTGGGCCTGAAAGGCGGCCTGCAAATCGGCCACAATCTGGGCCTGGCGCGGGGCCACAAAGCCCTGATCGGTAAGACCGTAAACGGACATCATGCCCCTCCTGTCATGGTGATGGGCACGCTGCCATCAAGACGTTTGCCTGTAGCGGTGAGAATGGTGAAGGAGACTGTCATGGTGCGGCGGCTCTTGTCCTGGGAGCTGTTATAGGCAAGCAGAGCGCTCACTCCAGGGGTGGACAAGATGCAATCGCGCAACAGCCCATCCACTGTGGCCTTGTCTGTGTTTTTGACCAAGATTTGCTGGTACCAGGGCAGGCCATCCTGGGTGTCCATAAACCACTCACCCAAAAAAAGCCGCAAGCGCTGCATGGTCAATTGAATGATGCTGTCTGTGCCCTGAGGATTGGCATCATTGGTGAGCTGCAAGTCACCATTAACAAGCTTCAAGTCCCCATAGGCAGGTGTGCCCAGGAGCTGTTGGTCAAAATCGAGGCTCAAGTCTGTCATTGCAAGCGCCCTAGACCGATGAGGGTGGAGGGCGCCGTGGTAGCGCCACTTTGAGCTGCAGGGCTGCCCGTTGTGGCCACAGGCTGGCCCGCTGGATTTTGCAGCGTGGCTGGCAACACCTGAGCAGAGCTCACAATATAGGCCAAATCAGCGCCATAGATCATCTGCAGCTGCGCCTTGACCAGGGCCTTCTCATCATCGGTCAGGCCATCCAATCGGCCCTGGCCCGTCAAAGCCGTATAGATGGCAGCTGCCCTGTCATTGCCATTCATCATGCCCAACACTATGCCCCAAAGCTTATGGCCGCGCTAACACTCTGGCCCTCAGCCTTTGAATGAATCGAGCCGCTGCAAGATTTGCTGCATGGTCACCTGCAATTGAGTAAATTGTGCGATGGAGCTGGCCAACACAGGAGCTGGGCCCAAGGCTGTGAGGATCTGCATCTGTTGCAAGGCCGACAGGGTGCTGATGAGGGCCTGCATCCCGTCATGCAACACCTGGATGAGCTCTTGGGTGCTGTTAGAGACCGTGATGTGGCCGTCTTTTTTGAGCCTGAGGGTGAGCGCGCCATTGCCCAAGACCAGATCTGTCCCTGTGTCTTGCGTCTGCTTGGCAGAGGGGACCAAGCCCGGCAAAAACAGGGCATCGGCCAGGTGATGCGCTCTGGTATCTGAGGGATCCACAATGCCCCCAGCGCCTGAGAGCCAGGCATCCAGGCTTCGGTCCGCAATCAAGACCAGCCCTGTGTCCCCCACGGCCAGCGGCCAAGAGGCGCGATAAGAGCTGCCCTGAGGCATCAGCACAGGCACATGGAGAATAGGGGGCATGGTGCTGGGGGATTGCCCGGCATAGCGCACCTGCAAAAGAGGCTGCACATCGACGGTCTGATCGGCCTGCACCTTCAGGATGGCCGCTGGGAAGGCGGTCCTCAGATTTTTGAGGGCCTCTGAGATTTGCCGTCGCAACAGCCCCTCGAGGGGCAGGGTCTCAGGGCAGCTCTCCCAAGAGGCCGGATCCGACAAGACAGACACATCACCTGCAAAGCTCATGGGCTTGCCTCCAAGATCTGGGGGACCACGATCACCTTCTCCACATCAATGTGGCGCGTGTTGCGCTCAAAGCGCTGCTCATCCACAAAGGGGATGGACAGGGCGCTCAGATATTCGTCATCCCTGATGCCCCAGATGAGGCCGTTGGCATGGATGGCCGCCGATGTCACGGCCTCCACACTGCCCCCCAAGGTGGCCGACAGCTCATGGAGGATGCCCACCTTATCAGACTCACTCAATTGCTCTTCGGCCTGTTGGGCCCAGCCCACGGTATAGGACACATCGGCCATCAGCGCTGAGGAGATCATGGTCAAGGTGTAGCCCTGCAAGACGCGCTGTTTGACGGCATAGGCGCAAGAGGGGGACCGTTGGCTCAAAGCCTCGAGAATCGCGGCATCTGAGATCTCCACAATGCAGACGTTGCGCAAGGTGACCTCGATGCTCTCCACCTGCCTGTAACGGGCATTCTGGCGGATCATGTTGAGGACCTGGACGTCCAGGGTGGAGGAGTGGCCCTGCATCTTCTTCAAGGTGCCTGAGGCCGTCTGGCTGCGCACCAGCTGCACGCTGTCCCCCAAAGAGGACCGAGCATCACAGATGAGCTTGGCCTCCAGAGGGTCCCGGCGCGTGATGGCCACCAGGCTGCCAGGCTCGAGCAGGCCGCTGGGTGGCCGGATCTCCGTGTAGCCATACAGCCGCATGAAATCAGAGGCGTGGGGGCAGCCTGTGTTGCCCATGACAGAGGCCGCCAGAAGGGGCAGGGCAAGCAGGCGCTGCCTCATAGCAGCCCAGGGATGACGGCCTGCTCAAAGGCAAAGCCCTGGGCCACGCCAGAGGCCGCCACTGTTGTGGTACGCACGCCCTCACAGGCCACAGCCCACTTGTCCCCATGGGTGTCGCCCGTCATCTTGCTGGACCTGATTTTGAAGAAGCCTGTTGTGTTGGTGTTGGCCGTGATGAGCTGCACCATCTGGCCGGGCACCAGCCTTGGATTGAGCATGGCCTCAAAGCTCACAGACGTCTGGCCCACGGAGGGCACGCCCAGAAGGCCCGTTTGCGGTGACAGCACAATGGCCGCGGTCCCCAAGGTGGCCGCTCTGGGCAGGATGTTGAGCTTGCCATTATTGATCTGGGCCTCGAGGCCATAGGGCTTGAGCAGGGTCTCCAGGATATCGCGGCATAAGCCATGGGCCACAAAGCCACGGCCAAAGGTTTTATTGGGCAGGCCCATGATGGTGCCTGGCAACACATCCATGGCTTTGGCCACATCGGACAGAATGGTGCTTAGGTGGGTGCCCTTGGGGTAGGGGCGATCAAAGGGGCTGTATAAGAGCGCCTTGAGGCCGTCGATGATGTCCAGTGTTGTGATGACGTCTGGGCCTTGACGCTGGGATGTGGCCTTGAAGACCGTGCCATCAATAAGCAGGCCCATCAGCCCCAGATATCCGGCCGATAAGCTCAGCTGGTAGCCCCGCACCAAGGATGTGCGAAGCTTCTGGCTGATGTTGAAGAGGGTGATGGTGCCCTTGTTTGCCGCGCCCTGGGCAATTTTTTGAATCTCAAAGGTGATGTGCAGCGCTGCAGGGCTTTGCACAGTGTTGCCAAAGCGCAAGCCTGCCCCGCCTGTGGCAGGCCCCACCTTCAAGTCATAGGCGCGCCCATAGAGCAGCTGCTTGGTCCCTGTAAGCATCAGTAATGCTCTCTTGCGATGGGGGCATGGGCTGGGAATTGCCTGTGCTCAAGGTAACGGCAACGTCTGCATTGCCGCACGTAAACATAACAGCCATGCTTTTGGGTGTCGCCATCGACAAGCAGCCAGGATCCCATCCTATGGGGCATCAACAGGCACAGAAGCTTGAGCAGCCACAGGTGAAAGCGCTCGAGCATCGTCAAGTCTCCACATAATAAAGGGTGTGATCCAGCAAGAAGGAGCCAAGCCCTGGCTCTGAGCCGTCGCCTGTATCATCGAGGCACACCAGAGCTCCAGGGGGGATGCTCAGGGTGTGGTAGGCCTTGGTCAAATCTCTTCGGATAAGCAGAGGCACGCTCATCAACAGCGGCTGATTGGCCACGTCATAGAGGCTCAGGGCCCAGATGCCACTGCGCGTGTTATAGGCCACCTCAAACTGATAGGTCACCTGGCCCAGGCTCATGGAGAAGGTATACCACGGCGCGCTTTGATCCAGGGGGATGCGTGTATAGCTGGCCATCAGGGGCTCACGGTGCCAAGCAGGCGGTCACCCACGCTGGCGATAGGGTCATAGGTGCTTTTGAAACCTGCCTTGGCCTGCTCGAGGATCTCATTGCTCTCTGCATCCTGGGCGCCAGCATCAATGCGTGAGGCCGCAAGCGCTGCATTGGAGAGAGAGGCCAGATTCACAACCTGAGGCGACACCCTCACCATGCGCATCATGTCCACAGTCACCACCAGCTGCCCATCGGTGGAAGCGTCCACAGGGAAGGTCAAGTTGGTGATAATCATCGACTCATAGCGGCTGTATTTTGTGAGAACAGTGAAGGGCACAGGCGGCGTGGGGGGATTGGCATTTCGATTGCCCGTCATCAGGGCCATCAGGATGCCGTAGGCCTCTTTGCTGCGCTTGGTCTCATTCTGTCCTGTCTGGTAGATGGCAAAGGCCGTAGAGGCCAACGTCACGCCCAGAGGAGGCATCAGCGTGGTAGCAGCTGCCCCCAACGTTTGCGTCAATTGCCCTGTAAGGGTGTCTGGCAGCGGGGTGTCACTGATGATGCCTGTGAGGCTGAGCGTCACAGGATTCTGCACAACGTGATCGCTCACAATGCTGCCATCTTCCACAGGGTACATGGTGGGCTGAGCTGAGGCCTGGTGATTCTCATTGATGACGGCATCAAGGACCAAGACCGTGCCCAGGCCCGGCTTGATGAATTGCACGCGGCTGGGCTGGGCCTCGAGCTGGCTCAGAAGGCCTGTGGATTGGGCCAGCCCCCCTGCCACGCCTGTGACATTGATGATGGCCCCATTCAGGGCGTTGTTATTGAGGCCTGCCATCAGTAGACCACCCCTGGCGAAGAGCCTGCTTGGGCCTGCCTCATCACCATGTCGAAATGTTGAGCCACGCCCTCTTTGACAGCCTGCAAAACAGGCCGCGAATTGGCATCACCCTGGATGTTGAGGGTGATGGGGGCATTGACCGTGGGCGCTGAGCCTGCTCTGGCCGAGCCTGTGGCGCTGGCAAAGGCTGGCTGGGTGGCTGAGGCCGCCTGCAAGGGGCTGGAGAGGGTGCGCTGCACCATGCCCTGCAGATAGGCCAGATCTGGATCTGGCTCTGAGGATCTGGCAGCTGTGGCTCCTGGCCCCTTCTGAAAGGCCCGCATGTTGGCCACGTCGCCTGGGACGCTGCCCAGAGCTCCCAGGGCCTGGCCAAGCCAAGTGTCCTTGAAGCTTTTGCCATAGAGCAGCGCGAAGAGCTTATCTGCAGCTGAGAAGAGGCTTGAGATGGCCGTTGTGACCAGATCGAAGGGCGCACGCGCCAGCTCTTGGATGAGCTTGAGGATGCTGGTGAAAGCCTTGTCCCACGCATCGAAGGATAGGGGGTGACGAAGCATGTCACTTAAGCTGGCCAAAGCGCTGCCCACGGCGCGCAAGAGCCTGTCCAGGCTGTTGAGGGCGCTTTCAAAGACATCCAGGAGCACAGGGGCAAGGGCTGCCACGGCCACAGAGATGGCCTTGAAGACCGAGGCCACTATGTTGCCAATGACCTTGAAATCCTCACCCAGCCTCTTGAACACGCCAGAGGCTTTGCCCCAGTCCATGAATCGGCGCACCAGGAGCATGACGTCATGGGCCAGGCCCGCCACAACACCTGCCACAGCGCCCAGAGCAAAGGCCGCCTTCTTGGCCCACTCCTTGAAATCCGTGCGCAACATGCCCTGATTGGTGAACACCCACTTGGTGAGCGCCTTCATCCCCGCGGTCAAAGCAGGTGCCAAGCTTGCCGCCAGGTTTTGCGCCAGAGCTGTGGCCTGGGATCTTAGCCCCGTCAAAGCCTGCTCTGCTTGGATCATGGCATCGAGATTTTTGCCGCCGATGGTCGCGGCTGAAGCTTCGGCGCTGTGGCTCAGCTCACTTAATCCCCCTGATGTGGCCGCCATGGAGGCAAGCAGGCGCATCCCCTGCTCCCCCAGCAATTCCTGGGCGCTCGAGGCCCGCTTGATGGGATCCTGGATGCTGTTGAGGCTCTTGCCCACAGCATAGAGGGCCTCCTCGGCATTGCGGTACGTGCCCAGCTGCTCAGCTGGGATGCCAGCATAGGCAAAGGCCAGCGCCGCCTGCTCAGAGCCAAGACGCGCATCCTGCAGCCTCTTATTGAGAGACTTGAGGGTGTTGGCCATGCTCTCTTGAGAGACACCAGACTGAGCCGCTGCATAGCTGAGCTTCTGAAATTCGTCTGTTGTGAGGCCCGCGGCCGCGGCGGCATTGCGCAAGTCCAGCGCGAAATTGCCAAACTTATCAGTAAGGTTGGCAATACCCTTAAGGGCCTCGATGCCCACCAAGAGATTCAGGCGGCTCTTGATGCCCTCGATGGCCTTGCCCACGCTCTCGAGGGGCTTGGTGTCTGTCTGGAAGCTGAGCTTGGTGATCAGCTCTCTTAGGGTAGCCATCAGGTGCCTCCATGCTGGCGCTGGGCCTCGGCCATCGCCTGGCGCTCAGCATCCTCTCTCATGTCCAGGATCTCATGGGCATCACAGAGGGCATCAATATCCCAATCCCTCTTGATCTCCATCAAGGATCCCCATCCGGCCACAACAGGCCGCCAGTACCACCAATTGAAATTAACAACAGGCTTCTTGGCCTCTATGCCGCCGATGGGCCTAGCAGGCCGAGGGATCTGGCGGCGCCTATAAAATTTCCGTATTGCACCTCCAGCTGAGCTCTGGCCACGGCAAAGCTTAGGGGCAATTGCTCCTTATAGAAGCTCTTCCAGTCCACAGGCATGTCATTGCACAGCACGCGGTCACTGGAGAGCTTTTTGAGGATGCGCTTGGTCAGGTCCTTATTGCGCGTAAGCCCAAGCGTCAATTGTCGAAACAATCCCTCCAAAGAGGCGCTGCCCACGTCCTGATCCGCGCCGCCACCTGTGAGCACGCTCAGCAAGCCCCCCATGGATTCACCTACCACTGAGATGATGTCCAGCAAGGTATCGGTGGCCTCTTCAGCTCCCCATTTCTGGAAGGTGAAGGTCTTGTCCCCCTCTTCGGTGGGCAGCGTCACCTCATAGAGGCCGCGCTCATTCTTGGTGACCTCCATCAGGTGTTGCCGCCGACATTCATGGCCAACACAGCCACCTCAAAAGTCCACTGGCGGCCCAGGATGCCGTTGCCAAATTCCATGGTGGCAGGCTGGACAATCCAGGCCGATGCGCCGCTGGCCACAGACGTGCCACTGCCATCGCGCATCATAATGGGGAAGTTACCCTTGCCGGTCTGCTCATCGGCATTGAAGAGCGCGGTCAAATCGTCATTGGAAGGCGAGCTCATGTCTAGGGTGATGGTGATCTCCCCGCGCTTATCGAGGCTCTTGGCCCGCGTGACGAAGCCATCACTGCCCACTGTTGTGGACCAGGTGGGGCTTTTGCGCGCAATGGTGATCATGGTGTCTTGAGCGTACCCTGTGATGATGAGAGAGCCGACAGTGAGGCTCACCTCTCCCGGATTATAAGTAGCAAAGTTTGGCTGCGCCATCTCTGGTCTCCTTTGATGTTTTTAGGTCTTGCGGCGCACGTACATACTTGTGTATGTGGCGCGAATGAAAGACATTGTGACTGTTTACGTCTTGCGCCACATCAGCATTGACACCGTTTACGTGGGCGCAACGGTCCGCTTTGATGAGCGTGTAGTGTCTCACAGGTGGCGCCTTAATTCCGGCACGCATCGCAATCCCATCCTGCAAAAAGCATGGAGCAGCGTTGGGCCTGAAGGCTGGACCTTTGAGGAGATCGAAACGTGCTCTCTGAATGACGCGATATTGCGTGAAAATTTCTGGATTGAAACCTTTCGCAAGACGCACACCGTTGCCAACAGGCACGCCGCTGTGGCTGCCCTCAATTACGGCAAGAGACATTCTCAAGAGCATAAGGCGCGTATTGCCGCCAGCTGCAAGGGCAAGAAAGGCCGTGTGCTCACATCTGAGCAATCGGCCTATATCCTGTCTTGTCGCAAGCCGATGTCTGCTGAAAACAGGGCGCGTGTTGCCGCGCAATGCAAGGCAAGAGCCAAGCCTGTCATCAACCTGGACACTGGCAAACGGTACTCTTCGGCGGCCGAGGCTGCGCAAGAGATGGGTGTGCATCGCGTAAGCGTGTCCGAAGCCTGCAGAGGCAAGCTTGCGCGCCTGAAAGGCTATAGGTGGGCTTACGCGAACACTCATCAGACCGACACTTGACCTTTGATGATGATCGAATTGATGGCGCCCTGCAAACGGCCACCAAAGTAGATGTTGGGGGAGATGCGCTCAGCCCTCTGATTGACTGATACGGAGTCCACCGAATCTGCTTTGACATAGATGGGATAATCAGGATCCTGGCCATCAAGCAGGCCGTTGGCCTCGGCCGTGCGCAACACGCCGTTGATCACATTCATCAAGGATGTGACACCAGCCGTTGTGTAGGGGATCTTGGGGCTGTTGACCAGCTGGCTGTAAATGGCGCTCTGGATGTTGGCCGTAAGCCAGTCAATGCCGATGGTCAAATCAAAGTAGCGCCCAGAGGCCGCCATGCCAGGGAAGGTGATGCTGGCGCCACCGAGGCTCTGGTAGACGTTGACGTTCTTACCTGCCACGCCTGCCACAGGCACGCCATACAGGATGGTCTGTTGATTGCCATTGAGGGCATCGACGGTCACGCCGGGCAGGGTCTTATAGGCCCAGTTATTGCTGCCAGGGGTCTGGGGCAGCTGGCTGCCCATCCAGGCGGCCTCAAGCACGCCGCTGGGATTCTTCTTGGTGAAGCACAGCCCCGTCCTGTTATAGCCTGCCTCTTTGAGCTGGCTGGCCAGATCCTCTGAGCCAGATTGCGCGATGTCATCATCTGAGCAGGAGACAATCATCAGCTTGGTCAAGCTCTCGATGGTGGCCGCGGCATCCAGAATGTCCTGATTGGGCAGGCCCGCCAGGATCACGCCATAGGCATTGTCATTCTGATTGAAGATGGCCGTCAAATCCGAAGAGATGGGCCCATCGGTGCGCTTGCCCACGCAAAAATTGGAGGGGGCAGCGGTGCCAGCATACATGGCCACAGCCGCCTTATACTCTGGGGCATCTACCGTGTAGCCATCGGAGAGCAATTCAGAGGGCGCGGTGTAAGAGCGCACAACATCGGTGTCCCAGCCAGGATCTGTGGCGCCCACGATCAGAGGGATGCCGAAGCTTGCGACGCTCACGGCCTGGGTTTGCTGGGTCACAGTGATGTTGATGAGATTGTCTATGGCTGCCATTGGGCGTGCCCCTTTGCGTCAAATCGGTTAAGTAGTCAGCTCGAGATGTGTCTGCACATTGCCCACCAAAGGCACGCTTTGAATGTCACCCACGGCAACAGTGGACACAATCCTGGTCCACATCTCAAACTCCACCATGGCGCGGGCCTCAAAGCCTGTGTTGAGCAGGCTGGTCAAATCGGTCACGTCTTGAATGGTCCACACAGCAAAGCCTACAGCACGCAAGCTTGCCAAGACATCTTCTCGATAGAGGCTGGCCTGGAAGGTGGAGGCCAGCCCATAGGCATCATCTTGGCTTTGCCCATGGAAGGTGACATCGACAGCCAGCCCTCGGTAGCCACTCACTGTGATGGATTGATTGCCCTCAGTGTTTTTGAACACTGTGCTGTCACGGAAGGCTGTCCTCATGGCGGCCATGCGCATCACAAAAGAGGCATAAGGCCGCGGCAAAGGAGGCTGCACAGGCCCTTGAGCCTGCTCTCTCACAATTCGATTATTGGCAAGCCCTGTCCCAAGGACAATGGCTGCCACCAAGGCCTTGCGGGCATTGACGTAATCTATGGAGAAGGGCACCAGCATCTGGGACAATCTAACAAAAATCAGCCTGTGCACCCACAAAGTGAGTAAAAAAGCTAATTGACAGGGCCCGGATAGACCGATTGGCCATAAATGGGCCCGTTGGGATCGGGCACCAGCCCCACGTCAATGGCCACCAGCATACAGCGCGCATAGCTGCCCCAGTCCTCACAGCTCTGCACCTGGAAGGCCAGGCCCTCTCTGAGGACAATATCGGCCACCTCGATGGCCTTCTGGGCAGCGCCCTTGGGCTGGCGCACCCATAGCCAATAGGTCTCCTTGTCACGGAAGGCCTCAGGCACCAGCAACAGGTCCCGTCCATCGAGGGGCTGCAGGGTGCAGGTGATGTCGAATTGCAAAGGAGCGTGAAGCGCTACAGGCACACCATCCTGATAGGTGATGTCTTCGTCAATCAGACGTCCCTGGCGCACAACGGTAAGCCGCTCATCGCAATCCAACAGCTCAACAGGTCCATCTAGCTGCCACATGGGTCACTTGTCCTGGCCGCTATCGCGCACGGCAAAGTGGATGCTGTTGTATAAGAAGCCTGTGGCGTAAAGGGGGATGGTCCCTGAGATCTTCTTCTCTTTGCGGCGCTCGAGGGTGTAAGGCCGCAAGGGTGGGGGGATGCGCTTTTTGATGGCCGTCTGCATCCTTCGCACCAGATCTGCCCCCAGAAACTGCAGGCCCTGCACAACAGTGATCTTATCGGCGGCAATCTGGGCCAGAAGCTTGGTCTTGAGCCGAAAGATGGCATCGGTAGACTTGTCAAACGGGGTGCGCAAAAAGCTTCTGGAGGGGATAGCGCGGCCATTCTTGGGCCTGGTGCCAAATTCCTGCCACAGGGCCACCTCTCCCACTGTGGCCTCAGTGTTGGGATAGGCGCGGCCAGGCTCCAAGATGCCCACGGTCACATGCTTGCGCGATAAGTCACGGTACTGCTTTTTGAGCTCTGAGAAGGTCACATCCCCTTTGGAGGATGTCTTGATCTTCACATGCAGGATGCGTGGCATCAGCGCTCCTCAGGGGAGCTGTTGCCAGAGCCAGCCAGCTCCCCCAGCAAGGGATTGCCCAGCCACCCTGAGCGCCCATGCATCATCCTGGTGGTGAATTGTGGCCGCACGTAATCAGGATTGCTGTAGGGCAGATTGTTTTGCGCGTGGCTGATGCCGCCGACATAGGGCATCCCCCCCACGTTGGAGGCTACCCTGCGCAAGTTGGCCAGGACCTCCTTATAATTGCCCAACAGCTGGCTGAAAGACTTGGAGACAGAGCCGACGCTCTGATCACACAGGCGGCTGAGCTGGGTGACGATAGCCTCACAGGCCGTGACGCTGGCAATCCCCACGTTGCCCCCTGCCAAGGCTAAGCAGTAGGCAATCTCCCCATCCTGCAGCTGAGGCCTGGCAGGATCGGTGTCTCCAATGGCAAAGCGCACGGCATCCATGGGGCTTTGGCCCGGATCCCCAGAGTAAGTAAAGGCCATGGATGCCCTCGATTCAGTGTTTGCGATCGATGTGCTTTTGCAGGCTGTTTTTGATGCCAAATCCTGGATGATCACAATGCGGACACAGGTGCAGCTTTTGCGGAGCAGCCTCGGTCTTTGGCTGCTCCAGGGCTGCATCTGGGCCCTTGGGACCGTCTGAGATTTTGCCATACACGGTCATGCGCATCTGCCCATCAATGATGGCAGGATTGAGGCTGTGCCTGTCCTCCACCATCTTGGTGATCAGATGCGCATGTTTGACGGCCGAGCTCCAGGATTCAAAGCCTGGCACGGCCTCGCCAGGCAAGACGGCATAGGTGGCGCCGTCTTGCCCAACGTACGTCAATTTACGCAAGGCGATATAGCGCATCAGGTGGTGAGCAGATTGGTGCCCAGGATGCCCAGCTCAGCCGAAACCTGGTGCATGTCAAAAGCCATCTCCATCTCAATGCGCTCTGCAGACAGGTGCTCCATGCGCATGGTCTTGATGCGGCTGCCCATGGCAGAAGCGCCATACATGCCTGTCCAGCTGAAAATATACCCTGCAGTTGGCTTAAGGATTCCAGGGCTGGGTGCCGAGTAGCACAGCAAGATTTTGTTATCGGAGATGAAATCATAATCCCCGGTCTGGCCTTCCTGGCTGCGATTCTCGACGGCCTTGGCCACCAGGTACTTATCGACACCGAAGAATTGAGCAAGCAGCTCCTCGGTGGCGATGCCCAGCTGGCTGTAGAGGATTCGGCTCAACACCATGGGGTGCTGCTTGAGCCGCTCATTGACGTCATGGCTCACGACCAGGACGTTCGGCTCGAGGCTGGTGGTACGCGTGATCTCAGTCTTGAGCATGGCAATGTCAGCCAGCGGATTGCTGTTGTCATTGCTCCAGCTGATGTTGGGCGTGAAATCGGTGGGCACGCGCTTGCCAGAGCCGTTGGTGGTCAACAGGCCTCCCCACACGCCAGGAGACATGAAGGTTTGCGTGAAGAGCTTCTCGCGCCGAAGCATCATCTTCTGGGTCAAAAACTCAACACTGTCCCGATGAAGATCGATCGGGTCATCAGCCAGCTGCAGAGTGTAATCATCCAGATCCGTATGATATGCCCAAATATCGCAAAAAAATTGAGGATTCGAATCAATCTTCCAGCCCGAACCGGCGCTCTCAGTAGCAGGAGCTCTCTTCTCTGCTCCAGCCCGCATCCAGTAGGATCGGTCATAAGAAAAGTAGCGGTCCGATTGCTTCATCACGCCCACGATCGGAAACACCTGCTGGGCTATGAAATTTTTTGCGTCCTGGATCGTCGCCACAGCGATGGAGCCAAGCGGGCGATTAACGTGGACATCTGATCGCGTGGGATTGGGCATAGGGGCAAATCCTTCTGAAAGTGACAGGTTTGACAGCCACTATGCTGCAAACCTGTGACAAAATAAAAAAAGTTTGGGCCAAGAAGGCCTTCTGTCCCCACTTTGATTGCATCTAGGGGGGCAGGGCAAGAAATAGACCGATTATGAGCTGCTTTGGGTGCAGGTCATGCTGACGAAGAAGGGCACAGAGCCAGCAAGGCTCTGGGTGAGGATGACAGCCAGGCCATAGCCAGGCGGCATGGTCCACAGCTTTGCGCTCAAATCCGGCCGAGTGCCAATGTTGGCCGAGCCGTCATAGGCGGCATCCCAAATGAGGCTGGCATTGGCTGCCTTGCCTGTCACTGTAGCGCCTGTGCGCACGGTATAGGCTCCATCCAGGCTGGCATCATCGGACGGGTCCAGACACATTGGGGTCAACAGCGTGCCCCCTGTGTGCCCAGTGATGCGATAGATGCCAAAGGGGACCTGCATATAGCTGGTGCTGGTGCCCAAGAGGCCCCCTGATGTGTTCACCTGGGGAGGACACTCCATAAAGATGCCGATCAGGCGCATCCATGATGTGGCGCTGGCATTGAAGGCGCTAATCATCACCTTGCCTGAAGCTGTGCCTGTGGCCACGGTCGATTGGCTGGTGGCTATTGCCGTCAAGCTGGCCCCGTTGTGGGTGATGACAGCCCCATCAGCATCCACAGCCAGAGCAGTGAGCTGGCCAGAGGGCGCAAGCCCGCCGATGGGCAGCCCCGCTGATTTGCCCGTTGACGCACCTGCTATGTTGGCCGTTGGCAGAGCTGAGCCAAAGGTGCCAGCACAGGGATTGCCTGAGGCATCGACAAGTAAGCTGAGATTAGTCATGCAAGGATCCAATCACATCGGACAGGCGGCGCCATAGGACCATGGCCACAGGCACCATGACAGGCGCGGCCAGGAAGGCCAAAGAGATGAAGAAGGCCCATTTGTGTGCGATCATAGCCAAGTCCTGGTGATGGTGGGAGCAAAGACGCTCGAGGAATAGCTGAAGGTTTCGGTCAAGGTCCTGATGGCAACGTTCTGGCTGTAAAGCGTGTGTACTTTTTGCGACACCAGCACGCCTGCATAGGCAAAGCTTGTCTCAAAGAGCTTCACAGTGGCTGCGCTCGATGCGTACCACGTCACTTTGGAGGGCAGGCTGCCCACGCTGAGGGTCTTTCTGAAGGCACCAGAGGCGAAGCCCTCCCCAGGAGCTCCCAGCCAGTGGGCAAAATCGGCCACGGAGGCGTGGGTGCCAGGCTTGCCCAACACGCTGGTGAGCAATTGGCCCAAGCCCACGCTCCCAGAGGGCACATCGGTGAAGCACAAAGTAGAATCAGAGGCCCGGCTGATGCAGACCTTGGCATCTGAGGCCGAAGATGTGGCGCCAGCCAGCTGCAGGCACAGCCCAAGAGCATCCAAATAGTCCTGGCCGATATTGGTCTCTGTGACACTTTCGTCTGTCTGGCCTCCTGCCTCAGAGACAGACTCAAGCTTCAAGGCTCTGATGCGCTCGATGGCCATGCTTATCGCCTTGCAGCCGCTAGATGCTCCACATGCAGCGCTACCACGTAGCGCACAGGGGGCTGGGCATTGTCATTGGTGAACACTATGGCGCGATGGGGGGCCAAGCACATGCCAGCCAGCATCAGCCGCTCCTGAGCGCTGAGCCTCACGCCCACGCCACCATAGCGCATGGCATAGACCAGCTGGCCCGGATATCGGATAGATTCAACACTGAAGAAGCATGGTGGCCGAGGGGGCATGGGGGCAAGCCCCCCCGGTCCATAGCTTTTGCCAATGGGCGCCACCATCAGGCAGACCGTTTGCCCATGTCATGCAGACAGACATCCAGATCCGTCGAATTGACGGCATAGCCCACGCGCACCAGGCGCAAAGAGGAGCCAGTGGGGATGGTGGCCGTCAAGCCGCCACCCACGGCCAGGTAGAGAGGCTGGCCAGGGATTGCGCCACTGAGGACACCCTTGAGGATGCCGCGCTTGATGATGGTGGCTGCGCCATTGGCATCGGTGGCGGCCTGAGCCAGACCGATGATGCGCGCCTGAGCATCAATGCCAGCATCCCCTCGAGCCAGGGTGTTGGCCGTCGAGCTCCAGGCCACAGGGTCGCCAGCTCTGAGGACCGAGGCCGTCAAATGCTTGTCCCCCACAACCTTAGCGCTGATGACGCTGGCATGGGTGTGCAGGGCATCGGCCTCAGTGGCCTCACTCTGGGTGAGGGTGTTGAGATTGGCCGCCGATACGTTGGCCGTTGTGGCCTCGCCTGCCACAGTGAAGAGCCTGGGCACGCCCAGGACACCCAGGCCTGCAGCGTCACGCTGCAAGGTGGCCGCCGACGCGCCCTCATCCTTGAGCAGCGCCCTGAGGCCGCCACCATCCTTGAAGAGGCCGCCAGTGGGAGCCACCAAGGTGTCCAGGGAGCCAGCGCTGAATTGCAGGCCGCTCGAGGCTGCCAGGGCCACCGACAAGGTGTTGCCATTCTTGCTGATGCCAGGGCCTGTGAGGATCTCCCCAGCGCCAGTGAATTGGGTGAAGATGAGGGGATTGCTGCCAATCACATCATCTGGGGCATCGGTGGCACAGGTGAAGCCATTGTCTGCATAGGTGTCGCCACCCTCCACAAAACAGAAGGCAGAGGAGCCATGGGTCCCGGCGGCAAAGTCATCAGGGCGGGTCCAGCTGCCAGACTGCACCTGCCAAATGCCATTTTGCACGGCATCATCCTGGCCCATGAGCAGCACGCGGTCGCCTGCGCTCACGGCCTTGCCATCAATGGTGCCTGTGCCAGAGAGGGTGCCCACAGGATTGGATGTGGCGGCCACAACGGCCAGCTTCACGCTCAGGCCCTGGGCCACGCTGTCCACATAGGCCTTATTGGTGGCATCGAAAGCAGCTGAGGGCATGGCCAGGCCAGCAATGCGCTGGCCCTGGGCATTGATGCCGATGCCATCGAGGCCACTGAGGGCTACTTGGGCAAACGTGACCGAATCTGAAGACGGGTCAAATTCCTGATGGATGCCTTCATCGAAATTGAAGAATAGCGGCTTGCGCTCAGTCATCTGTAGCCCCTTTGGTCACTCTGGCTGGGTGATCTCCCCAGTCTCTGGATTGAAGACGTGCGTGCTCCAATCTATGCAATACCGTGATGCCAAGCTCCCCGCTAATTCTTTGGCTGCCTGGCGGGCCTGGCCCAGCTGGCGGTGGCGCTCTGCTTGCTCCTGCAAAAGCCCTTGGAGCAGCTTGTCATGCTCGAGCTTGAGGATGGCCAGCCTGTGGCCTGCATCGGACAAGGCGGCCTTGGCATCAAAGACCGTGCGCTCAGCCCTCTCCAGCGCCAGGATGTCCCAAGGGTCTAGGAATTTGGCCTCTGGGGAGCGGGCAGACTCGAGCAGCTTATTGACGCTCTCTTTGCTGAGGGTGACGTGCTCCCCCATCTTGCGCTTGCGCTCAGCCATGAGCAGGCCTCCTGGCGACAGAGGCCCTGAAACCGATGGGCTGCTTGTCTGAGGGCAGCGTGGCATCTCGAGAAGCGCGGCCTGTCAAAATAGTGGCCCCATGCCGATGGACAATGCGGCGCATGGCCTCAGAGCTGCCAAATCTCTCTTCAGCGCACCTAAGCAGGTGCTCAATCTCTTCATGGGGATTGTCAAAGGTCATCAGGCGACACTCCGTTTGATGAGAGGATAGCTGGGCTGGACAAGCAGGGTGTCCTCGGCCACAGCAAAGCCTATGAAATGGACATAGAGCAGGCCCTTCAAATCAAGAGGGGCAGGCACAATCCCCCCCTGAGGGCCCAGAAAATAGCGTTGGCCTGGCTGCAATTGGCCAAAGACAGGCGCGATGCCGTGATGCACAACCTCAGCCACAGTCTCCCTGGTCTTGGCCGTTACCACGCCCAGCACAGGGCCTGGCTCCTGAGCTGTGAGCAGGCGCACAGAGCGCTGTGGCCCACCCAGGGTGCCCTGTGCGGTCAAATCTGAGCAGACGATATCCCCAGGCTTGACTGAGGCTTCGCACAGATAGAGCAGCCCACCATATTGGCCGATGTTCGGATCTGAATAGGGGACCTGGGGGATGGGAGCTGGCGTGTCCCGGATGAGGCTCTGGGAGGCATCCACCTGGTCATTGGCGAAGCTCCCTGTTGTGCTGTTAATGCCGCCTTGGGTGATCGTTAGCAGCATCAACCTGCCCCTGTCTGATGATTCTTGGCTCTGCTTTGCAGCGCTGATGCCTTAGGCAACAGAGAACAGCATCTGCATGTCAATGAAAATTGAGCCTGTCCCTGAGCCAGACACCAGCCAATAGTATTGCGTGTTTGCCACCATGGGGTATTGGCTTGCGGTGTATGGCCCAAATGTTGTGATGGCATTGGCAGGGGCAGTCAAGGTGAGGATCTTGGTGCCCGCTGCGTTGGACAAGTAGATCGTCAAGGCCGCCGCGTTGGTGTTGTTTGCAGTGACGGAATACACAGCGCCAGCTTTGGGGAATTTATAGGATTGAGCCACGGTGCTGCCACCAGCCGTGAGATTGATCTGTGTGGCCGTAAACGTCGTATTGGTCTTTTGCGCCGTGCCTACGCTTGAGACGTTATAGGACGGAGATGCAGCTGGCATCAGGTACATGGGCTGCACCCAGATGTTGGCCGTGGCCGCGGTGGAAGATGTCACCTGCCAGACGTATTGGTGATTTGCCACCATCGGATATTGATTGACGGCAAATTGACCAGCATTGCTGGTAAGGTTGCCTGTGGCAGACACCGAGTAAACGACAGAGCTCGTCGTTTGATCGACAAGCGACAGCGTTACAGCGCCGCCTGGGTTGGTGTAAGAAAGCCCCATCAAAGCGGAGCCATAGGTGGGGGCAAAAACCACAGGCTGGGTGGTCCCAGGGTACACGCCATTGACGGGGGTTGTGCCCACGGCAACGGTGCAGCTGAAGCTTGGGCCAAGGCCTACCGATTGTGACGTAAGCACATCAAGCGTAGGCCCTGGCGGGCCCACCAAGGAGATGGGCGCGGGCCACACGCCGTTGGCCCTTGGCCCTGAAAGCGTATTGGCCTGTTGGTCAATATAGCTGTCCCCATCAGCTTGCTTGGGGGGATTGCTGCTCGAGGCCGGTCCTGTGCCATAGCGCAAGATGGATCCGGCTGGCCCCATGAGATTGCTCGAGGGGGAAGCAGGCCAAGAAGCAGGCGCGGTCTTCGGTCCCCATAAATCGCCTGTGAGCGTGTCCACATAGGCGTTGCCCACAATACCTGTGCCTGCAGCTGGCGCACCCTGGCCAGCCAGGAGGCCAGGGCCTGTGGGCCCCACAATGCTGATGGCCGTACCAGCCCAGGTTGTGGTCTTAGGCCCCCACAAAAACCTATTGGCAGGATCAATGGCGTAATCATTTGCGGCGCCCACAGAATCATCAGGCTGCCCATAGCTGGTGAACATGGCCATCAGATGGCTCCTATTGCACGGTGTTCATGGTGATGTAAACAGAGGCCGAGCCAGAGCCAGTCACGCTCCAGGTATAATTGGTGGCAGCGGCCAGATAGGCTGTGCCAACACCGAAGGGCCCAAAGTTATAGACAGCACCATCGGCTGTGCCAGCCAGAGCTCCTGTGCTGAAGATGCCTCCAAAGTTGGCTGTGGCCGTCCCTGCCCCTGTTACCGTCACCTGGGCGCTGTAAAGATAAGAGCCAACGTTCTTGCGATAATACTGGGTGTTGCCCGTCAAGTTCGGCGCCGTCAACGTGAGCGCTGTTGTGCTCAAAGATGACGTGGGCAAG
>Ga0308174_10000130_pt1 | contig 30508 bp, 24 predicted proteins | sample PhyPR2_FD_203894 | JGI IMG/M metagenome (GOLD analysis project Ga0308174, IMG submission 203894) | Soil microbial communities from UC Gill Tract Community Farm, Albany, California, United States - DLSLS.P.R2 | ecosystem: Environmental > Terrestrial > Soil > Agricultural land | place: USA... | reverse complement strand
ACATCCGCCAATGGATGCGCAACGTCGACCGGTTCGACGGCATGACGATCTCCCGTTCGACGGTCGTCTCGCACATGCCGGAGGCGTTGACGAACAGCATTCAGCCGATCATCGTAGGCCACGACGAGGGCGATCCGATCCTCGACACGCGCTCGCTCTCGCTTTTGACCAAACGCGCGGGTGTCGAAACGCTGACCCTGCCCGCAGCCGATCCCAAAGCGCTGCGTCCGTTCGAAGTCGTCGGCATTCCGCTCACGAAGCCCGGCTTCTATGTCGTGGAGCTGGCTTCGCCGGCGCTCGGCGCCTCCCTGATGAGCAAGCATCAGGCGATGTACGTGCGCACGTCCGTGCTCGTGACGAACCTTGGCGTGCATTTGAAACAGGGCCGCGAGAACAGCCTCGTCTGGGTGACGACGCTCGACAAGGGCAAGCCTGTGCCGAACGCGCAAGTGCGCGTGACGGATTGCAACGGCAACCCGATCGCGGCGGGGACGACCGATTCGCAAGGCATCCTCAAGATAAACAAGCCGCTTGCCGCGCTGAACGAGTGCGGCTCGAACAGTCTTGGCAACGACGGGTTCTTCGTCTCCGCGCGCGTGAACGATGCCGTGACCGGCCCGGACATGGCCTTCGTGCAGTCTGACTGGAATCGCGGCATCGAATCGTGGCGCTTCAACGTGCCGACGGACATGAGCGCGGCGCGCACGACACGCGCGCATACCGTGTTCGACCGCACGCTGCTGCGCGCGGGCGAGACGGTGTCGATGAAGCATCTGCTGCGCGTCGAGACGCTCGGCGGCTTCGCGTTCCCGAAAAGTTATCCGACGGGCGTGACCATCCGCCATATCGGCAGCGGCCAGACATGGCATTTGCCGTTGACCTGGGCCGCGGATCACAGCGCGGATTCCAGCTTTACCGTGCCGGCTGCGGCGAAACTCGGCGAGTACAGCGTGACGCTCGACAACGGCCCGGACGGTGGTTACGCGGATTCTTACGAGACCGGGACGTTCCGCGTCGAGGAATTCCGCCTCCCGGTGTTCAAGGGCTCCATTTCGGCTGGCGACAGTCATTCCGCCGGATTCGTCGCGGCGCGCGAAGCGCCGCTTTCCGTGCGGCTCGAATACGTGCAGGGCGGCGCGGCGTCGAATCTGCCGGTGCAGGTGTCGGCGCTCGTGCGCGACACATCGCCGCCCTTCGCCGCGCAGTTCGACGCGTTCAGCTTCCAGCCGTATCGCAAACCGGCAAACGACGGCGCGAGCGCGCCCGCCGAGGACGAGAACGAGGACGAACAGGCGCAGCAGAGCGAAGCCACGACCAAACTGATCGCCGACAAGGAGCGCATCACGCTCGACCGCGACGGCGTCGGCAAGTTCGCGCTCAAGCCGCTTCCCGCCGTCGACTCGCCGAAACGCCTCGCGCTGGAAGCGAGCTTCGCCGATCCCAACGGCGAAATTCAGACGATCAGCGGCAACACGACGCTTTGGCCCGCCGCCGTCGCCGTCGGCCTGAAGGCCGGGGCTTGGGTCTCGGTCGGCAGCACGGTCCCCGTGCAGGCGCTCGCGCTCGATCTGCAAGGCAAGCCTCGCGCGGGCGTGCCCATCGAAATCAGAGCCGTGGTCCACGCGATGACGAGTTCGCGCAAGCGCATGGTCGGCGGCTTCTACGCCTACGACAACCATAGCGAAACGAGCGACCTCGGCACGCTTTGCAGCGGCAAGAGCGACGACCACGGCCTGCTCTCGTGCGAAGCGAAGCTGAAGCAGGCGGGCAACATCGACCTGATTGCGGTTGCGAGAGACGGCGACGGCCGCGAAGCCAACGCGACGACCTCGGTATGGGTGACGCGCGAAGACGAACTCTGGTTCGGCGGCGAAAACACCGACCGCATCGACATACTTCCGGAGAAATCCAGCTATGAGCCGGGCGAGACCGCGCGCTTCCAGGTCCGCATGCCGTTCCGCGCGGCGACGGCGCTCGTCGCGGTCGAGCGCGAAGGCATTGTCGAGACGCATGTCGTCGAACTGAACGGCAAGGACCCGACCATCGACCTCAAGGTCCAGGACGCGTGGGGGCCGAACGTGTACGTGTCGGTGCTCGCGTTGCGCGGCCGCTTGCGGGACGTGCCCTGGTACTCGTTGTTCACGTGGGGATGGAAGGCGCCGGTCGAATGGGCGCGCGCGTTCTGGTACGAAGCCCGTCAATATCAGGCTCCGACGCCGCTGGTCGATTTGTCGAAGCCTGCGTTCCGCTACGGGCTTGCGTCGATCAGGGTGGGTATCGCGCCGCACAGGCTCACGGTGAGCGTCACGCCGGATGCGAAATCCTATGGCGTGCGCGCCACGGCGCACGTGAAGGTGAGGGTCGCCCTGCCCAATGGCAAGCCTGCGCCCGCGGGCACGCAGATCGCAGTCGCGGCCGTCGATGAAGCGCTGCTCGAACTGATGCCGAATCAAAGCTGGAACGTGCTCGACGCAATGCTCCAGCAGCGCGCCTATGGCGTCGCAACTGCCACCGCGCAGATGGAGATCATCGGGCGGCGGCACTTCGGGCGCAAGGCGGTGCCCGCGGGCGGCGGCGGCGGATATATCCCGACGCGCGAGCTTTTCGACACCCTGCTGCTCTGGAACCCGCGCGTCACGCTCGATGCGAACGGCGAGGCATCCGTCGACGTGCCGCTGAACGACGCGCTCACGCGCTTTCGGATAGTCGCCATCGCGACCGTCGGTGCGGGCCGCTTCGGCACGGGCAGCGCATCCATCCAGTCGACACAGGACTTGCAACTCGTGTCGGGCTTGCCGCCGCTCGTGCGCGTCGGCGACGCGTTCCCCGCGCAGTTCACGCTGCGCAATACGACGCCCCGCGCAATGCGCGTCCTCGTGACGCCGCGCGCCGGGTCGCTCGCGCTCGATGCGCGCACCGTCGAACTCGCGGCGGAATCGTCGCAGGAAGTGGCGTGGGACGTTAAGACGCCGGACGTCCTTGGCGCGAACGGCGCCGCGAGCCTCGCGTGGGACGTGAGCGCGCTCGAACAGGGAACGGGCAAGGCAAGCGACGCGGTGAAGCTGACGCAGCGCGTCGTCGCGGTAATTCCAGTGACGGTGCAGCAGGCGACCATCGCGCAAGTCGACGGCACGCTGACGCTGCCCGTCGCGCCGCCCGCCGACGCCGCGAGGTCCGCCGATGGAACCGTGCGCGGCGGCATCGCAGTGTCGTTGCAGCCGAAGCTCGCGGACGGATTGCCCGGCGTGCGCCGCTGGTTCGCGGACTACCCGTACAACTGCCTCGAACAGCAGACTTCGCGCGCTATCGGCATGATGGACGCGGCGCAGTGGCAAACCGTGCTCACGCACATGTCGACCTATCTGGACCGCGACGGGCTCGCGAACTACTTCCCGCCCGACGACGACTCGCGCGCAACCGGCAGCCCGTCGCTCACCTCGTACCTGCTCGCCGTCACGGACGAAGCCGCGAAGCTGGATCGCCGCTTCGCACTGCCCGCCGATCTGCGCGACAGGCTTGCCGCGGGGCTCGCGAATTTTGTCGAAGGCAAGGTCGAGCGCAAGTTCTGGGTGCCGCGCGACGACCTCGACTTCGAAAAGCTCGCAGCCATCGAAGCGCTGTCCCGCTACGGACTCGCGCAACCGCGCATGCTGGGCTCGGTCGCGATCGCGCCCAATCAGTGGCCGACTTCGGCGGTGCTGGACTACTACGCGATCCTGTCGCGCGTCGACGGCATTCCGAATCGCGAGGAAAAGCGCGCGCAGGCCGAGCAGATCATCCGCGCGCGGCTCACGTATCAGGGCACGCGCCTCAGTTTCTCGACCGAGCGAGACGACGATCTCTGGTGGCTCATGACCAGCGTCGAAACGAACGCCGCCCGCACCGCGCTCCTGTTCGCCGATGCGCCGGGCTGGAAGGACGAGATGCCGCGCCTCGTCGCGGGCCTGCTGGCGTTGCAAACGAACGGCGCATGGCACACGACCACGGCCAACCTGTGGGGCTCGCTCGCGGTCGCGCGCTTCTCGCGCCTCTTCGAGAGCACGCCGGTGACGGGGAGCACGGCGGTCCGGTTTGGCGCGTCTTCGCGCAACGTGGACTGGGCCGGCGCGGCCCCCGCGCCAGTGGCTTCCGCGACGCCGATCACAAAGACCGCGAACACGCGCAGCACGTTGCTGCCGTGGTCCACCGGCTCGCTGACGCTGACGCAGGAAGGCAGCGGCAAGCCGTGGGCGACTATCGAAAGCCTCGCGGCCATTCCGCTGAAAGCGCCCTTCGCCGCGGGCTATCGCATCGTGAAGACGGTCACGCCGGTCGAACCGGCCGTGAAAGGCGTGTTCTCGCGCGGCGATGTCGTGCGCGTGCGCCTTGATATCGACGCGCAAAGCGACATGACGTGGGTCGTCGTGAACGATCCCGTTCCCGTCGGCGCAACGATTCTCGGCTCCGGCCTCGGCCGGGATTCCGAACTCGCGACGCAGCGGGAAAACAGCGGCGGCGGCGCATGGGCGGCGTACATCGAGCGCGGCTTCGACGGTTACCGCGCGTACTACGACTATCTGCCGAAGGGCAAGATGCATGTCGAATACACGATGCGGCTGAACAATGCCGGCACCTTCGGCCTGCCGCCGACGCGGGTGGAAGCGCTCTACGCGCCGTCCACGTTCGGCGCGGCGCCGAACGCGACGATGGTGGTCAACCCGCTCAAGGCGAACTGACGCGATGAAGCGCGCCGCCCTCGTCGCCTGTCTCCTCGCCGGATGCGTGCTCGCCGGGGCGGCCCACGCCGCGCCGACCTTCGACGAGGTACGCGCGAACTGGCGCAGTTCCGACTGGGTCCTGCTCGACCGCGACGGCGAAACGCTGCAACGCACGCGCATCGACACGAGCGCGCGGCGCGGCGACTGGGTGGCGCTGGCGGACGTATCGCCGGCGTTGCGCGAAGCAATCGTCGTTTCGGAGGACAAACGTTTCTACGAGCACGCGGGTGTCGACTGGCACGGAGCCGCCGCGGCCGCCTGGGCGAACCTGTGGAACACGCGCACGCGCGGCGCGTCAACGGTGACGATGCAGCTCACCGGTCTGATCGGCGACGAAGGTCATAAGCCCGCCGGACGCCGCAGCATCGGCGAGAAGGCGCAGCAGACCGTTGGCGCGCTGTGGCTCGAACGCACGTGGCGCAAGGATCAGGTCCTCGAAGCGTATCTGAATCTGGTGCCGTTTCGCGGCGAGATCGTCGGACTGTCGGCGCTCTCGCAGACGTTCTTCGACAAGGCGCCTTCCGGCCTCGACGAGCGCGAAGCCGCGCTTGCCGCCGCACTGGTGCGCGCGCCGAATGCGTCGTATGCCAAAGTGGCCGCGCGAGCGTGCGTGATTCTGCGCGACATGCAGGCGTTGCACGTGGAGAAGCCGCGGAGCGCGGACCCGTGTGGGAACCTCGACAGCTATGCGCAACTGACCCTCACGCGTACGGCATCCGCGCCCGCCTTCGCTCGCGGCGACGACGCGCTCGCCCCGCATCTCGCGCGGCGCGTTGCCGCGGAAGCGCACCCGTCAGCAGGCGCGCGCGTGCGCTCGACGCTCGACGCGCGCCTTCAGCGCTTCACCCGCGATACGCTGTCCCGCACGCTCGCCGAGTTGAACGCGCGCGCGCATCCGCGCAATGTGCACGACGCGGCGGCAATCGTCATCGACAACGCGTCGGGCGAAGTCCTCGCGTGGGTCGGATCGGCCGGCGGTTTGTCGAACGCGCCGGAAGTGGATGCCGTGCTTGCGCTGCGTCAGGCCGGCTCGACGCTCAAGCCTTTTCTGTACGCGCAAGCCATCGACGAACGACGCCTGACCGCTGCGAGCCTGCTCGACGACGCGCCGCTCGACCTCGCCACCGGCGGCGGCCTCTATATCCCGCAAAACTACGATCACGATTTCAAGGGCTGGGTGAGCGTGCGCACGGCGCTCGGCTCGTCGCTGAACGTGCCGGCCGTGCGCGCGCTGGTGCTCGTCACGCCGCACCGCTTCTCGAAGACGCTCGTCGCGCTCGGCCTGCCACTCACGCAAGCAGGCGATTACTACGGCTTCAGCCTCGCTCTCGGCAGCGCCGACGTGACGCTCGCCGCGCTCGCCAACGCATATCGCGCGCTGGCGAACGGCGGCGTCGCGCGGCCCCTGTTCGATCTGCGCGATCACGCGCCCGCGCCGGACGGCAAGCGCGTGTTCAGCCCGGAGGCGAGCTTCATCGTCACGGATATCCTCGCGGACAACAACGCGCGCACGCGCACATTCGGATTCGACAGCCTGCTCGCGACACGCACGTTCAGCGCGGTCAAGACCGGCACGAGCAAGGACATGCGCGACAACTGGGCGGTCGGCTTCACGTCGCGTCATACCGTGGGCGTGTGGGTCGGCAACGCGGACGGCGCGCCGATGTGGGACGTCTCCGGCGTGACGGGCGCGGCGCCCGCTTGGAACGCGATCGTCAACTATCTGCAGCGGCGAACACCGGGCCGCGCGCCGGATGCGCCGCCGGGCGTCGTGCGCACGCGCGTCGCGTATCAGAGCGACATGGAGCCCGCGCGCGACGAATGGTTCGTGCGCGGGACGCAGATGAACCGCATCGGGCTGACGGCGAACGCGGCACAGGACGCAAAGGACAATGCCAATGCCGCGAAGATCGGCGCGCCTACGGACGGCACGATCTTCGCGCTCGATCCCGACATTCCGCCCGCGCGTCAACGCGTCTGGTTCGACAGAGCGGCCGGCAACGGACGTCTGGTGTGGCGGCTCGACGGCAAACCCTTCAGCCGCGAGGCCCGCGCCGCCTGGCTACCGTGGCCGGGCCGTCATGTGCTCGAACTCGTGGATGCGCGCGGCGAAGTCGTCGACAAGGTGCGTTTCGAAGTGCGCGGCGCCTACGCGAAGGCAGCCGCAAGCGTGACGAAATAGCGTGGGCCAGCCGCGAAAACGTTGGCATAACGAAGCGTCTTGCGGGCGAGCTTGCTTCGAAGCAAAGTTCGGCGTCGCGCAACGTTAAAGATTGTGCGAGAAACGCGGCACGCCGGCGCGCTCGTGCACAATCGCCACGGCCGCCGTACCGGACGCGAATTTGTCCTATGCTGTACGGCATCGTCCAGTTCGCGCCTTTCGTCCGTTCTGGCCTGAGGTTTGCACCTCGTCGTTTCCATTTCCCTTGCCTGGAGTGTCGTCATGCTCAAAAAGCTGTTGATGCTTTGCCTAGCGTTCATGCTGTCCATTGGCGCGGCGTTCGCCGCCGTCGACGTCAATACCGCCGACCAGGCCGCGCTCGAATCGGTGAAGGGCCTCGGCCCGGTAAAATCGAAGGCGATCATCGACGAACGCACGAAAAACGGGCCATTCAAGGACGCGGACGATCTCGTCACTCGCGTGAAGGGCATCGGTACGAAGTCGGTGGCGAGCCTGGAGCAAAACGGCCTGACCATTGGCGGTTCGTCGCTGCCGCCGACCGGCAAGACGCCGAAGCCCGCGACGGCGGCATCGAAAGGCGCCGCACCGCCGAACTCGACCGTCAGGTCATCGACGGCCGCGACCGCCGCGACATCCCCTGCGGCGACGACCGCGCAGACGCCGGCCGTCGCGCCCGCGTCGGGACCATCAGGCGCTTCCGCTGCATCGGCGAAGAAGAAGTCCGGCACCTCGGCGGCTACGAATGGAACGAACGCTACGAATGCTACGAACGCTGCGTCGGCGCCCTCTGCAACGAGCGACGCGAAGCCGTCCAGATCGAAGCGAAAGAAAGACAAGGCGGCGAGCGCGTCCGCCGCCAGCCTGTAATCCCCTTGCAACCTTTAGTAGTGAGACAGCCATGAGCCTACTCGATATCCTCGCCTCTTCCCTCGGCAATTCCTCGCAACCTGGCGGCCAGTCGGGTCAAGCGGGCCAAGCCCCGCTGATCGCGGCGGCGCTCGAATTCGTCAACAGTCAGCCCGGCGGCATCATGGGTCTGATCCAGCGCTTTCATGAGAACGGCGCGGGCGATGTCGTCTCCTCGTGGATCGGCACCGGCGAGAATAGGCCCATCAGCCCCGGCGTGCTGACGAACGTGCTCGGCGCGGACAATGTCGGCGCGATGGCGCAGAAGGCGGGCGTGTCGGGCGATCAGCTTTCCGGCTTGCTCGCGACGGTGCTGCCGCATATCGTCGACCGCGCGACGCCGAACGGCGAAGTTCCGCCCGAAGGCAAAATGGACCTCACCGGCGTGCTCGGCTCGCTCGGCGGTCTCGCGGGTCTCTTCGGCAATAGCGAACAGCCGAAGCAGGGCTGAGCGCGTTCCCCGCAGTGACCTCCGCCCCTCCCGGCTCACGCCGCGCGGGGTTTTTGTTTTTCAGCGGCGCGTCGTGGGCAATAAAAAAGGCAACGAATTGCTTCGTTGCCTTCGGAAAGTCACTCCTTCCATCCGGAAGGAGCCACGTGCGCTTTAGTGCACCACGCGATCGAACACGAACTCGCCGTCCCGGATATCGACCGGAATGACATCTTTCGGTCCAAAGCGTCCGGCGAGGATCAGCTTGGCGACCGGGTTTTCGATCTCCTGCTGGATCGCGCGCTTCAACGGCCGCGCACCGAACACCGGATCGTAGCCGACCTTGCCGACCTGCTCCAGCGCGGCATCGGAGACGTCTAGCTGCATGTCGAGCTTGGCAAGACGGTCGTGCAGACGCTGCAACTGAATCTTCGCAATCGATTCGATATTCGCGCGATCCAGCGAGTGGAACACGACTACATCGTCGATACGGTTCAGGAACTCGGGCCGGAAATGCAGCTTCACTTCTTCCCAGACCGCGTCCTTCACCGCCTCGTGCGGCTCGCCGACCATGCCCTGAATCACCTGCGACCCAAGGTTGGACGTCATCACGATAACCGTGTTTTTGAAGTCGACCGTGCGGCCTTGTCCGTCCGTCATACGGCCGTCGTCCAGCACTTGCAGCAGCACGTTGAACACGTCCGGATGCGCCTTTTCGATTTCGTCGAGCAGGATCACGCTATACGGCTTGCGACGTACGGCTTCGGTCAGGTAACCACCTTCCTCGTAACCGACATAGCCCGGCGGCGCGCCGATCAGCCGCGCGACGCTGTGCTTCTCCATGAACTCGCTCATGTCGATGCGGATCAGATGATCTTCCGAATCGAACAGGAACGCGGCGAGCGCCTTGCACAGCTCGGTCTTGCCCACGCCCGTCGGCCCGAGAAACAGGAACGAGCCATACGGACGGTTCGGATCGGAGAGACCCGCGCGCGAGCGGCGAATCGCATCGGCGACCGCGCCGATCGCTTCGTCCTGACCCACGACGCGCTCATGCAGCTTGGCTTCGATCTGCAGCAGCTTTTCGCGCTCGCCCTGCATCATGCGCGACACCGGAATGCCCGTTGAACGCGACACGACTTCCGCGATTTCCTCGGCGCCGACCTGCGTGCGCAAGAGGCGCGGACGCGTCGGATTGTTCTGCTCCTGCGATTCCGCCTGCGTCACCTGCTTGAGACGCGCTTCGAGTTCGGGCAGCTTGCCGTATTGCAATTCGGCGACCTTCTCCAGCTTGCCTTCGCGCTGCAAACGCGCGATATCCGCGCGCGCCTTCTCTATCTCTTCCTTCAGTTGCGCACTGCCCTGCACGGCCGCTTTCTCGGCGGTCCAGATCTCTTCGAGGTCCGAATACTCGCGGTTCAGCCGCTCGATTTCTTCCTCGATCAGTTGCAGACGCTTCTGCGAAGCCTCGTCCTTTTCCTTCTTCACCGCCTCGCGCTCGATCTTCAACTGAATCAGACGGCGGTCCAGCTTGTCCATCTCTTCGGGCTTCGAATCGATTTCCATCTTGATGCGCGACGCCGCTTCGTCGATCAGGTCGATGGCCTTGTCCGGCAGGAAGCGGTCGGTGATATAGCGATGCGACAGTTCCGCCGCCGCCACGATGGCCGGATACGTGATCTCGACGCCGTGATGCAGCTCGTACTTCTCCTGCAAGCCGCGCAGAATCGCGATGGTCGCTTCCACCGACGGTTCCTCCACCAGCACTTTCTGGAAGCGCCGTTCGAGCGCCGCGTCCTTCTCGATGTACTTGCGATACTCGTCGAGCGTCGTCGCGCCGATGCAATGCAGCTCCCCGCGCGACAGCGCCGGCTTCAGCATGTTGCCCGCGTCCATCGCGCCTTCGGCCTTGCCCGCGCCGACCATCGTGTGAATCTCGTCGATGAAGACGATGGTCATCCCTTCGTCCTTCGCGATGTCGCTGAGCACGGCCTTCAGGCGCTCCTCGAACTCGCCGCGATACTTCGCGCCCGCGAGCAGCGCCGCCATGTCGAGCGACAGCACGCGCTTGCCCTTCAGCGTCTCGGGCACTTCGCCGTTGACGATGCGCTGCGCCAGCCCTTCGACGATTGCCGTCTTGCCGACGCCCGGCTCGCCGATCAGCACCGGATTGTTCTTCGTGCGCCGCTGCAGAATCTGGATGGAGCGGCGGATTTCGTCGTCGCGGCCGATCACCGGATCGAGCTTGCCCGCGCGGGCGCGCTCGGTCAGATCGACGGTGTACTTCTTGAGCGCTTCACGCTGGCTTTCGGCATCCTGACTGTTGACCTGCGCGCCGCCGCGGACCGCGTTGATCGCCGCTTCGAGCGAACGGCGCGTGAGGCCGTGCTGCTTGGCGATGCGGCCGGCTTCGCCCTTGTCGTCGGCAACGGCGAGCAGGAACATCTCGCTCGCGATATAGGTGTCGTTGAGCTTCTGCGCTTCCTTGTCCGCATTGTTCAGCAGGCCGGCGAGATCGCGGCTGACCTGAACGTTGCCGTCCGTGCCCTGGACCTGCGGAAGACGGCTGATCGCCTCGTTGACCGCCGCCTGCAGCGCCTGGACCTGCACGCCGGCATGCGACAGCAGCGAGCGCGCGGAACCGTCCTGCTGCGCGATCAACGCGGACAGCAGATGCACGGGCTCGATGTACTGATTGTCGTTGCCAACAGCCAGGCTTTGCGCGTCCGAGAGCGCTTCCTGGAATTTGGTGGTGAGTTTGTCGATTCTCATTTTTGGTGAGCTCCAATTCGAATACGACCAAAATGAGGCGGTTTTGGGCGCTTTCAAGCGTAGATTTGCGGGTTGTGCGCATTTTTTCGCCCGTGTCGGCGGGAGGCGGCCGTGCAAACGGCGCTCTGGACAGACCGCGGCGTTCTGCTTTCGTTCGGGACGAGTCAGACGATCAGGACGACGCGTCGCGCGGCGTCAGCGCAACCCCGAGCGGATGCGCGAGTTCGCTCGCCGGTTGCGACAATTCGCCAACCGTGAATTTATACAGTTCCCCGAGCAACGCATCGCGCGCCGCACCGCCGGGCAGACCGGCCGAATGACGTAGTTGCGGCCGTCCGTTTCCTTGCCGAAGCAGCGACGAGCGCCAAGTCGCTTTGCGTCCCGCGCACCACCTCGGCTATGGCCAGTTCGCACGCGTGTTCTGCCAGGCGCAGGCCGCCGCGACATCCTCGCACCGTCTCAACCCGACTGAGGCCGCCGAGTTGATGCACTGTCTCCATCAGGTGATTCGCGGAAATGGCACCGACAGGTAGAGCAGGACGCGCAACGAATTGTCGGTGTAGTCGGTCAGTCGCATGAGCGTGGGCGCAGCGAGGACGGCGATGTGGAAGGAATGATGGAAAGCGCGGTCCGCAGCCGTTGCTGCCCCGGATCAAATCCGCGCAACGCCAGGGGCGATGACTCCGCGCGCTCGTTGCTGGGTCTAATATCCGCTGGCAGCGTGCGTGCGCCGCCGCGATTTTTCAGCATTCCGGGCCGGATCAGTGCTTCGCGTCAGCAAAAGCAACGCGGGCAGCCTGCCGGTCATCTACCGACGACTTTCTGCTTTACCGCCATGAATCCAGCCTCACCGAACGACGCCGCCGCCCGCGAGCGAGAGCCCAACGAAACTAACGTGCGCGCACTCGTCGAAGCGTTCTACCGGCGCGTGGACGACGATCCCCTGCTCGGCCCGATCTTCGCGCGCGAACTGACGGGCCGCTGGGACGAGCATCTCGCGAAGATGACGACCTTCTGGTCGAGCCTCGTGCTCGGATCGAAGCAATATCGGGGGAACGTACAGGAGGCGCACCGGCCGCTGGAGGGCATCGAGCCGCAGCATTTCGCGCGCTGGCTCTCGCTCTTTCTCAACACCGTGGAAGCGCGCTACGAGCCCGCCGCGGCGGTGCAGTTCATGGAACCGGCGTTGCGCATTGCGCAGAGTCTGCAACTGAGCAGGTTTGGATGGGATTACCGGATTCCCGCCGAACAGGAGGAACTGCTGGCCGCGCTCAAGCGCCAGCGCACCGGCGGGGACGACCCGCCGCGCTTTCCGGAGCGTCCCGCAGGCGAACCGTTCCCGGCGAAGTTCGTCGGCAAACCGGCAGACGAGCGATAAACGCCCCGCGTCAGGCTTCGCTTTGCGGGGTCGCCCATCGTCCGAGCGCGGCGTCATCGGATTCGCGCGCGTCGACCCAACGCTCGCCGCGCTCCGTTTTCTCCTTCTTCCAGAACGGCGCCTGCGTCTTCAAATAGTCCATGACGAAAGCGCAGGACTCGAACGCCTCCGCGCGATGCATCGCCGTCGTCGCAACCAGCACGATCTGATCGAGCGGTTTCAGCTTGCCGACGCGATGCACGATCAGCACGTCGGAACCGCGCCAGCGCTCGCGCGCCTGCGCCGCGATCGCTTCGAGTGACTTCTCGGTCATGCCCGGATAGTGTTCCAGCTCCATCGTCTCGACGGCGCTGCCTTCGTTCAGATCCCGCACCGTGCCGACGAAGCACGCCACCGCGCCGACCTTCGGATTGTCGGCACGCAGCGCGGCGACCTCCGCGCTGATGTCGAAATCGGCTTCCTGCACGCGGATTTTCGCAAGTGTCGTCATGTCAGCCGCCCGTGACCGGCGGAAAGAATGCGACTTCGCAGCCATCCGTGATGCGTTGCGACGCGTCCGTCATCACGTGATTGCAGGCCATGCGCAGCGCGCGCCCTTCCGCGAGCGTCTCGGTCCACGCGCCGCCGCGCATGCGCAGCCAGGCGCGCACATCGCCGACATTGACGACCGTGTCCGGCACGCTCACCGTTTCGTTCGCGACGCCCAGCGCCTCGCGCACGCTCGCAAAAAATCTCAGTTCGACTCTCATAGGACTCTGTTCCTTACCGCATCAGCTCTGAAAAGGGGATGAAGCGCACCGTGTCGCCCGCCGTGATTGCGTGATTCGGCGGATTGTCGATGAGACCGTCGCCCCAAACCGTCGACGTCAGCACGGCCGAACTCTGATTAGGGAAGAGATCCAGGCCGCCCGCGTCGTTCACGCGCGCGCGCAGAAATTCGTTGCGCCGGTCGCCTTTCTTTTGCGTGAAGTCGGCGCGCATCGAATAGACGCGCGGCGCGACTTCCCCGACGCCCGCCAGCCGCAGCAGGAACGGCCGTACGAAGAGCAAAAACGTGCAGAAGCTGGACACCGGATTCCCCGGCAAGCCAATGAAATACGCCTCGTCGCGGTGCGAACCAGGGCTCGAGTCCGCTTCCGGGTCCGACCCGCCGCGCCGCACCGCGCCGAACGCGAGCGGCTTGCCCGGCTTCATCGCGATCTGCCACATGGAGATGCGTCCTTCGGCTTCCACGGCCGGCTTGACGTGATCCTCTTCCCCGACCGACACGCCGCCGCACGTCAGAATCAGATCGTGGCCGAGCGCGGCGCGGCGCAGCGTTTCGCGTGTCGCATCGAGACGGTCGGGCACGATGCCGAGATCGGTCACTTCGCAGCCGAGTTTCGCGAGCAGCGCGCGCAACGTGAAGCGGTTCGAGTTGTAAATTGCGCCGGGCGTCAGCGGCTCGCCGGGCATGCGCAACTCGTCGCCGGTGAAGAAGATCGCGACGCGCACCCGCCGCACGACGTCCAGCGCCGCGCATCCGACCGATGCCGCGAGTCCCAGCGCCTGCGGCGTCAGGCGCGCGCCCGCGGGCAGAATGACCGACCCGCGTTCGATGTCCGCGCCCTGCCGCGTGATCCATTCGCCGGCGGCCGGCGGCTGCGCAAAGGCGACTGCGCCATCGTCCGACGTCTGCGCCATTTCCTGCATCACGACGGCATCCGCGCCGGGCGGCACGGTCGCGCCGGTGAAAATGCGCGCCGCCGTTCCCGCTGCGAGCGGCTCGGCCGCGTGGCCTGCAGGAATGCGTTGCGAGACGGGCAGCGCGACAGGCGCGGCGGCGCTTGCGGCGGCGAGATCGGCCGCGCGGACCGCGTAGCCGTCCATCGAACTGGTGTGCATCGGCGGGACGTCGAGCGGCGAAATCACGTCGGCGGCGAGCACGCGCCCGAGCGCGTCGAACGTGTCGACGCGTTCGGCGGCATCCACCGGGCGCGCGGCGTCGAGCAAAAGACCGAGTGCGTCGGCGGTGGCGAGCATGGGAGGACGAGTGGAACCGGCGGACTGGGATGACATGGCTTCGCTTGAATAGGAAACGACAGGCTGTGAGCAACTATTGTAGCGATTAGCCGCACGGCTTCGCGTCATGGAACGTCACGCGCAGACGCGCGAAAGTCGCCCCGCCCCGGTGATACACTCGCACCACACTTCCCACGTCGATTTCCATGAAATTCTGTTCCGTCTGCGGCCACGAGGTCGGCCTGAGCATTCCGCCCGGCGACAATCGGGAGCGCTACGTCTGCGACAACTGCGGCACCGTGCACTATCAGAACCCGCGCAACGTCGTGGGAACGGTGCCGGTGTGGGACGACAAAGTGCTTCTGTGCCGCCGCGCGATCGAACCTCGCTACGGCTTCTGGACGCTGCCCGCGGGCTTCATGGAAATGGATGAGACGACGAGCGAAGGCGCCGCGCGCGAAACGCTCGAGGAAGCCGGCGCGCGCGTCGAGATTCAGAGCCTCTTCACGCTCCTGAACGTGCCGCACGTGCATCAGGTGCATCTGTTTTACCTCGCGCGCCTGCTCGACATCGAACTGGACGCCGGCGAGGAAAGTCTCGAAGTGCGTCTTTTCGAGGAGAGCGAGATTCCCTGGGACGAGATCGCGTTCCCGACTGTCGGACAGACACTGCGCTTTTTCTTCGCCGACCGCGCCGCCGGCAACTTCACGCTGCACACGGGCGACATCTTCCGCACGCTACGCGACGGCTGAACCGCGCCGGACGATCATGGTTCCCTGGCTCGCCAACGACGATCCCTTCCCGCCCGTCGAGCGCGCGCTCGGCGCATCGAGCGGCGCGCCCGGCCTGCTCGCCGCGAGCGCGGACCTGCTGCCCGCGCGGCTCGTCGACGCTTACCGGCTCGGCATTTTCCCCTGGTATTCGGACGGCCAGCCCGTGCTGTGGTGGAGTCCCGATCCGCGCATGGTGCTCCTCCCCGCCGAGTTCAAGGTCTCGCAGTCGCTGCGCAAGACGCTGAAGCACGTCCTGCGCGACGATGCCTGGGAAGTGCGCGTCGACGAGGATTTCCCCGCCGTCATGCGCGCGTGCGCCGAGACGCCCCGCGAAGGCCAGCGCGGCACGTGGATCACGGCGGATATCGTGGACGCCTATACGTCGCTGCATCGCGCGGGCGAGGCGCACAGCGTCGAGGCATGGTACGAGGGCGTGCGCGTGGGCGGGCTTTACGGCGTGTCGTTCGGGCGCATGTTCTTCGGCGAATCCATGTTCGCGCACCGCACCGATGCCTCGAAAATCGCGCTCGCGGCACTCGTCGGACACTTGCGCCGCCACAAAATAGAGATGATAGACTGCCAGCAGAACACGTCGCATCTGGCGTCGCTGGGCGGCCGTGAGATTCCTCGCGGCGCGTTCGTCGCGCATCTGCGCAAGGCCGTTGCCGAACCGCCTGTTCCCTGGCGCTTCGACAAGTCCGTCCTCATCGACCTTACCGGGCCGGCCGCGCGCTGATACAGCGAACGCCCAGCCAGGCGCGCCGTTTGCAACGCGAGTCCTCACGACAAGCACGATCCGCCCATTCCGCCGCGCCCCGAATGGCGAGCGGACCCGGCGATGAAGAGACGAAGCCTGCGAGAGCCGCCAAAGTGACACATCCGAACGAGCTGCCACTGTCACCGCTTTCCGCGCTGCAATTCTATGCAACAGCGCCTTACCCTTGCAGTTATCTGGAAGGGCGCGTCGCGCGCTCGCAAGTCGCGACGCCGAGCCATCTCATCAATTCCGACGTCTATACCGAACTTGTCAAGGCGGGATTCCGGCGCTCGGGCGTGTTCACCTATCGCCCTTATTGCGACGGCTGTCGCGCCTGCGTGCCGGTGCGCGTGCCGGTCGAGCGCTTTTCGCCGAACCGCGCACAGCGGCGCGTGTGGAAGCAGCACGGCAATCTCGTCGCGAGCGTCGCGCCACTGCATTACGACGAGGAACACTACGCGCTCTATATGCGCTATCAGTCGGCGCGGCATGCGGGCGGCGGCATGGACCGCGACAGCCGCGACCAGTACGAGCAGTTCCTGCTGCAGAGCCGGATCAACTCGCGGCTCGTCGAATTCCGCGAGCCGCCCGCGCCGGACAACCCCGATGCGCCCGGCGTGCTGCGCATGATCAGCATGATCGACATCCTCGGCGACGGGCTCTCGTCGGTCTATACGTTCTTCGAGCCGGACCTGCCGAAGACGAGCTACGGCACCTTCAACATCCTCTGGCAGATCGAGCAGGCGAAGAGCCTCGACTTGCCGCACGTGTATCTCGGCTACTGGATTCGCGAGAGCGAAAAGATGGCGTACAAGGCCAATTTCCGGCCGCTCGAAGGACTCGTCAACGGCGGCTGGTCCCTGCTCGATCCCGCGACGACGCACTCCGCCGGCGCCCTGCCGATGCCCGGACGCGTCAGCGGACCGGGCGCGGCGAAGTAACCGCAGCCTGCCAGCGCACGCTAGGCGACCGGCGCGCCTGCCAAAGCCGCTAAAATGGCGGTCTTAAAAAAACCGCCGTCGCAGGCTTTCACTTCGTGTTCAGTTCCCTCTACCCGCTCGCGCGCTCGCATCTCTTCCGGATGGACGCCGAAGACGCGCATCACCTGACACTACGCATGCTCGGCGCAGCCGGCCGCACCGGGCTCGCAGGCATGCTCGCGAAGCGCGGCCCCGACTCCCCGCGCACGGTCATGGGCCTCACGTTCAGGAATCCCGTCGGGCTCGCGGCCGGGCTCGACAAGGACGGCGCGTGCATCGACGGGCTCGCCGCGCTCGGCTTCGGCTTCATCGAAGTGGGCACGGTCACGCCGCGCGCGCAGCCAGGCAATCCGCGCCCGCGCATGTTCCGGCTGCCCGAGGCGGGCGCGCTCATCAACCGGATGGGCTTCAACAACGGCGGCGTCGATCAGTTCGTCGCGAACGTGCAGGCGGCGCGCTATCGCGGCGTGCTGGGGCTCAATATCGGCAAGAACGCGGACACGCCGATCGAGCGCGCCGCCGAAGACTATCTTTATTGCCTTGAACGCGTGTATCCGTTCGCGAGCTACGTGACGATCAACATCTCGTCGCCGAATACGAAGAACCTGCGGCAGCTGCAAGGAGCGGGAGAACTCGACGCCCTGCTCGGCGCGCTCAAGGACAAGCAGCAGCGTCTGTCCGACCTGCACGGCAAGCTCGTGCCGCTCGCGCTCAAGATCGCGCCCGATCTGGACGACGAGCAGATCAAGTCGATCGCCGGGACGCTGCTCGCGCATCGCATCGACGGCGTGATCGCCACGAACACGACGCTTTCGCGCACCGCCGTGACCGGCCTGCCGCACGGCGACGAAGCCGGCGGGCTGTCGGGGCGTCCGGTGTTCGATGCATCGAACGAGGTGATCCGCAAGCTGCGCGCGGAAGTGGGCGCGGCGGTGCCGATCATCGGCGTGGGCGGGATTTTTTCGGGCGCGGAGGCGCGCGCGAAGCTCGCGGCGGGCGCATCGCTCGTGCAGCTTTATACGGGGCTGATTTATCGCGGGCCGGCGCTCGTCACCGAATGCGCCGAAGCGCTCGCGCAGAGCATATAGACATAAGCAAACCGTATTACGCGCCCTCTGCATTTTCCCTATGATGCCGCACCTGTCGCACGCGGCGCTCGTACGGACCGGCGCGCCACTTTGCCCACATGAGGAGAACAAAACGATGAAATTGTCCACGCTCAAAAAACTCGTCGCCGCCAGCCTGATCGGCGCCACGTTTTCGGCCGTCACTGCCGCCGCGCACGCTGAAGACCTGCTCGATCAGGTAAAGCAGCGCGGCACGCTGCGCGTCGGTCTGGAAGGCACGTTCCCGCCGTTCAACTCGAAGTCGCCGTCGGGCGAACTGGTCGGCTATGACGTCGACATCGCCAAGGCCGTCGCCGCGAAGCTCGGCGTGAAGCCCGAGTTCATCACGACGGAGTGGAGCGGCATCATCGCGGGCCTGCAGGCGGGCAAGTTCGACGTGATCGTGAACCAGGTCGGCATCACCGACAAGCGCAAGGAAACGCTCGACTTTTCCCCGGCGTACACGTATTCCAACGCGCAACTGATCCAGCGCGCGGACGACAAGCGGGAATTCAGGACGCTGGATGAGCTGAAGGGCAAGAAGCTCGGCGTCGGCCTCGGCACGAACTACATGGACATGGCGAAGTCGGTGCCAGGCATCGACGTGAAGACGTATCCGGGCGCGCCGGAGTACCTGCGCGATCTGGCCGCCGGGCGTCTCGACGCCGCGCTCAACGACCGCCTGATGCTCGCGTACCTGCTGAAGAACTCGCAATTGCCGCTGCGCACGGGTGCGAACCTCGACAAGGGCAGCCCTTCCGGCATTCCGTTCAAGAAGGGGAATCCGAAATTCGCGAAGGCGATCGACGACGCGATGACCCAGCTAGAACAGGACGGCACCTTCACGACAATCTCCGACAAGTGGTTCGGTATCGACGTAACGAGGCCCGCGAAGTAATCGCAGGCTGACGCAAAGGCTCGTCGCGGGGCGGCATCGTTCGCGGTGCCGCCCTTTCCGTTTTTTGCGTCCGGTTTATGATGTGCGCTTTCTCACGCGCCGCTCGGATTCGACTGGCGCGCTTTCCGGTCACGTTTCCCTTCATGTCCACGACTTCCCTGCTCGTCCAATCGGCGCCAGTGCTGGCGCAAGGCGCGCTGCTGACGATCAAGTTCGCGCTCTACTCGATGTTCTTCGGCCTGATCGCGGCGGTCGCGCTGGCCTGGATGGGCATCAGCCGCAGCCGGGTGCTCGTCGCCATTGGCCGCTGCTATGTGAGCGTGATGCGCGGCACGCCGCTCCTCGTGCAGATCTTCGTCATCTATTACGGCTTGCCGAGCCTCGGCATTTCGCTGGAGCCGACGCCCGCGGGCGTTATCGCGCTGTCGGCGAACGTGGCGGCGTACTTGTCGGAGAGCATGCGCGGCGCGATTCTCGGCATCCATAGCGGCCAGTGGCTCGCGGCCTATAGTCTCGGCCTGTCGCGCACGCAGACGCTGCGCTACGTGATCGGGCCGCAGGCGTTGCGCATCGCGGTGCCGAGTCTGTCGAACAGCCTCATTAGTCTGATCAAGGACACGTCGCTCGTATCGGTCATTACCGTGACGGAGCTTCTGAGAAGCGCCCAGGAAGTGATTGCGTCGACGTATCAGCCGTTGCCGCTTTATCTCGCGGCGGCGTTCGTCTACTGGGTGCTGTGCAGCGTGCTGGAGATCGTGCAGCGCGTGTTCGAGCGGCGGCTTGCACTGCCGGGGCGGCATTGAGACGCGTCTTGCTCGGAGCGAAGAAGGCCGCCTGCGGGCGGCCTTTGTCGTTCAGTCGGTTTCGAACGGAAAGCGCACGTTCAGATCGCGCCGCGCGGCGTCCATGATGGCGATCATGCGCATGGACACGGTGTGCGGCATCAGCGGGCTTTCGGTCTTGCCGGCGCGCAGAAGCTGGCAGAAGTGCGCGGTCTCGTAGTTGAGGCCGCCGCCGCTGAACGGCTCGTCGAGTTCGACCTTGCGGCCATCCGTATAGGCGATGGTCGCGCGCGCCGGGTTCCACCAGTTCTCGTGGATGGTCACCGTGCCCATCGTGCCGCCGATGAGCGCATCGCCGCGTCCCTGCATATCCAACCCGCAGAACAGTTGGGCGATGCCGCGCTCGTGCCGCACGTTCAGGCTCGCGAAAACGTCGACGCCCGTCGCGCCGACGCGTCCGATGGTCTGCACGTCGAGCGCCTCGCCGAGCCAGTCGACGGCGAGAAACGCCTCGTAGATGCCGATATCGAGCAACGCGCCGCCGCCCGCTTCCAGCGAAAACGACGGATGATCGGCCGGCACGTTCGCCATGGAGCAGCCCGCGCGCACGAGCCCGATGTCGCCGACAGGATCGTGTTGCAGATGCTCGCGCAAGCGTCGATAGAGCGGATAGAACGGCGGCTTCATCGCTTCCATGAAGAGCACCTTCGCCTTGAGCGCCGCGTCGATCATGCCTTGCAACGCCCGCGCGTTCACCGCGGCGGGCTTCTCGCACAGAACCGGCTTGCCGGCCGCGAACGCGCGCAACGCATAGTGCGGATGGCTGTCCTGCATCGTCGCGATGTAGAGCGCGTCGATGTGGGCGAGCAGGGTGTCGAAGTCATCGAACGCTCGTGCGCCGAACGGCGCGACAAGCGCCCGCGCAGGCTCCGCGCGCCGTGACCAGACGCCCGCGAGCGCCGCGCCTTCCACATGTTGCAGGCTCTCGGCAAAGCGCTGCGCGATGCGTCCCGCGCCGACGATGCCCCAGCGTATCGTTTCCATCAAACCTGCCTCCGCGATGTGTTTTCTCGTGCGAGGCATTGTGCCTGAAGAGGCGGCAGACGCGACAAAGCCGGGACACGTCCCGGCTTTCATCGGACAGCACGTATCGCTTGACGAGCGATACGGCCGGTTTCAGGCTCCGGCAGGAGCGTTGACGTCCGGCGGCGTGGCCCGCGCGCCCATGCGCTCGAGCGAGAACGCGCGGCCCACTTCCTCCGCCGCGAGATCGACGAGTTCGCGCGTCGCCCGTTCGGCGGCGGCGGGATCTTTCGACTCGATCGCCTCGACCACGCTCTTTTGCGCCGCGAGCGTCGCCTCACGCACGGACTCGATGCCGTCGACGATAGGATTCACCGTCACGAGCGCGCCCCGCACGATGGCCGTCATTTGACGGAAGAACTGGTTTCCGCTCGCCGCCACGATGCGCGTATGCAGCACCTCGTCCGCCGCCTGATACTCCGGCTCGCCCACTTGCAGGCGCGAGAGCGCGTCGAATGCGTCGCGTATGCCGGCGATCTCATCCGGCGTCGCGCGCGCGGCGGCCAGCGCGGCCGCGCGCGGTTCGATCAGCATGCGAAATTCGATGACATCGCGTAAAAACGTCTGATCCGGCTTCGCGCGAAATCGCCACGAGACGACGTCTTCGTCGATGAGACGCCAGTCGCTCATCGGCCGGATGCGCGTGCCGGTTTTCGGCCGCACGTCCAGCATGTGCCGCGCGAGCAGCATGGAGAGCGCCTCGCGCATGACGGTGCGGCTCACGTCGAACTCTTTCGAAAGGATGTCTTGCGGCGGCAGTATCGCGCCATATTTCTGCTCGACGATCCCTGAGACGAGTCCGTCCATGACCTTCGCCACCAGCGACCGCTCTTTGTTTTCATCCATTACGCTTCTCCCCTTTCCGCCTGTCCGTAGCACCATGTATCTGCGCGTCGCTCTCACGCGTCCCGTGGCGGCAAGGCGCGACGAATTCCCGAGAGTCCATTCGTCGCATAACACGTTGCGTCTTCGCTGCGCCGAAAACCAGTGGGGAAAGTTCCTGACAGGGTATTCCCTCTGACTTCAACGCCGTATCTCGCCACCGCGCTCGCCGCCCGCCTGCTTTGTGCTGCCTGCGTTACTCGTCCAGCGTCGTCTTCCTGCGCTCGCGCCGCGCTGCGGTGCCCGCATTCGTCAGGGAACCTGAAGAATGGCGGCACCGCAGCGCGGCGCTAGAGTTCGCTTATTGATCGGCCGCATTCGTCGGCCGGGAATGCGCTCCATTTGAGCAAGCATCGCGTAGGCTTTCTGTGCGAACGCGAACGCTCGACCGATTGGGCGGCTCAATTGTATGACGCGATGCCGCGAAATATCATGCACTGCTTAGTTCATACGACATGCGATACGGGCGGCCGGATTGAGGTCATACCGCACCGTCGGGCGCGCGCGTGCGCCGCGCATTCATTCGTATGCTGTGATGTTGCAACGATTCGCGTTCGGTAAGCGTTTGCTGATAAATCGCGATGTATTCGCTGCTGACCCTTTCGACCGAAAGCGGCTGAAGGTTCGCGCGGGCGCGCGAACCATATTGCCCCCGGGCTTGCGAGTCGAGCAGCAGCCAGCGAAGTTTCGCCGCCGCCTGCGCCGGATCGCCGGGCGCAACGAGCACGCCTGCCGCGCCGTCGTCCAGAAGATCGGGGATGCCGCCCACGCGCGTCGCGACGATCGCACAGCCGGCCTCGCGCGCTTCCACGATCGCGAGCGGACACGGGTCGTCGAGCGAGAGCAGCGCGAAGACATCGGCGCTCGCGAGATACGGGCGCGGATCGACGACAAAGCCCGTGAAGTGCACGACCGACGCCAGGCCGAGTTCAGCGGCGAGCGTTTCCATCGACTCGCGCTCGGGTCCGTCCCCGAGCAGATAAAGATGCGGCTCTGGCATGAATTCCCGCTGATGCGCGGTATCTTCCCGCACGAGCGCAAACGCTTTCAACAGATCGGCAATGCCCTTTCGTCGATACATCCCCGCGACGCAGACCACATTCGGGTGCCTCAGATAGACCGGCCGCGCCGCGGGACGGCATATGAGGCGCGGCGCGCCCACTGCGCCGTTCAGCACCACGGAAACCCGTTCGGTGCCGACGCCGCGCTCCTCCATCGTGCGCGCGACGGCATGGCTCACCGCGACCATGCGATCGCCCGCGCGCACGAGCGACGCGCTCTTTTGCAGTTCATGATGCACCGTCGTCACGAGCGCAAAGCGCCGGCGCATGCTGCCGAAACGCGAAATGAGCGCGCCCGTCATCATGTGCGCGTGAACGATGTCAGGATCGAAACGATCAATGAGGCGGTTGAAGCCCGCGATCATCGAGGGCACGCGCCACGGTTGCCGCGACTGCTGCAGCGGAATATGCATGATGCCGTGGCGTCGCAACAGCGGCTCGAAGCCGCCGCCCGACGACGCGACGACCACCTCCTGCCCCATGCGCGCCTGCATGCATGCGAGGTCGACCATCATGTTGATGGTGCCGTTGCCGATAATCTGCGCGTGATTGGCGAGATGGACTATTCGCATGAGGGTGCAGGTTGCGCGCGTGCCGGCATGTGTCTGAACGCCGGCCGCGCGGTTCATTATTGTTCTGTGAACAAGACGACGCGTCGTGCGCGCGCTGCAGCGATCGCGGCGCGCAAGATACGGCTCAAAGCAATTCGTAGGTATCCGCGAACGCGTCGGCGCCGGTTCGTTGCAGCTTGCTCGCGCTTGCCTCGCGCGCTTGACGGCCCTTTCTCGTCAGACCGATGTACGGCATGCCATGCTCGAGAAACGGTCCTTCGGTCTTGCGAAAGCCGAATGCTTCGTAGAAACCGCGCAGGCTGACGGGCGCAGTCAGACGCACCGCGCGGCCGGGCCAGCGTTCGGTGCAGACAGCGAGCACACGTTCGATGAGCGCGTGCGCGGTGCCATCGCCACGGCGCAGCGGGCTCGTGAGGATCTTGTCCACCACGACCTCAGGATCTTCGACATCGCCTTCGTGAATGCGGGCGTATGCAAGCACCGGCATCGGACGCGTCATGTCATCGGTTGCAAAGACGTGTACGCCGGTTTCATCGCGGCCGTCCGCATCGAGATGCACGTGCGATTGCTCGACGACGAACACCGCGCTGCGCGCACGCAAAATCAGATAAAGCTCGCGCGCCGTGAGCTGTTCGAAATCCAGACTCTTCCAATTCATTTTTTGTTCTCCTTGCTTGCCGGCTGTTGCCGACGTTGCGACCGTTGAACGTTACGTCCCGCGAAACAAGCTTTCAGTGCGCAGGCGCACCGACCCTGGGGCTTGCGGGCCCGTCAAATAAGGCACACCACACGAATAGGCGTCCCCGGGGAAAAGGACGTCTTTCACGACAGCGCTCACGACACATCGGCGGCCTTGCGCGAATGAGCGCCAGGGACCGCGCACGTGCATTGATAGCGCTCGCGTCGTCAGGCACCTTCATGGGAAAATCAAAAATGCATACCGCCATTAAATGCGACGCCATCGAAGGCGATAACGGCGCAGGTAAAAACAACGAATGCTTCGGCGCGCACGCGGTATCGGTTGCCGGCTTCTCTGGCCCGAGGTAAGCCCATGAGCGCGTTTCATACCAGCGGTATGACGAGTTCCGGCGTCAGTCGTTCACGCGTCGTTTCACTCGATCCCTTGCGCATGCGTGCGAAACGTCATCGTGCTCACGCGTTGCATCGTGGGGAGCGCATCTGGCGTGACGGTGCAGGCCCTGTCGATTTATGGATCGAACTTCTTCACGGCAATGGACTCGAGCCGCTTGCGGCGCTTGCCTTCACCGTGACGCAAGACTTCGAGCAAGACCAGTTCACGCTCGGCCGCTTGCCGCCCGATGACATCGAAAAGCTCTACGGCTTGCAGGTGCAAGAGCTCGCCGTGTTCGATTCACTGGAAGAACGCGCGCTGGTGCAAACGCGTCGTTCGAATATCGTGCTCGTCGATGTCGATGCCTTCTTTCTGCCCGATCTGCGCACGCTTTCGTATCGGCGCGAACATGAGAAGACGACCATCGCCATCGACGTGATAGATCGCGATGCGCGACGGCTCGGCTACTTTCATCGCACCGGTTATCACCTTCTCGATGGCGACGACTACGAAGGCGTTCTGGGAACCCGTGCTGCGCACGATGCGGGGCAGTCAGGCGCAACGGGCACACTGCAAGGGCAAGCCCTGTTCCCGCACGTGGAGTTCGTTAAGCGCGTGCGTGATCCGTTGTCCGGCACGCCCCTCGCCGAGGTATCGGCGGACCTGCTGTGCGCGCATCTGCTGCGCCGCCCCATGCTCAACCCCGTCTCGCGCTGGCGTGCCGTGTTTCCCGGGCACGTGGACACCATGCTCGAACGCGGCGATACGTATGCGCATCTTTATGCGTGCAACGTGATGCGTCCGCTCGGGGCGAATTTCGAACTGCTCTCGCATTACCTTCACTGGATGCGCGAACAAGGCTTCGACATTCCACAGTCGACGCATATGGCCGCGCGCAAGATCGCAAGCGAAGCGATGGTGCTGCAATGCCGTCTTGCACGCGCGCTGTCGCTATCGGAACGCGACCTTTGCGATGCTTCCTTCGATGTCATCGAAGAGGCTTATGAACGCGTCGTTCCGCCGTTGGCAAGTATCGTCTGTTGACGGCTTCGCATTGAACGTCGCGTCGCTGACATCCGCATCGTCATCGCCGTTTCATGTGAACGTGCTCAGATGATCTTGTGGGCGCGATTGTCCCCGATGAAACATTTCCGCGCCGCTTCAAGCCCGCTGTTCATACTTTTCGCGAGGCGCTGAACGGCTTGAGCACCGCAAACGTTTGGCGACCGCCGCGCCTTGGCGAGCCGATGCGGGGACGTCGTCCAGGGCTGTGTGAGCGACGACACGCTCTTTTCGGCGCCCGAAAATTGCATGTGTGCGCGGCATGGCAAACGGACTCACTGCTTCGTGCACTGCACGCAACGTTTAGTCTTTCGCGAGAATGCAATGAAACGCTTTCTTCATTCGCCGCGAAGCCTTGCGTAGCAAGGCCTTGGCGGGAATCAAGAGGGCGCGGGATCGCCGCACGTTCGTTAGCCCACGAATTCGATGGAACACGGATGAATCAATTTCCAATATCCCTACGAAAGGAGGTGTCCGGCCGGTGGGATGTTGGTCTCTGAGGCTTATCGCACGGTGATCGCGAAAGATGGTCTCGGTGCTTCGGATGTTTGCGCTGAGGAAACCCCTTCCGGCACAGGGGCAATCCTAAGACCAGCAATGTTCAAGACTGAAACAAAAACGCGACGCTGCGCCGCATCACGAAGCAGGCCCGGACAGTGAGGCCCCACCAGCATTGACGTTGCGCGCATTGGCACAGTCCTCGCTAAAAGAGATGCGCAACCCGGACCGACGCGATCAACTAAATCAACTCAGGCGAAGACGGGCTGCTAACGGGGCTGGTGTGAGATGTTTTCGATAGCCGCAAGAGACGGCGTTTCGAGAACCTTCACACCAGTAAATAAAAAGTGAAGCGCAACGCGCGAAGTTACGAGAGAACAATCATGCTGACCCTCCAGTCCGACCTGCACGGCAATCACCTCCTGGGCGCCCTTCCGGCGCACGAATGGCAAGCGCTGACCCCGCATCTCGAACTCGTCCAGCTCCGCACCGAACAGCTGCTCTGCGATTCAGGCCAGCGAATTCATCACGTGTACTTCCCGACGACAGCCATCATCTCTCTCCTTCATACGATGGAAGATGGCGGCTCCGTCGAAATCGCCGCAGTGGGCCGCGAAGGGATGACGGGCGTGCCGGTCCTGACGGGCGGCGAAACCATGCCGACGCGCGTGCAGGTGCAATGCCCCGGCTTCGCGTACCGCATGAGCGCGCAAGCCCTGCGCGAACAGTTCGGCCGCTCCGACTTCCTGCGCCGCCTGATGCTGCTGTACATGCAGGCACTGCTCACGCAAGTCGCGCAGACGGCGGCATGTAATCGTCACCATTCGCTCAACAAGCAACTGTGCCGCTGGCTGCTGATCGAGATCGACCGCACCGCGTCCAACGAACTGCAAGTGACGCAGCAACTGATCGCGGACATGCTCGGCGTGCGTCGCGAAGGCGTGACGGAAGCCGCCGGCAAGCTGCACGACGCGGGCTTGATCCATCACAGCCGCGGCTGCATCAAGGTCGTGGATCGCGAAGGGCTCGAAGCGCGCGCCTGCGAATGCTACGGCCTCGTCAAGCGTGAGTTCGACCGTCTGCTGCCGCGCCTGCGCGCGACCGAAACGGCATCGGCCTCCAGCGTCTGACGATGCAGATGCAGACGAAGAGTCACGACGTGTTCGGTTGGACGGCCCGCTGTCTGGACGTGTTTTTCATCATCGCGGGCGGGGTGATCGCGCACTCCATGCGCTTCGCCTCGCTCGATTTCTACGATGTCGAGAAACTGCTGATCGCGTTCAACAGCGTGCTGGCGTTATTGTTGTTCCCGGCGTTCGGCGTATATGACACCTGGCGCGGCAAGCCGCTTCCCGTGATGCTGGCGCGCGTCGCGCTCGCGTGGATGGCCGTGGCCGCCGCCGCGCTGCTGCTCGCGTTCACGCTGCATCGCATGGATGCGGTCTCGCGCCTGTGGTTCACCTATTCGACGCTGATTTCCGGCGCGCTCATCATTCTCGCGAAATGCGTGGCGTATTCGAGCCTGCGGATCATGCGCGGGCGCGGGTTCAATCAGCGCACCGTGGCGATCGTGGGCGCGCAGGGTTTCGCGCGCACGCTGCTCGCGCATCTGAGCAGCACGCCGGAACAGGGCTTCACGCCTGTCTGCCTGCTCGACACGACAGGCGACGAGGAACTGCACGCGAGCGGCCTGGGCGGCCGTGTAGGGGCCTCAGCGCGCCTTCCGGTGCTGAACGACTTCGATGAGCTCGTCCAGAAAGTGCGCGCGGAAGAAATCAACGAAGTGTGGCTCGCCCTGCCGCTTTCGCAGGAACACACGATCTACCGCTTCGTGCATGCGTTGCGGCATGATTTCGTGAATCTGCGGCTGATTCCGGACACGCGCAGCATTTCGCTCTTCAACCATTCGATGACCGATGTCGCGGGCCTTGCGACCATCAACCTGACGACCTCGCCCGCCAGCGCGCTGCAAATGTGGCCGAAGCTCCTCTTCGACCGCTTCTTCGCGGCCGCCGCGCTGCTCGCGTTGTCGCCGCTACTGATCGCAATCGCGATCGCCATCAAGGCGACGTCCGACGGACCGGTGTTCTTCACGCAGAACCGCAAGGGCGCGGATGGACGGCCGTTCCGCATCTTCAAGTTCCGTTCGATGGCCGTGCATCAGGAATCGAAGGGCCACGTCACGCAGGCAACGCGCAACGATCCGCGCGTGACGAAGATCGGCGCGTTCCTGCGTCGCACGAGCCTCGACGAGTTGCCGCAGTTCATCAACGTGCTGTTCGGGGATATGTCGGTGGTGGGGCCGCGTCCGCACGCGCTCGAACATGACGATCTCTACAAGGATCTCGTCTACGGCTACATGTCGCGCTATCGCATCAAGCCGGGGATTACGGGCTGGGCGCAAGTGAACGGCTATCGCGGCGCGACCGAGAAGGTCGAAAAGATGCAGAGCCGCGTGAAGTTCGACCTCTTTTACATCGAAAACTGGTCGTTCTGGTTCGACATCAAGATTGTCGCGATGACGATGTTCAAAGGATTCATCGGACGCAACGCGTACTGAACGCGTATCGACGAAAAAGCCCGGCAACCGTGTTGCCGGGCTTTTTCCCTTCTCAGATGCACGTCTGATAGTCGATCCGCTCGACGCCCTTCTCCGTGCCGAGCAGGCACAGGTTCGCGCCGCGCGCCGCGAAGAGGCCGACCGTCACGACGCCCGGCCACGCGTTGATCTGCGCTTCGAGCGCGCGCGGATCGGTGATCGACAGGCCTTTTACGTCGATGATCTCGTTGCCGTTGTCCGTGATGAACGGCATGCCGTCCTGCGTCACGCGCACGATGGGCACGCCGCCGAGCGCCGCGAGCTTGCGGCCGATCGCCGTGCGCGCCATCGGCACGACTTCGACGGGTAACGGGAACTTGCCCATCACGTCGACGCGCTTGCTTGCATCGGCGATACACACGAACACGTCCGCCACCGACGCGACGATCTTCTCGCGCGTGAGCGCCCCGCCGCCGCCCTTGATCATCGCGCCGCCGTGGTCGATTTCATCGGCCCCGTCGACATACACGGGCAGCGATTCGATGTCGTTCAGGTCGAACACCGTGAAGCCGTGCGATTCGAGCCGCGCCGTGGTCGCGAGCGAACTCGACACCGCGCCGCGATAACGCGCCTTCGACTTCGCGAGCGCGTCGATGAAGCAATTGGCCGTCGATCCGGTGCCGGCGCCGATGATCGCGCCTTCCGGCACGTGCGCGTTCACGTAGTCGGCGGCGGCCTGTCCGACCAGTTGCTTGAGTTCGTCCTGAGTCATGGGAGTGGCGCTGCGCGTGGGGAAAATCCGATTTTATCGGAGCGCGCGCGGACCTCGTGCGTTTTGCGCGCGGTTTCAGAGCATTGCGTGCAAAAACCCGAGCGTATCGTGCGTGCGCGCGACCGACGCGATGAACGCGAACACGATGATCGCCAGCACGCCGAAGACGGCGCGCGCGCCCTTCGTGCGGCCGCGCTTCAACGCGAGCGTGCCGAGCACGATATAGACGACCAGGCCCACGATCTTGGCCGATAGCCACCCGGCGTTCGCCCCGAAGCCGATGATTCCGACGAGCGCGATGGCGCTTGCGAGCAGCAAGGTATCGACGATATGCGGCGCGATTTTCGTTGCGCGTGCGGCGAGCAGGCGCGAATCCGTCAGCATCCAGACCCAGCGCAGCACGAAGCCCGCGACGCTCAGGCCTGCGCACGTCATATGCACCGCGCGCAACGGCAGGAAGTAGTCGTTCATTTCACGGAAAGTATTTGTCGAGCAACGCCTGCGCGATGGCGTCGGACTCGGCATCGGCATTGCCCGCGCAGTCGGACGGGCGGAAGTGCATCTGGAACGCGCTGAACACGCGGCGCGTTTTCTCGTCCAGCACGCCATCGGTGCCGACGTCGTAGCCGTAGCGCAAGAGCTTCGCCTGCAACGCGCGGACGTCGGCGGGCGCTTTGGGATCGCGGCCGGCGAGATGCGCGGCGACGGTGGCATCGTCGGGCCATGCGCCGACGCCCGCCTCGTAGAGCGTGCGCCACGGAAAGAGCGGACCGGGATCGATCTTGCGTTGAGGCGCGATGTCGCTATGACCGACGACGCGCGTCGGCGGAATGCGATAGCGCTCGACGATATCGCGCGCGAGCCTGACGAGCGCGTCGACCTGCGCGGGCGGATACGGCTGCCAGGTGCGGCCAGCAGGCGTGTCGACGGGCCCGAGATTCACGTTCTCGATGCCGATCGACGACGCGTTCAGTTCCGTCGCACCTTGCCAGAAGCTCTGGCCCGCGTGCCACGCGCGCCTGTCTTCGGGCACGAGTTGATAGACGACCGGCTCGCCGTTCTGGACGCGCGGCGCGTCGGGGACGACATAGTGGACGCTGACTTCATCGCCCGTCAGAACGGCGAGTGAGCGCGCTTCGTCTATCTCGGTGTAGTGCATGACGAGGAAACGCACGCGCGAGTCGGCGTTTTTCGCGTGGTACTGCGTGTCGGCGATGTAGGTGCCGCGGTTTTGCATGGTGGGGG
>Ga0308174_10000129_pt1 | contig 30765 bp, 29 predicted proteins | sample PhyPR2_FD_203894 | JGI IMG/M metagenome (GOLD analysis project Ga0308174, IMG submission 203894) | Soil microbial communities from UC Gill Tract Community Farm, Albany, California, United States - DLSLS.P.R2 | ecosystem: Environmental > Terrestrial > Soil > Agricultural land | place: USA... | reverse complement strand
GTCGGCGCCTGCCAAGAAGACGGCGACCGCCACGAAGTCCACGGCGGCGAAGAAGTCGGCGCCTGCCAAGAAGACGGCGACCGCCACGAAGTCCACGGCGGCCAAGAAGTCGGCACCCGCCAAGAAGAGCGCCACCAAGACCACGGCGGCCACGAAGTCGGCCGCCAAGAAGACCACGACCGCCAAGACCTCGGCGGCCAAGAAGGCGCCGGCCAAGAAGGCGCCCGCGAAGAAGACCACGGCGAAGAAGGCTCCGGCCAAGAAGTCCTGACCGGCAGCACCACGTGATGGCGGGCCTCCTGCGGGAGGCCCGCCATCACTGCGTCTCGGCGCCGGTGACCGCCGCGCTGGTGTGCTGCCCGACGCCCAGCGCCAGGGCCTCGCGCAGGTCCTCGAGGTCGTCGACGTCGCGCCGCAAGGACGTCAGGGCGCCCTCGATCGCGACCGCTCCGGTCCCCAGGTGTGCCAGGCAGGAGCCCAGTCCGAACCGGGGGTCGAACCGGTCGTGGGTAGCGGCGTACAGCGTCGTGCCGAGGCCGGTGGCGTCGGCGACGAAGGAGGCCTCGTGGGCGGAGGCCTGCGCCAGCGCGGCGTCGAGGTCGTCCGGGCGGAGGGCTGGGAGGTCCGCGCACACCGCCACCGGGACCAGGTCCTCCCAGCGCCGACGCACCTCGGCGGCGGCCTGGCGCAAGGTGGCGTTCAGGTCGCCGGTCACCCCGTCGGGGATGGCGGTGCAACCGAGCGAGGAGAGCTGCCGGGAGAACTGCGCGTCGTCTGTGACGGCGAGGACCTCGCCCACGCTCCGGGCGGCCAGGCAGGCCGCGACGGTGTCCAGCGCGAACGCCGCGGCGAGGTCGCGTCGCAGGTCGGCGGGCGGACCGACGAGGCGGGACTTGCCGTGGGCCGGGGGCTTGACCGGGACCAGCACGGCGTACTGCGGAGAGGTCATCGTGATCGATCCTCGCAGGGCCCGCTCGCGTGTCGTTCGCCGGTGTGTCCGACACCGGTCCACGACCCTACGACCGAGTAGCCTGCCCCCTACACGGACAACGCCACGGCCTGGTGCCGGAGGAACGACAGGGACGCACGTGAAGGTTCGCAAGCTGCAGCAGCGGCGTGGGTGGGCGTACGGCATCGCCGTCGCCATCATCAAGCCGGCGCTGCTCGCGACCACCAGGCACGAGTGGACCGGCGGGGAGAAGATCCCGGAGAGCGGAGGGTTCATCCTCGTGCTCAACCACGTGTCCCACGTGGATCCGCTGACCGCCGCGCACATCGTCTACGACCACGGCCGGCTGCCGCGCTACCTCGCGAAGAGCGGGCTGTTCAGGAACAAGGCGCTCGGCTACTTCCTCACCGCCGCGGGCCAGATCCCGGTGGAGCGGCTGAGCCGCAACGCCGTCGGTGCCTACGACGCTGCCGTCGCGGCGGTGAACGACGGGGAGTGCGTCGTGGTCTACCCCGAGGGCACCATCACCCGCGACCCGGGACAGTGGCCGATGACCGGCAAGTCGGGCGCCGCGCGGATCGCCCTCGCCACCGGCTGCCCCGTCGTCCCGGTGGGTCAGTGGGGCGCCCAGCAGCTGCTCGCGCCGTACGCGAAGAGGCCCGACCTGTTCCCGCGCAAGCTGATCCGGATGAAGGTCGGGGATCCCGTCGACCTCGCCGACCTGCTCGCGCTGCCGCCCTCGCCCGAGGTCACCCAGCAGGCCACCGACCGGATCATGGCCGCGATCACCGCCCTCGTGGAGGACCTCCGCGGCGACCAGGCGCCGACCGAGCGGTTCGACATGCGCAAGGCCGGTGTTCGCGAGACCGGCAACCCCAACAAGGACCCCGACAGGTCCCGACGCAAGCCCCCCGGCAAGAAGGAGCGCCCATGAGCCACGAACCGACGAAGCACGGCAAGGTCGCCGTGTTCACCGCCGGGTCGTGGGGGACGGCCTTCTCGATGGTGCTCGCCGACGCCGGCAACGAGGTGGTGCTCTGGGCGCGGCGCGAGGAGCTCGCGCGGCAGATCAACGAGCAGCACGAGAACCCCGACTACCAGCCCGGGATCGAGCTGCCGCCGGCCGTCTCGGCCACCCACGACGTCGAGAAGGCGCTCCACGGCGCCGACATGGTGGTGCTGGCCACGCCCTCGCAGTCGCTGCGCCAGGGCCTGACCGAGTGGGCGCCGTACATCGAGTCGGACGCGGTGATCGTCTCGCTGATGAAGGGTGTCGAGCTCGGCACCCTGGAGCGGATGAGCGAGGTCATCGCGCAGGTCACCGGTGCCGGCCCGGAGCGCATCGTGGTCGTCAGCGGGCCCAACCTCTCCCCGGAGATTGCCCGGCGCGAGCCTGCCGCGTCGGTCGTGGCGTGCGAGGACGAGTCGGTCGCGCAGATGATCCAGCACCGCATCCACTCGGCGGCGTTCCGTCCCTACACCAGCACCGACGTGCTGGGGTGCGAGCTCGGTGGCGCCTACAAGAACGTCGTCGGCCTGGCGGTCGGCATGGCGGTCGGCCTGGGGTTCGGTGACAACACCACGGCCTCGGTGATCACCCGCGGGCTGGCCGAGACCGCCCGCCTCGCCACGGCGCTGGGGGCGAACCCGCTGACACTGATGGGCCTGGCCGGGCTGGGCGACCTGGTGGCCACGTGCTCCTCGCCGCTCTCGCGCAACCGGACCTTCGGCGAGAAGCTCGGTCGCGGCATGACGACCGAGGACATCTACGCCTCGACCCGCCAGGTCGCCGAGGGCTCCAAGTCGTGCTCCTCGCTGCTGGCGCTGGCCCGGGAGACCGGTGTCGACGCCCCGATCGCCGAGCACGTGGAGGCCGTGGTCGCGGGGCGGATGACGGCCCAGGAGATGATGGACTCGTTCATCGCCCGCGACACCAAGGCCGAGACTGACTGAGCAGCGGAGCGCGAGGAACGAGCGCGACGCGTGGGCTCAGGCAGGTTGAGCAAGCGACGCGACCGAGGAACGAGGTCGCGCGAGCGCGTCGAAACCCGGTGACGTAGCAGGGTTGGCGACCACTGGCCGCCGCCCTGCCTGCACTTCCGGGGTTTCGAGGCTCGGGCCCTGAGGGCCCTCGCACCTCAACCACCGGTGGCAGGGCCCTGGCACCTCAACCACCGGTGGCAAGGCCCTCGCACCTCAACCACCGGTGGCAGGGCCCTGGCACCTCAACCACCGGTGGCAAGGCCCTCGGACCTCAACCCCGGTGGCAGCTGAGGGTCCTCGCACTCAACCATCGCTGCTCAGGTCAGGTCAGGTCGTCCAACGCTCCCCGCAGGTCGTCCCACAGGTCGTCGACGTCCTCGATGCCAACCGAGAGCCGCACCAGCCCGTCGGGGATGGTCGCGGGCTCGGACTTCCAGCGCCGTCGGCGCTCGAAGGTCGACTCGACCCCACCGAGGGACGTGGCGTGGACCCACAGCTTGGTCTTGCGGGTCAGCAGGTCGGCGGCCAGCGCGCCCTGGGCCAGCACGACGGACACGATGCCGCCGAAGCCCGGGTAGCGGACCTCGCCCACGGCAGGGTGCTCCGACAGGCGCTGCACCAGCTCCTGGGCGTTGGCCTGGGAACGCTCGACCCGCAGGTGCAGGGTGCGCAGGCCGCGCAGGGCGAGCCACGCCTCGAGGGTGCCGGGCACCGCGCCGAGCAGGTCGCGCCGACCCTTGAGCACGGCGTACAGCTCCTCGTCGCGGGTGACGACGGCGCCCATGAGCACGTCGCTGTGGCCGGCGAGGTACTTCGTCGCCGAGTGGACGACGAGGTCGACGTCGAGGTCGAGCGGCTTCTGGAGCAGGGGAGTGGCGAAGGTGTTGTCGACCACGACGTAGGCGCCGGCCTCGTGCGCGGCCTTGCGGATGGTCTCGATGTCGGCGATCTCGAGCGCCGGGTTGGTGGGGGACTCCAGCCAGACCAGCGCCGCGTCCTCGCACGCGGCCACGACGGCGGCGGTGTCGGTGATGTCGACGAGCTCGGTCTGCAGGCGACCCCGCGCCTCGAGGTCGCCGAGCTGGAGCACGGTGCCGTTGTAGGCGTGCCGGGGAGCCACCACCTTGGCGTCGCCGCCGACCAGATCGAGGACCGTCGCGACGGCAGCCAGCCCGGAGGCGAAGCTCAGGCAGCGGCCGCCCTCGAGCGCGCCCAGCACGTCCTCGAACGCGGTCCAGGTGGGGTTGCCGTAGCGGCCGTACTCGAGGTCGCCGCCGGCGACGTACGTCGAGGCCATCACGATCGGCTCGTTGAGCGGCTGGTCCGGCCGGTGCTCGGGCCGGCCTGCCGTCACGGCGACCGTCGAGGGCTTCCAGTCGGGCGTGCTGCGGTCGGGTCCGGCTGTGGGACCGGACACGGGCTGGTGGCTGGCGGGCGGGTCCTGGGACATGCACCCGAGCCTAGGTGGATAGGGTCGAGCCGATGAACGAGCCCACCCCGCACCGCAAGCCCCGCGTCGCCGTCGTGTTCGGCGGACGCTCCAGCGAGCACGGCATCTCGTGCGTGACGGCGGGCAGCGTGCTGCAGGCCATCGACCGCGAGAAGTACGACGTCGTCCCCGTCGGCATCGCGACGGACGGCCGGTGGGTGCTGGAGTCGGGCGACCCCGATCGGCTGCGCATCGAGAGCGCCGACAAGCTGCCGACCGTCGACGGCGCGGGTGCCCCGATCGCGCTGGCCCAGCACGTGGGCTCCACCGACCTGGTCGTGACCGAGCCCTCGCAGCCGCCCCGGACGCTGGGCGAGGTCGACGTTGTGTTCCCGCTGCTGCACGGCCCCTGGGGCGAGGACGGCACCATCCAGGGCATGTTCGAGATGGCCGGCGTCCGCTACGTCGGCGCCGGCGTGCTGGCCTCGGCGGTCAGCATGGACAAGGCATACATGAAGATCGTCCTGCAGGCCGCCGGCCTGCCGGTGATGCCCTCGGTGACGGTCACCGCCCGCGAGTGGGCGAACGACGCGGCGGGCTGCCACGAGCGCGCGGCCACGATGGGCTACCCGCTCTTCGTGAAGCCGGCGCGCGGCGGGTCCAGCTTCGGGATCTCCAAGGCCCACGACGCCTCCGAGCTCGGCGACTGCATCGAGGAGGCGCTGCGCCACGACCCGAAGGTGCTCCTGGAGGTCTTCGCCGCGGGTGGCCGTGAGGTGGAGTGCGGCGTGCTGCAGGCCCTCGACGGCACCCCGGAGACGAGCGTGCCCGCCGAGATCCGGGTCACCGGTGAGCACGAGTTCTACGACTTCGCCGCCAAGTACCTCCCCGAGGAGGCCACCGAGCTCGACATCCCCGCGGAGCTGGCCCCCGAGAGGACGGCCGAGCTGCAGGCCCTGGCGAGGCGTGCCTTCGAGGCCGTCGGCTGCGAGGGGCTGGCCCGCGTCGACTTCTTCGTGATGCCCGACGAGTCGCTGGTCATCAACGAGATCAACACGATGCCGGGCTTCACGCCGACGTCGATGTTCCCGCGGATGTGGGCGGCCAGCGGCCTCGACTACCCGGCGCTGGTCGACCGGCTCGTCGAGCTCGCGCTGCAGCGCGACACCGGCCTGCGCTGACCTACTTGCACGGCTTGACCAGCTTCAGGTCGCGGTCGACGACCGCGCCTAGGGTGGCCGCCGTGTTGGGGAACCCGTCCGGGCGGTAGCCGCCGGGCAGGAACACCCGCACCCGCGGCCGGTAGCCCACGGCGGTCATGGTGACGTCCCGCGTCTGGTCGTCGGAGAGCAGCACGTCGTCGGGGACGTACCAGCCCACCCCGGCGGTCTGGATGCAGGTCGAGGTGTCGGAGAAGTCCGAGGGCAGGGGCACGCCGCACGTCAGGACGATCGCGGGATCGCCCCAGGCGGCGCCGAGGCCGGTGTCCCCGGAGACCTCGCGCGCGTGCTGGCCGGCCACGGTGGCGGGGAGGTCGGCGACCAGCTTGCGACAGGCCGCCCGGTCTGCGGTCGACATCGACGGCGCGTCGATCTCGACCGCACCCGAGCCGCCGCACGAGGCCAGCAGCAGCAGGCACACCGACGCGACGGCGCCCCGTGTCCAGCGGGACACGGGGCGCCGTCGACGGTCAGTCGTGCCGGCCACTCAGATGTGCACGACCGGGCAGGTCAGGGTGCGGGTGATGCCCTCGAGGTTCTGCACCTTGGAGACCACCAGCTTGCCGAGCTCGTCGACGTTGCGGGCCTCGGCGCGCACGATCACGTCATAGGGGCCGGTGACGTCCTCGGCGAGGGTGACGCCCTTGACCTGGGCAATGGCGGAGGCAACCTCGGCGGCCTTGCCGACATCGGTCTGGATCAAGATGTACGCCTGGACGACCATCGTGTGCTCCTCGTTTGTCTCGGTGCTCATGTGACGGTCAACCTACCGTGCCGGCCGCACGTGTCGATAGGTGCGCCCAGGTCCTGACCTCGGGCTCGGATCTGGTGGGATGGGCGCATGGTCTTTCCCCCCGACGCCACGCTCGCCGACGCCGGTGAGTTCGGACTCATCGACGCCCTGACCGCAGTCTTCGACCAGGGCGAGCAGGTGCTGATCGGCCCGGGGGACGATGCGGCGGTGCTGCGGGTGAAGACCGGCCACGTCGTCGTGTCGACGGACCTGATGGTCGAGGGCCGGCACTTCCGCCGTGAGTGGGCCTCGGCCGAGGACGTCGGCCACCGGGCAGCCGCCCAGAACCTCTCCGACGTCAACGCCATGGGCGGCCGCGCCACCTCCCTGACGATCGGTCTGGCGGCCCCCGCCGACCTGCCGGTGCAGTGGGCGCTGGACTTCGCGCGCGGGTTCGCCGACGAGTGCGCGCTGATCGGCGCCAGCGTGGTCGGGGGAGACGTCACCAGGGCCGACCAGCTGGTGATCGCCGTGACCGTGCTGGGCGCGTGCACGCAGGCACCGGTCCTGCGCTCCGGTGCCGCTCCGGGTGACGTCGTCGCGATCTGTGGTCGCCAGGGCTGGGCCGCCGGCGGCCTCGCCGTGCTCGGGCGCGGGTTCCGGTCCCCGCGGGTGCTGGTGGAGGCCTACCGGCGCCCCGAGCCGCCGTACGACGCGGGCCGTCTCGCCGCCGAGGCGGGCGCCACGGCGATGATCGACATCTCCGACGGCCTGCTCGCCGACGCGGGGCACGTCGCCGAGGGGTCCGGCGTCTCCGTCGACGTCCACCGCTCGGCGTTCGAGGTGCCCGATCCGCTCCAGGCGGTGGGGGCGGCCCTGGGTGCCGACCCTCTCCAGTTCATCCTCGCCGGCGGCGACGACCACGCGCTGCTCGCGACCTTCCCGCAGGGTGCGGTCCCCGAGGGCTGGTCGATCATCGGCGAGGTCACCGACGCCGGCCCCGACGGCCCGGCCGTCACTGTCGACGGCGCACCGTACGAGGGCCCGACGGGGTGGGTGCACTTCTGAGGGTGCCGGGTCGGCCCCCGTCGGTCCTCCTGCGGGGGCAAGCAGAAGGCCCCCGACAGCTGCGACGCAGCTCTCGGGGGCCTCTGTTGCTTCTACGTCAGCGCGAGACCTTGCCGGCCTTGAGGCAGCCGGTGCACACGTTGAGGCGCTTGGGGGTGCCGTTGACGGTCGCCCGCACGCGCTGGATGTTGGGGTTGAAGCGACGCTTCGTAATCTTGCGCGACCACGGCCGGTTGTGACCGAAGCCCGGCTTCTTGGCGCAGATGTCACAGACGGCAGCCACCGTGAACTCCTGAAGATCGAGGTTGCAGAACTAAGAGCCCGACCGAGCGGGCAACCGCATCAGAGTATCCGATGCCCCCGGCCCGGTGCGAATCGTGGCGAGCACCGCGTGATCGCCGCCGTCCCGCCCGGGTCCGAGTGGGGTTCGAGCCGGGCTCGGGCCGGGTCCGCGCTGGGCGGGTCGGGCGGCACCATGCTCGCACGCCCTATCCTGTGGCCTTCAGCCGGCGTGCACGGGACGCGCCCGCGCGAGAAGACGGGACACGAGGCACGGCGATGGAAGTTCCACACGGGGGCGCGATCGAGCTCGCCGTCGTGCTGCGCTTCGTCGACATCGCGACCGACGCCCTGGCCGGTGCGCGCGAGGAGATCGACGCGCTCAACGTCTACCCGGTGCCCGACGGCGACACGGGCACCAACATGTTCCTCACCGTCTCGGCCGCCCGGGACGCGCTGCGGGAGGCGACCGGGGGAGACCCCGAGGCCGACCGGGGCGCGGCTCTCGCCTCCTGCAGCCGCGGGGCGCTGCTCGGAGCCCGCGGCAACTCCGGGGTGATCCTCAGCGAGATGCTCGGCGCGATCTGCCACCGGATCGCGGCCTCGGTGCCCGGCGACCGGAGCGCCGTGGTCATGGCCGAGGCCCTGCGACAGGCCGCCGACGCCAGCTACGCCGCGGTCGGCACGCCGGTGGAGGGCACGATGCTGACCGTCGCGCGCGCGGCCGCCGTCGCCGCCGAGCAGCGTGCCGCCGACCCCTCGGCGCGGGCCCGCGACGTCTTCACCGCCGCCGCTGCGGCGGCCCGCGAGGCGCTCGTCCACACCCCCGAGCAGCTGCCGGCCCTGCGCGACGCGGGCGTCGTCGACGCCGGCGGACGCGGGGTGAGCGTCATCCTCGACGCGGCCGAGACCGTGCTGACGGGCCGCCGGCCCCCGCCGGTGGCCACCGCCTTCGGTGCGCACGCGATCCCGATCCCGCACGCCGCGCACCCGCGCGAGGGCGACCTCACCGCCGACGGCCCCGCCTACGAGGTCATGTACCTGCTCGACGCGGGCGACGACCAGATCCCGGCCCTGAAGAAGACGCTGGGCGGACTCGGCGACTCGCTCGTCGTGGTGGGCGGCGAGGGCCTGTGGAACGTCCACGTCCACGTCGACGACGTCGGCGCCGCCATCGAGGCCGGCATCGACGCCGGCCGGCCGCACCGGCTCCGGGTCACCCACTTCGCCGAGCAGGTGGACCGGGCCCGCGAGAGGGCCCGGCTGCGTGAGGACGAACCGGCCGGCCGCCGGATCGTCACCGTGGCCGCCGGCCCCGGGCTCGCGCGGCTCTTCGCCGAGGCGGGCGCGGTCGTCGTCGAGGGCGCTCCCGGCCGCCGGCCCTCCACCGGCCAGCTGCTCGAGGCCATCACGGCCTGCGGCGCGGCCGAGGTCGTGGTGCTGCCCAACGACCCCGACTCCGTCCGCGCGGCCGAGATCGCGGCGCGCACCGCCGAGGGGGACCACGGCCTCCGCGTGGCCGTGATCCCCACCCAGGCGCAGGTCCAGGGGCTCGCCGCCCTGGCCGTCCACGAGCCCGGGCGCACCTTCGGCCAGGACGTCCTCGAGATGACAGCCACCGCCCGCCACGCGCGGCACGGTGCGGTCACCGTGGCGGCGCGGCAGGCGATCACGATGGCCGGCCCCTGCGAGCCGGGTGACGTCCTCGGCGTCGTCGCCGGTGACTTCGCCCTCGTCGGGGAGGACCTGTACGCCGTCGCGACCGGCGTGCTGGACCGGCTCCTGGGCGGCGGCGGTGAGCTCGTCACGATCGTCGCCGGGTCGGTCGACCACAGTCCGCACGCCGCGGCGTACGCCGGCACCGACCCCGCCGACCTGGCCGCGCGCAGCGCCGCCTGGGTGGAGGAGCACCACCCCGCTGTCGATGTCGTCGTGTACGACGGAGGTCAGGAGCGCTACCAGCTCCTGATGTCGGTCGAGTGACCCGGAGCCGCGCATGATCACCCTCGAGTCGCCCATCGAGTCCGTCCTGGGCGCCAGCACCAAGGGGAAGAAGGCCAGGCGGATCGTCGAGGGGCTGGGCCTGCGCACCGTCGGGGACCTGCTGGACCACTTCCCGCGCCGCTACCTCAAGACCGGGGAGCTGACCCGGGTGGAGGAGCTGGAGGAGGGGCAGCTGCTCACCCTGGTCGGCGAGGTCGTGTCCAGCAAGACGCACACCTACAAGGACCGCCGCACGGGCAAGCCGGCGTACCGCCTCGACGTGACGCTGCGCACCGACGGCCCGTCGCTGCGGATGTCGTTCTTCGCCAAGTCCAGGCACATCAGCGACTGGCAGGCCGACCGGCTGCGCGTCGGCCGCCGCGGCATCTTCCTCGGCAAGGCCGGCACCTTCCGCGGCGACTGGCAGCTGACCAACCCGCAGATGGTGCTCTTCGGGTCGGGCGACGAGGACGCCGCGCAGATGTCCCTGGACGCGATGGGTGACTACTACCCGATCTACCCGTTGACCCATGGTGTGGACTCCTGGGACCTGCAACGCGCCGTGACCTTTGCGCTCACCGTCCTCGACGACGTGCCCGAGCTGCTGCCCGACGAGGTGCGCGCCGAGCACGAGGTCCTCGACGTCCGCACGGCCTACGACTGGATCCACGCGCCGAGGGACCAGGGCGAGGTCGCCCGCGCCCGGCGCCGGTTCCGGTTCGAGGAGGCCCTGGTCACCCAGCTCGTGCTCGGGCGCCGCCGGCGCGAGCTGATGGCCCTCGGTGCGCAGGCGCGGACCGGTGGTCAGGGCCGGCTGCTGGAGCGGTTCGACGAGCGGCTCCCGTTCGAGCTCACCGCCGGCCAGCGCGCCGTCGGGGCGGAGATCGAGCACGAGCTCGCCCAGCCGCACCCCATGCACCGCCTGCTGCAGGGGGAGGTCGGCTCCGGCAAGACGCTCGTCGCCCTGCGGGCGATGCTGCGCACGGTCGACTCCGGCGGCCAGGCCGCCCTGCTTGCACCCACCGAGGTCCTGGCGCAGCAGCACCACCGCTCGATCACGGCGATGCTCGGCGACCTGGCGGCCGGCGGGATGCTGGGCGGGGACCCCGACGCCACCACGGTCGAGCTGCTGACGGGCTCCATGACCAAGTCCCAGCGCACCGGCCCGCTGTCCCGGCTCGCCAGCGGCGAGGCGGGGATCGTGATCGGCACCCATGCCCTGCTCGAGGACACCGTGATGTTCGCCGATCTCGGGCTCGTCGTCGTCGACGAGCAGCACCGCTTCGGGGTGGAGCAGCGGGCGGCGCTCACCGACAAGGCCGGCACCCCGCCCCACGTGCTGGTGATGACCGCGACGCCGATCCCGCGCACCGTCGCGATGACGGTCTTCGGCGACCTCGAGACCTCGACCCTGACCGAGCTGCCGGCCGGGCGGGCGCCGATCCAGACCATCCTGGTGCCGCTCGCCGAGCACCCGCAGTGGATCGGCCGGGTCTGGGAGCGCGTGCGCGAGGAGGTCGCCAAGGGCCACCAGGCCTACGTGGTGTGCCCGCGGATCGTGCGCGACGAGATGGAGCAGGGCGAGCACGACCAGCTCGATCTCGACGAGGACGGCAACCTCGTCGTCGACCGGACCGGCACCGGCCTGAGCGCCGTGGTCGACGTGGCCGCCGACCTGACCGAGGGCGCGCTGCAGGGCCTGCGGGTGGCCTGCCTGCACGGGAAGATGCCCCCCGACGACAAGGACCGCACCATGCGGGACTTCGCGGCGGGCGAGATCGACGTGCTCGTCGCCACGACGGTCATCGAGGTCGGTGTCGACGTCGCCAACGCGACCGCGATGGTGCTGCTCGATGCCGAGCGGTTCGGGGTTTCCCAGCTCCACCAGCTGCGCGGACGCGTGGGCCGAGGCGGGTTCCCGGGGCTGTGCCTGCTGGTGTCTCGCTCCGACGCCGACACCCCGGCCCGGGCCCGCCTGGAGGCGGTGGCGGCCACGACCGACGGCTTCGAGCTGAGCCGGGTCGACCTCGAGCAGCGGCGCGAGGGCGACGTGCTCGGCAAGTCCCAGTCCGGCTTCAGGTCCAGCCTGCAGAACCTCCGCGTGCTGCGCGACGAGGCGACGATCCTCGACGCTCGCGCCGCGGCCAAGGACCTCCTCGATGCCGACTTCGAGCTCCGGCAGGTGCCCGCCCTGGCGGAGGCCGTGGAGCAGCTCGAACGGTCCGTGCAGTCCGAGTTCATGGACAAGTCGTGAGTGCCGCCGGCCTGGCGCGTCCGGCCCTGACCCGGGACCGCCCATGACGCGCATCATCGGGGGATCGGCCGGTGGCCGTCGCATCACGACGCCGCGGGGGGCCAGCACGCGCCCGACGAGCGACCGGGTGCGCGAGGCGCTCTTCTCGGCGGTGGAGTCGTGGTGCGGCTCGCTGCGCGGGCTGCGCTTCCTCGACCTGTACGCCGGGTCCGGCGCGGTGGGGCTCGAGGCGTGGTCCCGCGGGGCCGGGGTGGTGACGCTGGTGGAGCAGGACCGTCGGACCGCCGCCCTGATCTCGGCCAACGCCCGTGCGCTCGGGTTCGCCCGGGCCCACGTCGTCTCCGCCGCGGTGGCCGCCACCCTGCGCCGAACGCCCGCGGCGCCGTACGACGTGGTCTTCCTGGACCCGCCCTACCCGTTGGCGGACGCAGCGGTCGCCGACGACCTGGCCGCGCTCGAGCGCCACGCCTGGCTGGTGCCGGGGGCGCTGGTCGTGGTGGAGCGGTCGGCGCGCAGCCCCGAGCCGGCATGGCCGGCGGGCTTCTCGGGGACCCGGGAGAAGCGCTACGGCGAGACGGTGCTTTGGTACGGTCACGCCGCGTCCACGCCAGCCCCCGAGGAGTAACCGTGCGCCGAGCAGTCTGCCCCGGATCCTTCGACCCGGTCACCAACGGGCACCTCGACATCATCTCGCGGGCCTCGGGGCTCTTCGACGAGGTTGTCGTTGCCGTCGGGGTCAACAAGTCCAAGAACCGCCTGTTCAGCGCCGAGGAGCGCATGCAGATGCTCCGCGACGTCTGCGTCGGCTACGACAACGTGTCGGTGGACGGCTTCGACGGGCTGCTGACGACGTTCTGCGCCGAGCGGGGCATCCACGCCATCGTCAAGGGTCTGCGTGCCGTCAGCGACTTCGACTACGAGCTGCAGATGGCCCAGATGAACGCCTCGCTGGCCGACGTGGAGACCGTCTTCGTACCGACGAGCCCGGAGTACTCCTTCCTCGCCTCCAGCCTGGTCAAGGAGGTCGCGACGTTCGGAGGGGACGTCTCCGGACTGGTCCCGCCGCTGGTCCACGAGCTCCTCGTGGAGCGGCTCGCAGCCAGGGCCGCGGGCGAGGACCGGTAGCCGCAGGGCTCTGTTTTGCCGTCCCGCGCACTCGACGGTTAACATTCTTGGCGATCTGTCCTGTCCGGACCCGAAAGTGATTCCCCTGAGCTACATGGACCCGAGAGCGCCGCTCGTGCTCGACACACGCGAGCTCGGCCGCCGCCCGGGGTCCCAGCGCGAGGTTTCACGAACGGTGCCGGCACCGGCAGATCTGGGCATCGAAGTTCTCCGTGTCCCCGAAGGTGCGCCGGTCGATCTCGACCTGCGGATCGAGGCGGTCATGGAGGGAGTGTTGGTCACGGGCACGGCGCGAGCCGGGCTCGAGGGCGAGTGCGTGCGGTGCCTGGAACCGATCCGAGACGAGCTCGAGGGTCCGTTCCAGGAGCTGTTCGTGTACGCCGACCACGCCCTCTCCGGGGAGGACGACGAGGTCAGCAAGCTCGAGGGCGACCTGGTCGACCTCGAGCCCCTGCTGCGGGACGCGGTGGTGCTCGCACTACCGTTCCAGCCGTTGTGCCAGGACGACTGTCCCGGACTGTGCCCCGAGTGCGGGGCCCGTCTGGCAGACGACCCGGACCACGGGCACGAGGCTGCGATCGACCCGCGATGGGCGAAGCTGACCGGGCTCGAGAACCACCCCGAACAACCCGAGTAACACGTCCGGCCGGACGACCCGGTCCTGGTATGAGGAGAGAACAGTGGCTGTCCCGAAGCGGAAGATGTCGCGCAGCAACACGCGTCACCGTCGCTCGCAGTGGAAGGCCGTCGCGCCGTCCCTGGTGACCTGCGCGAACCCCGCCTGCGGTGCCAAGCACCTCCCGCACCGTGCGTGCGGCGAGTGTGGCCAGTACGGCGCCCGGGCCGACCGTCGCCAGGTCCTCTGAGCAGACCCGGTCCCCTGACCAACTACGGCGAGCTGCGAGCAGCGCTCGGGAACCCTGAGCTGGATCCCGAGCTGCTCGAGCGAGCCCTCACACACCGGTCGTTCGCCTACGAGAACGGCGGCCTGCCGACCAACGAGCGCCTGGAGTTCCTGGGCGACTCGGTGCTCGGCGTCGTCGTGACCGAGACGCTCTACCGGACCCACCCCGACCTCTCCGAGGGCCGGCTGGCCAAGCTGCGTGCCGCCGTCGTCAACGCCCGCGCGTTGGCGGAGGTCGGGCGCAGCATCGGCGTCGGCGAGCACGTGAAGCTCGGTCGGGGCGAGGAGTCGACCGGGGGCCGTAACAAGGCCTCCATCCTCTCCGACACCGTCGAGGCGGTCCTGGGTGCGGTCCACCTCAGCGGTGGGTTCACCGTCTCCGCGGACGTCGTGCACCGGCTCTTCGACCCGCTCATCGTCGCCGCCTCGGCGATGGGGGCGGGCCTGGACTGGAAGACGTCGCTCCAGGAGCTGTCCGCCGAGCACGGCCTCGGGGTCCCCGAGTACGTCATCGAGGACGACGGCCCCGACCACATGAAGACCTTCACCGCCCAGGTCCGGGTGGGGGAGGCGCTCTACGGCAACGGCGTGGGGCGCTCGAAGAAGGAGGCCGAGCAGGCCGCCGCCGAGACCGCCTACAGCGAGATCGCCGCCGCCCTCGGCGTCGAGGACCCGGCCGCGAGCGCTGCTCGCGGCGCCGTGGTCCCCGACTGACCCGGCCCCACACCGTGCCGGAGCTGCCCGAGGTCGAGGTCGTGCGGGCGGGCCTCGAGCGCCACGTGATCGGTGCCACGATCACCCGCGTCGACGTCCTCCACCCCCGACCCGTGCGCCGCGAGCTGCGCGGCCCCGCCGGCTTCGCGGCCGCGCTGCAGGGCCGCCGGATCGAGGCCGCCCGGAGGCGCGGCAAGTACCTCTGGCTCCCGCTCGACAACGGCGACGCGCTGCTCGGCCACCTCGGCATGTCCGGGCAACTCCTGGTCCAGCCACCCTCGGCCCCTGACGAGCGCCACCTGCGGGTGCGCCTGGCGCTGGCCGGGAGTGACGAGGGACGCGCCTTCGACACGGCTCATCCCTCGCCCACTCAGGGCAAGGAGCTCCGGTTCGTCGACCAGCGCATGTTCGGCGGCCTGTCGGTCTCGGCCGGGGGTGCCGAGCTCCCGTCGGAGATCGCCCACATCGCGCGCGACCCGCTCGACCCCGAGTTCGACGACGAGGAGTTCGTGCGCCGCGTGCGCCGGCGGGCCTCCGGCATCAAGCGCCAGCTGCTCGACCAGGGGCTGGTGTCGGGGGTCGGCAACATCTACGCCGACGAGGTCCTGTGGCGCTCGCGGCTGCACGGTGAACGGCCGGGGGAGCGGCTCACCGCCAGACAGGTCCACGAGCTCCTCGGCCACGCCCGCGAGGTCATGTCCGACGCGCTGGGGCAGGGGGGCACCTCCTTCGACGCGCTCTACGTCAACGTCAACGGCGAGTCCGGGTACTTCGACCGGTCGCTGCACGCCTACGGGCGCGAGGGCGAGCCCTGCGAGCGGTGCGGGACCCCGATCCGCCGTGTCGCCTTCATGAACCGGTCGTCGTACTTCTGTCCTCGGTGCCAGCCGGTCCCGCGGACGTCGACCCAGCGTCGTCGCACGCTGCCCCGGGCCGGCACCCAGCCTTTGCCGACCGCCGATTGACCCGACGCCTGTCGGGTGAGACTCTTGAAGACGGTCCGCTACCGCGGACTACCCACCCACCCGGAAGGCTCTTCCATGGCCAAGGCGCTGATCGGCTACATGAACAGCGACCTGCGGACCCCCACACGACTCGTGGCCGAGAACGACCGGCTTCGCACCCGTGTGGCAGAGCTCGAGACGCTGGTCCGCCGACTCTCCGAGGAGAACGACAAGCTGGCGGCCACCCAAGCCGCGCTGCTCGACCTCGACTCCGCCGCGATGCAGGAGATGCAGCCCGCCTGAGCCGGGCTCATCGAAGGGCGGCCGCGTGACCGCGGGCCCGCCACTTCGATGACCCGTCATGCGTCCCGTCGTCGCGCTCGCGTCTCTCGCTCTCGCCCTCGGTGCCGCCATCGGCGCGGCCGGTCCGGCTCTCGCGCACGGCGACCACACCGGGCCTCACCGTGCGCAGTCCGCGCTGGCCGGCGGGTCGGGCAGCGCTCTGGTCTCCAGCCCCAACGTCAGCCACCTGGAGGCCGACCCGGGGCAGGTCGGCATCTCGGGGTGCTTCATGCGCAGCGCCCCCATCCTCGTCACCAGCGGTGCGGACTCGGTACGGGTCTGGGACGTCTCCGACGCCGCGCACTCGTCCGTGGTGGGCGAGCTGGCGAACGTGCTGTTCGAGCACGAGGCGATGAACTGCGGTGAGCGCCGTACCTCCCACGGCATCCGCCGTTTCACCCTCATCGGCGTCGACTCGGTCCAGGCCTCGCCCGGGGACGTCCAGCACAGCAACGTGGGCGGCGGCGAGCTCATCGTCGTCGACGTCACCGACCCGACGACGCCGCGGATCCTCTCCCGCGCACCCGGGACGACCAGCACCCACACGGTCGCGTGCGTGAGGGCGACGCGCTGCACCTACGCCTACTCCGCGGGCGAGGGCAACCACTTCTCGATCTTCGACCTGCGCAACCTTCGCAAGCCGCGCGAGGTGGATGCCAAGCCGGGGACCCCCGGCGTGCAGCCGCACTGGTCACCGACGGCCGGGCACAAGTGGAACTTCGACGCCGCCGGCATCGGCACGCACACGGGCTGGAAGGGCGCGTCGATGTGGCGCACCACCCGCCCCGCGCACCGCAGCTGATCACCACGACCGGGCGGGCCGGCCGGGGCACCGACCCGCGCTACCCGGGCTGGAACGACTTCATCGAGCACAACTCCTACCGGCCCAACGCCCGGGCCTTCGAGCCGGACAGCTCGCCGTCCTTCGCGCACGGCAACGTCCTGCTCACCACCGAGGAGGACTACGAGCAGACCGACTGCAGCAAGGCCGGCTCGTTCCAGACCTGGTGGGTCAGGCGGCTGGACGGTACGAGGTCCGCCATCGTGCCGCTGGACAAGGTCGAGCTCTCCGACCTGGGCTCCTTCCCGTTGCCCCAGGGTGCGTTCTGCTCCTCCCACTGGTTCGACTACCGGCCCGGTGGGATCGTCGCCGCCGGGTTCTACGGCGGGGGGACCCAGCTCATCGACGCCCGCGACCCGCGCCACCTGAAGTCCTACGGGTACGCCGTCTGGGGAGGCTCGGAGGTGTGGGACAGCATGTGGGTCCCGGCCTACGACGCGGCCGGCCACCAGACGGGTGCGAAGAGCAACGTCGTCTACTCCATCGACCTGGTCCGCGGCCTCGACGTGTACGCCGTCGACGTCCCCGGCGACCGGGTCGGCGCCGTGCCCTCGCCGACGTCAGTACCCGCCGGCTCGGTCCGGGACCGCGCCCGCGACGGGGTGGTGCCGCTCGGGCTGGTCGGAGGCTCCATGGCCCTGTCGTTCGCCGTACGCCGGCGGCGCCGGTCGACCGCGGTCGACTGATCCCGGATCCCGGCCGAGCCGGCGAACCACGGACGAACCCGGCGCGGGCACACACCCCGTGCGGTGTGCCCGCACCGTCCCCGAGCCGACCCACCAGCGGCCCTGGTCCCGCGGCTCCGGCTCAGTCGCTGTGGCTCAGCGGCCCTGGCTCAGCTCGAGGGCGTGGTCGATGAAGTACTGCGCGGCCTGCGTGTGACGAAGGCCGACGACCGCGCCGATGTCGAAGTGCACGCCGGTGAGGTCCGAGATGGCGGCGGCATCGAGAACGGCCAGCTGGCCGATCGACTGCGCGAGGTGGTCGGTGCCGAGGTGGGTCCTGTCGACGGTCGTCGCGCCAGAAGCCACGCTGCTCAGCGCCAGGGAAGCGGCGATGGCTGCTGCGGCGGCGGCGTAGGAAGGGGTGAGGCGGAGGGTGCGGCTGGTACTCATGGGTCGGCTCCTCTCGTGCAGCACGCTCTCCCGAGCTCCTCCACCAGAGGACCTGCCGGCACCACGACCCGGCTACGTCGTCGCCTCAACCGGCACGAAATACCCACATTCCACAGGGTGTCGCCTCCACCGCGATGGTTCGCATGGGTGATGCGCGGGCGAATCGGGTCTGCGTAGCGTGGAGACATTCACTGGGAGTTCGCATGGGACGTGCCGAACGAAGAGTGGGGGCCTGGGTCGATCTGGTCGACGACCTGCTCACTCGCCCGACCAGCACCTTCCCCCGGCAGCTCCTGTCGGCCCGGCTGCACGAGACCTTCCGGTGCCAGGTGTCGTGGAACTGGCTGGACGGCCCGGGCCGGTCCGGCTTCGTGTGCCATCTCCCGATGCCGGGGTGGCCCCCTCCCGAGATCCGGGAGGCCATGGTCGCGGCGATAGACGAGCACCCCCTGATCCGCTGGTTCGCGGCGACGGGAGATCCGGCGGCCATGACGATCGGCCGGGTGCCGCGCGCTCTGATCACCCCCCGGGGGCATGCCGCGGTGCGGGACCTCCTCGTGCCGGTGCAGATGGACCAGCAGCTGGCGATGCCCTACCGGCTCGACCCCACGCACCACCGGGCGTTCGTCATGGCCCGTGGGGATGGGGACTTCTCCTCCGAGGACGTCCGCGTGGCGCGGCAGGTCCAGCCCCTGCTCCAGCTGCTGGACCGGCACTTCCACACCCTGAGGCGCGATGCTCGCAACGGTGGCGAGTCTGGCGGGCTGACCGGGCGCGAGCTCGCGGTCCTGCACCTGCTGGCCGACGGGTGCACGGCGACCACGATCGGCTCCCGGCTGGTCATCTCGCCCCGGACGGTGCACCGCCACCTGCACGGCATCTACCGCAAGCTCGGCGCGGCCGATCGCGTGCGGGCCGTCCTGGTCGCCCAGGAGGCGGGCCTGCTCGCCGACGGGTCCGAGCGGCCCTGCGAGCAGCGCCTCCAGCCCGACCTGGCCGGGCTCTCCGGGATCTTCGAGGGGGGCGAGATCCCGGAGATGTGACCCGGACGCTGACTGGGGTGACGCCATGTGGACGCCGCGTCGGCGCTCGGGTGATCGGGAGCGAATGCTTCCCTCCGTGGCGGGAGCTAATCCCGGTGACGAGGCCGCTCGCAGCGACTAGCGTTCCCTCCTTGTGAGCTCGATCGTCGACACCGTCGCCCCGCCGCGCCTGGGCAACGGCTTCCGCTGGCTGCTCGCATCGTCGTGGGTGTCCAACCTGGGCGACGGAATCGCGATCGCGGCCGGGCCGCTGCTGGTGGCCTCGCAGACCCACGACGCCTTCCTGGTCGCGCTCGCCGCCCTGCTGCAGTGGTTGCCGCCCCTCGTCTTCGGCCTGTACGCCGGGGCCCTGTCCGACCGGCTCGACCGACGGCTGATCGTGGTCACCGTCGACCTCCTCCGGGCAGGGGTGCTGGTGCTGCTCTCCGTGGCCGTGGTGACCGGGACCGTCTCCATCGCGGCGGTGCTCGTGTCGATGTTCCTCCTCGGGACGGCCGAGGTGTTCGCCGACAACACCACGAGCACCCTGCTGCCGATGCTGGTCGACCGCGACGACCTCGCGATCGGCAACTCGCGCCTCCAGACCGGTTTCATCACCGTCAACCAGCTCGCCGGCCCGCCGATCGGCGCCGCCCTGTTCGCCACGGCGGCGGCGCTCCCGTTCATGACGCAGGCCGTGCTGGTCGCGCTCGGAGCGATGCTGGTCTCGCGCATCGTGCTGCCCGCCCACCGGCGCGAGGGCACGGGCGAGCGCCACATCGGCCAGGACATCGCGGAGGGCTTCCGCTGGGTGCGGCACCACGCCGCGGTCCGCACGCTGGTGCTGACCATCTTCGTCTTCAACATCACCTTCGGTGCGGCCTGGTCGGTGCTGGTCCTCTACGCCACGCGGCACCTCGGCATGGGGGCCATCGGCTTCGGCCTCCTGACGACGATCTCGGCGGTGGGCGGCCTGATGGGCACGCTGTCCTACGGCTGGATCACGCGACGGGTGAGCCTGGGCGACCTGATGCGGGTCGGCCTGGTGATCGAGACGTTCACCCACCTCGCGCTCGCCCTGACCACCCGGCCGTGGGTGGCGATGGTGATCTTCTTCGTCTTCGGAGCCCATGCGTTCATCTGGGGCACGACCTCGATCACCGTGCGCCAGCGGGCCGTGCCGTCGGAGCTGCAGGGCCGCGTCGGCGGCGTCAACCTCGTGGGTGTCTACGGGGGCCTGGTCATCGGGTCCGGGATCGGCGGCCTGCTCGCGCAGCACTGGGGCGTGACCGCGCCCTTCTGGTTCGCGTTCGCGGGGTCGGCGGTGTTCGTGGTGCTGATCTGGCGCCAGCTCTCCCACATCGCTCACGCCGACGAGGACACCGTCTCCACCTCGTCCTGAGGCAGTGGGGTCGAGGGTCGGCGGCGGCGTCGTACGACCATGCGGGCGCGGGGACGTCTGCCACCGCGACGAGCTGCTGCACGACGTCTGGCACCTCGACTTCGACCCCGGCAGCAACGTGGTCGAGGCGTGCCTGCGGCGGCTGCGCGCGAAGATCCCGGCACTGCCCGTCGAGACGGTCCGTGGCGTGGGCTACTGCTTCTACAGCGAGCGTCCGTGAACGGCGTGGCCAGGACGCCGCTGCTGGTGCCGTGGCTGGTGTGGGCAGCGATCTGCCTCACGGCGATGGCTGCGTGGCCGGGGGGAGGAGACCATTCCCTACCACCTCGGGTACGCCGGGCTGGCGATCGCGTTCGGCCTCGACACCTGGAGCAACCGCCGGGCCTACCTCGCCCTGGCCGGTTTCACGCTCGGGACCGGGATCGTGCTCGTCGAGCGGGCCGCGACCGGGGTCATCGCCTGGGAGGAGACGGCGGAGATCCCGCTGATGTGCCTGCTGATGGCGCTGATGGTCTGGCACGTGGGTCGGCGGCACGCCGCGCTGGCGCGGGTCACCGAGCTGGCCGAGCGCGACCGGGAGCAGGCGCTGCGGCGCGAGCGCATCGTCCGGGTGACCTCGCACGAGATGCGCACCCCGCTGGCCATCGCGACCGGCTACCTCGATCTCGTCAGGGAGAGCGACGTCGCCGCCCACCAGGCCGCCGACCTCGCCGTCGTCCACGACGAGCTGGACCGGATCGCCCGGGCCGCGGACCGGTTGCTGAGGATGATCCGCTTCCACGAGGAGCTGCCGATGGAGTCCTTCGACCTCGACGCGATGGTCCGCAGCCTGGTCCTGCGCTGGGGCGTGGTCGCCCCCCGGGACTGGCAGGCCGACGTGTCGGCGGGGCGTGTGGTGTGCAGCGAGGAACGGTTGCGGGCCTGCCTCGACACCCTGGTGGAGAATGCCGTGCGCTACACCACCGTGGGCGATCCGATCCGTGTCTTCGCGCGCCGCGAGGGCGGATGCCTCGTGCTCGGCGTCAGCGACGGCGGCGAGGGCGTGTCGGTGGCGCAGGCCGCGGCCGTCAACGACCACGGCGAGGACGACGGCGACGGTCCGCTGCCGACCGATCCCCGCTCGCAGACGGGCCTGGGGCTCTCACTGGTCCGCGAGATCGTGGAGTCCCGCGGGGGTGAGATCAGCGCCGGCGCCGGCCCCGAGGGGGGAGCGGTGGTCACGTTGCGGATGCCGGACGTGCCGGCGAGATCGGTGCCCCGCCCGCCGCTACCCCGCCAGGCACCGCTCGAGGGTCCGCGTCGGGGCTCGGCGGCACCCGAGCTGGGGCTGACCGGTCGCTGAGCCGCACCGCACCAGCGCGAAGCCGCCGGCAACTTGTTGAGCTGGGCCTCATTCACACGCGAGTTGGGCAACATGAGCCCAACTCAGAGCCGATTTCGGCCCAACTCGACGGTCCCGGGTTCGGTCCGGGGTTCGGGCTGAGCGGTCACGCCTGCCGTGGAGAGGGGGTGGCTGCGGGTAGGGTGTGCCGCGCTGATCTTCCCCACGGCGTGCTGCGACGATGCAGCCTGACGTTCAGCGTCCCGTGACGGGTCGACGGATCCTCCGTCGGGCCCAGGATGGTGAGGAGCCGCACGTTGTACCTGAAGAGCCTGACCCTGAAGGGGTTCAAGTCCTTCGCCTCCTCGACCACCCTGCAGCTCGAGCCCGGCATCACCTGCATCGTGGGGCCCAACGGCTCCGGCAAGTCCAACGTGGTCGACGCGCTGGCCTGGGTGATGGGCGAGCAGGGCGCCAAGTCGCTGCGCGGCGGCAAGATGGAGGACGTCATCTTCGCCGGCACCTCCGGGCGCCCCCCGCTGGGCCGCGCCGAAGTGCTCCTCACGATCGACAACAGCGACGGTGCGCTGCCGATCGAGTACGCCGAGGTCACGATCAGCCGCACCATGTTCCGCAGCGGCGGCTCCGAGTACGCCATCAACGGCAGCTCCTGCCGCCTCCTCGACGTCCAGGAGCTGCTCTCCGACTCCGGCATCGGCCGCGAGATGCACGTGATCGTCGGGCAGGGCCAGCTCGACTCGATCCTGCACGCCACGCCGGAGGATCGCCGCGGGTTCATCGAGGAGGCCGCCGGCGTCCTCAAGCACCGCAAGCGCAAGGAGAAGGCGCTGCGGAAGCTCGACTCCACCGAGGGCAACCTGACCCGCCTGGCCGACCTGCTCAGCGAGATCCGGCGGCAGCTCAAGCCGCTGGGCCGCCAGGCCGAGGTGGCACGCAGGGCGGCGGCGGTCCAGGCCGACGTGCGCGACGCCCGGGCCCGCCTGATGGCCGACGACCTGGTCACGGCCCGGACGGCGCTGGAGCAGGAGCTGGCCGACGAGTCGGTGCTGCTCGAGCGTCGTGAGCAGGTGGAGGCCGCCATCGCCACCGCCCGCGAGCACGAGGCCGCCCTCGAGGCGGCGCTGCGCGAGGACCTGCCTGCGCTCTCGGCCGCCCAGGAGACGTGGTTCTCCCTCTCGGGGCTGCGCGAGCGCCTCCGCGGCACCCAGTCGCTGGCCGCCGAGCGGGTGCGCAACGCGTCGGGCACCTCCGAGGCCGACGACTCGCGGTCGGGCCGCGACCCCGAGCAGATGGAGGCCGAGGCCGAGCGCGTACGCGAGCAGGAGCAGCGCATCGCCGCCGAGGTCGACGGGCACCGCACGGCGCTCGAGGAGGCCGTCGCGGCGCGCAAGGCCGTCGAGGACGCCGCCGCCGAGGAGGAGCGCCGCGTCGCCGGCCTGCAGCGGGCCGCCGCGGACCGTCGTGAGGGGCTCGCCCGGCTGCACGGACAGGTCAACGCCCTGAAGTCCCGGGCGGCCGCGGCCGACGACGAGATCGGCCGGCTCACCCTGGCGCACGAGGACGCCCTGGCCCGGGCCGACCGGGCGCAGCGCGACTTCACCTCGCTGGAGACCCGCGTCGCCGGCCTCGACGCCGGCGAGGAGGGTCTCGACGCGGAGCACGAGGCCGCCACCGCCCAGCTCGACGACATCGAGGAGCGGCTCGCCAAGACCCGCGACGAGGCCCAGCAGGCCGACCGGGACCGGACCAGGCTGCTGGCCCGCAAGGACGCCCTCGAGATGGGCCTGAACCGCAAGGACGGCGCGGGCGCCCTGCTCGCCGTGTCCGACTCCGTCTCCGGGCTGCTGGGCTCGGTCGCGGCCCTCCTGTCGGTCCGCGCCGGGTTCGAGGCCGCGGTCGCCGGCGCCCTGGGGTCGGCCGCCGACGCCGTCGCGGTCGTCGACGCGGACGCCGCCGTACGCGCCATCGGCCTGCTCAAGAACGACGACTTGGGCCGCGCCGGGATGCTGCTGGGCGGCGATCCCGGCTCCGACGACCGGGACTGGCCCGCCCTGCCCGGCCACGCGGCGTACGCCGTGGACGTCGTCGAGTGCCCCGACGTGCTGCGGCCGGGACTGGCCCGGCTGCTGTTCAAGGTCGCGGTCGTCGACGACCTCGCAGCCGCCCGGAGCCTGGTCGCGGACCTCCCCGACCTCACGGCCGTCACCCGTGAGGGCGACCTGCTGGGCGCCCACTTCGCCTCCGGCGGATCCTCCAGCCAGCCGAGCCTGATCGAGATCCAGGCGGCCGTCGACGAGGCCGCCGAGCAGCTCGCCGAGGCGACCGCGGCCGGCGAGCGGCTGGGCTTCGACCTGTCCCGCCTCGAGGCCGAGCGGCTCGAGGCGCACAAGCGCGCCGACGTGGCCCTCGCGAAGCTGCACGAGTCCGACGCCACCCTGGCCGCGGTCGCCGAGGAGCTGGGGCAGTACGGCTCCCAGGCCCGTGCCGCACGGGGCGAGGCGGAGCGACTCACCCAGGCCATCGAGAAGGCCCGGGCGGCGCGCGAGCAGGACCTCGCCGGCCTGGCCGAGCTCGAGGCGCGGCTGGCCCGCGCCGAGGACGCTCCCGAGGAGGAGCCGGACACCTCCGTGCGCGAGCGTCTGGTCGAGGACGCCCGCACCGCCCGCCAGGGCGAGATGGACGCCCGCCTCGCGTTGCGCACCTCCGAGGAGCGCGCCCGCGCGCTGCACGGCCGGGCCGACTCGATGCTGCGCGCCGCCCGCGCCGAGCGGGAGGCCCGCGCGCGGGCCGCCGAGCGTCGGGAACGGCTGCTCCGCGAGGGGCGCGCCGCCGAGGCCGTCGGCGCCGCGGTTGCCTTCGTGCTGGGCCGCCTGGAGGTCTCGGTGCACCGCGCCGCAGAGGCCAGGGCCACGGTGGAGCAGGCGCGCCAGGGCCGCGAGCAGGAGCTGCTGAGGGTGCGCGCCAGCCTGCGGGACCTGGGTCGCGAGCACGACGAGCTCGTCAACTCGGTGCACCGCGACGAGATGGCCCGCACCCAGCAGCGGATGCGCATCGAGCAGCTGGAGGAGCGCGCGCTCGAGGAGCTCGGGCTGGACCCCGACGGACTGGTCGCCGACTACGGGCCGGACCAGCCGATCCCCGTCGAGCAGGAGGCGCCGGCCGACCAGGACCACGACGAGGACGGGACCGACCCCGGCGAGGCGCCCGCGCCCGCGACGGTGCCGTTCGTGCGTGAGGAGCAGCAGAAGAGGCTGCGGGCGGCCGAGCGAGCGCTGTCGATGCTCGGCAAGGTCAACCCGCTCGCGCTGGAGGAGTTCTCCGCGATGGAGGAGCGGCACAAGTTCCTCACCGAGCAGCTGGAGGACCTGAAGAAGACCCGCAAGGACCTGCTCGACATCGTCAAGGAGGTCGACAGCCGGGTCGAGCAGGTGTTCACCGAGGCCTACGCCGACGTCGAGCGCGCCTTCGACTCGACGTTCGCCCGGCTCTTCCCCGGTGGTGAGGGTCGCCTGGTGCTCACCGACCCCGGCAACATGCTCGCCACGGGGGTCGAGGTCGAGGCCCGGCCGCCGGGCAAGAAGGTCAAGCGGCTCTCGCTGCTCTCGGGTGGCGAGCGGTCCCTGGTGGCCGTGGCGTTCCTGGTCGCGCTGTTCAAGGCCCGGCCCTCGCCGTTCTACATCCTCGACGAGGTCGAGGCCGCGCTCGACGACACCAACCTGGGCCGGCTGCTGGAGATCTACGAGGAGCTGCGGGAGAACTCCCAGCTCCTGGTCATCACCCACCAGAAGCGGACCATGGAGGTCGGCGACGCGCTCTACGGCGTGACCATGCGCGGCGACGGCGTCTCGGCCGTGATCAGCCAGCGGCTGCGCGAGGCGGAGCCCGCCTGAGACGTGTCTCCTTACTCCATGGCCTGCTGCCCGGGGCCCGGGCGCCCGGACTGCGTTGTCGTCAGTCGCCAGGACTCCGTCCCGCCTCCCTCCTCCGCCTTGCCAGGCACTCCAGCGGACGACGCTCGCGACGGCCGAGAGTAAGGGGACACGTCCTGTGGCTACCCGACCGACCCGCTCCGACTACGTCCGGTGGGAGCGCGTGACGACCCGCTGGGCAGACATCGACGTCTACGGGCACATGAACAACGCCCGTTACTTCGAGCTCATCGACACCGTCGTCAACAACCACCTCGCCGAGGGCACAGGCGTCGACATCCGCGACCTGCCGGCCATCGGGGTGGTGGCGGAGGTCTCGTGCCGCTACTTCGCGGAGGTCGGCTATCCCGAGCCGGTCGACCTGGGGATCGTGGTCGACAGGGTGGGCACGTCCAGCGTGGTCTACCGCGTCGGCCTCTTCCAGGGGGAGGGCGAGGAGGCGGCCGCCGAGGGGCGGTTCGTCCACGTGTACGTCGACAACACCGACCCGGCCCGCCCGGTGACCCCGATGCCCGACATCGTCCGGAGTGCTGTCGAGCCGCTGCTGCGCGGCTGAGGTTCGCTGGGGAGTCGGACGCGGTGACGTCCGCCACCGGACACGCCGACCGCGGCCGGGCCGGCGTACGAGCGGTGCTGCAGGTGTGCGACCGTGGATCTGCGGGTAAGTGACTACCCGACCACCTTCCGGGAGGACTCCGTCGTGCTCGTGATCATCCTCGTGATGCTGCCCATCGTCGTGCTCGCCGTGCTGGTGGTGACGTTCGTGGCGTTCCCGCACCGGGGTGAGGATGTGCCGAAGGCGCCGTGGCTCGGCGAGGCGATGAGCAATCTCGCCGACGTGCTCCCCACCCTCGACAACACCGAGGGCGAGCAGACGGCGGGGTCGAACGCTCGGTCGACGGGTGGCCAGGTCCGTCCGCCCGCCCCGCGCACGGGATCCAGCCTGCTGCCCTGAGGCACCTGCCTGAACCACCTCCCCTGAGCACCCTCCCGTCCGGGCGCCTCTGGTTGGATTGAGCCATGACCATCCTCGCCCTGATCGTGCTCATCGCCGTCGCCGCGGTCCTCCTGGTCGGCCTGGGCGGCGGGCTGCTCGTCGGCGGTCGGCGCCGCAACCGGGTCGAGCCGCCGCGTGGCGGCACCGACGTCATCGCCCCGCCACCGAGCGAGGTGGACGTGGAGGCCCCGGGGGAGGCTCCGCCGGCGGTGGAGGCGCCCGTCGTCGAGCCCCCGGTCCTGGAGAGGCCCGAGGGCACCGCCTCCCGCCTGGCGCGGCTGCGCCAGCGTCTCGCCGGGTCGCAGAGCGGCCTGGGCCGCGGCCTGCTGGCCCTGCTCTCGCGGGACCGCCTCGACGAGGACACCTGGGAGTCCATCGAGGACACCCTGCTCACCGCCGACGTCGGCGTCGCACCCACCCAGGAGCTCGTCGAGAGGCTGCGCACCCGGATGCGGGTCGACGGCGGCCAGGGCGTCGACGTCCGCGCCGTGCTCCGCGAGGAGCTGCTCAGCCTGGTCGACCCCGACATGGACCGGCGCCTGCAGGTCAGCGGCGCCGACGGCCAGCCCGGCGTCGTGCTCGTCGTCGGTGTCAACGGCGCCGGCAAGACCACCTCGGTCGGCAAGATCGCGCGCATCCTGGTCGCCGAGGACCGCAGCGTCGTCCTCGGGGCGGCCGACACCTTCCGCGCCGCGGCCGTCGAGCAGCTGGCCACCTGGGGTGAGCGGGTCGGCGTCGACGTGGTCCGCGGGCCCGAGGGCACCGACCCGGCCAGCGTCGCCTTCGAGGCGGTCAAGGAGGGCCTCGACACCGGGGCCGACACCGTCATCGTCGACACCGCCGGGCGGCTGCAGAACAAGCAGGGCCTGATGGACGAGCTCGGCAAGGTCAAGCGGGTCATCGAGAAGCAGGCCCCGGTGACCGAGGTCCTGCTCGTGCTCGACGCCACCACCGGCCAGAACGGCATGATCCAGGCCCGCGTCTTCAGCGAGGTCGTGGACGTCACCGGCATCGTGCTGACCAAGCTCGACGGGTCCGCGAAGGGCGGCATCGTGGTCGCGGTCCAGCGCGAGCTGGGCGTGCCGGTCAAGCTCGTCGGCCTCGGCGAGGGGGCCGACGACCTGGCGCCCTTCGACGCCGGCGCCTTCGTCGACGCGCTGCTGGGCTAGCCCCCCACACGTCCCGGCCGCGGGGCGGCGTACCCACCGCAAGGTCGGGCACGCCGCCCCGCGCTGCTGTTCACACCGAAGTAACAAAACCGGGGAACTCGTTGCCTGACCGCAACACACGGGCACGAGCGGTGAAATCTCGCGCCGCGAAGGTTGCGGCCAAGTGGGATGCGAACCTCGACAGACAGCGCGGTCAAGAGGGGGAACCGTCTCGAAACCTGGGAACTCCTGGAGGTTCTGTGGACGGCTACTACGCCTTCATGCTGGTGGCGACGGCTCTCGTCCTGATGATGACCGTGCCGGCACTGGCGCTCTTCTACGGCGGCATGACCCGCTCCAAGTCGGTCCTGAACATGATGATGATGTCGTACGTCGCGTTCGCGATCGTGGCGCTCGTCTTCGTGCTCTGGGGCTGGTCCGAGGGCTGGGGCGGTGACGGCGTCGGCAACAGCAACGGCAAGCTGATCGCCAACCCGTTCACGATGTTCGGGCTCGACGGGGTGAGCTGGGGCAGCTACATCGGCGTCCTGTTCCAGCTGACCTTCGCGGCCATCACCGTCGCGCTGATCAGCGGGGCGATCGCTGACCGCGTCAAGCTCTCGTCCTGGATCGTGTTCGTGCCGATCTGGGTGACGCTGTGCTACTTCCCGGTCGCGCACAACGTGTGGGCCGGCGGCTGGCTCGCGAGCCACTGGGTCGCGCAGGACTACGCGGGCGGCACGGTCGTCCACATCAACGCCGGTGTCGCCGGCGGCGTCCTCGCGCTGATCATCGGCAAGCGGATCGGCTTCGGCAAGGAGCCGATGCGGCCGCACAACCTGACGCTGACGATGATCGGCGCCGGCCTCCTGTGGTTCGGCTGGTACGGCTTCAACGTCGGCTCGATCGTCTTCGTCGCCGGTGACGGCGCCCAGAAGGACACCGCCCAGTTCATGACCGAGACCGGCGTGACCTTCATGAACACCACCATCGCCACCTGCGCCGCCATGCTCGGCTGGCTGCTGATGGAGCGGATCCTGCACGGCAAGGCAACCTCGCTGGGTGCCGCGTCGGGCATCGTGGCCGGCCTGGTCGCGATCACCCCGTCCTGCGGCGCGGTCAGCCTGGTCGGCGCGATCGCCATCGGAGCGATCGCCGGTGCCGCCTGCGCCGCCGCCGTGGGCCTGAAGTTCAAGTTCGGGCTCGACGACTCCCTCGACGTCGTCGGCGTCCACCTCGTGGGCGGCCTGATCGGCACCCTGCTGATCGGCTTCCTGTCGACCTCGTCGGCTCCCGGCGGCATCGACGGCCTGTTCTACGGTGGCGGCTTCAGCTCGCTGGGCCACCAGACCATCGCCGCGCTGTTCACGATCGTGTGGACCGGCGTGCTGACCACGGTCATCGCGCTGCTGATCAAGGTCACGATCGGGTGGCGCGTCAAGGACGAGCAGGAGGTCGAGGGCATCGACTTCGCCCAGCACGGGGAGTCGGCGTACGACCTGCACGTGGGCCTGGGTGGCGGCGGCTCGTCCGCGACCTCGGTCCTGGCCAAGAGCACCGTCACGGAAGGGGTGAACGCATGAAGCTGGTGACCGCGGTCATCAAGCCGCACAAGTGGGAGGACGTCCGCGAGGCCCTCGAGACCTTCGGGGTGACGGGGATGACCGTCTCGGAGGTCAGCGGCTACGGCCGCCAGAAGGGCCACACCGAGGTCTACCGCGGGGCGGAGTACGACATCGCCCTGGTCCCGAAGATCCGCATCGAGATCGTCGTGGACGACGGGGACGCCGAGGACGTCGTCGGCATCGTCGTCAAGACCGCCCAGACCGGCCGGATCGGCGACGGCAAGGTGTGGATCAGCCCGATCGAGACCGTCGTCCGGGTCCGCACCGGCGACCGCGACGAGGCCGCCCTCTGAGAGATGCCAACTCATGTAACGCGGTGTCCACGTCACTCCCGCGGTGCTGCAGCACCGCACCGGAGCCGTGGACACCGCGTTACATGTTCGGCGCCGCCGACTCGTTAACGCGGGCGAAACAATCCCGGCGGGTGCCCGTAACAGCGACTCGGGAAGGTGGGCGCCCATGACCGCTCTCACCGCCGCCGCTCCCGCAGCCCTCGACACCGGCGACACGGCGTGGTTGCTGGCGGCCTCGGCCCTGGTGCTGCTGATGGCGCCGGGGCTCGCGCTGTTCTACGGCGGCATGGTCCGCTCCAAGAGCGTGCTCAACATGATGATGATGACCTTCGGGTCGCTGGCGGTCATCACGGTCCTGTGGGTCCTGGTCGGCTACTCGCTGGCGTTCGGTGACGACGTGGGCTGGGGCCTGCTCGGCGACCCCGGGCAGTACGCCGGCCTCGGCCAGCTGATGTCCTCGGACAGCAACGGCGCCTCGACCGTCCCGCTGATCCTCTTCGCCGCCTTCCAGGGGCTCTTCTGCGTGATCACCGGCGCGCTGGTCTCGGGGGCCATCGCCGACCGGGCCCGCTTCGGCGCGTGGCTGGTCTTCGTCTCGGTCTGGACCCTGCTGGTCTACGCCCCGGTGGCGCACTGGGTCTTCGACCGGTCGTCGGGAGACCACACCGGTGGCTGGCTGATCAACAGGATCGGGCTGGTGGACTTCGCCGGCGGCACCGCCGTCGAGATCTGTTCGGGTGCCTCGGCGCTGGCTCTCGCGATCGTCCTGGGCCACCGGGTCGGCTTCGGCAAGGACCCGATGCGCCCGCACAACCTGACCCTGGTGATGCTCGGGGCCGGGCTGCTGTGGTTCGGCTGGTTCGGCTTCAACGCCGGCTCCGCGCTCGGCGCCGACCAGGCGGCGGCCGTCGTCTTCACCACCACGCTGGTCGCCGGCGCCGCGGGAACGCTCGGCTGGCTGGTCGTCGAGCGCCTCCGCGACGGGCACGCTACATCCCTGGGCGCCGCGTCCGGCATGGTCGCCGGGCTGGTCGCGATCACCCCGTCCTGCGGGTCGCTCTCGCCGTTCGGCGCGATCGTGATGGGCGCGGCGGCGGGCGCCGTGTGCGCCGGGGCGGTCGGGC
>Ga0308174_10000128_pt1 | contig 30952 bp, 23 predicted proteins | sample PhyPR2_FD_203894 | JGI IMG/M metagenome (GOLD analysis project Ga0308174, IMG submission 203894) | Soil microbial communities from UC Gill Tract Community Farm, Albany, California, United States - DLSLS.P.R2 | ecosystem: Environmental > Terrestrial > Soil > Agricultural land | place: USA... | reverse complement strand
ACGAGATCATCTTTTATCGCCATGAAGATGTCGTCACGCGGGTACGGGACCTGACCAATGGCGAGGGGGTCACCACCGTGTTCGACACGGTCGGGAAGGACACCTTTGAGGCATCGTTGAAATCCCTGAAACGGCGCGGCGTCCTGGTCGGCTGCGGAACGGCCTCAGGCCCATTCCCGCCAATCGACGCGCTGCAGCTCGCGATGCAGGGTTCGGTCTATTTCACGCGACCCGCATTGGCCGACTACATCGCCAATCCGGCAGAGCGCGAGGAACTGGCGAACGCTCTCTTCGGGCACGTCGCGGCGGGCCGAATCAAGATCGAGATCAACCAGCGATACGAGCTGGAAGACGCCGTGCAGGCGCATCGGGACATCGAGGCAGGGAAGACGACGGGCTCGTCGATCTTCGTCATCTGATGAAGGTCGAGAAGCTCACCAATCACATCGGGGCCGAGCTTAGTCAGATCGGCCTTCCCGAGGCTATCACGAACGACGACCTCTTCGGCGAATTGCGCGAAGCACTTCTAGCGCACAAGGTTCTCTTCGTTCGCGATCAGCAGATCAGCAAGGCGGAGCATGTCGCCTTCGCGCAGCGCTTTGGCCAACTTGAGGACCATCCGGTCGCGGGAAGCGACCCGGACCACCCCGGCCTCGTGTGCATCTACAAGGACTTGGATTCGCCGCCGGACCATTACGAAAATGCTTGGCATTGCGACGCCACGTGGCGGGAAAAGCCGCCCTTAGGTGCAGTCCTTCGCTGTGTTGAATGCCCGCCTGTCGGCGGCGACACGGTCTGGGCGAACATGGCCCGTGCGTACGATGATCTCGCGAACAACGTGAAGAAGACTGTCGACGGGCTGTTCGCGCGCCACTCGATCGAATCCAGCTTCGGTGCACGCATGACCATCGAGAAGCGGCACGCGCTCAAGGCGCAATTCCCGGACGCCGAGCATCCGGTCGTGCGAACCCACCCCGAAACGGGCGAGAAGGTGCTGTTCGTCAACAGCTTCGCGACGCACTTCACCAACTTTCACACGTCGGAGAACGTGCGTTACGGGCAGGATTATTCGCCCGGCGCATCGCAGCTCCTGAATTATCTGATCTCACGCGCCGCAATCCCTGAATATCAGGTGCGCTGGCGGTGGCGGCCAAACAGCGTCGCCATCTGGGATAACCGCTGCACGCAGCATTACGCGGTCATGGATTACTGGCCCGCCGTCCGGAAAATGGAGCGCGCGGGCATCATTGGCGACAAACCTTACTGACGGAGAAGAACCATGCAGTTCATGGACGATAGTCTACTGCCCGAAAACCAGGACCCGCTGGTCATCCAGGTGGCCCCTTATGCGCCCAGCTTCCTGCCGCGCGACAGCGACGACATCGCCGTGTCGATGAAGGACCAGGTCCAGAAGGCGGTCGATTGCTACAATGCGGGCGCGACGCTCCTTCACGTTCACGTCCGTGAGCCCGACGGCAAGGGCTCGAAGCGGCTCGAGATGTTCAACGAGATGCTCGACCGCCTTCGCACCGCGGTGCCCAAGATGATCCTGCAGGTCGGCGGTTCGATCAGCTTCGCGCCGAAGGATGAAGGCGAGGCCGCCAAGTGGCTGGCCGACGACACGCGCCACATGCTGGCCGAGTTGAACCCCGCGCCCGACCAGGTAACGATCGCGATCAACACCAACCAAATGAACGTGATGGAGCTCATCACGGACGAGGATGCCGCCGGTACGTCGATGGGCGAACCCGACTACAAGCTCGCCTACACCGAGATGTATTACGAAAGCGGCCCTGCCTTCGTTAAGGAGCATCTAAAGCGTCTCGTCGGCGCTGGCATCCAACCTCATTTCATGATCGGGTCGATCAAGGACCTGGAGACCGTTGAGCGCATTGTTCGCAGGGGCGAATATTTGGGTCCGCTGGTCATCAACTGGGTGTCGATCGGCGGCGGCCACGACGGGCCCAATCCACGTAATCTGATGGAATTCATCAATCGCCTGCCTCAGCATGCCGTGTTCACGGTCGAAGGACTGATGCGCCACGTCTATCCGCTAAATGCCATGGGCATCGCGATGGGTTTCCACGTGCGCGTCGGCCAGGAGGACAATCTGTACGGTCGCCGCGGCGAGCGCGCGACCTCGGTCCAGCAAATCGAGAAGATGGTCCGGTTGTCGGAAGAACTCTTCCGTCCGATTGCGACTGGCGAGCAGGCGCGCGCAATCTACAAGCTCGGCACGACCTATTCGAACGTCGACGAGACGCTCGTCCAAAACGGCTGGCTTCCTAACCGCAAGCCTGCAGCCGTCGCGAGGCGCGAAGCGGCGTGACCAAAGCGCCGGCCCCCGGGCCGGACGTTTCCGCCTACGCCTGGCTGGTGTTCGCGCTGACGTTCGGCCTGCTGATTTCCGACTATATGGCTCGGCAGGTGCTAAGCGCCCTCTTCCCGCTGCTGAAAGCGGAATGGCATCTTAGCGACGCACAGCTGGGCCTTTTGTCAGGCATCGTTGCGGTGACCGTGGGGGTGCTAACGATTCCGATTTCACTGCTCGCCGATCGGATTGGCCGCGTGAAGAGCATATCTGCCATGGCGGTGCTGTGGAGCGTCGCGACATTGCTCTGCGGCCTGGCAGCGACGTACAATCAAATGCTCGCCGCGCGCGTACTCGTCGGCGTCGGCGAGGCTGCCTACGGAAGCGTCGGCATTGCCGTAATCATCGGCGTCTTTCCCGAGCGCCTGCGCTCGACGCTCACCGGCGCATTCATGGCCGGCGGCCTCGTGGGACAGGTGCTCGGTGTTGGCGTCGGCGGTGCGGTCGCCGCAGCGCACGGTTGGCGTTTTGCCTTCGTGGCAATCGGCGGAGCCGGTCTGCTGCTGGCGATCCTCTATCCGCTCGTCGTCCGGGAAACGCGACTGCGGGCGGACGCGGAAGTGCAGCGCGCCCGGGTCTCGCTGACGAATATCGGAGCCTTGTTCTCGGGCCGCGCGCTCAAGTGCGCTTATGTGGGAAGCGGACTACAGCTGTTCGTCGCCGGTGCATTGCCGGCGTGGCTGCCGACTTACTTCGTTCGCTACTACGACCTGCCGCTCAAGCAGGCGACGTCGAGTGCCGCCGCGTTCCTCGCGCTCGCCGGAGCCGGGATGATTGTCTGTGGTATGATCAGTGACAAATTCGTACCCGGAACACGCCAGCGGGCTCTAATTAGCGCCTTCTACTGCATGGGATGTGCCGCCACGGTCACGGCGGCGTTCACTGTCGGCCCAGGGGCCGCTCAGCTAGTCCTTCTTGGTATCGGCATGTTCTTGGCCGCAGCTTCTGCGGGACCATCGGGTGCTATCGTTGCCGCCCTCACTCCTGCGGCGCTGCACGGCACCGCCTTTGCCATTCTTACGCTCGCCAACAATGCGTTCGGACTGGCGCCGGGGCCGATCGTCACCGGCTGGGCCGCGGACCGCATCGGTCTACTCGGCGCTCTTCAGTTGCTGCCATTCGCGAGCATGGCGGCGGCACTCATCTTCATCATCGGGACGCGGTCACCGCGAGCCGCCCTCGGAGCTGCAAAAGCCGCATGACGATCGAAATTGCGCGCGCCCAGGCGCCGCTCACAGATGCCGCGCGAGCGGCGTCGATCGGCAGCGTCACGCTTCGGATTGTCCCCGGGTTAGCTCTGTGCTGCTGCGTTGCCGGCGCCGGATACGCTTTGCAGCGAATTGAGCTGCTTGCGTTCGGCGGCGTGTGGATCGAACCACTGGTGCTAGCGATCCTTGTTGGTGGGGCCATTCGAACCGCCTGGGCTCCCGGTCCTGCATGGAAGCCGGGCGTCGACTTTAGCACCAAACTGCTTCTCGAAATCGCCGTCGTAATGCTTGGCGTTTCGGTCAGCGCAGCCACTATCCTGTCAGCTGGCTTCCCCCTCCTGATTTCCATCTTGGGGATGGTGGCGGCCGCGATAATGCTCAGCTTTGGGATCGGTCGCGCTCTCGGTTTGCCCAAACGTCTGGCAATCCTCGTAGCCTGCGGCAATTCGATTTGCGGCAACTCCGCGATTGTCGCGGTTGCGCCGGTGATTGGCGCCGACGGCGATGACGTCGCTTCCTCGATTGCGTTTACAGCAGTGCTCGGAGTCGTCGTGGTGCTGATCTTGCCGTTGCTCGGCGCGATTCTGCACATGACGCAGCTTGGATATGGCGCACTTGCGGGATTGACCGTCTACGCCGTTCCCCAAGTCATTGCGGCCGCGGCTCCGATGGGTGCGAAGTCGGTGCAAATCGGGACCTTGGTCAAGCTCATCCGTGTGCTGATGCTCGGCCCCGTTTGTCTCGTGCTTTCACTGATGACCGCGCGATTGCGGGAGGCGCCCGACGAACAGGCGCCGCATGTTACGGCTCGCGATCGCCCTCGGTCGGGACGGCCGGCACTGCACCAGCTCGTTCCGTGGTTCATCATCGGCTTCCTCATCATGGTCGTGCTCCGTTCGGCCGACGTCATCCCCGCCGGAGTGCTCTCTCCGATTGGTAAAGCGGCAACGACCTTGACGGTGATCTCGATGGCGGCGCTCGGGCTGGGCGTCGATGTGCGCACCGTTTCCAGAGCGGGGATCCCGGTAACGATCACCGTCGTACTGTCATTGCTGGCGCTTGGCACGGCAAGCTTTGGCTTAATCCGACTGCTTCATCTCTAGCCGTCTGGCCGATCCCGGCGCGAAGCCACTGATCCGGTAGTCACTAAGGATAAGGATAATCTCATCAATCCGAAAAGGTTGGTGGCAATCTAAGCAACTGCGTCCGACCGCCGAAACTCGCTGGGCAATCTGGCGCGAAAACGAAAGTTCGTGGCGCGGCGTCGAAAAGTCGCTCCCGTAACATCTCTACCGTCGCCGCCAATCTGGGGAGGAATTTTAGTGATTCATCGTAATCGTTTGCTGGCGTGCGCCAGCGCGGCGTCACTGGCTTTTGGTCTGTGTTCGGTTCCTGCAGCTGCCGAAGGGCAGCAGCTCGCATCTCCGCCGCAAACAGACACGGCGAGCGGTAAAACAGACGTCGCGCAGAATTCCGGTAACGACACACAGATCGTGATCACCGCGCAGAAACGGTCGGAAAATGTTCAGCAGGTGCCAATTTCCGTGGCTGCTTTTTCCGGCCAGACGTTGATCAAGTCCAACGTCACCGACATTGCGCAGATCGGAAAGCTCGCGTCGAACTATCAGGCGACGAAGAGCGTCCAATCGTCATTCATGCGTGTGAACATCCGCGGCATCGGCGCGATCGGCAATACGACCATTGAGCCAAGCGTCGCCATATTCGTCGACGGGGCCTACGTGCCGCGCGCGGGCGCGGTTGTCAGCTCGCTCCTCGACATCGAAAGCGTGGAAGTGCTTCGCGGTCCGCAGGGCACGCTGTTCGGACGGAACGCCAGTGTCGGCGCCTTGTCGCTGCATTCCGTTGCACCGCGCTTCAACGAGCTTTCAGCCAGGATCACCGGTGAAGTCGGGACCGGCGACCGCTATAAAGTGGACGGGTTCGTCAATATCCCGGTGGGCACGCAGGCCGCTTTCCGCTTCGCCGGACTTCATCAGTCACTTCAGGGCTATTGGCACAACAAGTTCGACGGCAAGACCTACGGCGGCACTGACGACACCGTCCTCCGCGGCAGCTTCCGGGCGAAGGCCGGTCCCGTCGATTGGATTTTCCGTGCCGACTATTCCCATGTTCAGGGCGACGGGATTCCGAACCTTGGATTCGACAAAGACTCCGTCTCGGCCGCCCAGCTTACCCGCCTTCAGGGCATCCTAGCCGGTGGCCCGGACCTCAATTTCAACGACCGCAATTTCAATCAGTACGTTACGGCCGATCTACACGACCGACAGTGGGGACTGAACAGTACGCTATCTTGGGACGTGGGTGGCGGATCTACGGTGCGGCTGATCGATTCGTATCGGGATTGGAAGAATACGCAGCTGGACGGCGACGTCATTTTCTCGCCCGCTCCGGTCCTTTCCCGCCGGGGCGACTTCGCCTCGAAGAGCCAGAACCACGAGCTTCAGTTCATCTCTCCTACACGGAGCTGGCTCGACGGCCACTTCGATATGGTCGCCGGCCTCTATTTCTTCCGCGAAAAATATAATCTCGGCGAAAATTTCGACATGAACTCGCAATATTGCAATGTGGCGTTCCCGCCGCTCACGCCGCAGTTCATTGCGCTGCGGACCGGCTGCAACACTATGCTGACGGCGAATGGCGGGCATCTCGACAATGCGACCGACCAGAATGTCTACCAGAAGGTCGACAGCTACGCCGCCTACGCGCAGGGCAACGTTTACCTGAACGACAAGTTCTTCGCGACGCTTGGCGGGCGTTTCACCAAGGACAAGAAGGAAGGGACCTACTCACAGACCGCGAACGCCTTCATCGGAAGGGGCATCTTCCGTGCTCCGGAAGCGCTGACGTTCCCGGATTTGAACCAGAGCCGCTTCACGTACCGTCTGGGGCTGAACTATCAGCCGACAAAGGACTATCTGATCTACGGAAGCTATTCGACGGGATACAAGTCGGGCGGCTACAATAGCGGCGGCAGCGCGCTGCCCCTGTCTACGTTCGACGCGAGCGGTGACCTCGTCTCGACCAAGCGCATCTTCGATCGCGAGACAGTGCAAGACTGGGAACTTGGCGCAAAGACGAGTTGGCTCGACCACAAGCTGACGCTGAACCTCAACTTCTACCGGATGGACATCAGTGGCTACCAGGACCGCGCCTTCGACGGGGTCAGTTTCACCGTCCTCAATGCCGGAAAGCTACGCCAGCAGGGCTTCGAGTTCGACGCCGTGGCGCGGCCGCTGAACGGTCTCTCGCTGTTCGCGAACGTCGCCTATCTCGATTCGAACTTCCTCGACTATCCAAACGCCCCAGGCCTTCCGGGCTGTGCAACCGTCAACGCGGCCTGCACGGCGGCCGGACTTCGAGCAACGCAGGATTTGCGCGGCAAGCCTGCGCCTAACTCACCGAAGTGGAGCGGACGCCTAGGCTTCGACTGGACCGGAGACCTTGGGTCGAACGGATGGAAGTGGGACGCAACGTCGAACCTGAGCTTCTTCTCGAAGCAATATGAGGGGATCATCACGGACGATAACCCGCAGACGCTTGAGCCGTCCTATGCCATCCTGGGCGCGCGGTTCTCGGTCAGTGGACCAGCCGACCGATGGACTGCTTCGCTGTTCGGCAACAACCTGCTCAACAAGCAGTACGGACTGGCGAACCTCTACCAGCCCCTCGACAGCTCTCTCCTTCTACGGAACGGTATCTTTCCCGGCAGCACTGCCGTGCGCCGCCAACATGCCGATCCGCGCACGATCGGGGCGTCACTCACGTTCCGATACTAGGAATTGGTGGGAGGACTCGGCGCGGAGTACGGCGCCGAGTCACTCCGCTGCCCAAAGGGGCCACTTCTTACGCCAACAAGCGGTAACCGACGCCCGGTTCGTTGACGATCAGCTGCGGTTGCGCTGGCTGGGCTTCCAGTTTCTGTCTTAGGCTGCGGATCGCCACCCGCAGATATTCGGTCTGGCCGGCGTGCGCCGGCCCCCAAACCGATCGCAGCAGGTTTTCGTGGGTGAGGACTCGGCCCGGATGCTTCGCCAGCTCAGTTAGCAAATGCCACTCCTTCGGAGTCACGTGAACTTCTTCCCCAGCGCGGCGCACCGTCCGCGCCAGGAGATCGATACTCACGCGGCCCGCCTCCACCACCTGACGCTCGGCTTCAGAAGCCAAGCGCTGCCTTAGCGACGCGCGAACGCGTGCAAGCAGCTCCTCTGTATCGAACGGCTTGGTGACATAATCGTCGGCACCAAGATCGAGCGCCGCAACCTTCTGCTCCGTCTCGTCGCGCGCCGAGACGACGATTAGTGCCGAACGCGGCTCCTGTCGCAGCGCCGTGACGAGTTCGAGCCCGTCGCGATCGGGGAGGCCCAGATCCAACAGGATGAGGTCCGGCTTATCGATCGATTTGGCGTTAAGCGCTTCACGCCCATTCGATGCTTCGATGACGGAGTAGCCGGCGCGGTTAAGGGTCGCACGCAGGAGCGTCCGAATATGCGGCTCATCGTCGACGATCAGGACTTTCGTGGCCCTAGCCGGCATCCGCGGCCTCGGCAGGGTGGATGACCAGTGTTTTGGGAAAACGCATCGCGAAGACGGCGCCACGGCGATCGGCTCGATTGGTCGCGGTTACCTTCGTCCCCATGGCTTCGGCAAATGCCTTGACGATTGCCAGGCCCAGCCCTGCGCCACCGCTGCGATCCGAGCCCTCCATCCGCATAAAGGTATCAAGAGCGCGCTCGCGGTCCTGCGGAAGTCCCGGCCCTTCGTCCTCGACGCAGATAAACACTTCCCCTCGGTCAGTGTTTGCAAAAACTCGGATAGGTCCGCCGCCCACGGAATAGCGCAGCGCATTGTCTATCAGGTTGATGAGGCAATGGTGGAGGAGCTGCGCGTCAGCGATCACCAGCGGCAAGTCGTCCGGCAAATCTACGCCAGGTTCTTCTCCGCCGAATTCCCCGCGCAAGTCCTTGAGCGCCGCGGACACCGCGTCGACCAGATCGACTGGTTCCGTCCTCAGCTTCACTGCGCCCGATTCGATCCGCGCCATGTCGAGCAGATTCGAGATATAGCGCTCTAGCTTTCCCGCCTCGGAAGAGATCGTGCGGACCAGCGCCGGGTCGAGTTTGTCGGCGCAGCGAAGCTCAGCGGCCGCGCCGATGATACCTGTCAGCGGCGAGCGCAGGTCATGGCCGACCGATGACAGCAAGGCCGACCGGAGACGGTCGCGCTCGCGAAGGCTCATCACCTCCCCACTGTCGGCATCCGCACGCGTCCGCTCCAGCGCCAGCGAAACTTGATCGAGAAGATTGGTCAGCAACGCCACTTGCTCTTCATGCACCGGCGGCGCTCCATCGTCCCGTGCGAGACCCGCTGCGGCAATCGCGTCAGCAGACGAGCGGACTGGGTAGAAGACCCATTCCGCAGGCTGCATCCGCGCCGTGGCGCGGCCGGCCGCTTCGCCGGACTCAATCGTCAGGGCCGCGGCCGCCACGTCGGTGGGCGTCAGCCGATTACCTTCGGGAAGCGCGGCGACGATCGCTGGCTCCGGCAAGCCAGTTACCAGCATCGTGTTGCACTCGAATAACCGATGAAGCTCCTCACAAGCAGCTTCGGCCACCCCCTTCTCCGTGCGGCAGGAAAGGAGGCGGCCGGCGAACCCGGCAATCGTCGCATTGCGAGCAGAATGCGCTGCAGCGAGGCGGGCTTGCGCCCGGATACGGGACGCTAGCTGGCTCGTGACCAAGGCAACGATGAGCAGGACAATGACGGTCACGACATCGGTGAGCCGGTCCATCCTGAAGGTGTGGATTGGGCTCGTGAAGAAGTAATTGTAGGCGAGAGCGGCACCGATCCCCGCGAGAAGCGCCGGGCCGAGACCCCAGAGTGCCGCCGCGGCAAGGACTGCCGGCAGATAGATCATGTCTACCGGCGCCGTGCCCCACCGAGGCGCGATCCACAGGCCGACGAGCGTCGAGACCGCTACCATCGCAAGCGAACCGGCGTAACGCTCGACCGACATCAGAATGGTCGCTGGAGCGCGCTCGCCGAGCGCGGTCAGTTCATCCGAGTCCGCCATGGCAGTTAAATCGGCGTCGATGGGAGCCGGGTCCATAGGCGAGCGCCCAAATTGCCGCGTTCCTGATCGTCCTACACGATTTTCCACATGGAATCTTTACGGCTTCGCAACGCACATCGCTGCGATGGAAGCAATCGTCTCGCAATCGGCGCTCCAACCCGCGCACGCCCACGCTCATCATGGTCCCGCCGAGCGACTGCCGACGCTGATGCTCGGCGCGATCGGCGTCGTCTATGGAGATATCGGCACTTCCCCGCTCTATGCGATGAAGGAGAGCTTCCTCGGGCCGCACCCGCTGGCCGTGGACCGGCCGCATATCTTTGGCGTTCTCAGCCTGATCTTCTGGTCCCTGATGCTTATCGTCACAGTGAAATATGTTGCGGTGGCGATGAGAGCGGACAACCGCGGCGAAGGAGGATCCTTTGCCTTGCTCTCGCTAATTGCCCGCAACCTGGCCGGGAAGAAGTGGACGAGCAGCCTCGTGATGCTCGGCGTGCTCGCAACATGCCTCTTTTACGGCGATGCGATGATCACGCCCGCCATCTCGGTCCTTTCCGCGGTCGAAGGGCTGACGATCGTGGAGGCACCGCTCCAGCCGCTAGTCATCCCGATCTCCATTGCGATCCTGGTGGGCCTCTTCGTGGTCCAATCGCGCGGAACGGCAAAAGTCGGGAGAATCTTCGGCCCAGTGATCCTCGTCTATCTGGCCGCGTTGGCTGTGCTCGGCGTCAGCAACACACTCGTACATCCGGAGATCGTGGCAGCACTTAGTCCGACTTGGGCACTGCAGTTCTTCGCGACCGATTTTAAGCTGGCATTTCTGGCGCTCGGATCGGTTTTCCTTGCAGTCACCGGCGCCGAAACGCTTTACGCTGATATGGGCCACTTCGGCCGCCGAGCGATCGGATGGTCATGGCTAACCCTAGTCTATCCATGCCTGATGCTGAACTACCTTGGCCAAGGCGCCCTGCTTCTCGGCAACCCTCGCGCAGCCGAGAATCCCTTTTACCTTATGGCGCCGGAGTGGGCACGCCTGCCGCTCGTGTTCATCGCGACCGCAGCGACGATCATCGCGAGCCAGGCGGTCATCTCGGGAGCTTTCTCCGTCACGCATCAGGCGGTGCAGCTTGGCTTTCTGCCCCGCCTGAAGACGCAGCATACAAGCGAAAAGGCGTTGGGGCAGATCTACATCCCAGCCGTGAACTGGGGACTTCTGTTCATGGTCATCGTCCTCGTGCTCGGATTCCGCGAGTCCGGTCGGCTCGCGTCCGCCTATGGCATTGCGGTGACGGGGACGATGCTGATCACGACAGTGATGCTCGGTTTCCTCGTCTTCCAGGTGTGGAAGTGGAACAAGATGCTGGCGACAGCAACGATCGGGACGTTCCTGCTCGTCGACGGTACCTATTTCGCATCGAACATCACGAAGATCCCCGACGGCGGCTGGTTCCCGCTCCTGGTCGCGGCGATCAGTTTCACGGTCCTCACCACGTGGGCAAAAGGGCGGCAGCTGATGCGCAAGCGTCTAAGGAGTTCGGCTTTGCCACTGCCGGTCTTTGTCAAGTCGGCCGCTCAGTCTGTGCACCGGGTGCGAGGAACGTCGGTCTTCCTCTCTGCATCTGCCGACATCGTGCCACCCGCCCTGCTCCACAATCTGAAGCACAATCAGATCCTGCACGAACGCGTGCTCATACTTAATGTGAAAGTCGCGGAGGTTCCGCGCGTGCCCACTGAGAAGCGCGTCGAAATTCACAACGCGGATGACGGCTTCTACCGCGTGATCTTGCACTATGGCTTCATGGAAGAAGTCGACATTCCGCGCGATTTGTCAGGCATCAGCACCTGTGGCGAGCCCTTCAACATGATGAGCACGAGCTTCTTCCTCGGGCGGCAGAAGTTGATCGCCTCGCGAAAGGATCCTGGCATGGCGTTGTGGCGTGAGAAGCTCTTCGCCTGGATGCTGAAGAGTTCAGAGAGCGCGATGGAGTTCTTCAAACTGCCGACGAACCGCGTCGTGGAGCTGGGGAGTCAGCTTCAGATATAAGCTGTCCTTATCGCCCTGGACCGTCGTTTGGTTGGCGCAGACGGCGCCTCGAAGATTAGTGCGGCTCCCGTGACGGGATGGCAGAAGGACCCGATCGATGCCTGAAACGAATAGGCAAGAAGCTGAGCTGGGTGTGCTGGGTACGGGACGGATGGGTTCCCGACTTGCCGCAACGTTCGCCCGCGCGGGACACCGCGTGATCCTGGCGTCGCGTGACTCCGGCCGTGCGGAAGCGCTCGTCAGGGAACTTGGCATCCCGACCCTGAGCGCCGGATGCTATTCGGATGCGCTGAGGGCGCCTGCGATAGTGCCCGCAGTGTTCATCCGTGATGGTCTGTTCGACCTGCTCGACCGCCATAGCGCAAAGCTGTCGGGAAAGCTGGTGATCGACATCAGCAATCCTTTCAATGCGGACTACAGTGACTTCGTCACGCCGTGGGACACCAGCGCAGCCGAGGAATTGCAGCGCCGTTTCCCGCAAACCCGGGTCGTCGGCGCATTCAAGAACGTGTTCTGGGAAGTGTTCGATCATCCGCAATTCGGCGAAACAATCAGCGATGTGCTCATCACCGGCGATGACGCAAAAGCGAAAGCGCGCTTCCTTCGGCTCGCCGAAGGGACGCCCTTCCGTTACCTCGACGCAGGTCCGCTAATCCACAGTAGGACGGTGGAGCGACTGACCTTCATCACGAGCAGCGTTGGTCGGCAGCTGAATTCCTATCCGCGGATGAACTGGCGGATGCTGACCCAGCCGGACAGGCTGCCGCCTAACCGGCCATCCGCTTAGCGCCGAGCCCCCGAACCATCTGGCTCGCGCGCTCATAGGAAAGCGGGCGGCCGAACAGGTAGCCTTGGATCGTGTCGCAGCCAAGATCGCGCATGCGCTCGAAGTCCTCGGCGGTTTCGACGCCTTCCGCGCAAACGTTCATCCTGAAGCTCTTCGCAAGCTGCACGATCGACTGGATAATCGCGACGTTCTCCGGCCGCGATCCGGCTTCGCGGACGAAGCTGCCGTCGATCTTCAGCTTGTGGAACACGGCTTTGTTCAAATAGCCAATCGACGAATAGCCGGTGCCAAAGTCGTCAAGCGCGATGCCAACGCCAAGGGCCCGCAAGCGCTTCAAAACGTCCAGCGTCGAGCCATTGTCCCCGAGGAACACGCCTTCGGTGACTTCGAGTTCGATGCGGTTTCCGGGTAGCTTGTAGCGGCTGAGGGCCTCACTGACGATGTTTGGCAGCGCCGGAAGGATGATCTGCTTCGGGCTGATGTTGAGTGCGACGGTGATCGGCTCGGGCCAGGTTGCGGCCGCTTTGCAAGCTTCATCGAGCACCCAAGTGCCGATCGAACCCATAAGTCCGGTCTCTTCCGCGACCGGGATGAAGACGTTCGGCGGCACATAGCCGCGCTGCGGATGGTTCCAGCGGATGAGCGCCTCGAAGCCGATGAGCTTCTGCGTCTTCGCGTTGATCAGCGGCTGATACACGAGGTGGAACTGTCGTGCGGCAATGGCGGAGCGCAGATCACTCTCCAGGCGGACGCGGTCCTCCTGCTCAGACTGAAGTTCGGACGAGAAATAGCGGGCAACGCCGCGGCCTGCGTCCTTCGCCTGGTAGAGCGCGAGGTCGGCCTTCAGGATCAGGTCGTCGACGGTCGCCCCGTCGATGGGACCGAATGCACAGCCGATCGAGACACCGATGCGAATCTCGGTCTGGTCGATAACGTACGGTTCTTTGATCGCAGCGATGATACGCTCCGCAAGCTGCTCGACCTTTTTGCGGCTCTGCGCGTCGGGAACGACGATTCCGAACTCGTCGCCGCCCATTCGGCCGACATTGCCCTCGGGGCCGACCTGATCGACCAGTCGCTTGGCAACGGCGCGAAGCACCGCATCGCCCTTAGGATGGCCGAAGGTGTCGTTGACGGGTTTGAATCCATCGAGGTCGAGGAACATGATCGCGCAGGGGACATTGCCTGTCGTCGCCTGCCGCAGCGCTTCGCCAAGGAGCTGGCGGACTCGGCCACGGTTGGGGAGACCCGATAGAACGTCCACATTGGCGAGGTGCGTCAGCCGCTCCTGCGTCTGGCGGATCTCGGTGATATCCGATCCAACGCCGCGGAAGCCCTCGAAACGACCGGCCGTATCGATGATCGGGTCGCCGGCAATGGAAATCCAGCGGGTGCCGCGCGCCGTTGCTAGCTCCATCTCGAGGGCGTTGAAAGGCTGCTTCTCGAGGAGCACCCTGCCGAGTTCGGCGTGACCGCCAAGAAGAGCGGGCATCGAATGACCAAGCAGCTGCTGCGCGGGCTTTCCGAGCAGCGCGCTCATGCGCGAGCTGATGTAGCTGACGCGATTGTCGGCATCGACTTGCCAGAGCCAACCCACGCCTCGCTGCTCGTACTCCTGAAGGAGCAGGCTCGCGCCTTCGCTCCGACTGCCGACGTCGACGTTGGTCTTGAGTTGGTGGAAGGCCCAGCGAGCAACGGTCAGCACGCCGAAACTCGCCACGCCGAGCGTAAAGAGAATCGATAGCATGTGCTGGAAAGGCACGCTGTGCCGCTCAATCACCAGCGATCCGCCCACACCGACGGTGAAGGCGATCATCCATGTGGTTACGCAGGGTGGCACGACGACGAGGCCAAGGGCGGCGATGCCTAGCCCCGCCATGATCGAGGCCGCGATGACTTGGGTGCCAGGATCGAGCGACGGGAATACATACAGCGGCAGACTGAGCCACAGGACGGCGCGCAGCGCGACTTCGCCCACCATAGTCCACATCGGAACAGCATGGCCTGACCGACCCACACATTTAATCGATTGAATGCTCGCGAGATGCATCGCGCCAAGGTTCACGACACCAATCGCCGCGAGCCAGGGCAAAAGCCACGTCTTCGGGACGACTTCCCATAGGTTCGGAAGCATCATCAACGCGGCGGCGATGTTCACAACGGCGAAGAAGGGCGCCAGCTGGGCGCGAGAGAGCAGCTGCACGTCCCTGAGAGGTGAGCTTTCCGGCTCTGCAGCTGCTGCCGCTACGGCCGCAGACTCCCCGCCCGGAAGCCGAGCGGAAATCAAACGCTTATAACGATCTGGAGCCTCGTACATCCGCCCGCCGTTCACTGCCAGACTGCGGGGTAGCCAAAGAGAGTTTAGGGCCGGTTAAGGAGCGCGATTATTTTCGTGGCGTGCTTGCCTGCGCGAACGGCTCGCAAAGGCTGCGCGGCGCCTCTATATCGCCCGATATGGCGACAGACAGCGCGACCCTAGACCGCCGTCAGACCCCGCGCCGGCGCTCGCCGCCGCCGGACGCGCCCGAAATCGCGTCTCCAGCCGCGCCAATCGCCCGCGGTATCGGGCTGGACCAGCCATTCTTCGACGATAAGAACCGCGCTTTCTGGATCCTCCAATCGATCGGCTGGATCGGCTATTTCTTCCTGCGTTCGCTATCCGGCTTCGCAAATTCGATGGGCTGGATGTGGCTCGTCCACACGTTGCTGCTGACCGCCACCGGATATTCGCTAACCTTGCTGATGGCTTCGTTGTTTCGTCGGCTCATCAAGATGCAGCCGATCTGGACGCTCGTGTTGGGGCTCATTGCCGTCGGCATCGCCGCGACCTCCTTCTCGATCATCGAGACCTGGAGCTACGCGACGTTCCTGAAGCCGGACGCTAAGCCGGCCGGCGTCGAATATCTCGGCGCGATCCTGCTCAATTTCTCTCTGCTCGCGGCTTGGTCCGCGCTCTACTTCGGAATCAACTACTTCCTGCTGCTGGAAGAGCAGATCGATCAGCGAGAGCGGCTGGAGAATGCCGCGTCGAGCGCGCAGCTGGCAATGCTTCGCTACCAGCTGAACCCGCACTTCCTGTTCAACACGCTCAACTCCATCTCGACGTTAGTGCTTCTGAAGCAAACGGAAAGGGCCAATGCGATGCTTGCCCGGCTCTCCTCCTTTCTTCGTTACACCCTTGTTAATGAGCCGACCGCGAAAGTGACTCTCGCGCAGGAAGTGGAAACGCTCAAACTGTATCTAGAAATCGAGAAGATGCGATTCGAGGATCGGCTGCGGCCGCACTTCCGCATCGAGTCCGAGACCATTGGCGCTCGACTGCCCTCGCTACTGCTTCAGCCGCTGATCGAGAACGCGATCAAATATGCGGTGACCCCGAGCGAGAATGGTGCCGACATCTGGATCACTGCCACGCGGGAGGCGCAGGCGGTCCGGATCGAAGTCTCCGATAACGGCAGTGGGGAGGGTAGTGAGTTCGCTGCGAGTCCGTCGACCGGAGTCGGACTGGCGAACATTCGCGACAGACTGTCGCAGGCCTATGGCGCGGCGCATCTTTTCGAGAACAGAAAGAACGAGAGGGGGGGCTTCAGCGTTACTGTCGAAATTCCCTACGAGACCGGAGATACCGCCTGATGACGATCCGGACCATTTTGGTCGACGACGAACCCTTGGCGACGCAAGGCCTTCAACTGCGGCTGCAGGCCCATGACGACGTTGAGATAGTGGCGACCGCCGCCAATGGCCGTGAGGCGATAAGGCAGATCAAGACCCACAAGCCCGATCTCGTTTTCCTCGACATTCAGATGCCAGGTTTCGACGGTTTCTCCGTCATCCAGGGGCTTATGGATATCGAGCCGCCCTTGTTCGTGTTCGTGACCGCTTACAGCGAACATGCGTTGAGGGCGTTCGACGCGCAAGCCGTCGATTATCTCATGAAGCCTGTCGACGAGGACCGCCTCGCCGCCACCATGGACCGGGTCCGCCAGCGCCTGGCGGAACGGCGCGGCGCCGAGGAGACCGAACGGCTCAAGGAAGCGCTTGCGGAACACGCGCCTGAGGCGGCCGAGGAACTGGCCGAGTCCGCGCCGGATTCAGCGCCCGCCGCGAACCGCTACGAGAAGATGATCAACATCAAGGATCAGGGGCAGATCTTCCGCGTCGACGTCGATACTATCGAGCGGATTGATGCCGCCGGCGACTACATGTGCATCCAGACCGGAGACAATACGCTCATCTTGCGCGAGACGATGAAAGACCTCGAAAAGCGTCTCGATCCGCGCCGGTTCCAGCGGGTTCACCGCTCGACTATCGTCAATTTGGATCTTGTGCGGCAGGTGAAGCCACACACCAATGGCGAATGCTTCCTCGTGCTGGATTCAGGTGCCCAGGTGAAGGTGTCACGCAGTTATCGCGACGTCGTCGCCAGGTTCGTCCACTAGCTTGCGACGGGGAGCCTGACGCTCACCGTCGTGCCGACAGCGACGGTGCTCTTGATCTCCAGTGAGCCCCTGTGGCGCTCCACGATGTGCTTGACGATCGCGAGCCCCAAGCCGGTACCACCTGATTCTCGACTCCGCGCCGCGTCGACGCGGTAGAAGCGTTCGGTCACCCGCGGCAGGTGGTCGCGGGAGATGCCGGCGCCATGGTCAGCGACGCTGACTGTGATCCAGCGGCCATTGCGGGTAGCCGACACATCGATACGGGAATCCGCGCGGTCGCAGCCGTAGCGGACGGCATTACTCAGCAGATTGTCGAAGACTTGGATCAGTTGCGCGCGATCTCCCCGCACGGAAGGCACCTCTTCTGGCAGGTCGACGATGATCTCACATTGTGCGCCAACGCGCATATGGGACACATTCGCGACGGCCATACCGACGACGTCCTCGATCGAAACGTTTTCGTTCGGCGCGATGTAACGGTCGGCTTCGATGCGCGAGAGGCTCATCAGGTCCTCGATGATCCGAAGCATTCTCCGCGCTTCGTCACGAATGGTACGGCCGAAAGTGGTGCGGAGATCCGACGGCAGGTCAGTCTCCTCGGTCAATGTCTCGGCATAGCCTAGCACCGTGGAGAGCGGCGTCCGCAATTCATGGCTCGCATTCGCGACGAAATCGACGCGCATTTTCTCGGCAGACACAGCTTCCGAGCGATCGATCATTCGAATCAGCGCCCGGTTCGCTGCGAGATTGCGAACGATGAGCCGCCACGATCGGCCGGGCTCGGCAATGCCGGTGACGTCAATCTCAGCTGGCTGGTGAGCAAGAATGCGGTCGAGCGCCTGCGGATGACGGATCGCTAACCGAAGATCGCGCCCCTCGATCTGACCCCCCAGGAGGCGTCGCGCGGACGGGTTGGCCGCGACGATCACGGCTCCGCTGACGATCAGCGAAGGCTCGTCGAGTGCGTCCACGAGCGCGCGCTCGGTTGGGCTGATTACCTCCACAGGCGGATCTGTAGCGGATTGGTCCGCCTTCGCCACATCGGGGAGGATGTTTGCGCCCTCGGCGCGAGGGCGAGGGGCGGCGTTTCGTGCCAAAGAGGAGAGAAGGATCGAAAGGCAGTTTTGAACATCGCCGTTCAATCGAGCAGTGCATGCGAGCAGTTGCAGTCGCGTGACGGGCTCCAGTCAGAACTGTGACGCCCGCCAATTCCCGGCAGTCACAAAAGCGTAACGCGGCCGTCGCCGAACTGCATTTCTGCGGTGGCACGGCACGCTCGATGAATTCCAAGTTCCTCGCTTCAATCGGCGCTCTCTCGAGTTTACTCGGCGCGGCTGAGCCAGCTTCCGCATTTGAACCCGCTCGGTTCCTCAATGCGCCTGCGAGTGCGACGGCTCCTGCCGCGGCGTCCGCTGTGCAGTACGAACTGGAGCTGCGCCTTCACGGCAGCAGTGGATTTACACAGGCGCTTCTCGAGGCGGGAATCGATCGAGTTGACGTGGCAAATGCAAGTCGGCTCGCGAGCGATCAGCTGAGTCATGACAGCAGCCGATGCGACGTCAAGATTTCGATTTCGAAGACAATCGGACGAGATGCCTTCAGCCTTGTGCGCGTCATGCTGACCAGCGAGGCGGGCCAAATCGTGATTGAGCGACGCGGCGCAGACCTCGTCTTGGCATCGAAGGCCGCAGCCAGGAAGTTCCCCCGTCTAGTCTAACGGCTCGCAGGCCCACTCCTTAGCGGCTGAGTGCTCCGGCTTTCAGCGCATCGAGAGCCCGGTACGCGACTTGATGCGATGAGTAAGTGCCCCCGTTGGCGACGACGATTTGAACATCGTCTTCGCGGAGGACCTGACGGAACTCGCGTTCGGCTTTGTCAGCCTGTCCCGTCTTGGCGAATGCTATCCCAAGATTGATCGTGCGTGCCGGATCGTAGCGGGAAACGTCCGACGAGCGGATCTCGCGCTCGGCTCCCGCATAATCGGAGCTGAGCAAGGAAGAATAGCCGGGGGCCGGATCGTTGACTTGCGCAAATTGCGCGGCGGCCGGTGTCGAGGCGATAAGCGCCAGCGCCGGCAGCGGGGCGAGAACCGAGATCTTCACGAGCACCTCCTGCGGTCTATTGAGGTGTTCTAATCTCAAAAGACAGCCTCTGCAATAAAAGTGTCACAGAAGGCTGCTAGGCTCTGCCTAACGGCGAGTTTTATTTGTCGAACTGATTACTCCTTCCGCTCAGATGCAAACGAAAGGGTCCACGCCGATCCGAAGACCGCCGTGAGCCCCTAATCAATTGAACTCTTCGGGCGGTTACTTACTGGCCGCGCTCAGGCGCCGGAGCGGGCGGCGGTGGCGGCGGCGGGCAGACGCCAGGAGCCGTAACCACTGCGCCGCTCTCGCAAGTCACAGTAGCGGGCGGCGGTGGCGGCGGCGCAGGCGGAGCTTCATACGCCATCGGCATCCGCGGAGCACCGATCTTGAACGAGATTTCCGCGCCGAACGTCCGCGGCGGGTTGAAGTTGCCGTAGTCGCCGAGGATGCCGCCGTAGTTGAAGGTCCCGTTCGGCGTCGGCACGCCAGCAACATTGCTGAAGTTCGGAGCCGGTGAGGAGTTAGCCGCCGAACGGCGATAGATATGCGTTTCGTCCAGCAAGTTCCGCGACCAGAGCGCGAACGTCATTAGCGTGCTTCCCTGGTTCATCTCGACGTCGGCAAGGGCGAAGCGGCCATTGACGATGAAGCTCGAGTCGGTCTTCGTCTTCTCGTTCTGGAAGCTGTACTGCTTGCCCGCGTAATTGGCGTCCAGGTGCAAGCGCCACTTGCCCCCGGCGAAGCCTGCTGGAACTTCAAAGTCGGCGAAGCCCGACGCAGCATTTTTCGGCGTGTAAACGGGATACACCTGGAACAGGGGGTGGCCGGCGATGAACGGGTTTGGCGCCGGCGGAATCTTCACGTTCGTGTAGGCGTAAGAGGCGCCGAGCGTAAGGATGTCGATGGGACGAACGGTCAGGTCCGCCTCGATACCTTTGATCTTCGACACGCCCGGAGCGTTGACCGTTTCTTCGGTGTGCAGGTTGAACGTCGGGCTCGTCGGATTGGTGTCGACGTTATCGAAGTCCGTCTGCGTGTCCGTGCGCTTCATGTAATAAGCGGCGACGTTCAAGCGAGCGCGGTGCTCCCAGAAGTCCGTCTTAGCGCCAATCTCAAACGCCTTCACGGTCTCGGGACCGAACGCCTGGAAGGTCGCCGAGCGGTCGTTTGCGCCGCCGGCACGGTAGCCGGTGGAATATTTGGCGTAGAGGTGAACGCTATTCGAAGCGTCGAACGCGAGGATCGCCAACGGATCGACGCGGCCCTTGCTGAAATGGAAGGTGAACGGAACCGGAAGGACTGCCGCGCCGCCAGCATTCACATTGCCGTTCACGACATCCAAGACGCCGTCGCGCTTATCGTGGGTGTAGCGCGCGCCCAGCGTGATGTGCAGCGGAGGCAGAGGAGTCCAGGTCGCTTGGCCGAACCCGGCATAGCTCTTCGAGACCGCGGTGCTATGCCGCTGGACGCACCAATATTGGCGATCCCAACCTTGCGGCGGCTGCGTCGGCGTGACCGGCGGCGTCGGCACCGACGGGTTCGAACAATTATAGGGAGGCTGCGGAACCCCGTTCCCGTTTTCGCTCAGGATCGTGTAGCTCGTGCCGTCCACGTTCCAGCGATTGGTGCTCGGAGTGGCGGCCGCCTCTTCCGCATGCTCGTTGAAGTAATAGGCGCCCACAACGTAATCGACGTTGGTGAAGCTTCCGACGGCCTGGAATTCCGGACTGAACTGGTTCTGGAACAGCTCGGAGAGGCTGTAGCGGCTGAACGGCGTGTTCGGCGCGAAGGTCGTGCGGTGCGCGCCGCCCGAGTTATCCCACTGGTTCGTCGAAACGCCGCGCCATGCAGTGATCGAGCGCAGTTCGAGATTGTCCAGAGCCTTGTACTTGATCGTGCCGCTGAAACCGTGGGTCCGATCGACGCTCGGCTGCTGCGGTACGCCAATTTCGGCCACGCCCTGGCGGTTGCGTCCGCTGACCACCACGATCGGCGAGAGGGGGCGGATGCAGGGGTTGGTCGTGACGCCGCCGACGGTGACGTTGCAGGCAGCGCCATTGAAGAACAGCGAGGTGCCGACTGCGCCAGTGGTCGGGTTCGTATAGGTGCCGACGTTGAAGCCGTTGGGATTGTAGTTGATCAGCTGGCTGTAGTTCGGCGTGTTCTGGTTCTTGGTATAGTCGTATACCAAGTCGACGCTCAGACCGTCCACTGGAGTCCAGCGACCGGCCGCGCGTCCCCCGACCGTGTTGTTATAGTTCCAGCCATACTGACCGGCGAGCGGGTTCCGAACCGTCGCATCCTGGTGCTGGACGATCCCGTCGAGCTTGATTGCGAAATTATAGAATGCCGGAAGGTCGACGTGGAGCGCACCCTCGTAGCTGCCATAGTTGCCGTACCCGGCGACGCCGCGAACACCGAACACGCCACTCGGCGCCTTGGTGATGATGCTGAGCGCACCCCCCTCCGTATTCCGGCCGAAGAGCGTGCCCTGAGGACCGCGCAAAACCTCGATCCGGTCGATGTCGAGCAACGACGCATTCAGGCCCTGCGAACGGCCGAGATAAACACCGTCAACGTAAACGCCGATCGGGGTGTCGCGCGCGGTCTGGTTCTGGTCGAAGGGTACGATACCGCGAATGCCGACCGTGAGCGCTGACTGGCGGGCTTCGAAAGTAGCGACGCGAAGGCTCGGGATTGAGCCGTCGCCGAGATCGAGCAAGCTCTGCGCGTGACGGTCAACGAGTGCCTGTGTGTTCGCCACGGTGAGCGCGATCGGGGTGCGCTGAAGGTTCGTCTCACGCTTGGTGGCGGTGACGACAATGTCGCCGAGCGTACCGCGAGTTGCCTGCTGCTCCTGCGGTCCCTGAGGGCTGTTTTCGATTGCGGTCGAACCCGTCTGCGGGTTCGCGACGTCGCTGGCCTGCGGAGCGGCCGCTGCGTCGCTCGGGCTCTGCTGAGTCGTTTGCTCAACCTGACCCGAGTTGGTGGAGCTGGGCGTCGGCGCCTGGACCGGTGCCGGTGTGGTCTGCGCCAGCGCCGGCGTGGCGGCCGAGCTCAGCAGCAGGGCTGCGACAACGGCGCGGCGCGCACGGCTATTAGCGATATCAAAAGATGAATTCGCGGGCGACGCCGCGAGCGGCGAAGTCGTGTTCATTGTGAGCTGTTCCTTCCCCCGGACCTTCACGGTCGGTGAGGCAGGATTAGGAGCGGGCCGCTACAGCTTTGTGTCGACTGCGAGGCGTTCCGATGAAGCTAGCGCGTCAGATTTGTGTCACTGCTGTTCGCTTGTCGCCAGCGCGAACTTGCCGATCAGAAGACGGTCGTCAGCCAGAAGAATAGCGCCCCGACCGCCGCTGAAGCGGGGATGGTAATCAGCCACGCAATCATGACATCGCCCGCCACGCCCCAGCGCACGGCCGAGGCGCGGCGTGCTGCGCCGGCGCCGATGACGCATCCGGTGATCGTGTGCGTGGTGGAAACCGGAATGCCAAAATAGGAAGCGGCGAACAGCATGATCGAGCCTCCCGCAGAGGCTGAAAATCCCTGGTGCTGGGAGAGTTTGGTGATCCGCGTCCCCATGGTTTCGATGATGCGCCAGCCGCCGGTCAGGGTGCCCAGACCCATTGCGACGTAACAGCTCAGAGCGACCCAATGCGGGATGTGAAACTCACCGTGGAGACGACCGGTCGAGTAGAGCAGCACCGTGATGATGCCCATGGTCTTTTGGGCATCGTTCAGGCCATGGCCGAGCGAGTAGGCACCGGCAGACACCAAGTGAAGACTGCGAAATGTTCGCTCGGCTCCCCTTGCTGTGGCGCTGGCGCCAAGCCAGCTCGTGACCAGCATGATGAGCATGGTGACTATCAGTCCGAGCACGGGCGAAAGCACGATCGCGACCAGCGTCTTGGTAAGCCCATTCCATTGGATTGCTCCCATCCCGGCATGAGCAACGCCGGCACCGATGAGTCCACCGACGAGCGCGTGACTGGAAGAGGATGGAATGCCCTTGAGCCACGTCACTATGTTCCAGAACATCGCGCCGACGAGCGCCCCGAAGACCACTCCGGGCGTGACGAGGTCCTTATCGATCAGGCCTTTGCCGATCGTGTCAGCGACCTTGTGCAGCGAGGGCCACTGAAGCGCCAAGAAATAAGCAGCGAAGTTGAAAAAGGCGGCGAACGCCACCGCCCCAACCGGGCTGATTCGGCGCGTCCCGACCACGGTCGCGATCGAGTTCGCCGCATCGTGGAGGCCGTTCAAAACGTCGAACAGAAGCGCGACGACAACGAGGCCAACCAGAAGGGGAAATGCAAGCTCGTACATCAGGCGTGATCGATGACGATCCCGTCGATCTCGTTCGCGACATCCTCGAACGCATCGGTGACCCGCTCGAGGTTCTTGAACACCTCCCGGCAGACGGCGAACTGAAGCGGGTTCTCCCGAGCTGTCTTGAACGCGCTTTTGAGACCCGCCGCATGCACCTCATCAGCATGCCCCTCAAGGCTAACGAGCCTTCCGGTCAGCTGGTGCAGCTTAGCACCATTGCCGGTGACGTCACGTAGCAGCGGCACGGCCTGGGCAGTGACATTCGCAGCTTCAGAGATGAGCCGCACCATGTCCTTCATTTCCGGCCGAAGCTCACGCAGCTCATAGAGGTCGATGGCCCGCGCGACCGCGAGCATCTCGTCGATCGCATCATCCATTGACCCGATTAGCGAGGTGATCGAACCGCGGTCAAACGGCGTCAAGAATGTCTTGCGAACGGCTGTGAGCACTTGCCTGATGACGTCGTCGGCGCGGTGCTCGTCGTCGCGGATGTTGCGGAGCGCCTCCTGAGGAGAAGCACGATCTTCGGCCAGCTGCTGCAGAACGCCGGCTGCACTGACCAGTGTTGCGGCGTGCGCTTCGAACATGCCGAAGAAGTCGCCCTTCTGGGGCAACAGCCGCTGAAACCAGGCGAACATAATCCCCCTCGAACGTATGTTTGGCTCCGCGTTTAGCGGAAACTGGCGCGGTAGCTATAGGGGTTCGTTCAGACGAGCTCAGCCCTCTGCGTCCAGCGAATAGCCCGCCGATCGGACGGTTCGGATGATATCCGGCTTATCGATGCCGTTCATCGCCTGACGAAGCCGCCGGACGTGGACGTCGACCGTTCGAGCGTCGATGTCGGGATCGTGCGACCAGACCGCATCCAGCAGGCGCTCGCGCGAAAAGACGCGACCTGGATGCTCGAGGAAGTGCTTCAGGAGCCGAAACTCGGTAGGGCCGAGCGGTACGGGTTGCCCGCCGCGCCTGACCTTGTGCGCGGCGACGTCCATCTCGACGTCGGCGTAGGAAAGCTGCTCGCCGGCCAGCGCAGGGCGGATCCGGCGCATGACGGCGCCGACGCGCGCCACCAGCTCACGCGGACTGAACGGCTTGGTGACATAATCGTCCGCCCCCGTTTCGAAGCCGCGGATCCGGTCGCTTTCCTCACCCCGTGCGGTCAGCATCATGATCGGCACGTTAGCCGTTGACGGACGGCGGCGCAGGCGACGGCATACCTCGATGCCGCTTATGCCTTCGATCATCCAGTCGAGCAGGATGATGTCGGGTTTCATTTCGTCGACCAGGACCAGCGCTTCCTCGCCATCACCAGTGCGCGTTACTTCGTAGCCCGATCGCTCGAAGTGGAAGGTCACGAGATCGGCCAGAGCGCGATCGTCTTCGACCAGTAGCAGACGCGTATTGTTCATAATGCGCTCGCTGACTTGCCGGGCCGGTCCGTCATGTGGTGACCGGCGGCGGCGTAATAGACCATTTCGGCAATGTTGGTTGCATGGTCGCCGACACGCTCGAGGTTCTTGGCGACGAACAGGAGATGAGCCGACTGACCGATGTAGTGTGGGTTCTCCATCATGTGCGTGAGGAGAGTCCGGAAAATGGAGTCATAGAAGTCGTCCACTGCGGCGTCGCGCTCGCACACGCGCACCGCGGCCTGCGCATCGCGCTCGACGAATGCGTCGAGCACGTCGTGCACCATCTCCGTTGCAATCCGCGCCATCTCCGGCAGCAGCGACATCGGCTCGATCTTCCCAGCACTTTCGAGAAGCGGCACGCGCTTAGCGATATTCTTGGCGTAATCGCCGATGCGTTCGACCACGCCGGAAATCTTGAGCGCGGCCACAACGTCGCGCAGGTCACCGGCCATTGGCGCACGAAGCGCGATCAGCTGCACAGCACGGCGCTCGGTCTCGATCTCCAGCGCGTCGAGCTTCTTGTCGTCTTCGACGATCCGCGCAGCACCTTCGATGTCGCGTTGGATCAGGCAGCGCATCGCCTCGCCGATCGAATGTTCGGCCAAGCCGCCCATCTGGCTGATGAGCGCGCGCAGGCGTTCAATGTCCTCATCGAAGGCCTTGAGCGTATGTCCGCTAGCTTGCTGCATTCATCCTGCTCCGATCAGCCGTAACGGCCGGTAATGTAGTCGGTGGTGCGCGGCTGGCGCGGGTTCGTAAAGATCTCCGAGGTCTTGCCGTATTCGACGAGCTCGCCGAGGTGGAAGAAAGCCGTGCGCTGCGAGACGCGTGCGGCCTGCTGCATATTGTGGGTCACGATGGCGATCGCGTACCGGCCACGCAGCTCGTGGATGAGTTCCTCGATCTTCGCGGTAGCGATGGGGTCGAGCGCCGAGCACGGCTCGTCCATGAGGATCACCTCTGGATCGACGGCAATCGCGCGGGCGATGCACAGGCGCTGCTGTTGGCCGCCGGAGAGGGCCGTGCCGCTCTCCGACAGACGGTCCTTCACTTCATCCCAAAGACCCGCGCGCTTGAGCGACTTCTCGACGATCTCGTCGAGGTCCAACTTCGAATTTGAAATGCCGTGGATGCGAGGACCGTACGCGACGTTCTCGTAGATCGACTTCGGGAAGGGATTGGGCTTCTGGAACACCATCCCGACACGGGCCCGCAGCTGCACCACGTCCATGTCGGGACTCGTGATGTCCTCGCCGTCGAGCTCGATGCGGCCGGTTACGCGCGCCGAAGGAATGGTGTCGTTCATGCGATTGAGGCAGCGCAGAAACGTGGACTTGCCGCAGCCGGACGGACCGATGAAGGCAGTGACCAATTCTTCGTAGATCCGGATCGACACGCCATTCAGCGCGCGCTTCTCGCCATAGAAGACGCTCACGTCATTTGCTCTCATCTTAGACGCGCGACCGGCGTCTACGCTCTCGGCGACATCATCAGTCGGGACCACTTGGGGTGGGATCATAGGGCCGGAATCGAGTTCGTGCGGCCCGTCGGGTGCCCGGAACTCGGGGGCGTTCTCGTCGGCAGTCGACGGACCTCTCCTATTCGCCTCGGCAGCAACGGCCGTCGAGGTGGTGGGCATCGGCGTCGTGGGTGTGATCGGCATTTTTTCCTTCATGTTCATCACCAGCGGCGCTCGAAGCGGTTGCGAAGGTATATAGCGAGGCCGTTCATGAGCAGCATGAACAGCAAAAGCACGATGATCGCCGCGCTCGTCTTCTCGACGAAGCCGCGGTCGACCTCATCTGACCAAAGGAAAATCTGCACCGGCAGCACCGTCGCAGAGTCGGCGATCCCGCCCGGCGGCGCGGCAATGAAGGCACGCATGCCGATCATTAGTAGCGGCGCCGTCTCCCCGAGCGCGCGTGCCACGCCGATGATCGTGCCGGTAAGAATGCCGGGAAGCGCCAGCGGAAGAACGTGATGGAACGTCACCTGCATCTTCGACGCACCAACACCTAACGCGGCATCGCGGATCGACGGCGGCACCGTCTTGATCGCGTTGCGCCCTGCAATCACGATGACCGGCATCGTCATCAGAGCGAGAGTCATTCCGCCTACAAGCGGCGCCGAACGAGGCAGGTTCATGACGTTCAAGAACACCGCCAGGCCAAGGAGGCCGAAGATGATCGAGGGCACCGCCGCAAGATTGTTGATCGAGACCTCAATCGCATCAGTCCACCGATTCCGCGGCGCGAATTCCTCAAGGTAGACCGCGGCAAGCACGCCTACCGGAAAGGCCAATGCCATCGTGACGAGGATCGTGAAAAAGGTGCCCTTGAGCGCTCCCCACACACCAACTGCCGAGGGATCGGTTGCGTCCGATGCCGTGAGGAACGTCGTATTGAAGGCACTGCGGAGTGCACCGCGCTGCTTGAGCAGGCTCACCAGCTTTTCGCTTGCGGCATCACCCTCCTGCTTCGCCGCTATGTCGATCCGGCTGGAGACAGGCAGCCAGACCTGCGAGCTGCCATTCAGCATATCGGGATTGCGGACGATCTGATCCGCAAGGCTGTACGAAGCGGCCTCGCTGAACATCTGCTCGGCTTCGGCACCGTAAGCGGCCTTTGCAGCCGTCGCGATCGCACCCTCGAGATCCGCCGCCCTCACTTTTTGGTTCGCGTCGGGCGCACGCAGCGTCGCTGGATCGAGGAACAGGTCCGTTTTCGCGAACTCGATCGGCAGCCGTGCTTCGTAATGGACGAAGCCGCCCAAGCCCTTCGACCCCATGCTGTAGAGGAGAAAGGCGAGGAACAGCACCGAAATGCCGATTGCTAGCAGGCCGGCCGCGCGGAACCAGCGCTCGACAACGTAGCGCCGGCGCACTCTGCGGCTCGCCGCAGCATCTCTCCAGCGGGCGCCCGGCTTCGCCGTTGCGGACGCCGGAATGTCCGTGCGTACGTCGGTCATTCGTATTGCTCCCGATAACGCCGCACGATGTGAAGGGCGATCAGGTTGAGGAGCAAGGTGATCAGGAACAGCGCGAGACCGAGCGCGAAGGCTGCAAGGGTCTTCGCGCTGTCGAACTCCTGATCGCCAGTTAGCAGCTGGACGATCTGGACAGTCACGGTCGTGACGCTCGCAAACGGGTTGGCTGTGAGATTTGCCGACAGGCCGGCCGCCATCACGACGATCATCGTTTCGCCGATCGCGCGGCTGACCGCCAGGAGGATGCCGCCCATAACGCCCGGGATGGCCGCCGGGAGGAGAACCTTGCGGATTGTTTCCGACGTCGTCGCGCCAAGCGCCAGGCTGCCGTCGCGCATGGACTGAGGCACTGCCGCGATCGAATCATCGGCCATGGAGCTGATAAAGGGGATGATCATGACCCCCATGACCAGACCGGCCGCCAGGGCGCTCTCGCTGCTTGCGGACTTAACGCCAAGCGATAGGCCGAAATCGCGAACCACCGGTGCGACGGTCAGCGCGGCGAAGTAGCCGTAAACGACTGTCGGCACGCCAGCGAGGATCTCGAGGATCGGCTTCAGCCAGGAACGAAGCCGCGGGGGCGCATATTGCGTCAGATAGATGGCGCTCATCAGACCCAGCGGAATGGCGACCAGCATGGCGATGATCGCGCCGATGAAGAAGGTTCCCCACATGAGTGGGATCGAACCGAACGCACCTGAGGACCCGGCCTGGTCCGCGCGGATCGCCGTCTGCGGGCTCCACTCGAGCCCAAAGAGGAACGACTGCGGCGGAACCATCCGGAAGAAGCGTAGGCTCTCGAACATCAGTGATAGTAGAATGCCGAGCGTTGTCAGGATGGCGATGAGGGACGCCGCGAACAGGACGACCATTACCCACCGCTCGACACCATTTCGCGCGCGGAACTGCGGGGCGCTCCGCCGATACGCGAGGACACCTCCGCCCAGCGCCACCAGCAATGCCACGCCTCCTCCCATCGCGGAGTAGAGGGAATGAGCCGCGTGGATCCGAGGGGCGATGGTCGAGGACTCAGGATTGAAGCCCTGCTCACGCTCGCCGGCGGCAATCTCGCGCGCCTCCGACAGGATTGCCTCACGCTGCATGATCGAAGGTGGGAGCGCCAGCCCCTCAGGACTCGACAATACCGACTGATCAACGAGGCGGGACTGGATGGGCGCCCAGGCGGCAAGGATCAGCAGAGCAGGGATCGCCGCCCACAGCGCCGCATAGCCACCGTGGTAGAGCGGCAGCGAGTTGAGTCGGCTGCCCGCGCGCAGGCGACCGGCATGGGCGTAAGCTGCCCAGCCGGCACCAAGCGCAACGATGAGTACTGCGACGAGCGCAATCGCGAGGCTCATGCCGCGTGCCGATCCAGTCCTACTCGAGGCCGGTCGCGGACAGCGGCTTAAGGTCGTTCGCCTGGGCGGCGGCTGCCGCTGCGTCCGCACCGCTCATCGGGACGAGACCACGGCGCTCAAGCGGGCCATTATTGCCCCACATCTTAGCGTAGGTCGCAACGAAATCGCGAAGCTTTGGCTTGGCCTGCATGTGCTCACCCTTCACGTAGATGAAGAGCTTGCGCGCGCCGGGGTAAGAGAGGTCGGCAATCGTCTGCTCCGTCGGAGCGATGCCGTTGATGGCCACCGCGCGTACCTTGTCGGCATTCTGCTCGAGGTACGAATAGCCGAGCACGCCGAGCGTGCCGGGATCGCTGGACACCTTCTGCACAAGCAGGTTGTCGTTCTCGCCGGCCTCCACATAGGCACCGTCCTCACGGATCTTCGTGCAGACCTGCTTGTGCTGGTCGTCGTTCGTCTTTGACAGCGCCTTCATCGCCGGGTCCGTATCGCAGCCCTTGGTGAGGTAAAGGTCCGCAAGGCTGTCACGTGTGCCTGATGTCGGCGGCGGGCCGAGGACGTGGATCTTCACGGCGGGAAGCGAGGGGTTCACGTCTTTCCACGTCTGTGCCTTGTTCGGGCCTTTGCCGAACGGGTTGGCGGCGAGTGCCTTGTAGATGTCCGCAGGCGTCAACTTCATGCCCGGGCCGTTCGTCGCCTCGATGATCGTCAGCCCATCGATCCCGACCGGAACTTCGATAACCGTCTTCACCCCATTCTTCACGCAGGTGTCGAATTCGCTCTTCTTGATGCGGCGCGATGCGTCCTCGACATCCGGATACTGGCTGCCCACGCCCGCGCACCACAGCTTCATGCCGGCGCCCGTGCCGGTCGACTCCACCGTGACGTTAATCCCCGGGTTAGCCCGCATGAAGGTTTCCGCGACTGCCTTCGTGAATGGGTAAACTGTCGACGAGCCCACGATCCGGATGTCGTTCGTCGAGCCAGCGGATCCGCCCGTATTTGATCCGCATGAGGCAAGCAGCGCCGCCAATGGCAGCGCGACGATCTTCCTGTTCACAGGCTGAGGCTCCTTCTTTTAGGATTTCTTGCAAAACGCCGTAGCTTCGGTTCGGCGGCTCATCTGTTACAGAAAGATTGCATTTTTGTGACAACAGAGCCGATTTGCGCTCGGCGTGGGGTAGGCCTAGTCGCAACAGCCATGGCGGGCACATACGAAACCTTCGCCGCGCTTCACGTGCCGGGCAATCCGGTCGTCCTTTACAACATCTGGGACGTGGGAAGCGCCCTTGCTGTCATTGCAGCAGGTGCGAAGGCACTGGCAACCGGCAGCCATCCGGTAGCGGACGCCAACGGCTGGCCCGACGGTCAGAAGGTGCCATTGGAATTCGTTTTCGCCAACGCCAGGCGGATCGTCGACGCCGTCGAGATGCCGCTCACGGTGGATTTCGAAGGCGCCTATTCAGTGGACCCAGCCGAAGGCGGCGCAAACGTCGCTCGGCTCGCGGAAACCGGCGCGGTGGGCTGCAATTTCGAGGACCAAGTCATCGGGGGTGAAGGCGTTCATCCGCTCGACCTCCAGGTGAGGCGCATCGCCGCGATCCGCCAAACGGTCGGCGATGCATTCTACATCAACGCGCGGACCGACCTCTTCCTAAAGACGCAAACCCGTGACGAAGCGCTCATCGATCAGGTCGTCGAGAGAGGCAAGGCCTTCGCCGACGCAGGCGCGAGCGGCTTCTTCGTCCCCCGTCTCGCCGATCCGGCACAGATCGAGCGCGTCGTTCGCGAAGTGCCTCTGCCGCTCAACGTCATCGCTTTCCCCGGAGCGCCCGACAAAC
>Ga0308174_10000127_pt1 | contig 31210 bp, 25 predicted proteins | sample PhyPR2_FD_203894 | JGI IMG/M metagenome (GOLD analysis project Ga0308174, IMG submission 203894) | Soil microbial communities from UC Gill Tract Community Farm, Albany, California, United States - DLSLS.P.R2 | ecosystem: Environmental > Terrestrial > Soil > Agricultural land | place: USA... | reverse complement strand
GGCTTCTTCTCTGTCAATGGCCCGAATGGCCCTTTATATACCAGGAACGGGAACTTCCATTTGTCGCCCCAGGGGACACTCGTTACCGCCGAAGGTTACGCCGTTCGCCTGGTTGGAGGCAAGCCCCTGCAAATCCAATCGCCGGATCCCGTCCAGGTACAGCCGGATGGCCAGGTTCTCCAGGATGGGAATGCTTTGGGCCAGTTACAACTGGTGGATTTCGCCGATCGCAGCCAGCTTTCGAAGCTCCGCGCCGGATACTTTCAGGCATCCGGTCCGCAGGTCTCGCCGATACCAGCTACAAATCTGCAGATATACCAGGGCCGGCTCGAAACCTCAAATACCGGACCCGCCGAAGCCGCCGCGAAGATGATCACTTTGCTGCGGAACTTCGAAATGCTTCAGCACGCAATAAAGATCGGAACAGATATGAACCGCCAGGCTGTCGAAGAAGTCGCCAAGGTCGGTTCCTAACAATTCTTTTGTGGAGATTACTAAATGATTCGTGCACTTTACAGCGCCGCCAGCGGCATGACCGCGCAGCAGTTGAATGTCGATAACATCGCCAACAACCTGGCCAACGCCAATACCACCGGCTACAAAATGCGCCGTGCCCAGTTTCAGGATTTGATTTACCAGAGCATGATCCAGCCGGGCGCTTCCGCGGGAGCGCAGACCACCGTGCCGGCGGGCTTACAGCTCGGTCTCGGAACCCGCGCCGCTTCAAACGAAATCATCTTCACCCAGGGCGCGTTCTCTCAAACCAACAACCCCCTCGACATGGTAATCCAGGGTACCGGATTCTTCCAGATAAGACAGGCATCCGGTAATCTTGCCTACACCCGCTCAGGCAACTTCCAACTAGATCGAAACGGAAACGTCGTCACTGCGAACGGCGATCCGCTCGAACCGCAGATCACTATTCCGAGCAGCGCTCAAAACATAACCGTTGCGCAGGATGGCACAGTCAGCTTTTCGCTTCCCAATCAGTCCGCATCGCAAAAGGCCGGACAGATCCAGTTAGTAACCTTCCAGAACCCCGCGGGCCTGAACAGCCTGGGAAGCACGCTGTATGCGCCTACCGACGCCTCCGGAGATCCGCAAGTGGGCAATCCGGGCGGCCCCGAAGGTCTGGGCACGCTGCTTCAGGGCTACACCGAACAATCGAACGTTGATGTCGTCGGAGAATTCGTGAATCTGATCCAGAGCCAGCGCGCATACGAAGCAAATTCCCGGGTTGTCAAAGCCGCCGACGAGATGTATCAGCAGATCAATCAAGTAACGCAATGATGCTGACGCTGCTGCTCGCCTTCCTGGTTCCGCCGCTCGCCTGTCATTCCATCCACTCGGATTGGATCAGCGGCCGCGACCTGGCTCAGGCCAATCCGGCTTTTTCAAACCTGCCGCCGGATCTGCAGCTCAGCCCTTCACCAATTCCCGGACAGCAGCGGATTTTTCGCAGCGGCGAATTGCGACGCATCGCTGTTGCTAACCATCTGCAGTTATCCATATACAGCGACACCTGTTTCGCTTGGTCCGTCAAGATTCCCGATCACGGCGCACTGGTCGCGGCAATCGAGAAAACGCTCGCCGGACGCAGTCCACAAGTCGAAGTCCTGGAGCAAAGCTTGATTCCCGCGCCGGAGGGAGATGTTATTTTCCCTCTCTCGGGCATGAGCGGCATCTCCAGCCATCCCATCATCTGGCGGGGTTTTGTAATGTATGCGGGCAATCGTCATTTCCCGATTTGGGCTCGCGTCCAGGTAACTGTAACGGAACCGCGCGTCCTGACAGCAAACCCGATCCGAACCGGAGACATCTTGAGCCAGTCAGGACTGCGCCTTGAAACGTACAAGGGTCCAGCCGACAGAGAAGCTGCCGTTACCGATCTCTCGTCTGCTATTGGCATGATCGCCCGCCGCGACATACCCGCCGGGTCGCCCATCTCGGAATCAATGATCGCGAAGCCTCGCGATGTCGAACGTGGCGATCTCGTCAGCGTAACGGCCCAATCCGGCGCAGCCATCGTCCAGGCGCAGGGTCTCGCCGAGCAAAGCGGACGCCGCGGCGACGTCATAACTGTGCGAAATCCCCGTACTGGGAAGACCTTTCATGCGCGCGTTCAAGACAAGGGAACCGTCCTCGTGGTTCCAGGCGGCTCGTTCGGCCTGGTTGGAGATACCCTTGCCGGAGGCAGGAAATCATGACCCGCGCCGCCTTCCTGCTTTTTCTATTCGCGTTCGCTTCCACTCACTTGCTGGCTGACAAATCTCATAAGAAGCTACAGCAGGCTCAGAAGTCCGCGCTGGACGAATATGTTGAAGCAGCGCACCGGAGAGCTGCATCGGCCCTCGCCGAAAGCCCAGGCTCTCTTTGGTCCGGACCTGCGCCCTTGGCCGATATGGCTGGCGATGTGCGCGCCCGCAGCATCGACGATATCGTAACGGTTATTGTCAACGAGCAGGCATCCGCGGTTGCTACGGGCACAACGAAAACCGGCCGCACATCCAGCGCCAATGCCTCCATCACGTCTGCCGCCGGCCAGCTCAAGGCGGCTGGAAGCCTGGCCAACCTTCTCACTGCAAATTCCAATACAGCCCTCAACGGATCTGGCACCACGTCCAGGCAAACTACCCTCACCACGGTGGTCACTGCGCGCGTCGTTGATGTCCTTCCGAATGGCTATCTGGTTATTGAGGGATCGAAAACGGTATTAGTGAACTCGGAAAATCAAGTGATCACATTGAGAGGCGTTGTCCGCCCGGCTGATCTTTCCACCGCAAACACCGTGCAATCGGGAAGCGTAGCGGAAATGGAACTGAAGATTAACGGCCGAGGTGTTGTTAATGATGTCATCCATCGCCCCAACTTCCTCTATCGCCTGCTGCTTGGCATCCTTCCCTTCTGAGCTATGTTCATTTTTCGGTGTTGCCTCTCATGCTTGTTTCTTGTGTCGGCTGTGGCTGCTGCAGCCGAAGAACACGGCGTCCGGCTCAAGGACCTGGTGACAATCGAAGGGGTCCGGACCAACCAGCTCGTCGGCTACGGATTAGTTGTCGGGCTAAACGGAACGGGCGACCGGCAGCAAACGCTGTTTTCCGCCCAAAGCCTCACGAACCTGCTCCAGCGAATGGGCGTCAGCGTCTCGCCTACTTTGATCACGGTTAAGAACACCGCCTCAGTCATTGTCACAGCCACGCTTCCGGCTTTTGCTCAACCCGGCACGACTGTGGACGCAACCGTTGCAGCGATTGGCGACTCTTCGAATTTACAGGGAGGCTTGCTTGTGCTCACTACTTTACGAGGCATAAACGGGCAAGTGTATGCCACTGTGCAAGGCCCGGTCATTACCGGAGGATTCATTGCGGGCCGGTCCTCTACTAATTCGCAAACGGTCAATCACCCCACGGTGGGACGAATACCGAATGGCGTCTCCGTCGAGCGCGTCGCCCCCTCTGTCCAACTCGGCAATACAATTAAGCTGCAGTTGAAGGATGCCGATTTCACCACGTCCGCGCGAATCTCTGAAGCTGTAAATCATCACTTCGTCGCCGCCGGTATAATCGCTCACGCCGACAATCCGGGTCTGGTTACCGTTGCTCTGCCCGCTAAATACAGCACACAATCGACGGAATTCGTCGCTGAACTCGAAGCCCTGGACGTGGAACCCGACCGGGTCGCTCGCGTCGTGATCAACGAAAGGACCGGCACCGTCGTCTTGGGCAACGACGTGCGAATCGCGCCAGTTGCCGTCATGCACGGAAACCTGACCGTCGAGATCCAGACACACCTGATTCCAGTGCCCAACGGGCCGTTTTCAAGCGCGCCCGGAACCGTTGCGCCAGAAACTACTGTTGCCGCTAAAGACGAGAAGTCGCGGAATATCGTCCTTAAGGACGGCGCCACAGTCGAGGAACTGGTCAAAGCTCTAGCCGCAATCGGCTCAACAACCCGGGATGTAATTGCTATTCTGGAGAGCCTGCGTGCGGCTGGCGCGCTGGATGCGCAATTAGAGGTCATCTAAAGTCCCATGAATATCAGCGCTACCACTCCTCTGCTTTCCTCGCCAACGGAAGTGTCGTCAAAGGCGAAACCGTCAAAGATTCATGATGCCGCGCAGCAGTTTGAAGCCTTGATGATCGGCGAAATGCTTAAATCTGTCCGCGAAGCAAGCTCGGATGGCTGGCTCGGCAGCGGCGATAGCGACGCCAGCAATTCCGCGCTCGGCATGGCCGAGGGCCAGTTCGCCACAGCCATCGCGCATGGCGGCGGCATTGGTCTCGCCAGTATGATCGAGCGAAGCCTCACGAAACAGGCTACTCAGAATGTAAAAGCCAGTTCGGACGATGCCGGAGCTGTATCGAAATAGCCTCCGTACGCTGGCTCCCTAATGGTGTTCTCTGCCGGCCGAGCATCTTCGGGTTTTTCGATGCGTGTTTCGTGCTGCTCGGCCGATCCTGCCGCTCCTTGCCAACCTTCCAGGAGTATGGTCAAGAGTTGCTCGACTTCAGTGATTGGCTCTTCGGCCCTCTTCATATGAGCTTCCAGTAACCTGTTCTGCATATAGCTGTAGAGCCTTTTGAGATTTTGGCTCACTTCCCCGCCCTTCTCATGGTCGAGAGAGAGCATTAGCTCCGCCAGAATCTGCACTGCCTTCGTAGTCGAGCGCGAACGCCCCCAGATATCCCCTGCCCTGAGATATTCCCTTGTTTGCTGAGTGGATTTGATTGCCCCCTCGTATAGAGAGATGACGAGCCGAATGGGGTCGCTATTCAGCAGGGTTCCTTCCGAATAGGCTTGGTAGGGATCGCTATACGTCAAAAAATCGGCCTCCGAGATTCTTTATCGTAGGCTTGCCCTCTTCTCTAGAAGCTTAATTCCACTTAATTTCATGTATTTAAAGAATCGACGGTAAGAAAACCCGGAAAGCACGGGCGAAGGCCTTCTGCATCCGATATGTCCTTCGAGGGGTACCAGCTTAGACATGTTTTCGATTCTGGGCATCGTGGTCGTTATCGGAGCAATCCTGGGCGGCTACCTGATGGAGCACGGCAATATGAAGGTTCTGTTGCAGCCAGCAGAGCTTCTTATTATTGGGGGCGCCGGCGTAGGTACTCTGCTCGTTGCGAACCCTTTGCCGGTGATCATCAGCCTCTTCAAGGCCGTGCTTGGTGTTTTTCAGTCTGATAAATACAACAAAGCACGCTATTTGACGGCTCTGAAAATGCTCAATGAACTGTTCCGCCGCGCTCGAAAAGAAGGGCTCAGCGGCCTGGAACCTGACGTGGAAGAACCGGAGAACAGCGAATTCTTCAAAAAATATCCGGACATTTTGAAGAACCATCACACAATTAACTTCATTTGCGACACCCTGCGGACTGCAATGGCCGGAACTGTCTCACATTTTGATCTCGATCAGTTGATCGAGCTCGATCTCGATGTTCATCACAAAGAAGTAAGCCAGCCTGTTCAAGCGTTATCGAGCGTCGCCGATTCGCTTCCTGGCCTGGGGATCGTCGCTGCGGTGCTTGGAATTGTAATTACCATGAGTGCCTTGGGCGGTCCTCCGGAAGAGCTCGGCCGAAAAGTCGCGGCCGCATTAGTCGGAACCTTTCTGGGCATTCTCATGTGTTATGGATTCCTGTCGCCCCTCGCCGCTGCCATGGGGCGTCTGAACGATGCTGAATCACACTATTATCACTGCCTGAGGACCGGGCTCATTGCCTTCATCCGCGGCGCTGCTCCAATCCTCGCCGTCGAGTTCTCTCGCCGCAGTATTCCCTCCGCGGTAAGGCCTAGCTTTAAGGAAATGGAAGAGTCGTTCCGGGCCAAAGTGGAACAGATCGCTGCGTAAGACATGTCCACCTCTCGCGAGCCCATCATCATCATAAAGAAGAAGAAGGTCCATGCACACGCCCATCACGGCGGCGCCTGGAAGGTTGCATACGCCGATTTCGTAACAGCCATGATGGCCTTTTTTATCGTTCTGTGGCTGATGAGCAGCAGTCAGAACGTGAAGGAGGCCATCGCGGGATATTTCAAGGATGCGCGGGGCATTCAGAATCTCAAAGGAAGTGCTCTGGCCGGCGCCGGAGAAGGGATCACTGTCACCAAAGATCAAATGGGCAATCTAAAGGAGTCATTGCAGAAGGCGCTCCGACAGAAATCGGGCTTCGAAAAGCTGAAAGATCACGTCGCGATGACGATTACTGGCGAAGGACTCCGAATTGAGCTGCTCGAGACAGATAAGGGTATGTTTTTTGAGAACGGGCAGCCGAAGCCAACGCCGAGTGGCGCGGGCCTGCTGACACAGATTGCAAAAGAGCTGGGGAAGTTAAGTAATTCCATCTTCATCGAGGGTCACACGGATTCCAAACCATTCGACAACGGCCTTTACACAAACTGGGAGCTCTCAGCGGATCGAGCGAACGCCGCGCGCAAATTAATGGAAGAAAGTGGGCTCAGGCCTAATCAGGTGACTCAGATCCGCGGCTATGCCGACCAGCTGTTGCGTCTTCCTGGAAGGCCGGAAGACCCGTCAAATCGGCGCATCTCCATCATCGTCCAATACCCGCAGGAAGAGCCCGATCGGAAAGCTCCTCCTGGCAAAGCGAACCCGGCCGTGCCGGCACAAAAAGCGAAAAAATAGGGACGCCGAGCACTTCTCCTTTGTGAAGACTCTTTGGCTCATTGCTTTCCTGTCCTGCTCTCAGGGAAGCTGGGGCGCGCAAACGCCGGCCGATGGTCCCGCAGCCGTGATGCAAGTGTCGCTTCAAAAGCAACACGATTCGCTGAATAAGCAATTTGATTCTTTGCGCCAGCAGCTAGGGAAAAATGCAGATCTGCCCGATACCAATATCTCGTTTCTTGCGCCGCTTCCGCCGCTTGCAATTGTCAATTGTCCGCCGCTTGCCGCCGATGATATCGCCAACTTGATCGGCGCAGCCGCGAAGAAGAATTCCCTGCAGCCGGAAATCCTCCACGCCGTCATGAAGCAGGAGTCGGGTTTCAAGCCTTGTGCGGTCTCGGTTAAGGGGGCGCAGGGGCTGATGCAGCTTATGCCCGCAACCGCCGGGCAGTTCCACGTTGCCGATCCATTCGATCCCGAACAGAACGTGGAAGCAGGCGCCGCCTTTCTGAAACAGTTGCTCGGCAAATACAACGGTGATCTTCGCCTCGCGTTGATTGCCTATAATGCCGGCTCATCTCGCGCGGACCAGGGGACCAGCCAGGCCATCCCGCAGGAAACGCAGAACTATCTCGCACACATATTTGGAGACCTTGGCATTCAGCGCGTGGAAGCATCTGCCGCTCAGCCGGTGGATGTAATTAAGCCACCGCAAGACCCCAAGCCGATCCTTGCAAACCCCTCCCGCTCGCAATAACCGGTCAATATCACTTCATCTCCGTCATGTAAGAACGCCCGTTGCTCAGAATTCGGCAGCAGCAGCGGCTCCGCGCCTTTCCAGGTCATCTCGAGCAGGCACCCTCGATTTTCTTTCTCCGGACCGGAAACCGTTCCACTCGCAATCAAGTCACCGGGCCGCAAGCGGCAGCCGTTTGAGCTTTGGTGCGCAACCATCTGCGCCAGCGTCCAATACATCTGCTTGAAGTAAGCGCGGCTGATCCGCACCGGCTTCGACATCGCCCGCGATCGCAGCCAGACCTCGATCGTTATGTCAAACGCTCCTGAGCCGTTTGTTTGTAAATACGGAAGCACCGGAACGTCATGTTCACTTGCGGCTGCACGGAACGGCTCCAGCGCTTCGAACGTAACCATCCACGGCGAAATTGAAGTCGCAAAGCTCTTCGCCAGAAACGGGCCGAGCGGCTGATATTCCCAACGTTGGATGTCTCGCGCCGACCAGTCGTTCACCAGGCAGACACCCGCGATGTGCTGTTCGGCCTCCGCAATCGGAATCGGCTCGCCCAACTCATTTCCCGGTCCGAGAAATGCACCCACTTCCGCTTCATAGTCTAATTCTTGCGTTGCCCCGAACCGCCCCGCGCCCAGTTGTCCCGAGGGTCTGCGAATGGATGTGCCGCTGACCACAACGGACGACGCCCTTCCGTGATACGCAACCGGCAAATGCTTGTAATTCGGAAGCAGTGGATTCTCCGGCCGGAACATTCTTCCGACATTGCTCGCGTGATGAATCGAAGCGTAAAAATCGGTGTAATCGCCGATCGTTGCCGGCAACAGCATTTCGCATTCGGCTTGCGGAATCAAATCTCGTCGCGGCGAACCGCGCTGTAACGCCTTACTCACCGCGCGCCTTAGATCCCTCCGTTGTACGGAACTCAGGGCCATGTACCCGTTTAGATTGCGGCCTTCCAGCCAGGGGCTTAGATCTAGGATCGCCTCGCCGATTGCGATTCCTAGGCGAGCTTCAGTGCCTTGCGCCGTTCGGAACGCTCCCACTGGCAGGTTCTGTATCGGAAAATCACAGCCGGGAAGATTCGCAGATTCCACCCAGCTCCGCAATTGCGGATCGTGACTCTCATCGACCATCATTCTCGAGCCAGGACAGATAGTAGCTTCCGTCCTCAACCTCGACCGCCTCGCGACTTACGTTTAATCCACGAAAGGTGTCCATCATTACCGCCAGCTCGTTCGTCTGCTTTTGCCCGATCGACGCTTCCGTCCGCCCCGGCTGAGGACCATGCGCCAAGCCATCCGGGTGTAGCGTAATCGACCCGTACTCGATACCTTTCCGGCTCATGAATTCCGAGTTGGCATAGTACAAGACTTCATCCGACATAACATTCGAATGTGTGTACGGCGCGGGTACCGCTTCCGGATCGAAGTCGAATGGACGCGGACAGAACGAGCAGATAACGAAGCCATCGCCCTCAAACGTCTGATGTGTAGGCGGCGGCAGATGAAACCGTCCGACTCGTGGTTCGAAATTGTGGATGTTTAGCGCCCACGGATAGTAATACCCGTCCCAGCCAGCCACATCGAACGGATGATATGCCAGCACCATCTCGATCAGGTAATTTTCTTTTTTCACGACGAGCTTGAATTCGCCTTTTTCATCGTGTGTTTCTAGGCTATTCGGCAGCCGAATATCTCGCTCGGAGTATGGACTCGATTCCATCAACTGCCCGTATTCGTTTCTGTATCGTTTCGGAGGACGGACGTATCCGGCACTCTCAAAGATGAGCAGCACCCGATCTTGCGATGCAAAACGATACCGGTGCAAAATACCGCGCGGAATCACCAGGTAATCTCCATTCGCAAACGGGATACTGCCGAACGGCGATTCCAGGGCACCTTCGCCTTCGCTGACAAAAACCACCTCATCGCCTTGCGCATTCCGGTAAAACTCAGAGGTATCCATGGCCGGCCGCACAATCGACATTGAAACGTCGTGGTTGAACAATAGAGGAATGCGGTCCGCAAACACATCGCCGCGCTGCTCCAGCAGCTTTGTGCGAAAATGCCGGTGGCGCAACGGCTCACTCGGAGCCGGATTCCACGTCAACTCCTTAAGGGTCTGAAGCGCGCGCACAGCAGTCGGCTTTCGAACGTGGTACAGCAGAGAAGATGGGCCGGTGAAACCCATATTCCCCATCAGTTCCTCCGAATAGAGCTCTCCGGTCGGCTTCCGAAAGACCTTGTGCCGCTTCGATGGAATTTCCCCGAGATGGTGATAGACCGGCATGCAACTTCATTCTAGTAGTGGCCGGGGGTGCCTGACCGGGACCTGTATCGAGGCCCGCGTTAGGCCAGCCGATTGAATTTCTCGGCAGCCGCTTGCAGCGTTTCAGGCTTTTTTGCAAAGCAGAAACGAATAAGCTGCCGGCCGTCGGCAGGATTGGAGAAGAAGCTCGATCCTGGCACGGCCGCAACTCCGATATCTTCGACAAGGTAGCGGGAAAACGCTACGTCGCTTTCGAATCCGAAGCCGGAGATGTCGCACATAATGTAATACGCGCCTTTCGGTACGTGACATTTGAACCCGGCATTCTCAAGGATGCCGATCAGCATGTCGCGCTTGTGTTGATAGCCGCTGGCGAGCCCGGAAAAATAACAATCCGGCAGATGTAGCGCCGTGATACCAGCTTGCTGCAGGGGCGTGGCTGCACCGACGGTCAGGAAATCGTGCACTTTGCGGATGGAGGAACTGAGGTCGGGCGGTGCAATAACCCACCCCACGCGCCAGCCGGTAACGGAAAAAGTCTTGCTCAGGCTGTTTACCAGAACACAGCGATCGCGCATGCCTTCCAGAGTGATTGGAGGAACATGCCGTTCGCCATCAAAGATGATGTGTTCGTAGATTTCATCAGTGATCAGCAAACAGTCATACTCTTCGCAGAGCCGGGCAATTTGGGTGATCTCGGAGCGCGAAAAAACGCGGCCCGTCGGGTTGTTAGGAGAGTTTAGAATAAACGCGCGGGTCCGGCTGGAGAAAGCGGCGCGCAATTCGGCAGGATCAAACGTCCATGCGGGAGGTCGCAGCGTGACATAGCGGCAAAGCGCTCCGCTAAGCTGCGAATCCGGCCAATAGTTTTCGTAAAACGGCTCAAACAAAACGATCTCGTCCCCTGGATTGATCAGAGCCAGCAGACTTGCAATCATCCCTTCCGTTGCGCCGCAACACACCGTAATCTCGCGCTGGGGATCAAGTTCGATTTCATAAAAGCGCCGGTAGTAATCGCCGATCGCCTTGCGGAATGGCGGGGCGCCCCAGGTGATCGAATACTGGTTTGCGTCGTCGGCGATCGCGTTTCGCGCCGCCGTTTTGACCTCGGCGGGAGCAGCAAAATCAGGGAAGCCTTGCGCCAGATTCACTGCGCCGTGCTCCATAGCCAGGCGCGTCATCTCACGGATGACGGATTCTTTGAATTCAGATGTGCGCGCGCTCTGAAAACGCCGGACCGAACTTACTGCCATGCTGCGATTTTATCCGCCGCGCTCATCATGGTCTGACGGAGTGATGGATTCGGCGCTTACGCGGCTTATTCTTGGGCGCAGGTTTGGCTCGATAAGCCGGCACGTCGGGCGATATTCCGGCATACAAGCGACGGTAGACATCGGCGTTGCGCAGCACGATCTGGATATACCCGCGAGTTTCGTGGAATGGAACCGTTTCGATAAACTCAGCCTGTTCGCGAAACGGACCCCAGGTGCGCCAGAGGTTTGCGCGGCCTGGACCCGCGTTATAGGAGGCGAGAGCCAATTCGACCTGCCCGCCGAATGAGTTCAGCAAGTTGTGGAAGAAATAAGTACCCAACTGAACGTTGCGGTCAGCGGTAAGCAGTTGGTTCGAATGGAAGCGTCGAATACCAAAATGCCGGGCCAATTGCCTTCCGGTGGATGGAAGAAGCTGCATTAGTCCATAGGCGTTCGCATGCGAGATGATCTTGGGGTTGAACTCGGACTCCTGGCGGATCAGCGCAGAAACCAGAAAAGGATCCAGGCCCTGCGCATGGCTGTGCTGTTCGACACACGCTCGGAAAGGTAATGGGAATGCCAGCCGCCAGAACGCTACCGGAGCCTGGTCAAGGGGCATGTAGAGATAACCAGGAGCATAGGCCTTGATGTAATGCAAGCCCTGCTCCGGTGCATTGCGGGCCGCGGCGAACTTCGCAAGCTCGAACGCATACACGTTTTTCTGGTCGTCATCCGCCCCGGCGCCGAACTTGAGCTCACCCTCTGCAAAGTTATTCAACCCCGTCAATTGTAATAGCTGAGCGCGCTCTATCCTGGTTTTCGTGACTTCACCCGGCGTAAAGCTGGGAAACTCTTCGCGCGGCGGCCAGGATACGGAGCGCAGAAACGCTAACATCGCCGGCGCAGGGGCCGCAGCCTCCAGGCCCAGTTGTTTCAAACGTTCGCGAGCAATCACCGCGTAATACGTGTTCGGAAACCGGGCGACGAGTTCGTCGTAGCAGGCGCGAGCGGAAGCAGTATCCTTCTTTCGCTCCTGCAGCCGTCCCAGGAAATACAGGGCATCGTTGGTATCCGGGAAATCCGGATACCGCTGGATCTGCTCGCGCAACAGATCGTACGCGTCTTCCTGATCTTTGCGATAGCTCTCAAAAGCAATCCTCCAATGACACCAGCCTGAGCGGGGATCTTTGGTGAAGGTGGCAGCGCACGCCCGGTAGAGAGGCATATAAGTAGCGGAGTCATTCTCCACCCGAGCCTGATCCGCGATATCGATGAGTGTTTTCAGCCGCCAGATAGAAGTGGGATGCTGCTTCTCCAGATTGTCAAGAAACGGCTTCACGTCGGCATGCCGATCGAGCCTGCGGGCGGCCCGGACAAGATAATTCAGACGCTCGGCGTCCGCCTCCGAGTCGTCCACCTTTAGCGCACTCAGGTATTGAAAAGCGGCAGCCGTATGGTTGCTGAAGAAATCGGCTTCGCCGAGCCGCACACGCGCCATATCACGCTGAGCGCCGGCGAGCTGAGGAATCGCCGCCGCCAATTCGATCCGGGCCGCGGCTGGGTTATTCGACTGAAACAGCTTTTCGGCTCTGCCGAGTAATGCTGCCGGCATGGGAGGCGGAAACGCATCGCCCAGCCGCTGCTTCACATCCACCAGTGCCGTCGCAGCTTCCGCGGCTTCGGCAGCAGACGGGTAGCGATAGTAGACGCGCTGGAAGTATTCGGCTGCCTGGGGCAGATCGCCAGTGGCCTGGAAGCAGCGGGCCAGCAGCAAATCGGCTTCCGGCTGGGGAATTTCGTCGAAGTATTTTTCCACCAGTTCCAGCGCGTGCTTCGGGTTATCGCCGTCCAGGTCTGCGCGCACGGCCAGAGCGGCTCCTGCTCCAACGAACGGGGATACGGGCGTGTGGTCGAATATGCGCATCGCCGCCTTCGCGACGCCTGGATAATCCTTTAATTGATACTCGGCTTGCGCGCGAATGTATTGCGCGTAGTCGTCCAGAATAGGCGCCTTTTTAGAAGCGGCGGTCGCGTATTCGGCAGCAGCCGAAAAGTTTCCCTTCTCAAGCTGATGCTGGGCTACCGAGATCAAACCGGCTGCTCCCACCACCTTCGGGCTTTGCGGAGCCGGGGTAGGATGCCTTTTCTTTGCCGGTTTATGTACCGCGGCGGAAGCTAACAAAACGATAGCCCAACACGCGATCTGGATTCGGAGCAAACGAGACAGTTTGCGGCGGCGGAGCCAGGCCGCCTCGTTACTAAGCCAACTGCCCTGGATAATCTGCTCCTAATTTGAGTTCGTCCCCTTCAGCAGCGGTGCGGACGAGCTCGAGATGAAGGTAATCGACCATGGATGAGGTCGTCATAAACTGCTTACGGTAGAGATCGCGAGCTTTGTCCAGCTCGCCTTTTAGAAAGACGTATAAGTTCGCCTGATCGCGACCCGCGCGGCACGCCTCCGGCCGTGCCAATTGCAGTTCGGCCACGGTCACACGGGAAAAGCGCTGTGCGCGCACATGAAGGTTTCGCTGAGTCTCACTCAATTCGGCCCAGCCGGGTAGTGAAGCGGGAAATCGCTTCGTTGCAACCGCCCCTCCCTCATCGTCGAGGTCCGGTTTCGCGGCTTTGCTAACCAGGGGTGCAATCTGGGCGTGCAGCGACGCATTCGATTGACGCTCCAGAACGAGCGATCCGAAGCTGGCAATCAATTCAAGAGCATTCAGGTCGATGTTGTCCACATCGGCCGCAAAAATCAGGGCGGTCACACGGGTTCCGTTCGTGAGCGGAATAATGTGGGCGCGATCGGCCAGATTTTGCGTACTCAAGGCGGGGCCCACTTCGCCTGGCGATCGCAATGCGATGACCGGATCTTTCGTTTCAACAGCACTCCCAAATGCTCCGGCCGAATCGAGGCTGAATGAAAGGTCTTCGGGAAAATCGAACTTCTGCTGGCCCCGCAGCCGGACCACACCATTCTGTAGAGAGAATATGGCCACCCGTTCGATGAATTGCCCGGCTCCGCTCAGAACGCAAGAGACCCATTCGGCTTCCGTCTGATAATGGCGGAGGCGCCGAAGAAGCTGGTTCAATTCCTGGATGAGCTGAAGACGCACGGCACGCGCGGACTGGGAACAGGCCGCATCGAATTCGCGTTTCAGCGATTCCCATGCGGGTTCAAGCAAATGCATCGTGAACTACTAATCTATCGAAGTGGAGGTGCATCATCACCAATCGTGCTCACCGCGGGCGCATGAGGCGGCGAGGCAGCTCTTTCTGGCGTCAGAGCGCTGATGAGATGAAGCTGTCGCCCGGCATGCACGAGATCGACAACCAGCTTTCCATCTCTTTGCGTCGCTGCTTCCCCGTTCCATTCGTTTTCATCCTGTAGCGCCTCAATTCCTGCGAGCCGAAGGTTTGGCGCACCATCGGCAAATGAGAAATCAAAGTGGCCTGAGATGCTATCAAACGAATCGGTTGCAGAAAGACCGATATCTTCTCCGGAAAACGTACCGCTGGCCTGGAGATTGTGCAGGCAATCGACGCCGGTTCCAGAGGTCTGCCATTCTCCATCCGCGTTCAAGACCCCGCCTCCCCAATCGAAGCCGCTGACGCTACCCTGAAATCTCCATCGCGGAGAATACGAGGTCAAGTTCAACGATCCCTGTGCGCGGACGGAAGCCGGGCCGAGTCCGACTCGAAGAGATGTGAATTGAACAACCGGACCAACCCAGACAAAATGCGTTAAGAGCGAGCCAAGAGCGGCTTGATCGACTGAGAACCGATCAACCGCAACATCGCCTTCCAGGTTGCGTTCCGCTAGCCAGGACGGGATGGACCTATGCATCACTCGCAGTCTCACCAGCAGCCCGTCGGGCTGCAACGCCGGACGCAAGGCAGCTTCTAACTGATCCAGGGCCGCGGAAGGCAATTCTAGTCGAAGGTGTTCGCGCCGCTTCGCCTGCGCGTTGTAGCGATAGCTGGCGTGAACCGTGTTGTCACCCAAAACAGCAGTGAAGCGGGTAAGATCGAACGTCTTCGGATCAAAAGTAATCCGGCCCTGCGCTTTCTTCAGAGGCGCGGCGAGACCCGGTAAATTCACCGTCCCATCCGACAGTTGAAACTGTCCCGACCACGAACGATTGTTGCCATCGGTGTCGTGATCGCCGTCAGAGGTACGCGAATAATTCAACTGTCCGGTGATATCGCCGCCGGAGAATGCCGCGAGAGCCTGCGGGGCGCCGAACCAGGCAGCAACCGTACTTTTCAGAGTGCCCACGGCAAAATCGTCTGCGCTGAGAGAAGCATGCGCGATTTCGCCGGAGAAGTAGTAATCACCACCGGCTCGCAATGTACCTTCGGCCGGAGTCTGAATGACAGCGGGATCGAAATGGATATGGTCGGGCGAGATAGTGGCGTCCGCCAAAGCTGACCGCAGCGGCGGAAGATCGGGCACGGTAGCCACGACGTTCTGAATGGAAACTCCGCCAGATAGCCCGCCGCGATTGTTCGAGTATCCGACTGCGCCATCGACTGAGCCGGCCACTGAAAGACCCTCCGGAAGCGCGATGCCCATCCGTTGACCGAGCGGCAAAAGCTGATCGAGTGGCGCATGCCGGAGATTCGCAACCACAGACCATGCCGGGCGAGTAAGAAAATCATCCACTCGCATTTCAATCGCAACTGGTGCGGATTCGCCGTTCTGCGCGGGCAAAGTATGGATCTGGCAGCGATGCCCCGGCAAATCCAGGCTGCCCTGATATCGAACCCGCCATTGCTCACCACTGGACGGAAGAAGGTCCCAGCGGTGCACGTCATCAAGGGTCAGTTGGCCAAGTATGTGCAAACCCGTCAGCGGCCCCGAAATCCGGGCATGTGAAGTCACGGTTCCATGGACACCGATGTCGTGGCCTTCCAGCAATGTAGTCAACTCGCTCAGGTTGCTTTCGTCCAACGTGATATCGGCCTCGAGTTGATTGGCTTTGGCGGAGCGCGTATACCAGTTGGCCGCGCCCCGAAAGTGGCTGAAGCCATTACCGGCGCGGTCCGTACGAGCGGGAGAGCCGGAAAATTGAATGTAGACCTTACCGGAACGCTGAGGATAAATGTTCAGATCCGTTCCAGCGATATAGAGCATCGTCTTCCGGGTCCCAAATTTGAAATCGATCCGCCCGTCGGAAATTTCAAGGGCCGGAAAGAGATTTAAAGGAGCGCGCCGGGGCGCACTCAGGCGATTCACCATCTCCACTACATTCCAGGTACCATCGCTTTGCTTCACCAGGTTAAGATACGGATCCACCAGGCGAATGCTCGAAAGCCGGAGCTGGCCAAGCAGCAACTTGTCCAGGCGTACGCGTGCTTCGAGGGTCGGCACATAGGCGAAAGGTTCCAACCCATAGCGCGGGTCTTCGCTAATTGTGACGTTTTCAAGCGCGAATCCCGGACCTGAAAAAAGGGTTAGATGAACGCTCTGAAATTCTACTTTGCGCCCGAGCGACGACTCCAACGCAGCGCGCAGCCTTCCGCTGAAACGGGCTGCATTGATGAAGGGCGCTGCCAGGCCGAGAACCAGAATCCCGAGCAGGACAAAGAGCAGAATACGAACCAGAGGACGGAATGCTTTTCTAGCCTGTAATGTCGACACCTTTTGAATGGAAACAGCCTTTGCGCCGGGTCTTCAAGCCGGAAATTGGGATTGCGCCACGGCTGTGCGTGTCCTGATTATAGCGTTGAGAAGGGTCGGACAGCGCGGGCTGCAAGCCTCCAAATCACGCTGCATCGCCGAGCCATCGGGTAATCGCAGCGTCCGCCCCGGCCAAATCCGGATCGGATTCGGCGAGCCACGCAACGAAACCATCGGGCCGGATGAAAAGGGCAGTCAAGCCTTTACTGTCCTTCGCCCGGGCTGAAACATACGTCAACCTTCCACTCCAGCGCTCATGCATGACACGGAGCTTTTCGCTCCCGGCAAGATCGAGCAGTAGAGCTCTTCCACTATGCAGTAATACACCGAGGCGCGTGCCGTCTCCGAATTCGAAATCGGGCGCGCTCCGGCCTATGAGCGGATGATTTCCTCCTAAGTCGTAATGCAACGCGATACCGGAAATCTTCTCGGCGAAATACGTCGTCCCTTCCCGTGTGTCGAGGAGGTCGCGAATAACTGCAGCAATCGCGTGGGCATGCGGTTCCGGCCGCATAATGGCGACTTGAGCTCGAGTCCAATCGAGAGCCCACGCGCCGACAGGATGACGTTCCCCGTGTTAAGTATCCAGCAGGCTTCTGGGAGCCCAACCCTGAATAGTCGCGGCGAGTTTCCAGCCAAGATTCATGGCGTCTCCAAGTCCGGTATTCAGGCCTTGACCTCCGAATGGTGAATGCACATGTGCAGCATCGCCGGCCAATAACACGCGGCCCTTCCTATATGTAGTCGCCTGCCTGGCGCGATCGGTGTAGCTTGAAGCAACGTGCAGAGCGCTGATTGTTACGTTAGTGCCAGAAACACGCCGGAGAATTTCCTGAAGGCTATCGCGCGTGATGGATTTCGCACGATCAAAGCCCGCGCCATCGAACTCGACGACGCCGATACGCCCCGGGACAAGACCGTTGACGTACATGCCGGCCTTAGTCAGATTAAAACCCGTGCGCAGCTTTTCTGGATCTGCCAATTCCACCGATGCAACGTAGCCGGTAAGCTCCGGGTCCGTCCCCGCAAATTCAAATCCAGCGTGTTTGCGCACCGCACTTCGGCCTCCGTCGCACCCGACAAGCCATTGCGTCCGGAAAGATTGTTCTCCGGCTAGTACAGTAACTTCGTCACCATCGTCGACAAAACCGGTGACAGCCATACCCCGCCTCAACTCGACACCCATTTGCGTCGCACGCTCAGCCAGCAGTGATTCGATACCTTCAAGATTCACGATCCCGCCCGACGCAGACGGGCCGGGAATTGTGTACTTTTGGCGAGAGAAGTCAATCTTGCCCGCGTCGAGCATGATTCCGGCGAAGTGGCCGGCAAAGCGGGGAGCGAGTGTGGATTTTGAATCTTCCGGTGCGCCCATCTCGATCTCCGGCCGACCGCCCGCACTCATCCACCCGAGTGAAGCGTCACGCACTGCATCCAGGAGACCTCTTCTATAAAGCGCTTCGATGGAAGGAAGGTTGAGCCCCCGCATTCCCATCCAGCCGGCTTTGAGTGGCGAGTGAGGGTCTTGCCTCCGCTCCAGAACAAGCACAGAGATACCGGCCAGCCGAAGTTCGCACGCTAGAAAGAGGCCCACCGGTCCGCCGCCTGCAATCACAACGTCAAGAGGCATTTGCGCCTGCCATTTTTTTCGAACTCGGGGTCGGATTGCGGCGTCAAGGAACAGCCGGTCCGCGCCCGGCAGCTTTGGGGGGATCCGTTTCTTCGTCTATCGATCCAGACTGCTTTACGCCCCGGACTGGTTCAGGTCAGAATTTCTACTTTTCCAGTCTCAACGTCATAGTAGGCGGCTGAGATCGAAAGCTTTCCTTCTTTGATTAGGGAGCCCAGAACCGGAGAGGAGGCGTGCAGCAGACCGGCCTGATATTTTGAATTTTCGCGGCTCGCGAGGTTCGCATCCGTCTCTCCGGCTTTCAAGGCTGGATGAATGTACTGGTAAAGCGAACTGATCTGGCCGGGAACTGATTTTGCACTCATAGTGGCTTTCACTGCGCCGCAATTCCGGTGGCCGATTACCAGCATTGCCTTGACACCAAGTACAGCCGCTCCGTATTCGAGACTGGCGATGGTTGCAGGAGTTGCAAAGTTTCCCGCTACACGCACGACGAATAGATGACCGATTGTTTGATCGAAGATGAGTTCGACGGGTACCCGGGAGTCAGCACAAGAAAGGATGGCAGCAAACGGCTTCTGCTCTTCAACCGTATTGGTGCGGAGTATCTGCAAGTCCTCTTTCAAAGACGTGAGTTGCTTCGTTTGAAAGCGGCTATTGCCTTGCGCCAACATCGTCATTGCTTCCCTGGGAGACGCCGGCATTCTGAACGTTTCTACATCAGCCTTGGCGCTCGAAATAGCGGAAACAAGGAGTCCGCTGGTAGCTTGTCTGAAAAGGGTCCTGCGGGCAATCTTTTTCATTTAATCTGCTCCGATGCGAGAGAAGTCGCGTTGTGATTAGTGAGTCCAAGTCTATCCTATTTTCTTTTTTTCTTTGCTTCACACGCGTCGTTGTTCAAATACCGGCTCCGATGCGCGGCGAATAACCGGTGCGCCCGGGCGCGGATTGCAGGGTTGATATAGTTGGCGGCTAGCTCTCGTTTATGAAAACCGGCCGCCCCAAGCAAAGATTCCACCGGATTCAACCCCAGGTTTCACGCGGGCATCTCGTAGCGGGAGCGATGCTGCTGCTCGCCCCTGTTGCGTCGCTTTTGGCCCAAGGGGAACAGCCTGCTCCCGTTCACTTGACCGCCGAACAGGATCACCAGCGCCTGATGAATCTCCTGGACATCAAGCAGCTCCGGCCAGGAGCGAATCCAAACCATCCGAACTCTCCGAATGCCGTGAACTACGACGAATCGAAGGTTGCGCCGTACAAGCTGCCGGATCCGCTGGTTCTTAGGAACGGTCAGAAGGTTACGACCCCGGAAATCTGGTGGAATGAACGGCGTCCCGAGCTTCTTGACATGTTCGACAAGAACGTTTATGGCCGCGTGCCCGCTAATGTCCCGAAAGTGAACTGGCAAGTAGTCAGCACAACCCAGCAAACAATCGGAGGGGTCCCCGCAGTTACAAAGAAGCTGTTGGGGCATGTTGATAATTCCGCATATCCGCTCATCAAAGTGGATATCGAAATGAGTCTCACAACGCCCGCACACGCCGCCACCCCCGTGCCGGTCATGATCGAGTTCGGATTTGTATTTCCCCCTGGTTTCAAATGGCCGAAAGGATTCACGCCGCCCAAGCAAACCGGTCCGACCTGGCAGGAGCAAGTGTTGGCGAAGGGATGGGGATACGCCGTTTTGATTCCTACCAGCTATCAAGCGGATAATGGCGCGGGCCTGACGGAAGGCATTATAGGACTGGCCAACAAAGGGCAGCCGCGAAAACTCGACGACTGGGGAACTCTTCGGGCGTGGGCCTGGGGAGCCAGCCGTGCCTTGGATTACCTGGAGACCGATAAAGCGGTAAATGCAAAAGAAGTTGGGATTGAGGGGCTTTCCCGCTACGGGAAAGCGGCGCTCGTGACCATGGCCTATGACCAGCGTTTCGCGATCGGGTTCATTGGCTCTTCAGGCGAAGGCGGCGTCAAACCTCATCGGCGCAACTTCGGCGAGCTTGTAGAGAACCTCGCCGGAACGGGAGAGTACCACTGGATGGCCGGTAACTTTCTGAAGTACGCGGGCCCGCTTACGGCTAACGACCTGCCGGTGGACTCGAACGAGCTCATTGCGTTGTGCGCGCCCCGCCCGGTGTTCGTCAGTGAGGGGTCGCCTAAGGTTGAAGGCAATTGGTTGGACGACAAAGGCCAGTTTGAGGCCGAAGTTGCAGCAGGGCCGGTATACCGGCTTCTGGGGAAGAAGGATTTGGGCACAACCCAGTTCCCACCGATCGAGACAGCGCTGATCAGCGGCGATCTGGCCTTCCGGCAGCATAGTGGAGGGCACACCACTGGCCCCAACTGGCCAACATTTCTGACCTTTGCAAGTCACTATTGGAAAACTGGCAGCTCTTAGCAAACGGCCGGTAATCATCAGCTTTCACGTGCTATCCTCATCGCCGTGAACGGCCCAGCAAATCAGCAGTACGCCATGATCTTCGATCTGGACGGCGTCTTGATTCATTCCATGCCGCTGCACGTGCTCGCCTGGGAACGCTACCTGAGGGAACTTGGAATTCAGGTGAACGATATGGAACAACGGATGCACGGGAAGAGAAACGCCGAACTGGTTCGCGATCTCATCAGCGACACGCTATCCGAAGAGGTTGTGTTCGGCCACGGCGCGGCGAAAGAACGGCTATTTCGCGAAATGGTTCTGGAAGCCGGCGCGGATAACTTCCGCATTCCTGGGCTGATGGAGTTCCTGGAGCGGCATGCGGACGTGCCCAAGGCCGTCGGGTCTAACGCGGAGCCGGCCAATATCGATTTCGTGCTCGACCGGTTGGGGCTGCGGCGGTTCTTTCAGATTGCCGTGAACGGGCTCCAGGTTAGCCGGCCGAAACCGTTTCCCGATATCTTTCTGGAAGCCGCGAAAAGGCTGACGATGAGACCGCGGGATTGCATTGTTTTCGAGGATTCCTCCACCGGTATCGAGGCGGCCCGGGCAGCCGGAATGCGTGTTGTCGGCGTGGAAACTACCCCGACCGAGTTTCCGGCAGTGGACCTGCACATCAAAGATTTTGTCGACCCGCGCCTTGAGCCCTGGCTGCGTGAGCAGAGGGTGGCATAGGCGCACACCATTGGAAAGCGGAGGGCAATTGCTACAATCCCGGCTATGTTTACCGGTATCGAGCACTTTGCTATTGCCTCACCCAATCCAAAGCGATTAGCCGAGTGGTACGTGAGCAACCTTGAATTCGAGATTAGCTTTGAGTATGCAGGCAACTACTTTATAGAGGCCGCGAACGGAGCTCTAATTGAGATCATTCCTGCCGAAGGCGAGCGGGCGAATGCCGCCATGCGAACACCCGGGATGCGGCACATCGCGATCGCAGTGGACGATTTTGAGGCGGCCTACAGGCAGTTGCAGCAGCAGGGTGTTACGTTCGCGGGCGAACCCTACGCGAACGAGGGGAACCAACTGGTCTTCTTCACGGATGCCGACGGCAACCTGGTTCACCTGATTCACCGGGCCAGGCCCTTACCAAGGACACGCGAAGCCGCTGTGGCGTAATCACGGACGCACTGGCCGGCCCGAAGCAATCAGGCCGGTTTCAGATGCAGGCTGTTATGAATCGCGTATAAGGCCAGTTCAAGCCGGTCGGAAACGCCCAGCTTATCGAAGACATTATGAAGATGGTTCTTCACGGTTTGCTCCGTGATGAACATCTTCTCGGCAATTTCTTTGTTCTTGTATCCCTGTGCGATCAGAACGATTATCTCGCGTTCACGCTGGCTTAACTGTGCCCGTTCGCGGCCAGTCTTTCCGTTGACATGGCTCGCCTGCAATTCGGCGGGAGAAGCAAATTGCCGGATAACAGCCGCAGTCGTGTTCGAATCGAGCCAGATTTCTCCGGCGTGAACCTTCTGGATACTCTTCTCGATGAGGCTTGTGGCTGCATCTTTAAGGAGGATACCGGAACAGCCCAGCTTCATGGCTTCCACGAATTCTTCTTTGTTGTCACCGGACGCGAAAAGGATCACTTTCGCGTTGGGAGCGCGAGTCTGTATGCTGCGGAGGACGGTCAGGCCGTCTACGCGCGGAAGTTTCAGATCCATCAACACAACGTCAGGTTCGAGGAAGACGGTTTTGTCGATTGCCTCAACCCCATCAATGGCTTCTCCGACCACCTGGATGGTTTGATGCTGCCGGAGAACACTCCGCAGACCTTCCAAAACAATTGGCTGTCCGTCAGCGATTAAGACGCGGATAGGTGCAGTTGACATCCATACTTTCCCTGGAGGCTTCGCCCGATCGGTACGTAAGTACCCAAAGACCTAGAACTCCGAAAGTGTTGCTTACGGATTATAGTGCGAAAACGTAGCATTTCTCTAGCAACAGTTAGACCTTTTTTGAGTCTAAGGTGGTCCTCCCTACAGTACTATTCGGCTGGTACTCCGCGTTTCTACAGTATTTCCAAAGGTACTAACGTTCGCGCGGGCTGTCTAGCGCCGCTTCGGGTTAAGAAAATTCAATCCTTACCCTAGAATGGCTTCATGGCCAAATTGTCGATCAAGGATCTCGATTTAAAGAACAAGACCGTGTTCATCCGGGTGGATTTCAACGTTCCGCTCTCGGACGGAGGCAAAGAGATCACCAGCGATAAGCGGATACGGGCATCGCTGCCGACAATCCAGTATGCGCTAGAACATTCGGCCGGGGTCATTTTGGCAAGTCATTTGGGGCGGCCTAAAGGAAAGCGGCGGCAGGACATGAGCCTGGCCCCGGTCGCTGCCCGGTTGAGCGAATTGCTGGGGCGGCCAGTGCGTCTTGCGCCGGATTCCGTCGGGCCTGAGGTGGCGTCGATGCGGCCAAAACCAGGGGAGGTTCTTCTGCTCGAAAATCTGCGCTTTCATTCGGAAGAAGAATCAAACGATCCCGATTTCTCCAGGCAGCTTGCATCCCTAGCCGATGTTTACGTAAACGATGCGTTCGGGTCGGCGCACCGGGCACACGCATCGACGGTGGGCATGGTTTCGCAGTTGCCCATCGCGGCGGCGGGTCTGTTGATGGACAAAGAACTGGAATGGCTGAGCCGCGCGGTAAAGAATCCGGAGAGGCCCTGCATCGCCTTACTCGGCGGAGCCAAAGTATCGGACAAGATCGAGATCATCGAGAATCTGATTACTGTTGTGGATCAACTACTGATCGGCGGCGCTATGGCCTATACCTTTATGCGGGCCAAGGACGAGCAGACGGGGCGTTCGCTCGTAGAACCGGACAAAATCGAATTAGCGCGGCAGCTCCTCGACACTGCCGGTGCGAAGCTGAAGCTGCCGTTAGATCACGTGGTAGTTCGCGAGATCAGGGCGGGCGCAGCACACCACGTAGTGAGCAGCATCGGGCCGGATCAGATCGGGGTGGATATTGGGCCTCAAACGATCGAAGAGTATTCCGCTCTGCTGTCCAGCGCGAAGACAATCATCTGGAACGGCCCAATGGGCATTTTCGAGATGCCGCCGTTTGACGCCGGGACAGTGGCCTTGGCAAAAGCCGTGGCGGAATCCGGAGCAATCTCGGTTGTGGGCGGCGGCGATTCCGAAAAAGCGATCAAAAGCGCGGGCGTAAGCGATAAGATCACACATGTATCGACCGGCGGCGGCGCATCTTTGGAATTTCTCGCCGGATTTGAGTTGCCCGGAGTGGTGGCACTAACCGATAAGGCCGCGAGGATCGCGGAGCCTTAGCGCAATTAGTGATAAACCTGCGCGGCGACAGCGCGCGATCCGGTGACGTGGGTCTGTTCCCCCAGCCGGAAGCAGAAAAGAGCGCCTTTGCCCAGCTCAGATTCAACCCAAAGCTGGCCCTGATACCGCTCTACAATTTTTTGACAGATGGCCAGTCCGAGACCGGTGCCATCCTGCTGCAGAGAGGCATCCAGGCGCTTAAATAATCCGAAGATCTTATTCTGGTGCTCGGGCGCGATGCCAATGCCATTATCCTGTATGCGGATCACTGTTCCGCTGTTATCCCGGTCGAAGGAAACATCGATTTCGGGCGGAATGCCCGAGCGCCGGAACTTGATGGCATTTTGCAGAAGCTGATGAAATAGCTGCTCCAGATGATTTTCATTCATCCGCAGGATCGGTAGGCTGCGGGCACGCACAATTGCCGAGGTTTGAGTAATCATCGGTTCAAGAGCGCGCAGCACGTGTCCGAAAACCGCGTTCGCATCGATTTCGACTTCGACCGGATCTTCGTGAACGACGCTGGCATACGCGAGGAGGTCCGCAACCAGCATTTCCAACCGGCCGGCGCTCGAAAGCACAAATTGAAGGCACTGCCGCCCATCTTCATCGAGTTGTTGAACGAACCTGCGGCGCAAGATTTCGGTATAGATGTTCAGGTGCCGTATCGGCTCGCGAAGGTCATGCGACACGGAAAACGCAAATTGCTCCAGCTCTGCATTGGCTCGCCCGAGTTCAGCATTGGCGGCGGCCAGCTTCTTATTGTTCGCGGCAAGTTCTTGTATCAATAACATGCGATCGAGCGCTACTGCGAGCTGATCGGCAACCGCTCGCTGCAATTCCAGTTCTTCCGTTTCAAAGCAAGGCGCCTGACGGCTGCCGAACGCGACGGTTCCAACCAGCTTGTTATCTGAAAGCAGCGGGTAACAGGAAAACGCATTGATGCCAATGCTTTTTAGAAAAGCGGCGGAGGGGTCATCGGAATACTGTACATTCGTCGAATGAATGGGAACCCTGTCACGCGCGGCAATGCCGCAAACATTTCGACCGAAACAGGGGCTTTGGATTTGAGACTCGATCACCTCCCCGATTCCAGCCGAAAAGGTCAGCCGGAGGCGGTCATTCTCTACCGAATAGCACCAACAGGCGTCTGCTCTGGTTTCGGCCGAAATACGGTTCCAGGCGCTCAGCAAAAGCTCGTCCGGCCGGTTGAAATGGAGGGCGTCAGTCGCCACCCCCGCGAGCAACTCGATACGACGATGAAGCTGTTCGGCGCCAGATTGACCTGGAAAGTCGAGGGGCATGCCGCAATGAAACGAGAACTCTCTATCATTAATGCCCGTTAAGGGCAAAAGGTAACGCACAAAAGCTGCGCTTTGTTTGTTGGGCGGCTGTCAGGCGGCGAAAGCCGGAGAAATTACCTGGCCGCTGGAACCAGCGCCAATATTCTGCTCAGCATTGCCATGCCGCTCCAGAAAGTCAAGACTTAGATCAAGGCAGATTTCGGGCTGATCGGTCATCAGAATGTGTCCTGCTTTGGGAATTAGCTGGAACCGCGCGCCGGGGATCCGGGCGGCCAAGACCCTTCCATTTTGTGGCGGGATCAGGCAGTCCTCCGCGCCATGAGCGACCAGTGTTGGTACGGAAATTCGCGGAAGCCGGAGAAACGAACTCCATAACAAAATACCGGCAAATTGGTTCAGGCAGCCTCGGCGAGTGCAGGCGCACCGGCACTGAACGTCGATATCCTCCAGGACGCGCTCGCGAGGCGTCGAAGCCGCGTAAAGTAGGGGAATCAGCAACAACTCGCGATCCCGGCCGGCAACCGATGTGGGTAGACCGCGCAAACGGCTGAAGCGAGGCCAGTGAGCCAGAATGCCGCCGTGACTCGTGCAGCCCAGAAGCAGGCTTTGGACGCGCGCCGGGTAGCAGAGTGCAAGTTCCTGGGCAATCATGCCGCCCATTGATGCGCCGATTACGTTCGCGGAGGTAATTTCAGCGGCATCAAGGACCGCTGCCGCGTCCCCGGCCATTTGCCGGATTGTGTATGGACCCGGCGGCACATCGCTGCGCCCTATACCGCGATTGTCAAGCAGAATGACACGGTATTGGCGCGCCAGGCCGGGCAGAATTCGATACCACATCTCATGGGTGAAGCTGAGTCCCATGATCAGCAGCACCGGAGGGCCTGAGCCGTGCTCCTCCCAGTAGATTCTGACACCTTGATGTGTAGCGTACGGCATGAGATCACACCGCTACATATCGCCGCAGACCCGGGGAGAGGTTCAATATAGAGTGCCGGGAGTCCTTTACACCGTAATCAAACCCGGGTAATATAGAGACACCCCCGAGAATATATCCTAGGAAGGGCGTTTCCGGTTGCTGAAACTTAAGCGTGTCGAGATTCATGGGTTCAAGTCTTTCTACGACAGAACGGAAATGAAGTTCAACGGCAGCGGAATAGCTGCCGTCGTCGGTCCGAACGGGTGCGGGAAATCCAACCTCAGCGATGCCATTAGCTGGGTGCTGGGCGAGCAATCGGCCAAAAGCCTGCGCGGTGCTCGAATGGAAGATGTCATCTTCGCCGGCACAGGTGCAAAGAAGCCGCTGGGCATGGCTTCGGTAACCATGACACTGGTACCGGATGAAACCATCCTGCGCGCCATCCCGGCCGAGCCACACGATCTGCAAAATGGATCCCACCTACCAAGTGAGACGCAGGCGCGGAATGGAACGTATTCAGAAAGTCTTGTACCCTCTGATGCTGAGATCGAGCCGCAACCCGTTCATTCGCCTCAAAATGGAACCTCGGCGAAAGCCCTTGGGCATGCCGGTGAAATTACCATCACCCGTCGGTTATATCGTTCGGGCGAGAGCGAATACCTGATCAACGGCCGCTCCGCCCGGCTTCGCGACATTCAGGATCTGTTCCTGGGAACGGGTTTGGGCCCGGAGAGCTACGCCATCATCGAGCAGGGGCGTATCGGCCAGATTCTCAGTAATAAGCCGCAAGACCGCCGGGCGGTAATTGAGGAAGCCGCCGGAATCACGAAATTCAAAACGCGGAAACGGCTGGCGGAAGCCAAGCTGGAAAGTGCGAAGCAGAACCTCTCGCGCGTCTTCGACATTCTCGAAGAAGTCACACGGCAGGTAAATTCACTGAAGCGCCAGGCGGCAAAGACGCGCCGCTATGGGGAATTGAAGACAGAAGCCGCAGCTCATTTGCGCGAAATCCTGGCATCCCGATTCCGCATGCTGGAGCGCGAGATGGCACGGATTGCCATTGACGTTAACCTGGCTTCGGGCGAACTGCAAACCGAGCAGGCGGCAATCGCAACGCGGGAAACTGAACAGACCGGAGTTCTTGAGAACTCCTATGCTACGGAGCAGGCGCTGACCCAGGCCCGCAAGGTATTGGCGGATTTGAGTCTGGAAGCCGAACGAGCACGGGGCAAGCTGGAATACCAGCTAAAGCAGGTTCAGCAGATTGACCAGCGCACAGCCTCAGCACGGCAAGAAGAGCAATCGCTGGAAAGCCAACGTCAGGAGCGGGCTGCGGAATTGCAGCAGCAAGCGGCCGAACTGCAAACCCTGAACGACGAGTGCGGCGGCGCGCGACAGGCGCTCGATGCAAAGTCGGCCGAGCGGCAGCGGGCCCAGGATGCTCTCGCGGAGCAGGAGCGTGGATTGGAAGCAGCGCGCCAGCGCGTGCTGCGTATGCTCGGCGAATCGGCTGCACTCAAGAACCGAATTACGCAAATCGAGGCGCAGTTAGCATCGGCAGAGCGGGACACGGCGCGCACCCAGGCGGAAGAGCAGCAGTCGGCCCAGGACCAGGCCCGCATCCAGCAGCTAAAGGGAGACCTCTCTGAGCGGCTGGCGAACCGGCAAACAGAACTGATCTCGCTCACCGATCAGCGCAAAGCCGTCGAACTGGAGCTACAACAGAAGCGAACTCAATTGAACGAAGCTCGCCAGAAACTGGATCAGTTCCGGAGCGAATTCTCACGCGTGAAAGCCCGCAAAGATTCGCTCGAAGAAGTGATTCAGCACCGCAGCTATACCACTGAGACCGTCAAGCGTTTGTTTACGGCCGCGGAGCGTGGGAAAACTGAAGGTTTCCAGCCTGTAGGCGTGCTGGCGGACTTCCTGGAAGTGGACCCGCAGTTTGAGAAAGCAACCGAAGAGTTCCTGCACGATGAGCTCGAATATGTAGTAGTTCGGAACTGGAATGAGGCGGAGCGAGGTATCGAACTCGTACGAGGCGAGTTGAGCGGCCGCGCTACTTTTCTGTCGGAAGCGAACGAGGAGCAGACTAACTCCGCGGCGGAATTACCGCGACCGGAAGCCGGCGGCGAAGAGCTTTTTCGCTTAACGGATTCCCTGAAGCTAACCAACGGGCTTTCACAATTGCCGGCCCATCTGTTGCCGCGCATTGCAAACTGTTACGTAACTACCGGCCGGGGTCTGGCGCGTGAACTGGCGGCCCAGTTCCCTCACTGCTGGTTCTTGACCGTCGATGGTGTGAATTATCACGGCAGCACGGTAAGCGGCGGGAAGAAGAGCGGCGCAGGCCCGCTGGCGCTTAAGCGAGAGCTGCGCGAGGTTTCGCAACTGGTGGCAAGCCGCGAGCGCGATCTAACCACGGCGCAGAGCAGCCTGGTCGAGCTTGAACGGGATATCGCCGGACTCAGCGACCGGCAGGAGCATCTGCGGGCACAGCAGCAGGCCCAGGAGAAAGATGTTCTGGCTCTCGATCACGAAACGAGAAAGCTCGCGGAGGAGTTTCAACGAGTACAATCCAGGCTTTCCCATGCACGCCTGGAACTCGATCGTATTTCGCGCGACCGCATAAAACTGCAGGAAAATTTGGAGCGCGACCGCGCTGCGCTGGCCGAACGGGACTTGGCGCGTGCACAGGAAGAGGAAGCACTGGCAACCGCCCGGGAAGCCCTTACCGGTTTGCAGACCGAAGTCTCACGAACCGCGGACGAGCATGCCAGCCTGCGGGCAAACTTGGCCAGCCTGGAAGAACGCCGGAGATCGCTCACTGCCAGCCGGGAAAGGCTGGAGGCGCAGGTGCGCGATTTTGCAAATCGCCTGGCTCTGCTCGGAAAAGAAACAGAGCGGCTGGTCGCGGAACGGGCCCAATTCCTGGAGAGCAACGCTGAGCTCGAAATGAAATCGACTGAGGTGAAGGTCTCCATCGCCGCAACCGAAGCGGATGTCAACCGCCTGGCCCAGCAGGAAGCGGACTTACGAAGCCGGCTCGCGTTTACCGAAGAAGAACTCAAGAGGCTGCGCGCGGAGGCACGGGCTACGCAAGAGCGGCGCGCCGAATTGCAGGTGATGCTGGCGCGCGCGGAATCCGACCTGAAACATCTGGAGGAAACCTGCCAGAAGGAGCTCGAGATGCCCCTCGGCCGGCTTGTTGAAGGAATGGAAACAGTAGCCGGGGAACCGGCTCTTCAGGATATCGATGCGAAATATGCCGAAGTACTGCGGAAGATAGAAGCACTCGGGCCCGTCAATCCGCAAGCGCTCGAAGAGTTCGAAGAGGCCCAGCAGCGGCAGGAGTTCCTGGCGGCACAGCGTCAGGATCTGCTCGATTCCATCCGGGATACCGAGAATGCCATTCAGCAGATTGACGGCGAATCTCGAAAGCGCTTTGGGGAAGCGTTCCACGCGATTAACGCTAACTTCCGCGAGACATTCAAAACGCTATTCGGCGGCGGTATCGGAGAGATGCGGCTCACTGATGAGGAGAATCTGGCCGAATCCGGCGTGGATATTGTGGCGTCGCCCCCGGGAAAGAAACTGCAGAGCGTGCTGCTGCTGTCGGGTGGTGAGAAGAGCCTGACCGCCATGGCGCTGCTAATGGGGATTTTTCAGTATGCACCGAGTCCGTTTTGCATTCTGGATGAGATAGACGCGCCGCTGGATGAGCCGAATATCGAGCGTCTGACCAGACTCCTTAAAGAGATGGCCGAGCAGACGCAATTCATCGTGATCACGCACGCAAAGCGCACAATGGAGGCGGCTCAGTCGCTGTATGGAGTGACTATGCAGGAGCCAGGCGTTTCGAAACTGGTTTCAGTAAAGTTCAAACTGTCCGCTGATGCTCGGCCGAACCAGGCGCGGACTTCCAGCGAGTCTGAAAAAGTGCTCGAAGCAGCGATGGCTTAGTACGCCGACGATTGCTCAGTGCCTACTTCGGCATGAGCATATCAATCTGATTTTCGAGGACGCTCTGAGCGCCGAAGTGGGCCAGCTTTAATGAATCCGCGAATGCCATCTCGATTGCCTTTCGAGGCATGAGCCCGATCAGTTCGCTGCCCGCGATCTCCACGCCGTACACGCCTGCCAGGCGTTCGACTTCGCGATAAACGACGTGAACCGGAGTTTGCTCAAAATCGGTGAGATTCATAGAGACCTGCACCATGCCGCGCGAGGCCAGCGGCAGGCCAAGCGATTTGACCGCCGCAAAGCCGCCGCTACTCGCGCGTATGCTTTTGGCGATGGCTTTCGCAATGCCGAGGTCGCTGGTCTTTAGGTTGATATTGAAGGCGACCAGCAGCTTGCGGGCGCCGGCGATAATCGCTCCGGCAGTGGGATGAAGAGCCGGACCGCCCAGGTCGGGTGCTCTGGCGGGGTCAATCGGCGCCGCTTCGCGCAGATCCTCGAACTGTCCGCGGCGCACGTCCTCCAGCCTGGCGCGGCCGGGCCGCAGAGCGGCAGCTTCATAAAAGTAGATCGGAATCCCCAGCTCATGCCAGATCCGCCGGCCAGCGGCATGCGCGATTTCTATGCAATCCTTCATGCTGGAGTTGCCAAGCGGCACAAAGGGCAGAACGTCCAGCGCGCCCACTCGGGGGTGAATCCCGCGGCTCGTGTTCAAATCGATCAGCTCGGCCGCTTTTGCCGCCGCGCGCACTGCGGCTTCGATCACGGGTTCGCGTTGCCCCGCGAAAGTAATAACGCTGCGGTTGTGGTCCGGATCGCTGGTCCGATTCAGTACCAGCACGCCTGCCACATTCGAAATTGCAGTTTCGATGGCATCGACGCGGGAGAGATCGCGGCCTTCGGAAAAATTCGGGACGCACTCAATTAACGGCTGGTTCAGCTTGCACTCGCTCTGGAACGAATCCGGTTGAACACTATATTGCCATCCCGCATGGCTAGGCCGACGTGATTGATGCCGAAACGGCGAGGAATCTCGCGGTAATCGGGGATGTTTAGTACAACCAGGTCCGCGCGCTTGCCGCATTCG
>Ga0308174_10000126_pt1 | contig 31377 bp, 30 predicted proteins | sample PhyPR2_FD_203894 | JGI IMG/M metagenome (GOLD analysis project Ga0308174, IMG submission 203894) | Soil microbial communities from UC Gill Tract Community Farm, Albany, California, United States - DLSLS.P.R2 | ecosystem: Environmental > Terrestrial > Soil > Agricultural land | place: USA... | reverse complement strand
GGTCCGCACGGATGTTCGAAACGACATTGCCATGCGCTGCGACGTTGTCCGCTCCCGTATCCACGCGGCTTGCCGCTTCGGCGCAGCGCCCGCTCTGGCGTTGTAGCAAACGCAATCGATCGATCACCTCGCTCATGAGCGCGTGCCGAACAGGTCGAGAACGACCAATGCAAGCGCTTTGGCCGAGCGCTGCGCGCTCTCATCGCTCGCCAGCACCGGACCGACACAGGCGGGACAGCCAACGCAGCAACTGCAGGCACTGACCAGATCGCCGGCGCCGGCGACCAACTCCGCCGCGCGCCGGAACAGCGGTTCGCTCAATCCAATGCCGCCCGGGAAGTTGTCGTATAGGTAAACGGTCGGATTGAATGTCGCGGCGCACTCGGGGTCTTCGATCTTGCCCTCGCTGTTGCGCCATTGGCCACGCCCGCGCTGGTCCTGCGTTGCGAAGAATGCCGCGTCGCCGGAGCCGACCGCCTTCTGCAAATCGCGCGCTTCCGCCATCACATTGAGCGATGCAACCGTGTGCAGCGCATAGGCCGCGCCGAGGAATCCGTCGAGCGCATCCTGGCGAGTGGCGAAGGCAGCTTCCAAAGCGTCTTGACCGAGCTGCCACCAGACCGCACTCGTCTGCAGTTCCTGATCGGGCAGATTCACCGGCCCATAGCCGATGTTCTCGTGACTGTAGAAACGGATCTTCTTGTAACCCGAGACGCGCCGCACGACGTGGACTTCGCCGTGATGCGATGCGCCGGCGCCCGCAATCGCGCCGTCGAATTTTTCCAGCACCTTCAACTTCGTATAATCGATCGCGTCGGTGTAATAATCCACATGGGTACGCGTGACGAATGCCTTGCGCCCGTCCCAGTCGAGCTTCTCGACCTGGAACGGCTGCGACTGGATCATGTAGATCGCGCCTTCGTACAGGGTCAGTGCCGCGGACGAGTAATCGACCTCGGCGATGATCACCTGGCGGCCTTCGGTGCGATCGACGACGACGAAGTTGCCGTCGGCGACCGAGCGCAGACTCACGGCCTGTGCCGGATAGCTGTCGGCGATCCAGTCCCAGCGTTCGCCTTCGCGGTGCAGCACGCCGGATTCGGCCAGCACCTCGAGGAATTCGTCGGCAACGACGCCACCGAAACGGTCGCCGCGCGCAAACGGCAACTCGAACGCCGCGCAGCGGATGTGGTCGAGCAGGATCAGCAGCTGGTCAGGCGCGATGCGCGCGGTTTCCGGCGGCGCGTTTTCGAAGAACTCCGGATGGCGGACCACGTACTGGTCGAGCGCCTGGCTCGACGCCACGAGAATGCCGAGCGAAGGACGCAAGCGCCGACCGGCGCGGCCAAGGCGCTGCCAGGTCGCCGCGATCGATCCGGGATAGCCGTTGAGGATCGCGACGTCGAGCGAGCCGATGTCGACGCCGAGTTCGAGCGCGGAGGTCGTGACCACGCCATCGATGCTGCCGGCGCGCAGCGAGCGCTCGGTTTCACGCCGCTGCGTCGGCAGGTAGCCGCCGCGATAGGCGCGGATGCGCTCGGGCTTGCGCGGATCCGGATCGAACACGTCCTTGAGGTACTTGGTCAGCACCTCGACCATCAGGCGCGATTGCGCGAACACGATGGTCTTGAGCTTCGCCCGGATCGCGTGGCGCGCAATGCGGCTCGATTGCGAGCGCGCCGACGCGCGGATGCCGAGATCCGGATTGATCACCGGCGGATTCCACAACAGCACGTGGCGCTCGCCGCGCGGCGAGCCACTTTGGCTGATCGCCGTCACGTCGGCGCCGATCAGCGCCTCGGCGTGTTCCTTCGGGTTGCCGATCGTCGCCGAGCACATGATGAATTGCGGGGTCACGTTGTAAAACGCGCAGACGCGCTTGAGCCTCCGCAGCACGTTGGCGACGTGCGAACCGAACACGCCGCGATAGCTGTGCAATTCGTCGATCACGACGAAGCGCAGGTTTTCGAAAAACTGCGCCCACTTGGTGTGATGCGGCAGGATCGCCTGGTGCAGCATGTCCGGATTGCTGACGACGATGTCGCCGTGCACGCGGATCGCCTGGCGCGCATCGCTCGGCGTGTCGCCGTCGAACGTGTAGGCGCGCACGCCGAGTTCCCCGGCACGGTTGAGTTCGAGCAATTCGGCGACCTGGTCCTGCGCCAGCGCCTTGGTCGGGAACAGGTACAGCGCCTTGGCATGCCGGCTGCGCACAGCCTCGATCACCGGCAGGTGGTAGCACAGCGATTTGCCGGACGCGGTCGGCGTGACCACGACGACATGCTCGCCGCGCGCGCTCGCATCCCAGCCTGCACGCTGGTGCGAATACAGCTGCTCGATGCCGCGGCTGCGCAGGGCCGTTCGGGTCGCGTGCGAGAGTTCCTCGGGGAAAGCGGCGTATTCGGCGGCGACTGCCGGCAACCGCAAGCAGCCGGTGATGCGGTCGCGGTACTTGTCGGCGAGGCGCTCGACCAGGCGATCGGTCGTGCGTACGTTGAGATCGGCGCGTTGCGCGGCGCGCGTGGCAACTTCGTTCATCGGCGTCTCCGGTGGGAGTCGCGCTTGTAGGCCGACGTCGTCTCACCGGGCGAGACTCACGGGAGCCCTTCGCCTTCAATTCCCGCTTGACCAACTCCGCCGTTGAGAGCCGCGGGAATGATGACGAGCTTCAGTAATCAGGACCAAAGACGCCGAGAAGGTAGGCCGAAATAACAGACCCAGCGGACTCATCCGTAGTGTTCATGTAAGTGAATCTCAACTAACCGCACACTGCCGCACGGCTTCGCGCAAACGGTCACGACGTCATACTCCCTCCCCCGAATCAGCAATGAGCCAGACAGGGGAGCCCATGAAAACCGGAATCGAAGCCGGCGCGCAGACAATCCGCGCGCATCAAAACGAGTTGCTGAAGACGTGGCTTACGCAATTGCAGGCGTCGGCAGTCGCCGACCGTCGTTCCAGCGCGGCCGATGTGGAGCGTGAAGCGGGCGAGTTTCTGAGGCTCTTGGGTGAGTGCGCTGGCAAGGGCGGCGACGTGACGAGTGAGGGGTGGGCGCCCTTGCGCAGCTTCCTCGAGGATTTCTCGCGCCGCCGCGTGGCGCAGGGTTATTCGGCGGAGCTCACGGCGACATTCATATTCTCGTTCAAGCAGGCGTTGTTCGAGCTTTTCCAGCGCCAGCTTGCCGGTGATGGCGGGGCGCTGGCAGGGCAGATGTGGTCGTGGACTCAGCTGATCGACAGCTTGGGCTTGCACACGATCAGCACGTTCCAGAAATCCCGCGAAGCGGTGATCGTGCGGCAGCAGGCCGACCTGCTCGAACTGTCGACGCCGGTGATCAAGCTGTGGGACGGCGTGCTCGCGCTGCCGATGATCGGCACGCTCGACAGTGCTCGCACCCAGATCGTCATGGAGACACTCCTGGAACGCATCGTCGAGACGGGCTCGAGCGTGGCGATCCTCGATATTACCGGCGTGCCCACGGTCGATACGCTGGTCGCGCAACACCTGATGAAGACCGTCACGGCAATCCGGCTCATGGGCGCGGACTGCATCATCAGCGGCATCCGCCCGCAGATTGCGCAGACCATCGTGCACCTCGGCATCGACCTGACCGGCATCACGACCAAGGCCAACCTGGCCGATGCGCTGGCCACGGCGATGAAGCGCACCGGCGGCGTGGCTCAAGCGGCTTAGGACACGCTCATGGATCGTATACCGATCTTGCGCATGGGCGATTGTCTGCTGGTCACCATCCAGGTCGACATGCATGACCAATTGGCGCTCGCGCTGCAGGACGACCTGACGGCGAAGGTGCACGCGAGCGGCGCGAAAGGGGTGCTGATCGACATCTCGGCGCTCGAGATCGTCGATTCGTTCATGGGCCGCATGATCGCGAATATCTCGGCCATGGTCGCCATCCTGGACGCGCGCACGATCGTCGTCGGGATGCGGCCGGCGGTGGCGATCACTCTGGTCGAACTCGGACTTGAATTGCCTGGGGTGCAGACGGCGCTGAATGTGGAACGCGGGATGCAATTGTTGCGTTCCAGCATCGACCGGTCACGCGCCGATGGCCACTAGCGAGAAACTGCCGCTGCGCGACGAGCAGGATGTCGTGCGCGCACGCCAGGCCGTGCGCGCACGGATGCAGGAGCTGAACTTCTCCCTGGTCGACCAGACCAAGCTCGTTACCGCGGCGAGTGAGCTTGCGCGCAACGCCGTGATCTACGGGCTCGGCGGCGAGATGACGATCGAGATTGCCGCGATCAACGAGCGCACCGCGATTCGGCTGACGTTCGAAGACAACGGCCCGGGCATCGGCGACATGGAGCTGGCGATGAAGGACGGCTGGACGTCCGGAAACGGACTGGGCATGGGCCTGCCGGGCGCGCGGCGGCTGGTGAACGAGTTCCACATCGAATCGACCCCCGGGAAAGGCACGCGTGTCGCGATCGCTCGCTGGAAATGATCACGTCGTTTGGAAATCAGACTTGCCATGACGTCGCCGACGCCAGCCACATCGGCGAAGTGCGCCGGCACGCGCTGGCGCTGGCCGTTGATTGCGGCCTCGACGAAACGGCCCGCAGCCGGGTCGCCATCGTCGCGACGGAACTCGCGACCAATATCGTCCGCCACGCCGTAAATGGCTCGCTGCTGATGCAGACCATCGGCGCAGCCGGCGTGGAGATGATCGCGTTCGACCACGGGCCCGGCATGGCCAGTGTCGATCAGTGCCTGGCCGATGGTTTCTCGACCACCGGAACGTCCGGCAACGGGCTCGGCGCGATCCGGCGGCTGTCGGACGAATTCGACATCTGGTCTGCGCCATCCGGCACGGCGGTCTTTTCACGCGTTGTCGGACGCGCCGAGCGCAAGGTTGCCGGCATTGCCGGCATCTGCATTCCCGTGCGCGGCGAAACAGCGTGTGGCGATGCCTGGGCGGTGCGCCGCCAGGATTCCAGCACGTTGGTGCTGGTGGTGGACGGACTCGGCCATGGTCCGGAAGCGGCCAAGGCGGCGCAGGCCGCCGTGTCGGTATTCAGGGACAGCGCAATGCTCGACACGCGCGAGCTAGTGCAGCAGATACACTCATCGATGCAGGGCACGCGTGGGGGTGCTGTCGCGCTTGCCCGCATCGACAGCGGCACGGATGAGTTCGGTTATTGCGCGGTCGGCAACATTGCCGGCCGCGTGCAGTCTGCGGATAATTGCCGTGGATTGCTGTCGAACAATGGCATCGTCGGCGGCCAGTTCCGCCGGATCGAAGAGATTCGATACGGCTGGAAGTCGCCGGCACGGCTCATCCTGCACTCCGACGGGTTGCAGACGCGCTGGGCGCTGGACTCGTATCCCGGCTTGATCCAGCGCCACCCGGCGATCGTGGCGGCGGTGTTGTATCGCGACTTCTGCCGCGGGCACGACGACGCGACGGTAGTCGTGCTCGACTTGCCGGCCGCGAACGATCCATAAGTTTGCTTCCCAGTATTCCAGCGTTCCACTTCCCGACAAACCACGCATGCATTCCGCAACCCAGCATCTTGATATCCCGGCGCCGGATGCGCCGCAATCGCCCGCGCAGCTGCGGAAACAACTGGCGCAGCGCGATGCGCAGATCGCAACGCTGAGCCAGGAACTGGCGACGACCAACCAAGGCGTGATCGCGCTTTACGCCGAACTCGAAAACAACGCCGACCAGCTGCGCCATGTCACCGCACTCAAGAGCAAGTTCCTGTCTTACATGAGCCACGAGTTCCGTCTGCCGCTAAGCTCGATCGTGAGCATCGCGCGCCTGTTGCTGCAGCATCTGGACGGCCCGCTGACGGTCGAGCAGACCCGGCAGGTCGAATTCATCCGCGCGTCGGCGATCGAGTTGAACGTGCTGGTGGACGACCTGCTCGATCTGGCGAAGATCGAGGCCGGGCGCATCACGATCTCGCCAGCATGGTTCGACATGGTGGACCTGTTCACCGCCTTGCGCGGCATGTTCAAGCCGATCGTGACGTCGCACGCCGTGTCGCTGGTGTTCGAGGAGCCTGACGAGGGGCTGTCGCGCATCTACACCGACCATTCCAAGCTCGCGCAGATCCTGCGCAATTTCATTTCCAACGCGCTGAAATTCACCCAGGATGGCGAAGTGCGCGTGACTGCGCGGCACGAGCCGGCTGCTGAAGGTCCGGGATCTGCGGTATTTGCGGTCGCCGATACCGGCATCGGTATCGCGCCGGAACACCAGCACGCGCTGTTCCAAGACTTCGTCCAGATCGACACCCCGATCCAGAAACGCCTGCGCGGAACGGGACTGGGCTTGTCGCTGAGCAAGCGCTTGGCCGAACTGCTGCACGGAAGCGTTTCGGTGCAGAGTGAACTCGGTGCGGGCTCCACGTTTTTCCTGAAGATTCCGGTGCAGCTGCCGGGCGATGAGAAAGTCGGCCATGAATAGAATTTCCACGCCCGCGGGCAAAGTCGTGGTCATCGACGACAATCCGGCAACCCTTTACTCGACGGCGCGCATCCTGGAAAGCGGACAGTTCGACGTGCTGCGCTGCACGACCGGATCGGCTGGCCTGCGGGCAATCGACCCGAGCGTCGATGCGGTCGTCGTCGATATCAACTTGCCCGACATCGACGGCATCGAGATCGTGCGGCGCCTGCGCGCCGACCCGGACAAGAACATGCTGCCGATCATTCATCTTTCGGCGACCAAGATCGAAGATGTCGACCGCGTCGAGGGGCTCGACGCCGGTTCCGATGCGTATCTGACTCATCCGGTGCATCCGCAGATTTTGCTGGCGACCGTGCGCTCGCTCATGCGTGCACGCAATGCCGAGGCGGCAATGCGCCGCACCGAAACCAAGTTCGGCCGCATCTTCGAGCAGGTCCGCTCCGGCCTCGCGGTGCTGGATGCGAACTTGCGGCTGCTCGACGTCAACCCCGAAATGCTGACCCTGCTGGGTCGCGGCAGGGACGAACTGATCGGCCAGGACTTCCTCATTTATGCGATCGCAACCCATCCGGACGAACTCAGTGAAATCCGGTTGGCTCTGGCCCAGGCGGGCCAGTGGAGCGGCGTGATTCGCGAACTCAGGCCCGATGGCTCGAGCGTCGAGCTGGAGTGGCGCATATCGTCCGACCCGCACGGCGATACGTTGCTGGCGGTCGTGATCGACATAACCGAGCGCTTGCGCATGCAGGACGAGCGTGAGCGCCTGTTCGCGTTCGAGCGCGCCGCGCGCGCCGAGGCCGAGCGCATCAGCCGGGTCAAGGACGAATTCCTGGCAACCCTGGCACACGAGCTGCGCAACCCGCTCGCGCCGATGCAGAACGCCGTGCATCTGCTGCAGCTTGCCGGGGCCGATTCGCTGGCGTCGAAAAAGGCGCGCGAGGTGATCGATCGTCAGATCCGCCAGATGACGCGCCTGGTCGACGACCTGATGGACGTGTCGCGCATCACCCGCGGGCTGGTCGAACTGAACAAGCAGCTGATCACGCTCGACAGCGCCATCGACTCGGCGCTGGAGATGAGCCGGCCGCACATCGATGCTGCCGATCAGCATCTGCAGGTCGAATACGGCGGCGCCGACATCAAGGTTTGCGTGGACCCGGTGCGCATTGCCCAGGTACTGACCAACATTTTGAACAATGCATCAAAGTATACTCCGCACCGCGGACGCGTGGAGATCAGGGTCGCGCGACGGGCGGGCTTCGTCGAGATCGTGGTCGAGGACAGCGGCATCGGCATCCCGGCCGAGATGCTGGGCAACGTGTTCGACATGTTCACACAGGTTCACCCGTCCGGACGGCGCTCGTCCGGCGGGCTCGGCATCGGGCTGACGCTGGCCAGGCGACTGGTTGAGATGCACGGCGGCACGATCGCGGCGAGCAGCGAAGGCGAGGGCCGGGGCAGCCGCTTCACCATCAGCTTGCCGATCGCGGAATTCCAGCCCGAGAGTGCGTCGCACGCCTCTCCGGCTCGCGCCTTTCTCAATGGTTCCGATGCGCGCTTGCGCAAGGCGGTGGTGATCGACGACAACCGGGACGCGGCAGAGTCGTTGTGCGCGCTGCTGGGCGCGCTCGGCTACCAGTGCAAGGCCTATTTCGACGGGCCTTCCGGCGTTGCGGGGGTCGAGGAGATGTTGCCGGACATGGTATTCGTCGACATCGGCATGCCGGTGATGGACGGCCATCAGGTGGCGCGCACGTTGCGGCGGCTTCCACACACCCGCCTGATTCCACTGCTTGCGCTTACCGGTTGGGGCCAAGGCGACGATCGCGAGCAGTCGCGCGCAGCAGGGTTCGATCGCCATCTGGTCAAGCCCGTCTCCGCCGACGACCTGCACCAGGTTCTCGATGACATCGATGCGCTCGCGGCCGAGCGCCGCGGGCAGACCGCCGTGGCCAATGCCGAGGGCTGAGGTGCAGGGCCGGCAAACGAAAGGCCGGTGGGGTTCACGGCAGCTATTACGCCCGTTGCTCTTCCGTTTTTCTCATGCAAGTTGCAGTTGCCGCCAGAATGAGTCGTGCAAATTGCCACCCTCCTGAGATCCGAAGCCGCGTCGCACCTCACGTTTGCCGATGGCATGCCCCATGCTCAAACCCGATCCCCAGGGGTATTTCCGCAACATCAGATCATCGGGTACTTATCCATGCAGTGCACTGCTTGCCGGCTTCATTCGAACAATTTACGTGAATATTCCCGAGTCGCCGCACTCGGCAACAATCGCAAGACCATCGAGACCGCATATTTGTGCCCTGCTTGCAGAGTCCTGAACGTGCTGAACCCGCGCTACATCGTGCAGCACACGCAGCGCGACCTGCAGCGCGACTTGCGCATGGACGATGTGCGCTACGGGTTCCGCACGCTGTTCGGCACGCACGACGCGGAAAACCTGCCGGAGCTCGAGATCGACACGTCCGACGTCGAGCCGGTCACGGTGCGCTGCTGATCTGCGATCGAGCGCGCGCGCTTAGCCAGGTAAGCCGAGCCGGCGCCGACTCGGCCGGATCGGATGGTCAGCACGCCGGAGAAGTAGAGTTCTGCCGCCAACGGCGGGCCGAGACCTCCCTTAAGGGAGGCGGCGATTTGATTTGTTCCTCCAACGGTGGGCCAAGGCCCACCCTGCATTGATGCGGGTGAGCCTCCGCAGACCGGTATCCGCGTCGCGTAGCGCGAAACCTCGCCGCTCCCGGACCGGGAACACTGGCGTACGAGCAAAAAGCGCGGCAAGTTCGCGCGTGTCGATCCGCGCGGATGCACACTCGGGTCGGGCAAAGGCGGGCTTGAACACACGCAAGCACGCGGCCACCACCGCGCTGCTGTTGATCGACCTGATCAACACCTGGCAGATGAAGGATGGCCAGCGATTGCGGCGCAATGCGCTCGCACAGCTCGGCCGTCTTGCGAACCTGAAACGTCGGGCCACTCGCGCCGGCGCGCCGGTCATTTTCGTCAACGACAACTTCGGTCAATGGCGCTCGGATTTCGAGCGCGTGATGGAGCACGCGCGCGCGATGTCCGACGAAGGCGCGCGTATCGTCGCTGCGTTGCGCCCCGGTCCGGAAGACTATTTCGTGCTCAAGCCGAGGCACTCCGGTTTCTTTTCCACGCCGTTGCAACTGCTGTTGCAGGAGTTGCACGTCGAGACCGTCGTGCTGTGTGGCGCCGCCGGGGACCAGTGCGTGCTGGCCACGGCCGGCGATGCGCTGGTGCGAAAGTTTAAAGTGGTGGTTCCGCGCGACGGCATCGTCTGCGTGGACGCGCAGCGTACCGCCGCGACACTGGCCCACTTCCGGCGCTCGATGGAAATTCCAACACCGCTTTCCGTGCAGGTGAAGTGGCGCTGATCGCGTCGCCAAAAAAAGTCTTGGCTGAGATATTGCAGCGAGGCTTGAGCTTGTTCGTTACAAGTTTGAAAACGGAGAATGTCATGGCATCAAACACGGCACAGTCGTCCCGCACGCAATCGAGCCAGCGAGGAACGGCAACGCGCAGGAATCGCTCGGCCGCACAGGACGCGCTCTCGCTGCTTCGCGCCGACCACAACACAGTGCTCGAGTTGTTCGACAAGTTCGAATCGTCGCGCCGCAAGGACCAGAAACAGAAGATTGCCGACCAGATCTGCATGGAACTTACGATCCACTCGACGATCGAGGAGGAAATCTTTTACCCGGAGATCCGCCAGGCGAGCGACAATGAGGACGCCGATGACGCGTTGAACGAGGCCGACGTGGAGCATGACGGCGCGAAGAAGCTGATCGCGGAGATCGAGGCGAGCGACGCCGAGAACGAAATGTTCGATGCGCAGATCAAGGTGCTGAGCGAGTACATCAAGCACCATGTCAAGGAAGAGTACCGCAGCATTTTCCCGCTGGCGCGCAAGGCCGACATCGATCTGGATGAAATGGGCGAGCGGCTTCAGGCACGCAAGCAGGAGCTGATGCAGGAACAACAGCAGCGCCACTGATGCAAGCGAACGCAACCATAAACCAAAGCGCCGATACATCGCCGCCGCCGCGTGAGTGTCGCGCCCATGGCGTGCCGGGCAAGTCTGCAACCCGCGCGATCTTCCGGGCCGCAGGAGTTCCTGCGTCCGTGGCAGTATGGATCGGCGTGGTCGCGATTGGATTGGCCGCGCTCACGGTCGGTGCGCTGGTACTCGATCACAACCAAACCACGCAACACCTGCGAGTTACCGGCGCTCCTTAGGGTCAGTTTGCCTTCGAAGTGCGACCGCCCCGGTCGGTCTGTCTCCGTCACGTCCCAGCCCTCTCCCGCCAGCGGGAGAGGGGAATAGCCCAAGGCGCTCCCTCGTTGGTTCAGTCTGAGGGGTGTGGGGAACGCCGGACGAAGTGATACGCGGAACACCGCGCAACGCGACCGCCTGCAACACCGATCCGACCGCTTCGATGCATCCATCGATGCCGAAGTGAGATTGCGCGCGTTCCCGCGCGGCCGTTCCCATCGCAAGCACGCGCGCCGGGTCGCCGAGCAGCATCGCTACGGCGTTCGCCGCCGCATCGGGAGAGCGCGGCGGGACGAGGAGCCCGGTGACGCCGTTCAAAACGATTTCCGGAACTCCGCCGACGCTGCTGGCAACCGAAGCGATGCCGCTCGCCATCGCTTCCATCAACGCCAGCGGCATGCCTTCGCTCTCGGATGTGAGCACCGTCAACTCGAGGCTGGCCAATACCGCCGGCATGTCGAAGCGAGCGCCGGTGAAGTGCACCTTGTCCTCAATGCCGAGCGCCCTGGCGCTCGCCAGCAGTTCGTTGCGCAGCGATCCGTCGCCGACGAGCACGAAGTGCACGTCCGGAACGGCGGTTCGCAGCAACGCGGCCATTTGCACGAACGTCAGCGGGCCTTTTTCCGGTTCAAGCCGGCCGATGAAGCCGACCAGTCGAGTCGCAGCCGGTAGATGCAGGACCGATTGCAGGTAACCCGGTTTGCGGTCACCGGCAAACAATTCCACCGGCACGCCGTTCGGGATCAGGACGGCATGCCCGGGGTGCACGCCCAGTGACAGCGCATGCTGGTAGGCGTTCTGGCACACCAGCGTCAGAATCGATTCGGCGACTCGATAGATTTCGAAATCGGCAACCGGCACCGTGCGCCCATGCATCGTGGCGACCAGCGGCACACCGGTGAGCGATGCACAGATGCTCGCGAGCAAATGCGCGTTCCACAAATGCGCGTGGATCACCTGGACACCGAGGCGCCGGATCAACCCGGTCGTGAACTGGATCGACAACCAGCTCGGGTCATCAAAAATCGGCGTGATGTAGACCGCGCAGCCGCGGCTGCGCAGGCGCTCCGTGAACGGACTTTCAAACGGACACACGCAGGTTATTGCGAACTGCGCACGAGGCAAGCGCTCGACCAGCCGCGCGACGTAGGTTTCCATGCCGCCGACGATCGCATTGCCGACGACCTCGAGCACATGGATGCGCGGGGCCTGGTTGCTCATGGCTTTGCCGTCGCGATATTCAGCCAAGCGGCCGCAGTGCCACCCATGATGCGGGCGCGATCGGCCGGCGCGACCGCAAGCTCATCGAACAGCTGCGCGACATCGTTGCAGGCCGCGCGGATCCAGTCGCCGCCGCATGGAAAGAAGCGATCGCTGCCGAATTGCAGCAGTGCCGGTGTCAACACCGACAGGGCACGCTCGAGTACTTCACGCCGATAGACTGGCGGTGCACCGAACGAGATGTCGAATCGAAACTGGCTGTCGTCCGGCTGGACACCGTTGATCAGATCGATCACACCGACGGCGTTGGCTTCGTCACACCACGGCCAGCCCAGGTGGGCGAGCGTGACCCGCAGGCGCGGATGCTCGCGCACGGCTTCGTAGAATACCGGCCGGCAGAAGCGGCCGGATCGGCCGTCGATGAAAATGCCGCTATGAAACAGGACGGGCAGGCCCAGCGATTCGGCGGCCGCATACACCGCGTGCGCCTCGTCATCGTAGGGATACCAGCCGCTCGGCACGAGCTTGAGGCCGCGCAAGCGATGGGTCTCCACCGCCTCGGCAAGATCGTCCACGGCGTGCGGCAGCGCCGGGTTGACGACGGCGAAACCGATCAGGCGATCGCGATCCGAACTCACCAGCGTTCCGAGGTATGCGTTGGCGCGGCGTAGCGATTCGCGCGTGTGCAGGTCGTAGCCCGGGCTCAGGAATGGCGCAAGCAGCACGCCCAGGTCGACCTTCGCGTCGTCGAGCGCACGCAGGACCTGACCGGCGGTTTCGCTGCCCGAGCAATGCAGGTGCGCATCGATGATCATTCCGCGTCGCCGCGCGCCGGCTCAGGCTATGCGGCTGATCGCGTCCGGTCGCGCCGCCTTGACGCTTTCGGCCGCGCGCTTTCCGGCGATAAACGCGTGGTCGGAGTTGTAGTACTCCCATTCGCTGTAGCGTCCGGCGAGCACGATGTTGCGTTCGGCCAGCCAGCGCCGGATGTGCGCGACATTTTCGGCGCGCGCATGGTCGTAGACGACATAGGCATACGGCATGTCGACCTGGTTCGCGCACCACACCGGATCGTCGGCGCGAATCATGCCGACGCGCACGCAATCGCGGATGCAGCGCTCGATCAGTTCGTCGCCTTCGACCGGCAACGGCTTGTGCGGCGAGTAGGAGATCTCACAGGTCAGTCCGAAGCCGCCGGGCGGGTTGCAATGCGGACTGGCATTGCCCTGCACGAAGATGCGATGGAAGATCGTGTCTTCCGGATAGTAGACCCAGTGCTTGTCGGTGATCGCTTCGCGGCCGATGCCGAGGTTGACGCAGCGGATCGAGACATGGCGCAGCGCGGCGGCGGCGTGCTGCACGTCGAACGGCGCTTCATCGCCGATCAGGCGGATCAGTTCCGGCAGCGGCAACGTGCTGATCAGGGTTTGATACGTGACCTGCGAGCCGTCGTCGAAGTGCACGACCGAAGCGGCCGGCTGCACGCGGACCGCACGCCGGCGCAGCGCCAGCTGGCCTTTCAGGTGCGGCAGGAATCCATCCATCAGGGCCTGGAACCCGCCCTTCAGCGGATAGCCGAAACGCGCGTTCGGGCCCATCGGCCGCGCGACCGGGCGCAGCGCGCCATCGATCATCTGCTCGAGGTCCGGCAGCGGGACGCGGTCGCCGAGCCATGAGGTTTCCATCTCGGAAAGCGGCAATGTCCACAATTTACGGTTGTACGGAATGGCAAAATGTTTCGCCACGCCGCGCCCCCAGACGCGATAGATGAACTGTTCGAAGTTTTCCGCAGCGGCAGTCGTCGATCGCTTGCCGGTGACCGCCAGGTCATCGTGCTCCTTGTCGCCTTCGGCGTGGTAGCGAGAGGTTTCGGCGTCGACGCCGACCGCATCGCCGCAGCAGTTCTCCGGCGCCGCCGGGTCGTTCGCCGCGGCAACGCTGGTGGCCGCGGCGGGCATCGCGAGCTTGCCCATGTGGGCCTCGATCGCGCCGACCAGGCATTCCTTGAGCACATCCGGCGGCAATCCATACAACGCGCCCTGGAACGGGTAACGCGTGTAGACGTTCTTGCTGTAGACCCACGCTTCCCGGTTCTGCCAATGGATATTGTCGCCGAGCAGCATGCGGTACATTTCGAGCACGTACGCATCGTTGGAAAACATGATGTGGCCGGCGTGATCGAACTGGAAACCGCTGTCGTTGATCGATCGGCACCAGCCACCGACGTTGGCGTTGCACTCGACCAAAAGGCTGTTCTCGCCATAATGGTAGGCGGCCGACAATCCCGTCGGGCCGGCGCCGAGTATCAGGCACTCGACCGAGGCCGCGCTGTGCGCACGGATCGGAACGACGTACTCGGAACTCAGGTAGGTGAGCGCTTCGGGCGTGAGGCCAAGCTGGACCTGCGCGGCCACCAGCTGCGACATTTCGCCGGCCGTTCGCGCCCACGAGGTTTTTTCCACGACTGCCTGCATCGCGGCCGTGCGCTGCGCGCTCAGCGGCTGCAGCGCCGCCTCGCAGTGGGCGATGAACTCGTCCGCATCGTTCGCGATCCACACCGCCTCGCTGTACAAGCTGGCCACATCTGCGATTGCGGTGCTCACGACGGGTTTGCCTGCCGCCAGGTACTCCAGCGTCTTGGTCGGGCTGATGAACCGGGTGGCGTCGTTGCGCGCGAACGGCAGCACGCAGACATCCCAGGCAGCGATGATCGCAGGCAACTCTGCGTAATCCTGTTGCGGCAGATAGTGCAGATTGGGGGCCTGCGGCAGCGTCGCCGGGTCGATCTTGACCACCGGGCCGACCATGCACCACTGCCAATCGGGACGGCGCCTTGCGAGCTGCTCCAGCAATTCGAGGTCCAGGCGTTCGTCGATGACGCCGAAGAATCCAACTCGCGGACGCGGCAGCGACTGCATGCGTGCGTCGGGTTTTATACCCGCGCGCGCCCGGGCAAAATGTGCCGCGTCGACGCTGCTGGGAAAACACCAGGTGTTCGGATTCCTGCCGCGCTTGGACTGGTACAGGCTCGGTCCGCCGGTGAACACGATGTTTGCGATCTCCAGCACGTGCGCTTCGCGCTGCAGCAGGTGCGCCGGTGCATTTCGAAAGGCGCTGAGTTCATCCATGCAGTCGTAGACGATCGCGTTCGGCTTCAACACGTCGAGCAGCGGCAGCGCCATCGGGGTGTAGAACCAGACCGTGTACTCGCGGATGCCGCGCCGTTCCAGATGGTCCTGGACCATGCGCCGCAGTCCCGGAACGTGCGTGTCGTCGAAGCCGGGTCGCGTGGCGCGCGTGTGCAGCCGCAGAACTTCGATATTGTCTTGCGGGGTGTGAACCTCGGCGCCGGGAATGCCGTTGCTGTACACCGGTTCTTCCACGAATACGACGTGCCAGTCATGCGCGAGCCGGCTCAGCAGTTGCTGCGGGCGTTGATAGACAAAGTCCCAGCGCAAATGCGAGAACACGAGCAGGGTTTTCATCGGTACTTCCTTTAATTGGGTAAACGAATCGGATTGCTGCAGCCGTGTCTGCGCGCGCGCCATCACGCCTGCGCAGACCGGGTTCAGGCGACGCTCGAGCCCCGGCGAGGAAGCGTCGACGTCCCAAAGGCCGCTGTGGTGCCAGCGATTCGATTCTTCCCAATCAGGCCGATCCACTGCCGGGTAGAGACAAATGCCGTCAATCATCGTGCCGCGTTGCGCCGCGGCCTGTACTCCATCGATAAGGTGTTCGAGCCACGGCGCGCGCTCGGTTCCCACATGCCCGGTTTCCGCAATGAACAGCGGCTTGCGGCAATGCGCCCCGGCATCGACCAGGACTTCGGCCAAGGTGCGACGCTGCCGATCGGCGGCATCGGGATACGGGCGCCGGTAGACGGCTTCCCACCGATCAGCGTGGCAATAGTTCAGGCCGACCGCATCGACCAGCGACGGATCGCCACCGAGTTCGGGGTGCCGGTAGCCGCACAGCATGTCGAACGCGGCCAACTGCGAGAGCCAGAACGCACGCGTGTCGCCGGCCAGTGCCGTGCCCGCAACGGGCGCCAGCGGATGGATGATCGGGTCGATGTGCAGGAAGCGCGCGTACGGCAGCTCCGAACGCAGCGCCTGAGTGCCCAGCACCGCTGCCCGCACGAGATGCCGTTTCAGTTCGCGCGCGTCGTGCCCGCCGTCGTGTTCGCGGCGCTGCATCAGCCGGGTATTGCAGACCGCCCAGGCGAGCAACGAGATCTCGTTGATCGGCACGAACGTCGCCGGCGCCGCGCTTGCCTCCTGCAGCGGCCGCAGGCAACGGGCCACTCGATGGCAGAATTGCGCGAACCGCTCGGGCAGATCCGGCGAAAAATAATCCAGATCGTGCGGAATACCAAAATGCCATACGGTCCAGACGACTTGCAGACGGTGGCGCTCGGCGGCGCGCGCGCGCGCCAGCACGTGATTCAGTTCCAGTTCGCCGCGATGCTCGCAGATGCGCCAGCCGATGCTCTCGCGCACGGTCCGAATGCCGAAGCGCGCGAGTGCGGCGTAGTCACTCTCCAGGTTGAACAGGTGTCCGCCGGCGTGGATGAAATTCAGTGCCTGGCCGCGGCCGTTCACAGGGTCCGCACCTTCGAAACCGGCTTGCCAAAACGAATTGAACAGCGTTGCGGTCGTGCGTCCTTCCAAAGTACTGCTCCTGCGCACGCTCTCGTGCGGTTGCTGGCCACGCGTGCTGCAACCCCGCTAAGGCATTGGCGCATGCGCACGACCGCGGGGATTGATGCCCCGAGGCCGCTGGATGTTTTGGTGGCAAGTTCTGTGCCATTGTCCATTTGTGCAAAAGGTTACAAGCGTGCGCGGCAGTAGATTGCGCGGCAACCCGCGCCGATGGCCTCACACCGGGGGAACGGTTGCCATCTAGGTCGCAGGGAGCGCGCGATCCACTGCAATAAGGAAACGTTTTCGCGGCAGAAGTATCTCGGCGTGCGAAAGTAAAGCGAAGCATGAACAGCCTACAACGGGAACTCGTTGCCGACGCAAGCGTGGCACAGCCGTTGCTCCTTCCTCGCAGCCGGCAGCGCCGCGTGCGCTTGAGGATCACGACAGTAACTAAAGGAGCACTTGCCATGGCCACCTACTCCGGAGCAATGCCGACCGGTTCGATGGATGCGATCAGCACCGAGCCGGCTCGATCGGGAGTTTCCTGGGGCGCGATATTCGTCGGCGCCAGTGCGGCGGCCGCCTTGTCGCTGCTGCTCTTCATACTCGGGTTCGGCCTCGGGATGTCCGCGATATCGCCGTGGTCCAACAATGGCGCGAGTGCGCAGACCATGGGAATCTCTGCGGCGGTGTGGGTAGCGTTTACGCAACTGGCCGCATCGGCGTTAGGCGGGTATCTGGCCGGCCGGTTGCGCGTGAAGTGGGCGTCCGTGCACACCGACGAAGTCTATTTTCGCGACACCGCCCATGGCTTCATGGCTTGGGCTGTCGCCACGCTGCTCACCGCGGCATTCTTCGGTTCGACCCTGAGCGCCATTGTCGGCACGAGTGTGCAGGCCGGCGCGAATCTCGCGGGATCGGCGGGCGGAGCCGCGGCAACGGTTGCTTCCAAGGTCGGCATGGGCGACCAGGCGGGCGCGTCGCAAGGCGGCGGTAACCAAAGCGGTCAGGCGCAAGGCGCCGACCGGTTGGATTATTTCGTCGACTCGCTGTTTCGCAAAGATGCCGCGCACGCGGGCACGCCGACACCGCCGGCAACGCGGGCCGAGGCGGCGCGCATTTTCGCGGCCGACCTGCGCGCCGGTTCGATGAGCAACGAAGATCGCCAGTACCTGGGCGGTGTCGTTGCGCAAGAGACCGGAACAACGCCCGCGGACGCCGAGAAGCGCGTTGCCGACAAATTCAACGACACGAAGGCCGCCTTGGACAAGGCCGCAAACGAAGCCAAGCAGGCGGCCGAGACGGCGCGCAAGGCGGCAGCGCATTCATCGTTGTGGATGTTCGTGGCGTTGATGCTCGGAGCGTTCTTTGCCAGCCTGGCAGCGGTCTACGGAGGCCGCCAGCGTGATCTGGTCTCGTAAGAGGCGATGCGTTGAGGTTGGCTGTCGCTCTACAGTGTTGTTGCGTGTGTTGGACAGGAAAAGTTGGGCGTTCACCCTTGAACAGGAGAGATTGAGATGAGATCGCTGTTGTTGCTGCTGTTGGGCGTGCCGATTCCGATTGTCATCCTGATTGCGCTCTTTATGCGCTGAGGGCAGCGCCCCGACTAGCAGTGGAAAAGCTGTCCACGGCTGCTGTTCGAATCTAAATATCGTACGCGGCGTACGCAGCAGGCTAATGCTCCCGGCGAGCGCTCAGGCGCTGGCCGCCGGTTCGTTCTCGAATGCTCCACGCACATTGGCGACGGCCAGCAACAGCTGCAGCGTGACCAGTGCGAACGCGCGATCGTGCCATCCCCAGACGACCCACAGTGCGTTGCTGGCGAGGAATACCCAAAATCCGAATTTGCGCTTGCGCCTGGACTTCGAGGCGACCAGCCACGATGCGGTAATGGTTACGAGCATCGCCATCCATTGCAGAACCGTATACCAATCCATCCGAGTCACTCGAGGCAGAGTCGGATGCGAATGCAAGAATGCGTCCGCCCAGAAACGCGCGGTTCCCAAACTCTGATGCGCACTCTGTCGATTTCCGCGTCGCAGCGCGTCCGCACGGGCATTTACTTCACGTTAACGGAATAACGGCCCCGGTGTGGTCTAATCTCACCATCCATATGGATGGTGTACAGATGGCGACCAATAAGAGCACGAATCCCGTTCGACCGGCTGCGGTGTTGCCAAACCCGGCCACCGAGAAGCTCACGATCAATCTGGGAGTCGTCGACCTCGGACAGATCGATCTGCTCGTGCAGGAAGGTTTTTATTCCAACCGCACCGACCTGATTCGCACGGCGATCCGCAATCAGCTCGCCACGCACGTTGATGCGATCAAGCAGAGCGTCGAACGCAACACCCTATCGCTCGGCATGCAGTACTTCACGCGCTCCGCGCTGGAAGCGGTGCGCGCGGCCGGCGAGCTGTTGCACATCCATGTGGTCGGGTTGGCGCGCATCGCTGAAGACGTCACGCCGGCGCTCGCGCGCGCAACCATCGCCTCGGTACGCGTGCTCGGTTTGTTCCAGGCCAGTCCCGCTGTACGCAAGGCGCTCGCGGACCGCACTTTCGATCATGAGAGATAAGCACAGATGTTGAATCGACTCCCCCAGCTGATGGCGCGACTGCGCCAATTGAATCCCATGCGCGTCACGACCGCCGCAGAACATGGCCCGGCCGATGTTGCGCAGACGATCGAGCGTGCGCTCGCGAAGGCCGGGCTGCGCCCCGCAGCGGCAAACGAGCCGCGGGTACAACCCGCCGACGATGCATCACGAACGGCGAACCATGGCGGGGACGCAGTCATCGATGGCGAATTTCGCATCGTCGAACCTGCGGTTGAAACACCTGCACAAGGACAATTCATGACCCGCTCCTACGCCAACGAGGCAGGCACTCGCGACTATAAGCTGTATGTTCCGGCGGATCTCGAGGCGCGTTTCGGCGGACCGACCGCGCTGGTCGTGATGCTGCACGGCTGCACGCAGTCGCCCGACGATTTCGCCGCCGGCACGCGCATGAACGAACTGGCCGAGCAACTCGGGATGCTGGTGGTCTACCCGCAGCAGACGGGCAGGGCGAACGGTTCGCAGTGCTGGAACTGGTTCCGTCCGCAAGACCAGCAGCGCGACCGCGGCGAGCCCTCGCTGATCGCCGGCATCACGCGCGAAGTGGCGGCGCAATATGAAATCGGGCGCGGCCGCATTTTCGTTGCCGGTTTGTCCGCGGGCGCCGCGATGGCCGTGATCCTGGGCCAGACCTATCCGGACTTGTTCGCCGGGGTGGGTGCGCATTCCGGCCTTGCCTACGGCGTGGCCAATGACGTGGCATCCGCGCTCGGCGCGATGAAGGGCTCCGCAACTCCGGTGGCCGGCGGAACCGGATCGCGCGCGCCGTCGTCGAAGCAGCCGATCCCGACGATCGTGTTTCATGGCGACAGCGACCGCACCGTGGTGCCGAGCAATGGCGCGGCAATCATCGATCAGCTCACCCGGGAAGAACTGGGCAATGGTGGCCTGCGGACCACGACCCATACGGGGGCAACGGACCATGGCCGCAGTTACACCCGCCAGGTCTTCCATGACGCCCAGCGAACACCGGTCGTGGAGTACTGGGTGCTGCACGGCGGCGGACACGCCTGGTCCGGCGGTAGCGCGAGCGGATCGTATACGGATCCGCACGGCCCGGATGCGTCGAGCGAGATGGTGAGGTTTTTCAGGGCGCAGGCTGACAGACGATAGATTGCCTGCCGGGCGTTTTCGCCGATTCGTTTTCCGCGTCGGGGACGATTTCGCCCTTCTGAAACCGTGCACACCGTCACGTCTTGGCGGCGCCCGTTCAGCTAGCTTGAGCCGCTCAGGGGGCTGACGCGATCGTAATGGAGATCGTTATGCTCACGCTTGCCCGCGCGCTCGAGGCGCTCGATGCGGTATTGAATGTGAAGCCTTCGGAGTTGGCGCTTACCTGGAACACGCCGCTTCAGTTCGATTCGACACTGATCCCGAAAATGATCGCCGGGTTCGACTCCTTGGAGTCGCGGATCCAGGGCCTGATCGGCCGAATCGAATCGGATCCACAGATCGCCGCGCGCGAAATCGATAACTGCGCGACCGACCTGCACCAGTTGCGGCATACCGAGGCATTGCGCATGTATCCGTTGATCTCGCACGGGCTGACCGCCGATCCGGTAGCGCGGCGACTATTCTGGCAATCGCGGTTGGTCATGCTCGGACTCGCGCGTCGAATCTTCCGGCGCTTCGACGAACTCGCGCGCATCATCAACAACGGCACCGCGACAGCGGCAGCAATCGAGCATGTCACCCGTGCGCTGGCCGAATACCGCCATCGCAACGAGGCCGAAATCTATCCGCTCTACAGCCTCGCCGGCAGGAAAAGTGCGGCCCGAAACCGTCAGGTTGCTCGGGCCGGCTGAGTCGCTGGAGCGGCAAGGTCGGGCGACTCGAAAAAAGGCGGCTCTTCGTTCCGGCGCAGGTTGGGTCCAGTTCTCTTGCCATGCTCGAAGGGGCTGAATGACTCCATTCCAACGCAGGCTGTGAGTGGTTTCTCTGCGTCCCTCTGCTCGTCCTCTCCAGCAAACGCGAGCCGCTTACCTCTTCACCGCGCGCGCAGCAAGCTCTATCCAGGTCGGCGCGTGGTCGCTGGCTCCCGGCTCGCCGCGCACCCATTTGTCCACGCCGGCGGCCTTGAGCCGCGGTGCCAATTCGGCGTTCAGTAACAGGTGGTCGATACGCAATCCGGAGTTGGTTTCCCAGTGCCGGCGGAAATAATCCCAGAACGTATAGATGCGCTCGCCGGGAAATTGATGGCGTAACGCATCGACCCAGCCCTGGTCGAGCAGCCGCTGGTAACAGGCGCGCGTCTGCGGCTGCAGCAATGCATCCTTGAGCCACGAACGTGGATTGTAGATGTCGAAGTCGGTCGGGACCACGTTGAAATCGCCGGCGAGCACCACCGGATGTCCACAGGTATACAATTGTGCCGCGCGCGCAATCAGGCGCTCGAACCAGGCGAGCTTGTAGTCGAACTTCGGCCCCGGCTGCGGATTGCCGTTCGGCAGGTACAGGCAGACCACGACCATTCCGTCGACCGCGGCTTCCAGGTACCGACTTTGCAGATCGTCCGGATCGCCGGGCAGCGCACGCAGGTTCACGATGGGTTCGGCTTCGCGCGTCAGAATCGCCACGCCGTTCCAGGATTTCTGCCCGGCCCACAGTGAGTTATAGCCCGCCCTGCGCAGGTCATCGACCGGAAATGCCGCATCGACCGCCTTCAATTCCTGCAAACAGACGATGTCCGGCGCTTCGCGTGCAAGCCAGTCCAGCAGCCGTGGAAGCCGGGATCGGATACCGTTTATGTTGTAAGTCGCCAGTTTCACTGGTTTCATAGCGTCTCCAACCCAAGAGGAACCGACCATGACCAAGCTCGACAAACCCTTGCGCCGCGAAGTGGCTATCGGCGAAAAGTCCTACACGCTCACGATCGCGCCCGAGGGCCTGAAGCTGACCGAGAAGGGACATCGCAAAGGCATTGAATTGAAGTGGAGCGACGTAGTCAATGGCAATGCAGGATTGGCCGCGGCCCTCCAGGGCTCGACCGGCGCCTGAGCGCAAACGAGCAAAGAAGCAATTCACGAACCATGATTTGCTGCGGAAGTGCCGACGGATCGTTGCCGGCATTTCGGATCCGCTTCCCCCGCCCACCGGGGGAACGCTCGGCATTGCGCTGGGTTCAGTAACTGGCGGCCTTCGCTGGCCGGTGCCGGAATGCAAGGCTGATGCGCGGCCCGACCTCGCGGCGAACCTTCGGAATGCCATGATCGAAATGTTCCTGCGTGGCATAGCTCATGAGCAGCAGGCTGCCCGGCTCGAGGTCCAGGTGCACGACGCTGCGCGGCGGTTGCTTGCTGCGGATCGTCATTCGCCGCACCGCGCCAAGTGACAGCAACGCGATCGGCGCACCAGCTACCAACTCGTGCAGTTTGTCGTTGTGCGGGGCCACGCTGTCGTTGCCGTCGCGATAGAAGTTCAGGCCGACGCTGTTGAAGCGGTAAGCAGCGAACCGGCCCGCAACAGCAGCTGCAGCAGCGAGCTCAGGCGGAAGCGCCGGATCGTCCAGCCAATAGGAAGAAAGCAGCCGCGGCACGTCGACCTCGCGCTCGTACATCATGCGCCGTTCGCTTTTCCAGGCAATGCGATCGCGCAGCGCCGCGAACCAGGCCGCCGCCAGGTCCGGTGCGATCGCATCGGGGATGTAGCTGATCGAGCCGCGTGCGTCGTCGAGAATCGTGCGCGCGGCATCCACGAACAGTGATTGCTGCATGCGCCGGATATGTAGGCGGCGGGCGTTGCTTGCAATCGGACCGGCGCCACATGCGCAGGAGTCATTCCGGCATGTGGCGCCGATCGGGGCCGCTGCTGCGCGCGGCCCCGGATGATCAGGCGTGCGCGTTACCGCGAATCGTTACCCGGTAGGTGGCGCTCGCATTGAGCGTCGCGGCCATCGCGATTCCGAACAGCAACTTGGAGGCAAGCGTGACCGCGTACGGCATCAGGCCGACAAACTCGGCGTTCACGACCGGCAGCAGTACGAAAAAGTTGATTGTCCAGATTGCGCTCAGCGCGAGCAGCGAGGTGGCAAGGGTCGTCACCGCGCCACGCTGGCGCGCGAAGCCCTGCCACACGAGCCAACCGAACGCGTAGGCCACGACGATGGCCAGTGCCAGGTGCAGGAAAAGTCCGAGCACCGGCGCAAAATCCGCTCCCGCCCAGGATGGAAAGAAGCTGGCCGTGATCTGGCGCAATACTGTTGCTCCGGAGAGCGGCGTCACCGAACAATACAGCGCCACCCAAACGACTTCAGCAATGCCGCCGGCAAGCCCGGCAAGTATCAGGGTCTGGTTCTGCGCTTTGATTCCACTCGCGTGATTTTGCATGTTTCTCTCCCCGTCTGACGAGATCAGTTGATCTCACCTTAGAACCGAATATCGCGCCCCGCGTTGATCTGGCTCAATTGAGGCCCTATTGCCGAGTCCGCCCGTTGCAGACCGGAGGCCGATAACGGTGAAACTCAGATGGCTGCATCCGCTTACCTTTTTCCATGCGCGAGAAGAATGTCTTGCGAGCGCGGGAATGCACGATGTCATCCAGCGCAGGGAGTAAGCCTTTGAACGGCGCACCGGCACGGGCATATCGGTTGCATTCACGCTGAATTGCTTTTTGTCGCAAGCGAGCCGGAGCAACCATGGCACGGATCTCACGCCGAAACCTGTTGAAAGTTGCGGCGAGCGCGGCCCTCGCCACCGGAGCGGCGCCAACGTTGGCGCGCGCAGACGCGGCGGCAAAATCTCCATCGCGATATGCGTTCTTCACCGCCGCCGAGGCATCGTTCATCGAAGCCGCGGTGGCGCGCCTGATTCCGGATGATGCGATCGGACCCGGTGCGATCGAAGCCGGCGTTCCGGCCTACATCGACGAGCAGCTGGCCGGTGCCTGGGGTGCCGGCGAGCGCCTGTATCGCAGCGGTCCCTGGCAGCCGGGCGCGCCTTCGCAGGGTTACCAATTGCCGTTCACGCCGGCCGAGTTGTTCCGCAACGCGCTGCGTGCGTTGCGCGACGAGACGCGCGGATCCGGCGATGAGTTTGAACGCGCCAGCGCCGAGACACAGGATAATTTCCTGCGCGATTTGCAGGAAAGCGACCGCGACTTGAATGGCGTACCGGCGAAAATCTTTTTCGACACGCTGCTGTCGATGACGATCGAAGGCTATTTCAGCGACCCGGTGTACGGTGGCAACAAGGGCATGGCGGCCTGGCGCATGATCGGATTCCCCGGCGCATACGCTCAGTATTACCACTTGGTCGACCGACATGGGCTTGCGTTCCAGCGCGAACCATTGAGCCTGGGCGAAAACGGCCGCGGGCTTGTGCAGCCGGATCCGAACCTGCCCGCCGCCATTCATCCGGGGCACAGCTGAGATGGCCACGCGCTTGCCGGAAGTGGATGCGGTTTGCATCGGCGTGGGCCTGGTCAACAGCCTCATCGCACGCGAGCTCGTGCGAGCCGGACTCAAGGTCGTCGGACTCGAGCGCGGCGATCCGCGTTTTACCGTGCCCGATTTCCAGAGCCCCGCCATGCACGATGAACTGCGCTTCGCCACGCGCAAGGCACTCATGCAGGACAACACGCGCGAGGCGATCACGTTCCGCAACAATGTCAGGCAAACCGCGCTGCCGATTCGGCGTTGGGAGAGTTTTCTACCGGGCACCGGCCTCGGCGGCGCCGCCGTGCACTGGAACGGCCAGACCTATCGCTTCCAGGAATCCGATTTCAAATTGCGTTCGGCAACCGAAGCTCGCTACGGCAAGGATTTTCTCCCGCCCGAGATTACCGTGCAGGACTGGGGCGTCAGCGCGGCGGACATGGAGCCGTACTACGATCGCTTCGAATACATGCTGGGCACCAGCGGCAAAGCCGGACATCTGTCCGGGCGCAAGATCGATGGCGGCAATCCGTTCGAGGATTCGCGCTCGCGCGATTACCCCACGCCGCCGCAGAAGGAACCGTACGGCTCGGCGATGTTCCGCAAGGCCGCCGCCGATCTTGGCTACCACCCATTTCCGCAGCCCTCGTCGAATCTGTCGCAGCCCTACACCAATCCGGACGGGCTCAAGATGAACACCTGCATGTTTTGCGGCTTTTGCGAGCGCTTCGCCTGCGAGCACTACGCCAAGGCCAGCCCGCAGACGATCGTACTGCCGGTGCTGTTGAGCAACCCGAACTTCACTTTGCGCACGCAGTGCCAGGTCTTGCGCGTGAATCTCGACGAAAAGAAATCAAACGCCACCGGTGTCAGCTACGTCGATTCCGCGGGGCGCGAGTTCGAACAACCGGCGCGGCTCGTGATCGTCGGATTGTTCGCGCTCAACAACGTGCGCATGCTGCTGCTGTCCGGCATCGGCACGCCATACGACCCGCACACCGGGAGAGGCACGGTCGGGCGCAACTACAGCTACCAAACCATGGGCTCGGCCCAGGTGTTCTTTGATTCCAGCGTCAACATCAATCCGTACATGCGCTCGGGTGCATGCGGCACCGTGATCGCGGATTTTGTCAGCGACAATTTCGATCACGGCCCGCTCGGCTTCATCGGCGGCGCCTATGTCGGCGAGATCATGTCGCACGGCCGCCCGATCGAATTTCATCCGACGCCGCCGGACACGCCGAAGTGGGGCGCGCAATGGAAGCGCGCGGTCGTCGACCACTACAACCACACCAGCGTGCTGAGCGTGCACGGCAGTTCGGCGGCGCACCGCGCGAACTACCTGGACCTGGATCCGACGTATCGTGATGCCTGGGGCTTGCCGCTGCTGCGCATCACCTTCGATTTCCCCGACAACGACATCAAGCTATCGCATTACATCACCGCAAAAGCCGCCGAGATCGGGCGCGCGATGGGCGGGCGTCTGGTCGTGGGGCAACCGCGCAAGCCGCCGTACACGATCACGCAATACCAGACCACGCACAATACCGGCGGCGCCATCATGGGCGAGGATCGCGGCACCAGCGTGGTCAATCGTTACCTGCAGAGCTGGGATGTGTCGAACGTGTTCGTGGTCGGCGCCTCGGCTTATCCACAGAACGCTTCCTACAATCCGACCGACACGGTCGGCGCGCTTGCGTACTGGGCGGCCGATGCGATCGTCGGCAAGTATCTGAAAGCGCCCGGGCCGCTGGTGCACGCGTGACCCGCCGCCGATTCCATGTCGTGATGTCGGCAATCGCGGCCACAATTTTCGCCGTGTTGCAATGCGCCGCGGCACCGTCGGACGATGCACAGCAAGGCGGCAATGACGTGCCGCCGCAAAATCAAACCGACTCGGCCAACATCACCTCACAGCAGCACGGCAGTTCGGCCGAGAAGGCGTCGGACGAGCATGCCCCGCAGAATGGCGGAACCCAAGGCAGCTCCAGCGGCCGTGGCGCGAGCGGACTGCACTCGACCGGAATCACGGGCAAAAGCAGTGCTGGCGCACAGGGGAAAGACAAATATGCCCAACCGGAAGCGCGCGCGAACCTGCCGCCGTCACCGGCGATGTCCAATGGCGTGGCGCAGGCCGGCGAACAACTCGCGACGCGGGGGGCGACCGACAAAGGGGTGGTCGCCTGCAACGCCTGTCACGGCAACATCGGGCAGGGCAATTCCGTTTCCGGTTTTCCCAGGCTCACCGGTTTTCCTGAAGCGTACCTGCGCAAGCAACTCCATGATTACGCGACCGGAGCGCGTGCGCATCCGATCATGACGCCGATTGCAGCGGGCCTGACGCCGGAACAGCGCCGCAACGTGGCGGCGTACTATGCGGCTCAGCAGCTCGAGAGTACGGATGTGTCGGAGAGCCGCGCGTGGAGCCGCAGCAACAATGGCCAAGGCAACAGCCAGCAAAACGATAACCGGCTCTATACGCCGCCGCCAGCGGCTGGGTCCAAGGTCGCCAATCAAGCAGCACCCGGCGGGACGGCCGCCGCAACAATCGACCCGGTCGGCGCGAGCCAGCAGAATGACAAAGCGGTGCACAACGCGCCGGTCATGCCCGCAAACCCCGCACGCGCGCGCCTGCTTGCCACCACCGGCGACGAACGCCTGCACGCGCAGGCGTGCGCGAATTGCCACGGACCTGATGGGATCGGACTGTCGCCTGCCTATCCGCCGCTTGCCGGTCAGCACGCGTCCTACTTCATGGCAGCGATGAATGAGTGGCGCAGTGGCACTCGCCACAATGATGCGAGTGAGCAGATGCCGATGATCGCCAAATCGCTCGGCGACGGCGACGTCGCCGCGCTTGCAGCCTTTTACGCCGGCATGCCGCCTGCCGTGGCGCGTTAGTGATGGCTCGGCAGCGTATGCCGGGTCGCGCAGAGGCGATCATCCAGGAGCTTCTGGTCGCGAACGCAAACACGTTGCCGCAACCTGATCGATCTGCCGATTTCGCCGATACCGCGACAGTCGAGGACGCCTGGGCGATAATCCGGCGCAGACAGCCACTGCCGGTTCGAATTGTCGCGACGTCGACATTGATGGGTTACCAGCTTGCCACCATTGCACTCGCGCCCTGGCTGATTGCGCAAGGCCGTCGTGCACGCGCGCGCACCATCCGGCTGCCCGAGCCACCCGGCGCGCGCGCCGGCGCCGCGGGAACTGGAATTCCACTGCGCCTGTTGATCACCGGTGACTCGGCCGCCGCCGGTGTCGGGGCGCGCACGCAGCAGGAAGCACTGAGCGGCCAGCTGGTCGCGAATCTGAGTGCGCACTTTGCCGTCGACTGGAAGCTGATGGGCCAGACCGGGCGGACCTCGCAAGACCTGATCGATCATCTGGGCGCCGCCGCGCCCGAATCGTTCGACGTTGCGCTGATTTCGATCGGCGTCAACGACATTACAACGCGCACGCCCGTGCGCACCTGGGTCGGACAACAGGTCGCACTTGCCGCTGTCCTCAAGGCGCGCTTCGGCGTGCGCCATATTCTTTTCACCAGCCCGCCGCCGATGCACCTGTTTCCGGCGTTGCCGCAGCCGCTGCGCTGGTTTCTCGGCACGCGCGCAAAACAATTCGGCGCGATCCTGCGACGGGTCGTGGCGGCCGATCCGGCGTGTGAACTGATTCGGCTGGAATTTCCGTTCGATGCGTCGCACATCGCGGACGACGGTTTTCACCCTGCGGCGCCGGCGTATCGCTTATGGGCGCTCGCGGCGGCGGAACGTATTCGGCGGCGCATCGACGCGGCCAGCGTCGTCAGCGATTGACGTTTCGACACAGCGACGCGGTCAAACTTCCCGGGTGCGAAATGTTGAATCGGGAAAGTCCCGTCTGCTCGGCGGATGCGTTATCGGAATGGCCGCGATCGAGCACGCCGGTTCGCTTCGCTCCGCCAGCTTGAGGCCGCCAACGAAGCTGACCGGCAGCGCGTCAGGCGCCCGGACAGGATGGCTCGAAGCCGTTGTTGAACAGGTCGTCGGGCGTGCCGAAGCACTGGGAGAATTCCGATGTGTTGCCGTCCGGGTCGGTCGCCGTCGCCGTGAATACCACGCCAGCGCCAGCTACCGGAAAGGGCACCGCGTTGAACGCGGCATTGCCGCTGCCGTCCGTCAAGGCCGCGGGTATGGAACCAATGAATTGGCGGCCCTCGCCAAAGCCGGATGGATCGCAGCGATCATTGGCGAAGAACTCGATACGGAACGCCTTGTCCGGCGTGCTGTTTAGCGTGCCGGAGATCGTTGCCACCCCGGCAGCGATCGGGGCCGAGGTGATGACTGGATAATTCTGCAGATTGTTCGCGCCGACGTCCGTATCGCCGGGATCGTTCGTGGTCGGCGTTCCGCCGTTCAGCGCGATGCCGAGACCGCCGTTATCGTGGATCGAGTTGCCAAGCATCTTCCAATTAGTGAGCGTAAAGCCGTTGCCCACCGATATTCCTAGTCCGCAGTTGAATGCGATCGTATTGCCTTCCCCGGGACTGACGCCGCCAATGATGCTGCCCGCGCCCTGCACGCCGATTTCAATGCCGTTGCCGCCGTTGGGGACCGCGCCCGTTCCCGCCGCGTTGGTCCCGATCTTGTTGCCCTTGATGATGATGATTGCGGCGCCATCGCCGAGTGCGATGCCCCTGGAATTTCCGGAAATCACGTTGCCAGCGCCCGGTGACGCTCCGCCGATCGTGATCTGTGATGCGCCGTTGTCGGTGGAGATCGCCGTGCCGCCACCCAATCCCACCGATCCGGTCGCATCGGTTCCGATGAAATTCCCTTGGACGATATTGCCCGGTGCCGAGCCGGCACCGAGCCGAATGCCGAATTGAGTCCCGAGGATGACATTGCCCGCACCGGCGGCCGCTCCTCCGATGACATTGTCCGGCGAGTTGAGGACTTCGATCGCGTCGGTCGCGGCCGGGGGCTGCATGGCCGCGGTGCCGGCTGCATTGACTCCGATGTAGTTGCCCTGGATGAGATTGCCTCCGGACGGCCCCGAGATGAAAACCGTCCCGGCAAACGAACTGGACCCGCCGACGATCACGTTGCGCGCCGCGGGGCTGGTGCCGCCGATGATGTTTGCATTTCCGCTGATCCGGATCGGCACGGCTGTCGTGCCGAGGAAACTGGCGCCCGTCGTATCGGTGCCGAAAAAATTCCCGCCGATCGTATTCGTATTGCTGCTGACGATGTTGATCGCCGTGAACGACAGGTGGTTGATGACCAACCCGCGCAAGGTCGAGCCGCCGCCGCCTACGATAGCAAATAGGTCGCCGCCGACATTAGTGCCGTCGATCTCGATCAGCAGGACGGCATCATTGCCGACCGCAAGCGTGTTGGCGTGCGCACCGGGCTGACTATAACCATCGATCGTGACGACCTGGCCGATTTGCGGCATCGGCGCCAGCGGGCTGATCACCTTCACACCCGGACCAGGAATGTTGAACGCAATTAGGTCGACCGTGGGCGCCGCCTCGCCCGCGCCGCATTCCCCTGCTGCGGCGCCCGACGCCGTGTTGGTATTGGCCGCAGTGATCGCCTCGTGTAGCGTGCACTGGCCATCATTTGATTGCGTATCGACGATGCTGTTGACGGTGATGGTTGCCGCGGGCAGGCCGGCCGGCAATAGCCCAAATAGCACGACGAAGATCAAGACGCGCGGACTGCGCCGGCGAACGGGACGCACGAACATGGCCTTTCTCCGCTGAATGCCGAGTTGCCGCTCCAGACGATCGCGTCCTGGAGAATCGTTCTGAGTCTGCGCGTCAACGCAAGGTGCGCGACGCGTTGCGCGCAGTATCCCCCCGTCGAGCGCTATGCGCCAGAAAATTTCGCTGGTCCGGCGCACGCGGGCCAGAGCATCACCAAGGCTGGAAACAGCACATGGCCGCTATGCCGGTCGGCAGCTTTGCAAGCGCGCCATCAGCAGAGGACCGCAGGCCTGCGAATAACTTTCCGCACTGCTAGCCCGGTCGGAGCACCGGCGCCCATTTAGGGATAACACCCTCGCGTACCGCGCGATCGAATTCGGAGCCCGCCGCATCGAATAAGTCGGCTTCGATCTCATGATCGAGATCGCGTCCCGAGTTGCGCAGGTAGTAAAGATCCGGTTCCCCGGCAGGATCGGCCAGCAGGCCACCGCAGGCCGCGAGACTATCCATCGTTGCGGCGTCCGTCGGACAGCGCACCAGGCCGATCGTCTTGTTGCACCGTGTCATGCCCACCTCCCGCAGATTAGCGCGTAGCCATGCTACGAAATCTGCATTCTTAGGCCGTTAACCAAGCATTGCCATTGCGCAAATGGTATTCGGCATCGTGCCGGCAGGGGCTCGCCACTGTGAGGGAAAGTCTGGGTCCCACGCCCCAAAGCAGACGCAACGCCGCGCTACCGTTCATGTCCGCTGGGGCGCAAAACCTCGCGTATTGCGGTGGTGCACTGATCTATAGGCCCCTGAGAGGCGAGACCCAAAGGGCAATCGGTCGTAAGGCCGAATCGCACCCTCCACGCCGAGGTTGGCTAATCCAATTTGAGTTCGCCGCGCAGACCTTCCAGGACTCGATGCACCTGCGAGATATCGATCGCCGTCTCGCGCACGACGGTCAGCGGATCGCTGGGCGTCCGGCATTGCAGGAACTCGGCATGCATACGGCGCAGTGATTCTTTCAAAATCAGTTCCTCGAGGTCCAGTTTCTGCATCGCCATTGACGTTCTCCCCTGGTTTTGATTAGTTGCGAGAGGTC
>Ga0308174_10000125_pt1 | contig 31685 bp, 23 predicted proteins | sample PhyPR2_FD_203894 | JGI IMG/M metagenome (GOLD analysis project Ga0308174, IMG submission 203894) | Soil microbial communities from UC Gill Tract Community Farm, Albany, California, United States - DLSLS.P.R2 | ecosystem: Environmental > Terrestrial > Soil > Agricultural land | place: USA... | reverse complement strand
ACACAGCCTGCGCCAAAGAAAATAATCAAGCCTGTCCCCAGAAATTCGGCAATACACTGACCTTTGAGCGTGTTAGTTGTCTGACTCATAATAGTGGTTCCTGAAGCGAGGTTAAATTTTATCAGTTTTTGTTCTCATTCCATGAGGCACCCAGCTTTAATGTAGGGCTGGTGTGAATTTATCGTTAACGAACATAAACGAGAAATAGCGAAATCGTTTTTTGTGTACTGCGTCATAAAAATGCGCGTTTTCGCGTATTCTGGCTTTCCTTAGCCAATATTCGCGCCTGAGGACGGGGATAACGCACCCGTACCAGAAAGCCGTCGCAGTCAGCGCAGCGTAAATTCAGGGATTGGCTGAAAAGTGTTACAGACTACGCCCGCAGCGGCCGCGTTGCTGGACTTGCGGGGTGAGGCTACATACAATCGGGACAACGTTGCTGGCTTAAGCTGGCATCATCAACGCCTTGCAGGAATTTAGGAGAGGTCAGAAAGATGTCATTTGAAGTGTTTGAGAAACTGGAAGCGAAAGTACAGCAGGCGATTGATACCATCACCCTGTTGCAGATGGAAATCGAAGAGCTGAAAGAGCAGAACAACTCACTGCGTAACGATGCGCAACAAGTCGCGGGCAACCACGATGCGCTGATGCGTGAAAATCAGCACCTGAAAGAAGAGCAACACGTGTGGCAGGAACGTCTGCGTGCATTGCTGGGAAAAATGGAAGAGGTTTGAAGCCTCAGCTGATGTGAAAAATGGGTGCTCAGGCACCCGTTTTCATGTCTGGCCTATTCGAGGTCCAGCGCATCCTCTGACAGAATGATACCGGTGTTGTCGGCATAGAGATGGTCGCCGGAGAAGAAGGTGACGCCGCCGAAATTAACGCGCACATCGCTTTCGCCAATCCCTTCACCCGCAGCGCCTGCCGGAATCGCGGCAATCGCCTGAATGCCAATCTCCAGCTCTTCCAGCTCATCAACCTGGCGTACCGAACCGTAAATCACCAGACCTTCCCACTCGTTGGTTGCCGCCAGACGTGCCAGCTGCGCATCCACCAGTGCACGGCGCACTGAGCCGCCGCCATCAATCACCAGTACCCGACCCCGGCCATTCTCTTCCAGCAGATCGTAGAGTAAGCCGTTGTCTTCAAAGCATTTCACTGTGGTAATCTGACCACCGAATGAAGTGCGCCCACCAAAATTTGAAAAAAGCGGTTCAACAACATTCACTTCTTCATGGTAGATATCGCAGAGTTCAGATGTATCGTATTTCATAAGGGTTTCGTCTGTTTGCCACAGGAAGGGTAAGTATATCGCTATATGCAGATTGTTGGCAAAATCATCAGTATGAAAAAAGCATCGTTCGATCAAGAACATGCATAAAAAAGCCCAGCCGGGTGGGCTGGGCTTCTGAAAAGCGCTGAATCAGTGGATCAGAGAATGAAGCGGCTAAGGTCTTCGTCAGCCACCAGTTCATCCAGATGTTTACCGACATAGTCAGCATCGATGGTAACGGATTCACCATGACGATCGCTGGCGTCATACGAAATATCTTCCATCAGACGCTCCAGCACAGTGTGCAGACGGCGCGCACCGATGTTTTCGGTGGTTTCGTTGACCTGCCATGCGGCTTCAGCGATCCGGCGAATACCCTCTTCGGTGAACTCAATGTTCACGCCCTCGGTATTCATCAGGGCTTTGTACTGCACGGTAATCGAGGCATTCGGCTCGGTCAGGATGCGCTGGAAATCGTTCACGGTCAGCGCCTGCAGCTCAACACGGATGGGCAGACGACCCTGCAGTTCCGGGATTAGATCGGAAGGGCTGGCAACCTGGAACGCGCCTGAGGCGATAAACAGAATGTGGTCCGTTTTCACCATACCATGCTTGGTGGAGACGGTGCAGCCTTCCACCAGCGGCAGCAGGTCGCGCTGAACGCCTTCGCGTGAGACATCCGGGCCGCCGGCATTCTGGCCGCCGCGCTTACAGATTTTGTCGATCTCATCGATAAACACGATACCGTGCTGCTCAACGGCATCAATCGCGTCCTGCTTAAGCTCTTCCGGGTTAACCAGTTTGGCCGCTTCTTCTTCGATCAGCAGCTTCATCGCTTCTTTGATCTTCAGCTTGCGGGCTTTCTGTTTCTGGCCGCCGAGGTTCTGGAACATCGACTGCAGCTGGCTGGTCATCTCTTCCATGCCCGGAGGGGCCATGATTTCGACGCCAGGGCTGCTGGCGGCCAGGTCGATCTCAATCTCTTTATCGTCCAGCTGGCCTTCGCGCAGCTTCTTGCGGAACGACTGGCGTGCTGCAGAGGGTTCAGCGCTCTGCTCTGACTGGCCCCAGTTGTTTTTTGCTGGTGGAATCAGCACATCAAGAATGCGCTCTTCCGCCATCTCTTCGGCACGATATTTGTTCTTTTCAATCGCCTGACTGCGCACCATCTTAATGGCCGAATCGGTCAGGTCACGAATGATAGAGTCAACTTCCTTACCGACATAACCGACTTCGGTAAATTTGGTCGCCTCTACTTTGATAAACGGCGCATTGGCCAGCTTAGCCAGACGACGCGCGATCTCGGTTTTACCGACACCGGTCGGACCGATCATCAGGATATTTTTAGGGGTCACTTCATGGCGCAGCTCTTCGTCGAGCTGCATGCGGCGCCAGCGGTTACGCAGTGCAATAGCCACGGCGCGCTTAGCGCTCTCCTGGCCGATGATAAAGCGGTTCAGTTCGCTGACGATTTCGCGAGGAGTCATCTCAGACATATTTATACCCTTACGACTTAGACGTTAATTCTTCGAAATTAACGTTGTGGTTAGTGTAGATGCAGATATCACCCGCGATATTCAGCGACTTTTCGACGATGTCGCGCGCGCCCATCTCGTTATTCTCCAGCAGCGCACGTGCCGCTGCCTGGGCGAAAGGCCCACCGGAGCCGATGGCGATCAGATCGTTTTCAGGCTGGATGACGTCACCGTTACCGCTGATGATCAGTGAAGCTGATTCATCCGCGACGGCCAGTAAGGCTTCAAGGCGACGCAGCATACGGTCAGTACGCCAGTCTTTAGCCAGTTCCACCGCAGCTTTCACCAGATGGCCCTGATGCATTTCCAGTTTACGTTCGAAAAGTTCAAACAGGGTGAAGGCGTCTGCGGTGCCGCCAGCAAATCCGGCAATCACTTTATCGTTGTATAAACGACGCACTTTTTTAACGTTGCCTTTCATCACGGTATTGCCGAGCGTAGCCTGGCCATCACCGCCAATCACTACCTGGCCGTTGCGTCGTACACTTACTATTGTTGTCACGGGCAGACCCCTTGTTGCAGTCGGAAAAGGACTCCGCGCACCGGGCGCGGAGTATCATGCAACAGATATGGGGCGGGTTTGACGGGTTTCAACCCCCGACGGAGAGCGGAATACAGCTGGAGTGTCCGGAACTGCGCAGGCGCTTCAGGGTGCTGTCAGCGGAGGCGCGGTCTTTATAAGGACCGATAACCACACGATTCCAGCCGCCACCGGTGGTAATACGGCTTTCAAATCCTTCAAAGGCTAAGCCAGCGCGCACCGATTCAGCCTGGTCAGTGCCCTTAAACGAACCACACTGCACCATCCAGCGCTGCGAAGAGGCTTTCTCCGCCGGTTTCGCTTTCGCGGTCTCCTGCGGTTTTGGCTGCACTTCCGGTTCACGCGTAACAGGTGCTGGCTGCGTCTGGCGCTGTACGTTTTGCTGCTGCTGCTGCTGCTGCTGCTGCTGACGTTGCTGTTGTTGTAATTGCTGCTGTTGCTGGCGCTGTTGTTGTTGCTGCAACTGCTGCTGGCGTTGCTGTTGCTGCTGAGCCTGCAACTGCTGACGTTGCTGCTGAACCTGTTGCTGCTGCTGTTGTTGCTGAACCTGCTGCTGCTGACGTTGCAGTTGTTGCAACTGCTGCTGATGCTGCAGTGTCTGCTGACGTTGCGCCGGCGTCTGTTCGTTCCACGGCACTTCGTTGAGCTGCGTCGGCTGCTGACGCATATCCGCCTGCATCTGCTCCAGCAACTGGCGCTGCTCGTCGGTCAGCTGTGTCTGCGACTTCACTTCGCCACCCGAAGAGGGTTCGATAGGTGTCGGCACAGTGACCTGACGGTTCTCCAGCTCTTTAATATATTTCCAGCGCTCTTCTGGCTTCGGCGGCAGGCCATTGCCGTTGGCTTTATGATCCGTAATGACCGGCACGTCCTCTTTTTTGTGATGCGCCAGGAACCATAAACCACCGGCAAAGGTCACCAACACTGCGACCGCCAGTACAATCATCAATTTAGATGTTCCCGAACCGCCTTTGCTCTTCTTGCCACGGCTGGGGCTTTTTTTGCGACGCGTCCCTGTTGAACGCCCGCGGCCTACGTAATCTTTTTGTGCCACTCTCGTTCTTATACCCTTCAAAAATAGTGCCAGATGGGCGAAATGATGATTTTTACGCGCCCGGCAAGGAGTCCGCCATGTTACTTAAGGGTCGGAACTTTGACCAGCAGTGTTCGCCTTAAGAATCTACTGAAAAAATCAGACAAATACGCTTATTTTTCACGCTTTTTTGCTCGCGCCGTGCTGCCACGAATGGTTAAACCGGCATCCAGCAGCCGCGATCCGCTGATGACTCGTTTGCCATTTAACTCATCCAGCAGCAGAAGCATCGCTTCCCGGCCTATCTGGTAACGTGGCTGCGTGACCGTGGTCAGCGGCGGCTCGCAGTAACGTGATAGCTCAATGTCATCGAATCCGACCACAGAGAGGTCCTCCGGTATCCGCAGTCCGCAGCGCCGGGCCTGATTCATCGCCCCAAGTGCCATAATATCGCTGTGGCAGAAGAGCGCACGCGGCGGTTGCGGCAGGGTCATCAGCTGATTCATGGCGGCAACGCCCGCTTCAAATGTGAAGTCACCGCGCACAATATAGGTAGGATCGACCGTCAGCCCGCTGCGACGCATCGCCTGGACATACCCCTGCAAACGATACTGGCAGAGCGGCATCTCTTCCGGCCCGGCGATACAGGCGATATGTGTGTGACCCAACTGCAGTAAATGATTTACCGCTTCAAATGCGGCGGTCAGGTTATCGATGTGGACAGTGGGCAGTGACATTTCCGGCGCAAACTCATTCGCCATTACCATAGGCGGCAAGTTGCGTTGCTCATCAATGCTGGCATCAAAAGGCAACTTTGAGCCGAGCAGCACCATGCCATCGATCTGTCGCGTCACCATCAGGTTGAGAAAAGTTCTCTCCTGCTGATTCTGATGCGCGCAGTCACCAATCAGCACCAGATAGCCCTCTTCGGCTGCCGTAACTTCAACGCCTCGGATGATTTCACTAAAGAAGGGATCGCAGATGTCAGGGACAATGACCAGGATGGTACGCGTCTCATTACGACGGGCGTTGCGCGTGGGGCCATGTGCCGCGTAGCCGACGGCGGCAACCGCCTGCTCGACTTTCTGGCGGGTGACCGCAGAAACCTTCTCCGGATTCATCAGCGCACGCGATACGGTGGCGGTTGAGACGCCCGCATGTTCCGCAACATCTTTCATCGTGGCGGCGGGCGGTTGTTGATTCTGCTCCAACACATGCTCCTGACGCGTTATGGCGCGTTCAATTCTGTTTCTGCCTGACCTGAAGGCAAACCGGGCAACATTGTTAACGATTGCCCGGCTGGTTGTTACTTAATTTGCATAAAAATTGTGACTTATGCGACATTTTTCGATCTGGCTCGCAGTGTCAGCTTAAATCAGCTCTCGGTAGGGTCGATATCCAGCGTCCATTTCACTTTGCGCGCCGCGGGCAGTGTTGAAACCAACGGCAACGAACTGCTCAGCAACTGTTGCATACGCTGCCGGGAAGGATGCTGCAGCAGCAGTTGCCAGCGCCAGCGTCCACTGCGTTTTGGCTGCAGGGCAGGCAACGGACCCATAAACCACATCGCCTTATCGTTCAGCGGGCTTGCCTCCAGCAAATTACGGAGTTGTTGCAGGAATTCCGCTGCCTGCTGGTTATCCATATCTTCAGCGCGGAACAGCGCATGGCGGCTCCAGGGCGGCAGATGGACTGCCTGTCGCTCCAGCAAGGCCTGCTGGGCGAACGCCGAATAGCCCTGGTGCAACAGCGTCTGCAGCAGCGGATGTTCCGGATGGTGAGTCTGCAGCAACACCTCGCCCTGTTTGCCGGCACGGCCAGCACGACCGGCGACCTGGGTGTAGAGCTGAGCAAAGCGTTCCGCCGCACGAAAATCGGCTGAGAACAGCGCACCATCGACATCCAGCAGCGACACCAGCGTAACATCGGGGAAGTGGTGGCCTTTGGCCAGCATCTGGGTGCCGACAAGGATTCGTGCACCGCCGCGATGAACGTCAGCCAGATGCTGCTCCAGCGCACCTTTGCGGCTGGTGGTATCACGATCGATTCGCGACACCGGCACGCCAGGGAAAAGTGTGCCGAGCTGCTGCTCCAGTTGCTCAGTCCCGACGCCTACCGGCAGCAAATGGGTTGAACCACACTGCGGGCATTGATTAGGCAGCGGACGCTGGCTGTCGCAATGGTGGCAGCGTAGCTGGCGATGGTGCTGATGCAGCGTGTAGTAGCGGTCACAGCGGGTACACTCAGCAATCCAGCCGCAATCATGACAGAGCAGGGCGGGCGAAAAGCCGCGGCGGTTAAGAAACAACAGCACCTGATTATCGGCCTGCAGATGCTGGCGCATTTTACCAATCAGGCCCGGTGCCAGACCGCCGATCAACTGCACGCCTTTTAAGTCGATAAGCTGTTGCAGTGCCGGTCTGGCATTGCCGGCGCGTTTTGTCAGGTCGAGCTGGCGATACTTGCCGCTGCGGACATTGTGCAGTGTCTCCAGAGCAGGGGTCGCCGATCCCATAACAATCGGGATATCCTCTTCATGTGCGCGGAAGACGGCCAGATCGCGCGCCTGATAGCGCCAGCCCTCCTGCTGTTTATAGGAGCTGTCATGCTCTTCATCGATAATAATTACGCCAGGACGGGCCAGTGGCGTAAACAGCGCCGATCGGGTGCCAATCACAATCGCCGTTTCGCCGCGCCGCGCACGTAACCAGACCGCCAGCCGCTCACTGTCATTTAATGCGGAGTGCAGCACATCAATGGGCGCATCAAAACGTTCGCGAAAACGGGCGATAGTTTGCGGGGTCAGGCCAATCTCCGGTACCAGCACCAGCGCCTGTTTACCGCGTGCCAGCACATTTTCCAGCACGCTGAGGTAAACCTCGGTTTTGCCTGAACCCGTGATGCCCGCCAGCAGCCAGGCTGCATAATGTTCATCATCTGCCCGAATCGCACCCACGGCCATCGCCTGATCGGTATTCAGCCGCAGACGTTCGCCTTTTACGGCATAAGTGGTACGCCAGTCGTGCATCTGCGGCTGATGCTCATGCAGTTCGCATAACCCTTTGGCACGTAGCGCCTGCAGCGTCGCATCCGTGAGGTCATGTTCACTGACCTGATGACGATAGAGCGGTTGCTGCCGCAGTGCAGCCAGCGCCTGCTGCTGTTTCGGTGCCCGCTTTAAACTTTCCGGCGCAGTCGCCCGACCCTGCTCGGTGATTTCCCAGCGCCATAAGGGATTGTCCTGCGCCGCTTTGCCCTGACGCAGCAGTACCGGAATAGCGTGACTCAGTACCTCTCCCTGCGGCGAATGATAATAGCTGGCGGCCCAGTTAAGGATGCGCCACAGCGATGCTGGATAGAGGGATTCACTATCCAGTACCTCGATCACGCGCTTGAGTTGTGCTTCCGGCAGATCGCTGCTGTCACGAAAGGCGACCACAATCCCGATCATCCTGCGATTGCCAAAGGGCACACTCACGCGACCACCAATGACCGGCTGCGCGCCCTGTGGCGGCAGATAATCAAACAGGCGGGGCAAGGGGACGGGCAGGGCGACCTGGACTACGGGCATAACTCTCTCTTTCCGGCTCAATGATCGGGGAAGCTAGTGTACACGCTGACCCTGATGGCGGGTATCTCAGCAGATATTTGCAGCAATCGAAACTTACCTGTATAATATGCCGCCTTCGGTGAGAAATATCTGGCCGGAGTACACCCTATAATGTTCAATCGCGTGTGGTGCTGTGCAGGTTAAAGCCTGGCACGGAGAGCGACACGGCCTTCAATGAGGTTTCCCATGAAACAAGGTATTCACCCGAAATACGAAGCAGTTACTATCAAATGTACCTGCGGCAACGAGATCCACACCCGTTCAACACTGACTCACGAACTGAACCTGGACGTTTGTGGCAAATGCCACCCGTTCTATACCGGTAAGCAGCGTGAAGTGGCAACTGGTGGCCGTGTTGACCGCTTTAACAAGCGTTTCAGCGTGCCAGGCGCTAAAAAATAAGATTAAAAGGCACCTGAACCTGCGGGTTCGGCGGCAAGAAAAAACCCAGCTTCGGCTGGGTTTTTTTATGGCTGAAAGATCAATACTCCCAGGTATCCGGATCGACACCCATCTGGCGCATGATTGCTTTTGCTTCTTCCGGAATCTCATCACTACGCTCTTTGCGCAGGTCGACGTCATCCGGCAGCGGTTGGCCCGTAAAGGCATGTAAAAAGGCTTCGCAAAGCAGCTCGCTGTTGGTGGCGTGACGCAGGTTGTTCACCTGACGACGGGTACGCTCATCCGTTAAAATCTTCAGCACGCTCAATGGGATTGATACTGTGATCTTCTTGACCTGCTCGCTCTTCTTACCGTGCTCAGCGTACGGGCTGATATATTCGCCGTTCCATTCAGCCATGGGTTACCTTAATTAATAAACGTTAAATGTTAGGAAATCAGCGGATTATGCCTGATTTTTTCCTGCCTGACCCCTGATATGGCGGGTTTTCTTCGCTCACTGCCTCTGTCTCACAGAGGGGAACGCCAGGCGATGACGCATAATTTTAGCGGTTATTGCGGTTTTGCTCAATCTATACGCAAAGACATTTAGATGTCCAGATGTATTGACGTCTAATTAGAGGGTGATATCCTGTGGCCTACATTTTATTCACTCTTCAGGAACAATTCGCTCATGACGCGTAAACCGGCAACCATCGCAGTGCGCAGCGGTTTGAATGATGACGAGCAATATGGCTGCGTTGTCCCGCCAATCCACCTCTCTACGACCTATAACTTCCTGGATTTCAATGAGCCTCGTGCGCATGACTACTCCCGTCGTGGCAACCCCACTCGTGATGTCGTACAGCGTACGCTGGCAGAACTGGAAGGGGGAGCGGGCGCGGTATTAACCAATACCGGGATGTCGGCGATTCACCTGGTCACGACGGTGTTTCTGAAGCCTGGCGATCTGCTGGTCGCGCCACATGACTGTTATGGCGGCAGCTATCGGCTGTTTGACAGCCTGAGCAAGCGCGGCGCCTATCGGGTGAAATTTGTCGATCAGGGTGATCCAGCAGCGCTGCAGGCCGCTCTGGATGAAAACCCAAAACTGGTGCTGATTGAAAGCCCCAGCAATCCGCTGTTGCGCGTGGTAGATATCAGCGCAATTTGCGCCGCTGCGCGTGCTGCGGGTGCCATCAGCGTGGTGGACAATACCTTTATGAGTCCGGCGCTGCAGAATCCTCTGGCGCTGGGTGCGGACCTGGTGATCCACTCCTGTACCAAATACCTCAATGGCCACTCCGATGTCGTGGCGGGCGCGGTCATCGCCAAAGATCCGCAACTCGCTACCGACCTGGCCTGGTGGGCAAATAACATTGGTGTGACAGGAGCAGCGTTTGACAGTTATCTGCTGCTGCGCGGAATCCGTACGCTTTCACCGCGGATTGCAGCCGCACAACGCAACGCACTCGCGATTGTAGAGTATCTGAAGCAGCAGAAACTGGTGAAAAAGTTGTATCATCCTTCGCTGCCGGAAAACGCCGGACACGAACATGCCGTACGTCAGCAGCGCGGCTTTGGCGCGATGCTGAGTTTCGAGGTCGACGGTGATGAGGCGCTGCTGCGTCGCTTCCTGAAAGCACTGCAGCTATTTACGCTGGCGGAATCGCTGGGCGGAGTAGAGAGTCTGATCTCCCATACCGCCACCATGACGCACGCGGGGATGTCGGCAGAAGCACGCGCGGCAGCGGGCATTTCCGATACGCTGCTACGGGTTTCTGTCGGTATTGAAGATCACGAAGATTTAATTGCCGACCTGGATAATGCATTCCGGGTCGCAGCCGAGGGTTAAGCATGACGATTTCAGCAGGCGCGGGAACGCCGAACATCAGGCAGTTGCATAAGTTTGGCGGCAGCAGCCTGGCCGATGCGCGCTGCTATCAGCGCGTTGCCGGTATTATGGCGGACTACAGCCAGCCGGGCGACCTGATGGTAGTCTCTGCGGCAGGCTCAACTACCAACCAGCTGATTAGCTGGCTGAAGCTGAGCCAGAGCGATCGGCTCTCTGCGCATCAGGTGCAACAGGCTTTACGGCGCTACCAGAGCGAACTGATCAGTGCGCTGCTGCCTGCTGAGGTCGCAGAACCTTTAATCACCGCGTTTATCCGTGATCTGGAAAAGCTGGCCGCACTGCTGGATGCGCCGATCACCGATGCGGTCTATGCCGAAGTGGTCGGTCACGGTGAAGTCTGGTCGGCACGCCTGATGTCAGCGGTACTGAGCCAGCGTGACCTTCAGGCCTGCTGGCTGGATGCGCGTGAGTTTCTGCGCGCTGAACGTGCCGCACAACCGCAGGTAGATGAAGGGAAGTCCTGGCCACTGCTACAGACTCTACTGGCGCAGCATCCGCACAAGCGCATCGTGGTGACCGGATTTATCAGCCGCAACGACGCCGGTGAAACCGTCCTGCTTGGCCGTAACGGTTCCGACTATTCTGCCACGCAGATTGGCGCACTGGCGGGTGTGGGGCGGGTGACCATCTGGAGCGATGTGGCGGGTGTCTACAGTGCCGATCCCCGCAAAGTCTCTGATGCCTGTTTGTTGCCGCTGTTAAGGCTGGATGAAGCCAGCGAGCTGGCGCGCCTGGCTGCACCGGTTCTCCACACCCGTACTCTGCAGCCGGTTTCAGGAAGCGATATCGACCTGCAACTGCGCTGCAGTTATCAGCCGGAGCAGGGCTCAACCCGCATTGAGCGCGTGCTGGCCTCCGGGACGGGCGCGCGTATCGTCACCAGCCATGATGATGTTTGCCTGATTGAGATTCAGCTGCCAGAGCAGCATGACTTCGCCATCCTGCACAAAGAGATAGACCTGTTGCTGAAGCGCGCGCAGCTGCGTCCGCTGGCGTTTGGCGTTCATCCCGATCGTCAATTGCTGCAGCTCTGTTACACCGCCGAAGTGGTAAACAGCGCCTTTACGCTGTTACAGGATGCCGGTTTACCGGGCCATCTGCAGCTGCGCGACGGCCTGGCGCTGGTGGCGCTGGTTGGCGCAGGCGTTACCCGCAATCCGCTGCATACCCATCGCTTCTGGCAGCAGTTAAAGGATCAGCCAATTGAGTTCATCTGGCAGTCAGAAGAGCACATCAGCGTGGTCGCAGTGCTGCGCGTCGGCCCGACTCAGCATCTGATTCAGGGATTGCATCAGTCGCTGTTCCGGGCAGAAAAGCGCATCGGTCTGATGCTGTTTGGCAAAGGCAATATTGGTTCACGCTGGCTGGAGCTGTTTGCCCGCGATCAGGAAACGCTGTCAGCGCGTACCGGCTTTGAATTTGTGCTGGCGGGCGTCGCGGACAGCCGTCGCAGCCTGCTGAGCTATGACGGGCTGGAAGCCAGCCGGGCACTCGCCTTCTTTGATGATGAAGCGGTAGAGCGCGATGAAGAGTCGCTGTTCCTGTGGATGCGTGCTCACCCGTTTGATGACCTGGTGGTGCTGGATGTCACTGCCAGCACACCGCTGGCGCAGCAGTATCTCGACTTCGCCAGTCACGGTTTTCACGTTATCAGCGCCAATAAAGTCGCGGGAGCGTCTGACAGTCAGACCTGGCGCCAGATCCGCGATGCCTTTACCAAAACCGGACGTCACTGGCTCTATAACGCCACCGTTGGCGCAGGTTTGCCGATCAACTACACGGTGCGCGATCTGCGCGACAGCGGGGATACCATCCTGGCGATCAGCGGGATCTTCTCCGGCACGCTGTCTTGGCTGTTCCTGCAGTTTGATGGCACGGTGCCCTTTACCGAGCTGGTGGATCAGGCGTGGCAGCAGGGTTTAACCGAGCCCGACCCGCGCGCCGATCTTTCGGGTCAGGATGTGATGCGCAAGCTGGTTATCCTGGCGCGTGAGGCAGGCTACAACATCGAGCCGGATCAGGTGCGGGTGGAATCGCTGGTGCCCAGTAACTGTCAGCAGGGATCTGTCGACCACTTCTTTGAAAATGGCGAAGAGCTGAATGAGCAGATGCTGCAACGGCTCGAAGCCGCGCAGGAGATGGACCTGGTGCTGCGTTACGTTGCCCGGTTTGATGCTAACGGCAAGGCGCGCGTAGGTGTTGAAGCGGTGCGTCCGGAACATCCGCTGGCCTCACTGCTGCCGTGCGACAACGTCTTTGCGATTGAGAGCCGCTGGTACCGCGATAATCCGCTGGTGATTCGCGGACCGGGCGCAGGCCGGGATGTCACCGCAGGCGCTATCCAGTCAGATATTAATCGCCTCGCACAACTGCTGTAACTCCTCCTCCTCAGGCGCTTCGGCGCCTGTTTTCAATGCGTTATCGCTTCCCTGTTGAATCGCCTTCATGTTGATTGAAAATTGATCACGACTGTTGACCATTTTTAAGTTGACGGCACAGTCAGATTACGTCATTTTGAACATCTGGACGTCTAAACGTGTAGATGTTCACAGGCCGATTGTTAATCGATGAGGGTGCAGGATGAGTTTCTTTCATGCCAATCAGCGCGAAGCGCTAAACCAGAGCCTGGCTGAGCTGAACGGGCAAATTAATGTTTCATTTGAGTTCTTCCCGCCTCGTACCAGCGACATGGAAGAGACCCTGTGGACCTCTATCGACCGCCTGAGCAGTCTGAAACCGAAATTCGTTTCTGTGACCTACGGTGCGAACTCAGGTGAACGTGATCGCACCCATAGCATTATCAAAGGCATTAAAGATCGCACCGGTCTGGAAGCTGCTCCCCATCTGACCTGTGTCGATGCCACGCGCGATGAACTGCGTACCATCGCTCAGGATTACTGGAACAACGGCATCCGTCACATTGTGGCGCTGCGCGGCGATCTGCCCCCAGGCAGCGGTAAGCCAGAAATGTACGGCAGCGATCTGGTTTCGCTGCTGAAAGAGGTGGGTGATTTTGATATTTCGGTTGCGGCCTATCCGGAAGTCCATCCCGAAGCGAAAAGCGCCCAGGCCGATCTGATTAACCTGAAGCGAAAAATCGATGCAGGTGCCAACCGGGCTATTACCCAGTTTTTCTTCGACGTTGAAAGTTATCTGCGTTTCCGCGATCGCTGTGTCGCGACCGGCATTGACTTGGAAATTGTGCCGGGCATTCTGCCGGTCTCTAACTTTAAACAGCTGCAACGCTTTGCCACGCTGACCAATGTGCGCGTGCCGGGCTGGATGAGCGCGATGTTCGCCGGTCTGGATGATGATCCGGAAACGCGGAAAATGGTGGGAGCCAATATCGCGATGGATATGGTGAAAATCCTGTCACGCGAAGGGGTGAAGGATTTCCATTTCTACACGCTGAACCGTGCCGAAATGAGTTACGCCATTTGTCACACCCTGGGCGTGCGACCTGCTGCTGCTGCGGCTTAACCGCTCTGCTTCAGCCAATAAAAAAGTCGGGAGAGTCCCGACTTTTTTTGTTTTTACTGCAGGGCGGCGCTGGCGATCGTCAGCACCTCACCACCATTAACCGGTATTGCGCATGCCTGCCGCGACACCAGCAATGGTCACCATCAGCGCCTGCTCAACGCGGGCATCCGGTTCATCGCCATTCGCTTCCCGCGCGCGCGAACGATGCAGCAGTTCGGCCTGGAGTACGTTGAGCGGATCGGTATAGACGTTACGCAGTGCAATTGACTCGGCAATCCACGGCTGATCGGCCATCAGGTGTGAGTCATTGGCAATGGTCAGTACCGCTTTGATATCCGCATCAAGCTGATCGCGCAGCTGTTTGCCCAGCGGCCAGAGTGATTTCTCGACCAGACGCTGATCGTAATATTCCGCCAGCCACAGGTCCGCTTTTGAGAATACCATCTCCAGCATACCCAGACGGGTAGAGAAGAATGGCCAGTCGCGGCACATCGCTTCCAGCTGATCCTGATGACCGGCGGCCATCGCCTGTTGCAGGGCCGCACCGGCACCCAGCCACGCAGGCAGCATCAGACGGTTCTGCGTCCAGGCGAAAATCCATGGAATCGCACGCAGCGACTCTACGCCGCCGGTAGGTCGGCGCTTGGCGGGACGTGAGCCCAGCGGTAATTTACCCAGCTCCTGCTCTGGTGTCGCTGAGCGGAAATAGGGCACGAAGTCAGCATTTTCACGCACATAACCGCGATACATCGCACAGGAGTCGGCGGAGAGCTGATCCATAATGTCGCGCCATTCGCGTTTTGGCTCCGGCGGCGGCATCAGGTTCGCTTCCAGAATTGCGCCGGTGTAGAGCGACAGGCTGGCGATGGTGACGGCGGGTAAACCATATTTAAAGCGGATCATCTCGCCCTGTTCGGTCACGCGCAGACCGCCGCGCAGGCTGCCTGGTGGTTGCGACAGCAGCGCTGCATGGGCGGGTGCGCCACCACGGCCAATGCTGCCGCCGCGTCCGTGGAACAGTGTCAGTGAAATCCCGGCCTTCTCACAGGTTTTAATCAGGGCATCCTGTGCCTGATATTGCGCCCAGCTGGCGGCCATCACACCGGCGTCTTTCGCCGAGTCAGAATAGCCAATCATCACCATCTGTTTGCCCTGAATTAAGCCGCGATACCAGTCGATGCTCAGCAGCTGGCTCATTACGTCATTGGCATTATTCAGGTCATCAAGCGTTTCAAACAGCGGTGCAACCGGCATGGCATAGCCGATGCCTGCTTCTTTCAGCAGCAGATGCACTGCCAGCACGTCAGAAGGGGTTTTCGCCATGGAAATAACATAGGCGGCGATAGAACCCTGTGGCGCTTCAGCCGCGACGCGACAGGTCTCCAGCACTTCACGCGTTTCATCGCTGGGCTCCCAGCTGCGAGGCAGCAGCGGACGCTTGGAGTTCAGTTCACGGATCAGGAAGGCCTGCTTGTCCGCTTCGGACCAGCTTTCATAATCGCCGAGGCCCAGATAGCGGGTCACTTCAGCAATCGCTTCGGTGTGACGGGTACTCTCCTGACGCAGATCGATACGCACCAGCGGCACGCCGAAACATTTCACGCGGCGCAGCGTATCAAGCAACTGACCGTTGGCGATAATGCCCATGCCGCACTTTTGCAGTGACTGATAGATGGTAAACAGCGGATCCCACAGCTGATCGTTGGAGACCAGCAGATCGGCCGGGCGCGGCAGACGTTCACCTTTCAGGCGGCGTTCCAGGAATGACTGGGTAGTCATTAACTGGCTGCGCAGGCGTTTCAGGATCATACGATAAGGTTCAAGTGCTTCCGGATCGCCGCTGAGTTCCCGGATCTCTTCAGTGCACTCTGACATCGACAACTCAGAGATCAGTACGCCGATATCGCGCAGGAACAGGTCAGTGGCTTTCCAGCGACTCAGCTGCATAACGTGGCGGGTAATCGCCGCCGTAACGTTAGGGTTACCGTCGCGGTCGCCACCCATCCATGAGGTGAACTGAACCGGCACGAAATCGACCGGCAGCTTAATGCCGAACGCCTCTTCTACCTGCTCGTTCAGCTCACGCAGGAAAGCGGGTACGCCTTCCCACAGGCTGTTTTCCACCACGGCAAAGCCCCATTTGGCTTCGTCGATAGGGGTCGGACGATATTTGCGGATCTCATCGGTGTGCCACGCCTGTGCCACCAGCTGACGCAGACGGCGCATAATCTGGTTACGTTCGTAGTCGGAGACGTCGCTGTGATCGAGCTGTTTCAGGCAGCTGTTAACTTCGACCAGCTTGTGAATCAGCGTACGGCGGGTGATTTCAGTCGGGTGAGCCGTCAGCACCAGTTCCAGCGACAGCGACTCAATGGCCGCAAGGATGTCGCTTTCGCTGATATCTTTCTGCTGCTTCAGGGTATCAAAGGTCTTTTTCAGCAGTTCGGGATGGTTCTCACCCTCGCCACTTTGCGAGATGGTCTGATACTGCTCAGCTACGTTGGTGAGGTTCAGAAACTGGCTAAAAGCGCGTGCAACCGGCAGAAGCTCCTCGTTGGAGAGGTTCTGCAGCGTATTGAGCAGTTCTTTACGATGAGTGTCATTTCCTGCACGGGATGACTTGGAGAGCTTACGGATGGTTTCCACCTGGTCGAGGATGTTCTCTCCCAGTGCATCCTTAATCGTATCCCCGAGCAGTTTGCCGAGCATACTGACATTACTTCGCATTGCGGAATATTGTTCGTTCATTGGACCCTGACACCCTTATCGTCTTGAAAAACTTCTACACCCGACCTTTCAGGCAGCAGAAAAATCAGCAACGCCATGTTCCCCCTAATCTACAGGGAACCGGCTCCGTTGCCGCCTGTCCACATTCTGAAACGCTCTGGATAATCACCCGGTGGGCATAACATCGTCTTTTATCTAGCCACGTAATGTTGCGTTCGTCAAATGCGTTAAAGTGCGCTGAAGGTGTGGCTAAATAACGGAAATTCGTAGAATTTATCGGGAACAAAGCGGGATAAGTTATTCTTATTGCTAAATCCCGCAGAATGAAGGGGCATTTTACTGTTAATGCAGTGAAATGCCCCATTTGCTGTTAATCAGTGGCAAAAATGCTGCACAACCTGAGTGATAAGCGCCCTTGTCGGCTTAATAAATGCAGTATCAATAAATTCGTCTGGCTGATGTGCCTGCTCAATCGACCCCGGGCCCAGTACCAGCGTTGGGCAGAGCTGCTGAATAAAAGGCGCTTCGGTGCAGTAGTTCACCACCTCAGTGGGTATACCCAGCAATTTCTCGACCACACTGACCAGTTCATGATCTGCCGGACATTCGTAGCCAGGAATCGGCGGATGCAGTTCAGCCACCGTGACACGGCCCGGCCAGCGCGCACTGACCGGTGCCAGCGCCTCGTTCAGTAGCCCATCGAGATCGTTCAGCGACAGACCCGGCAGCGGACGGATATCCATATGCAGTTCACAGCAGGCACAGATACGGTTAGCGGCGTCACCGCCATGAATATGGCCAAAATTCATGGTGGGATAGGGGATGGCAAAGCCGTCATGGTGATAACGCTCCTGCAGTGTATTGCGCAGTTGCATCAGATGGGTGATCGACTCATGCATCAGTTCAATGGCGTTAACGCCACGCGCGGGATCGCTGGAGTGGCCCGATTTTCCCTCGATACGGATCACATTCGACAGGTGACCTTTGTGCGCACGTACCGGTTTAAGTGAGGTTGGTTCACCGATGATGGCGCAGTCGGGACGCAGCTGCGTCGATTCAGAAAAATATTTGGCGCCAGCCATGGTGGTCTCTTCATCGGCCGTAGCGAGGATATAGAGCGGCTTGCTCAGCGTGCTGACATCCACATCGCGCAGCGTATCGAGAATAAAGGCGAAGAAGCCTTTCATGTCTGCCGTGCCCAGGCCATAGAGCTTGTTGTCGTGCTCGGTCAGGGTAAAGGGATCGCGTGTCCAGCGGCCATCGTCAAAAGGAACGGTATCGGTATGACCTGCTAGCAGCAGGCCGCCCGCACCGCTTCCGGTACGCGCCAGCATATTAAATTTATTGCGGGTGCCGGGCACCGGCTGCACTTCAACGCTGAAGCCGAGGTCGCGGAACCAGCCGGCCAGCAAATTGATTAAAGTTTCATTACTCTGATCCAGTGCGGCATCGGTTGCGCTGATCGACGGTGTGGCGATTAACTGGCGGTACAGTTCAATAAAAGGCGGTAATTTTGTCTTCACTGTTGGCGGTCCTTGGGTTAGGATGTATCCATATTCATGCAGTAATAGTGAATAAAAATACATTAACGTCCTCTGCAAGGGAACCATAAATCACTGCAGATGACAGGGTGGGTAACGGGGCAAGGCCGCGACCCGGAACGTGCGACTGTAAAAAGGGTTACAGCCTGATGTTGAATACGCTGATCGTTGGTGCCAGTGGTTATGCTGGTACAGAGCTTGCCACCTTCCTGAATCGCCATCCACATATCAACATAACCGCTTTGGCGGTTTCGGCGCAAAGCCCTGATGCCGGCAAGCGCCTCTCCGATCTCCATCCGCAGCTGAAAGGTGTGGTGGATTTGCCGCTGCAGCCGCTGAGCAGCGCGGCCGAGTGGGCAGACAAGGTGGATGTGGTGTTCCTGGCGACGGCCCACGAAGTCAGCCACGATCTGGCGCCGGAATTTCTCAAGGCTGGCTGTGTGGTGTTCGACCTGTCGGGTGCGTTCCGCGTGAATGACGCTGATTTTTATACCCGCTTTTATGGCTTCACCCATCAGCATAGCGACTGGCTGGACAAAGCCGTTTACGGCCTTGCCGAATATCAGCATGAGAAAATCCAGCAGGCGCAGCTGGTGGCTGTGCCAGGTTGTTACCCGACCGCTGCGCAGCTGGCGCTGAAGCCCCTGGTGGATGCCGGACTGTTAAACGAGGCGCAGTGGCCGGTAATCAACGCCACCAGCGGCGTGAGCGGTGCCGGACGTAAAGCCAATGTCGGCACCAGCTTCTGCGAAGTGAGCCTGCAGCCTTACGGCCTGTTCAATCATCGTCATCACCCGGAAATCGTCGCGCACCTTGGTACGCCGGTGATCTTCACTCCGCATCTGGGTAACTTCCCGCGCGGTATCCTGGCGACGATTACCTGCCGTCTGAAAGCGGGTGTCAGCCGTGAAGATATCGCCGCAGTTTTCCATCGCGCCTATGACAACAAGCCACTGGTGCGGCTCTACGAACAGGGCGTACCGGCGCTGAAAGCCGTTGTAGGTCTGCCTTACTGCGATATCGGTTTTGAAGTGCAGGGCGAGCATCTGATTGTCGTGGCAGCCGAAGATAATCTGCTGAAAGGCGCGGCATCGCAGGCGGTACAGTGCCTGAACATCCGGTTCGGCTTCCCTGAAACGCAGTCACTGATTTAACGGACAAATATACCATGACCAATCCATTAATTATCAAGCTGGGCGGTGTGTTGTTAGACAGCGAAGAAGCGCTGGCCCGCCTGTTTGAAGCGCTGCTGACCTACCGTAGCGCCCATCAGCGTCCGCTGATTATTGTCCACGGCGGCGGTTGCCTGGTGGATGAACTGATGAAAAAGCTGGCGCTGCCGGTGAAGAAGAAAAATGGCCTGCGTGTCACGCCAGCCGATCAGATCGACATTATTACCGGTGCGCTGGCGGGAACCGCGAATAAAACGCTGCTGGCCTGGGCAAAAAAATCGGGCATTAACGCGGTAGGCCTCTGCCTGGGCGATGCGGGCATCGTGAATGTCACACCGTTTGATGAAGAACTCGGCCACGTTGGCCACGCAATGCCGGGCGATCCGGCATTACTGAACACCCTGCTGGCGGCCGGTTATATGCCGGTGGTGAGCTCAATTGGTATAACTGACAGCGGCGACCTGATGAACGTCAACGCTGACCAGGCGGCGACCGCACTGGCCTCGACGCTGGGCGCTGATCTGGTCCTGTTGTCAGACGTCAGTGGTATTCTCGACGGCAAAGGTCAGCGCATCGAAGAGATGACCGCCGACAAAGCTGAGCAGCTGATTACCCAGGGCATTATTACCGACGGCATGATTGTGAAAGTGCACGCTGCGCTTGATGCAGCGCGTACCCTGGGCCGCCCGGTGGATATTGCCAGCTGGCGTCACGCTGAGCGGCTGCCTGACCTGTTTAACGGCGTGTCGATTGGCACCCGGATTCTCGCTTAACGACTCTGATTCAAGGATTACGAAATGCAAACGCAAAACATCAAAAAAATCGTTCTGGCTTACTCCGGTGGTCTTGATACTTCGGCCATCATTCCATGGCTGAAAGAGAACTACGGCGGCTGTGAAGTGGTCGCATTTGTCGCAGATATCGGTCAGGAGCGCGGCGATCTGGAAGGTGTAGAGAAGAAAGCCCTGCAGTCCGGCGCATCTGAATGCCACGTGGTTGACCTGCGTGAAGAGTTCATCAGCGACTATGTCTATCCGGTGCTGCAGACTGGCGCCCTCTATGAAGGCACTTATCTGCTGGGCACTTCAATGGCGCGTCCTATCATCGCTAAAGCACAGGTTGAGCTGGCGCTGAAAGTGGGTGCGGATGCGCTGTGTCACGGCGCTACCGGTAAAGGGAATGACCAGGTGCGTTTCGAAACCACCTACACCGCGCTGGCACCGCAGCTGAAAGTGGTGGCTCCGTGGCGTGAATGGAACCTGCGTTCACGTGAAGCGCTGCTGGACTACCTGAAAGAGCGCAACATTCCGACCACCGCGTCACTGGAGAAAATCTACAGCCGCGACGAAAACGCCTGGCACATCTCCACCGAAGGTGGCGTGCTGGAAAGCCCGGCCAATGCACCGAATAAAGATTGCTGGGTCTGGACTGTCGATCCGCTGGAAGCGCCTGACCAGCCTGAAGAAGTGACCGTGACCGTGGAAAAAGGTCGGGTCGTGGCGGTTAACGGTGAAAAACTGAGTCCGTTCCAGTGCCTGGAAAAACTTAACGTGCTGGGCGCAAAACATGGCGTCGGCCGTATCGATATCGTTGAAAACCGTCTGGTAGGGATTAAATCGCGCGGCTGCTACGAAACCCCTGGCGGCACCATCATGGTCAATGCGCTGCGTGCGGTTGAGCAGCTGGTGCTGGATCGCGATAGCTTCAAATGGCGTGAGCAGCTCGGCCACGAGATGTCCTATGTGGTTTATGACGGCCGCTGGTTCGCCCCGCTGCGTAAGTCGATTCAGGCCGCTGCCGAATCGCTGGCGGAAGAGGTTAACGGTGAAGTGGTACTGCAGCTCTACAAAGGCCAGGCGACAGCCACCCAGAAGCGTTCCGCGAACAGCCTCTACTCGGAAGAGTTCGCCACCTTTGGTGAAGATGAAGTGTACGATCACCGTCATGCGGGCGGCTTTATCCGTCTGTTCTCGCTCTCTTCGCGTATCCGCGCCCTGAACGAGCAGAAGAAGTAATTTTCAGGCGAGGTGCGCCTCGCCTCACAGTTTCATTTCAGGGGCGGCATTTATGCCGCCCCTTGTTTAACGATTCAGAGGAGTTTTCACATGGCACTTTGGGGTGGACGGTTTACTCAGGCAGCGGATCAACGTTTTAAACAGTTCAATGACTCGCTGCGCTTCGATTACCGCCTGGCAGAGCAGGACATCATTGGCTCTGTTGCCTGGTCCAAAGCGCTGGTGACGGTCAATGTGCTGACTCAGGATGAGCAGCAGCAACTTGAAGCGGCCCTGAATTCGCTATTGAATGAAGTGCGTGAAAATCCTGAACAGATTCTGCAGAGCGATGCCGAAGATATTCACAGCTGGGTTGAAGGCCAGCTGATCGACAAGGTGGGCGCGCTGGGCAAAAAACTGCACACCGGACGTAGCCGTAACGATCAGGTCGCGACCGATCTTAAGCTGTGGTGCAAGGTGCAGATTGAGGCGCTGCTGGGTGCCACCCGTGATCTGCAGCAGGCGCTGGTGGTCACCGCTGAAGCCAATCAGGATGCGGTTATGCCGGGCTACACGCATCTGCAGCGTGCGCAGCCGGTGACGTTTGCGCACTGGTGCCTGGCCTACGTTGAAATGCTGGCGCGTGACGAGAGCCGTCTGCAGGATACGCTGAAGCGGCTCGATGTCAGCCCGCTGGGCTGTGGCGCACTGGCCGGTACCGCGTATGAGATCGATCGTCAGCAGCTGGCAGGCTGGCTGGGCTTTGCTTCTGCCACGCGCAACAGTCTGGATACCGTATCAGACCGCGATCACGTGCTGGAGCTGCTTTCTGACGCTGCCATCGGCATGGTGCATCTGTCGCGCTTCGCCGAAGATATGATCTTCTTCAACACGGGTGAAGCGGGCTTTATCGAACTGTCAGATAAAGTGACCTCCGGCTCATCGCTGATGCCGCAGAAGAAAAATCCGGATGCGCTGGAGCTGATTCGCGGCAAGTGTGGCCGGGTGCAGGGCGCGCTGACCGGCATGATGATGACGCTGAAAGGTCTGCCGCTGGCCTACAATAAAGATATGCAGGAAGACAAAGAGGGGCTGTTTGACGCGCTCGACACCTGGCTCGACTGTCTGCATATGTCAGTTCTGGTGCTGGATGGCCTGCAGGTTAAACGCCCGCGCTGCCAGGAAGCGGCTGAACAGGGTTACGCAAACTCCACTGAACTGGCTGACTATCTGGTCGCCAAAGGCGTGCCGTTCCGTGAAGCACACCATATCGTCGGGGAAGTAGTGGTTGCCGCCATCGGGCAGGGCGTGGCGCTGGAAGCGCTGTCGCTGGCACAGCTGCAGCAGTTCAGTGCGGTGATTGGCGAGGATGTCTATCCCATTCTGGCGCTGCAATCCTGTCTGGATAAGCGTAATGCGCAGGGCGGCGTCTCGCCACAGCAGGTTGCGCGTGCCATCGGTGACGCAAAGCAGCGTCTGGCGTAATTAACAGGTAAAAAAAAGCGGGCACATTAAATGCCCGCCAACCTCTAGCTTCAGAATTACTCATTTTTATAGGCACATCATCAAAGCGCCTGCTCTCCCGGCCGACGCTCAGATTCTCTTACGCTGACAGCAGATATTGCTGCAGATCCTCACTGCCGCCAATGTGACGACCTCCCATGAAGATCTGCGGTACCGTCGCCCGGCCTGAAACGGCGCGCAGACTCACGGTTGTTGCATCCTGTCCCAGCACGATCTCTTCGTACTGAATACCATGATCCATCAGCATCTGTTTTGCCTGGGTGCAGAAGGTGCAGCCAGGTTTAGTGAAGATTGAGACCGACTCCTGAGCTTTACACTCGGGCGCCAGATAGCGCAGCATGGTGTCGGCATCAGAGACCTCAAATGGGTCGCCTGGCTTGTTTGGCTCAACAAACATTTTCTCTACCACGCCGTTACGCACCAGCATCGAGTAGCGCCATGAACGTGGGCCAAAGCCGAGATCGGCTTTCTCAACCAGCATCTCCATGCCGCGGGTAAACTCGCCGTTGCCATCAGGGATAAAGGTAATGTTGTCTGCGCGCTGTTCTGCTTTCCAGGCGTTCATCACAAACGTGTCATTCACCGAGACGCACAGAATGCTGTCCACACCCTGCTGGGCAAACAGACCCGCTAATTCGTTGTAACGCGGCAGATGGCTGGAGGAGCAGGTCGGTGTGAATGCGCCCGGCAGTGAAAAAACGATGACCGTTTTGTCTTTAAACAGCGCTTCAGTGGTGACATCGACCCAGCGATCGCCCTGACGTGTGTGAAAAGTCACTGACGGAATAGCTTTACCTTCCTGACTTGCAAACATTTTTTTCTCCTGACATACCGCGTTCCATTTGATGTGCGCATTATTCCCAACCACCCTTGATAGGGCCAATCGTTCATTGCTATTCTATCTATCGCCACGGTCTATCGTGGCTTGGAGGGTAATAATGAATATTCGTGATCTTGAATATCTGGTTTCGCTTGCTGAACACCGTCATTTCCGCCGTGCCGCGGATGCGTGTCATGTCAGTCAGCCGACGTTAAGCGGGCAGATCCGTAAGCTGGAAGATGAGCTGGGTGTGATGCTGCTGGAGCGCACCAGCCGTAAAGTGCTGTTCACCCAGGCAGGTTTGCTGCTGGTGGATCAGGCGCGTACGGTGCTGCGTGAAGTGAAAGTGCTGAAAGAGATGGCCAGTCAGCAAGGGGAAGCGATGTCAGGTCCGCTGCATATCGGCCTCATCCCGACTACCGCGCCCTACTTATTGCCACAGATTATCCCGACGCTGCACCAGACATTCCCGAAACTGGAGATGTATCTGCACGAAGCGCAGACGCAGCAACTGCTGGCACAGCTCGATAGCGGCAAGCTGGACTGCGCGATTATCGCGCTGGTCAAAGAGAGCCAGGCCTTTATCGAAGTGCCGTTGTTTGATGAGCCGATGAAGCTGGCAGTCTATGCCGATCATCCCTGGTGCGATCGCGACCGGGTACCTATGTCCGATCTGGCAGGCGAGAAATTGCTGATGCTGGAAGATGGGCACTGTCTGCGTGACCAGGCGATGGGGTTCTGCTTTGAGGCGGGTGCCGATGAAGATACCCATTTCCGCGCGACCAGTCTTGAGACGCTGCGCAATATGGTGGCGGCAGGCAGCGGGATTACGTTGCTACCGGCGCTGGCAGTCCCACCGGAGCGTATCCGCGATGGCGTCTGCTATCTCACCTGCTACAAACCGGTGCCACAGCGTACAATTGCGCTGGTCTATCGTCCGGGTTCACCTCTGCGCAGCCGTTATGAACAGCTGGCAGAGGCGATTAAAACCCACATGCAGCACTATTTCGACGCTGCGTTAAAACAGGCGGTTTAAGCCGTTTAACGCTGCAACGCGATAGGCTTCGGCCATGGTCGGATAGTTAAAGGTGGTATTCACGAAGTACTCAATCGTGTTGCCACCGTTTTTCTGCTCCATGATCGCCTGACCGATGTGAATAATCTCGGCGGCACGTTCACCAAAGCAGTGAATTCCCAGAATCTCTTTGGTTTCCCGATGGAACAGAATCTTCAGGCTGCCAACGTTCATGCCAACGATCTGCGCTCGCGCCAGATGTTTGAACTGCGCGCGGCCCACTTCGTAAGGCACCTTCATTGCCGTCAGCTGCTGCTCGGTTTTACCCACGGAGCTGATTTCCGGAATGGTGTAAATCCCGGTTGGGATATCTTCAATCAGGTGCGCTGACGCTTCCCCTTTGATAATCGCCTGAGCGGCAATACGGCCCTGATCGTAGGCGGCTGAGGCCAGGCTTGGATAGCCAATCACGTCTCCGACGGCATAAATGTGCGGCTGAGCCGTCTGATACATGCTGTTCACTTTCAGCAGGCCACGACCATCCGCTTCCAGGCCCACATTTTCCAGCGACAGCGAATCGGTGTTGCCGGTACGGCCGTTGGCGTAAAGCAGACAGTCGGCTTTCACTTTCTTACCCGACTTCAGATGCATGATGACGCCATCTTCCACACCTTCGATCTTCTCAAACTCTTCGTTGTGACGAATCACCACGCCGCTGTTCCAGAAGTGGTAAGAGAGAGAGTCAGACATCTCCTGATCAAGAAACGCCAGCAGGCGATCGCGGGTGTTAATCAGGTCAACTTTGACGTTCAGACCACGGAAAATCGACGCATATTCACAGCCAATCACGCCCGCGCCATAAATAATGACGTGGCCTGGTTCGTGGTGCAGATTGAGAATAGAGTCGGAGTCATAAACGCGTGGATGGGTAAAGTCGACATTGTCAGGATGGTAAGGTCGTGAACCACAGGCGATAACAAACTTCTCTGCCGTCAGCGTCTCACGCGTGCCATCCGGTTGCTCAATCTCAATGGTGTTGGCATCAACAAAATGCGCATCGCCCTGATAAAGTTCACAACGGTTACGCTCGTAGAAGCCCTGACGCATGGCTGTCTGCTGGCTGATCACGTTTTCAGTGTGATTGAGAATGTCGGCAAAAGAGGAGCGAAGCAGTCGGGTATGATCGCTGTAGAGCGGATTTTGGTTGAATTCAATAATGCGACTGACGGCGTGGCGAAGGGCTTTAGAAGGGATGGTGCCCCAGTGCGTACAACCGCCGCCGATGTTGTGGTAGCGTTCGATCACGGCGATGCGCGCTCCCTGTTTTACCAGCCCCATCGCCGCCCCTTCACCGCCGGGCCCTGAGCCAATCACAATGGCATCGTAATCGTAAGACTTTTGCATACCGATACGTCCTATTATTTATACATTTTTACAACGAGATTCTAACATCTCGTCGCGCACTTCTGAATTCTATCAGCGATTTTCATCACATTTTGACAAAGAGTGAGGTTCACAGGCGGTGACAAAGATTGCCAATCTGTACGCTGAAAATTTTGTTATAGTGCCTGCTTAACACCGCTAAAGGCAGAGAGAATGGGCGTCAGAGCGCAACAAAAAGAACGTACACGACGTACACTGATTGAAGCCGCCTTCAGTCAGCTCAGCGCCGAGCGCAGTTTTGCCAGTCTGAGTTTGCGGGAGGTTGCCCGTGAAGCAGGGATTGCACCTACCTCCTTTTATCGTCATTTCAAGGATGTTGATGAGCTTGGCCTGACGATGGTAGATGAAAGCGGGCTGATGTTGCGACAGCTGATGCGCCAGGCGCGCCAGCGTATTGCCAAAGGCGGCAGCATCATTAAAACGTCGGTGTCGACCTTTATGGAGTTTATCGGCAACAATCCCAACGCTTTCCGCCTGTTACTGCGTGAACGTTCCGGCACCTCTGCCGCTTTTCGTGCCGCCGTGGCGCGTGAAATTCAGCACTTTATCGCTGAACTGGCCGATTATCTTGAGGTCGAAAATCGCATGCCGCGCAGTTTTACCGAAGCGCAGGCTGAAGCGATGGTGACCATTGTTTTCAGCGCCGGTGCAGAAGCACTGGATGTTGATGCTGAGCAGCGACGTAAGCTTGAGGATCGGCTGGTGTTACAGCTGCGTATGATCGCCAAAGGCGCTTATTACTGGTACCGCCGGGAGCAAGAGCGACTGGCGGCCACCCTGGAAAAACCCGAAGAGCAATGAGTAAGGATCAGTCCATGACCCACCCAGGTACTCGCGATAAAAGCACACTGGTACTGGCTTTTATTACCGGCTTAGCAATTAACGGCTCGTTTTCTGTGCTGTTCAGCGCCTTTGTTCCATTTTCGATTTTCCCGCTGATTGCGCTGGGTCTGGCGGCCTGGTGTCTGCATCAGCGCTACCTCAACACCAATATGCCGGACGGTATGCCAGGACTGGCAGCGGCGTTTTTCCTGCTGGGGATTCTGGTTTATAGCGCGCTGGTGCGGGCAGAATACCCGGATATTGGCTCCAACTTCGTTCCCACCGTTCTGATGGTAGCGCTGGTGTTCTGGATTGCGACGCGTTTTAAGCGCAAGCGTAATCAGTAGTGATAAAAAAACGGGAACCTCAGGGTTCCCGTTTTTGTTTACGCTTTACGTGTCAGCAGGACACCGCATTCCATATGGTGGGTATAGGGGAACTGATCAAACAGCGCCAGCCGCGTCACATCGTGCGTTTCCGCCAGCGTCTGCAGATTGTCGCTGAGGGTCTGCGGATTGCAGGAGATATAAAGGATGCGCGGATAAGCCTGCACCATTTTCACCGTCTCTTCATCCAGTCCGCTGCGCGGCGGATCGACAAAAATCGTCTCGCATTCGTAGCTGGTCAGGTCAATTCCTTCCAGACGATTAAAGCTGCGCACGCCATTCATCGCCTGGGTAAACTCTTCCGCCGCCATACGAATGATCTGCACGTTATCAATCTGGTTCACGGCAATATTGTATTGTGCTGACGCAACAGAGGGCTTGGCGATTTCAGTTGCCAGAACGCGGCGGAAATTGCGTGCCAGCGCCAGCGAGAAGTTGCCATTACCGCAGTAGAGTTCCAGCAGGTCGCCCTGTGAATCCTGCGTCACATCCAGCGCCCACTCCAGCATCTGAATATTCATCGCCGCATTAGGCTGGGTAAAACTGTTTTCGACCTGACGATAGATAATCTCGCGACCCGCTACCGGCAGACACTCATCAACGTAGTCGCGATCCAGACAGATTTTGGTTTTGGTGGCGCGACCAATCAACTGCACATCCAGCCCTTCTGCGCGAAGCTGGTCACGCAGCGCCATGGCTGCCTGCTGCCACTCATCATCCAGTTTGCGGTGATAGAGCAGCGAAATCACAATCTGATTGCTCAGGGTCGACAGATAGTCGATCTGGAACAGTTTATGACGCAGGGTACGATTATCACGGATCGCGGCGATCATCTTTGGCATCAGCTGATTGATCAGCTGGCTGGCCGCCGGGAACTGATCAACACGGATCCGCTCGCGTGTCTGCTGATCAAAGATGATGTGATAGATATCATCGCCGTCGTGCCACAGGCGGAATTCGGCGCGCATCCGATAGTGGCTGACCGGTGAACGGAACACCTCCACGTCGGGCGCAGCAAACGGCGTCATCATCGTCTCTAAACGACTGACTTTTTCCGCCAGCTGTGCGTCATAGTCTTCAATGGGGAGATGTTCGGGTGTCATGAGCAATCCTGATTAATAGCTTACCAGCGGGCGATTGTAGGCATTCACTTGCTGATGTCCAGTCCTGCGGCGAGAAGATGTTTGGCAGTCTGGACTTCCGTATCTCCACTCCGTAGACTGCAGACGCCGGCCTCAAGCCCGAGTTAATAGGGAATCCAGTGTGAATCTGGAGCTGACGCGCAGCGGTAAGGAATGTCGTGATGAGTGCAATTGCAGACACTGTCCTGTGGGATGGGAAGTCATCATCACTTATGGTTCCCAGCCCGAAGACCTGCCGGTGTAACGTCGCTACTCGTACAATCATCGCGTGCTATTGATTGTCGGCCTGCGGCATCCTGCTTCGTCTTATGGATGCGATAAAAATGACAAAAAAAACTGCTTCGCTGTTCGCTCTGAGCGCAACGGCGATTTCTCTCTGGGCGCAATACGGTTTTGCTCAGGGGAATGATGATACGCAAATAGTCACCGCCAACCGTTTTGCTGAACCTGTTTCAGGTGTGCTGGCACCCACCACCGTTGTCACACGTGATGAGATTGATCGCTGGCAGGCCAAAAGCCTGACGGATGTGATGCGCCGCCTGCCGGGTGTCGATGTTGCGCAAAGTGGCGGGTTAGGGCAGCAGAGTTCGCTGTTTATTCGGGGCACCGAATCGAGACATGTACTGATCCTGATTGATGGTATCCGGCTTAATCAGGCGGGCATCACCGGTTCGTCTGACCTCAGCCAGATCCCGCTGTCACTGGTGCAGCGCATCGAATATATTCGCGGCGCGCGTTCTGCAGTCTACGGTTCCGATGCGATTGGCGGCGTGGTGAATATCATTACGGGCCGATCGCAACCTGGCACCACGCTGACGGCGGGCGTCGGGTCCAACGGCTATCAATCCTACGACGGCTCAACCCAGCAGATGCTGGGCGATGCGACAAAGCTCACCCTGGCAGGCAACTACACCTATACCAAAGGGTATGACGTGGTGGCGGGTTATCCCAATGACTATGGCCCGGCGCAGCACGATCGCGACGGCTTCATGAGCAAAACCCTGTATGGCAACCTTGAGCATCAGTTCAGCGATGAGCTCAGTGGTTTTGTGCGCGGCTACGGGTTTGATAACCGCACCGCCTACGACGGTTCATATACCTACGATAATAATTTCAATATTATTGGGCTGGCGGATACCCGCCAGCTCTACAGCCAGACCTGGGACACCGGGTTACGCTTCAATCGTGACTTCTACTCTACCCAGCTCATCGCCAGTTATGGCCATACCAAAGACATCAACTACGATCCACGCAATGGCCGCTACGGTGCCGCGTCCACCTTTGATGATGTCACCCAGTACAATCTGCAGTGGGGCAACACCGTGCAGGTGGGGCAGGGGGCGATCAGCGCGGGTGTCGACTGGCAGAAAGAGACGACCGAGCCGGGCACGAACACTTTGTCAGATAGTTATGAGCAGCGTAATACCGGTCTCTACCTGACCGGCCAGCAGCAGTTTGGCAGCGTCATCCTTGAAGGTGCGGTACGCGGTGACGACAATAATCAGTTTGGCTGGCATAACACCTGGCAGACGGCGGCCTCATGGGAGTTTATCTCCGGCTACCGCGCGTTCGCCTCTTATGGCACCGCTTTTAAAGCACCTAACCTGTCGCAGGTTTACAGCCCGGTTTATGGCAATCGCGACCTCGATCCTGAAAAAAGTAAGCAGTGGGAAGGCGGTTTTGAAGGGCTGAGCGGACCGGTGAACTGGCGTGTGTCGGGCTATCGCAACGACATCGATAATCTGATTGATAATGACCCGGCGACTTTCCGTTACTACAACATTAAGCAGGCTCGCATTAAAGGCGTTGAAGCGACCGCAGGATTCGACACCGGGCCGCTGGCGCATCAGCTCTCTTATGATTATGTCGACGCGCGGGATGGCAGCACCGATCAGCCGCTCGTACGCCGGGCTAAGCAGCAGGTGAAATATCAGCTCGACTGGACGCTGTATGAGTTTGACTGGTCAGTTACCTACCATTATCTGGGTGACCGTTATGATACGGACTTTAACAGCTCTCCCAGCCGTCGCGTGAAGTTAGGTGGCGTCAGCCTGTGGGATCTCGCCGTCTCATATCCTGTCACTTCACAACTCACGGTTCGTGGTAGAATTGCCAACCTGTTCGATAAAGATTACGAGACAGTGTATGGCTATCAGACACCAGGACGAGAGTATTACCTCAGCGGCAGCTACAACTTCTGATTTGCGTCCCACCGTGCTGGTGTTTGATTCCGGCGTCGGTGGGCTTTCTGTCTATGATGAGGTCCGTCAGCTGTTGCCGGATCTTCATTATCTTTACGCCTTCGATAACGCTGGCTTCCCTTACGGTGAGAAAAGCGAGACTTTCATTGTGGATCGAGTAGTCGCTATCGTTGAGGCCATTACCCGCAGCTATCCTCTCTCGTTAGTCATCATCGCCTGTAATACGGCCAGCACCGTTTCATTGCCCGCTTTACGTGAACGTTTTGCCTTTCCGGTTGTGGGGGTGGTTCCGGCGATTAAACCGGCCGCGCGCCTGACGCGAAATGGCGTAGTGGGCTTGCTGGCGACGCGTGCCACGGTGCGCCGTCCTTATACCCATGAGCTGGTGTCGCAGTTTGCCGGTTCCTGCAAGATAGAGATGCTGGGATCAGCGGAGCTGGTTGAACTGGCAGAAGCGAAGCTCCATGGTGCGGAGGTGGCTCTGGATGAGGTGCGCCGTATTGTTCAGCCGTGGCTGCGGATGGCGGAACCACCGGACACGGTCGTTTTAGGCTGTACGCACTTTCCTTTACTGCGCGAAGAGTTGCAGCAGGTGTTACCGGAAGGGACGCGTCTGATTGATTCCGGTGCGGCAATTGCACGACGTACAGCCTGGCTGCTGGAGCATGAAGCACCTGAAGTGCATTCATCGCAGCAGAACGTTGCATTTTGTACGGAGCTGGATGGCGAAGCAGTACAATTATCACCCGTTTTACGGCGTTATGGCTTCCCGTTGCTGGAAAAACTGGCGCTTTAGCGGCTTTTAGCTGAAAAAATCAGCACTCGGAATTTTATTTGAAATTAGCACTTGTCACCCTCCGAGAACTCCCTATAATGCGCCTCCACTGACACGGCACAACGGCTTACGAAGCGCCGGGTTGAGTAGGTTCGAAATCATACGAACCAGTGAGTTAAGCGAAAATAAATGCTTGACTGACAATGCGGAAAGCGTAATATACGCAGCCCGCGCCGCAGTAAATCGCGGCATGCTCTTTAACAATTTATCAGACAATCTGTGTGGGCACTCGCAGGATTGATATCAGCGTCTCCGGACGTAAAAAAATATCAAGCCTCACGAGTGAACACATAATGAA